>Ga0182030_10003035_pt1 | contig 35789 bp, 27 predicted proteins | sample 812S3MmetaG_FD_121299 | JGI IMG/M metagenome (GOLD analysis project Ga0182030, IMG submission 121299) | Permafrost microbial communities from Stordalen Mire, Sweden - 812S3M metaG (Illumina Assembly) | ecosystem: Environmental > Terrestrial > Soil > Wetlands > Permafrost | place: Sweden...
CGGGAGTGGGTATCTGTTGCAAGGGCGACGATGAATAGCGCATCGGTCTTGGATCAGGGTAATTTAAGCGCTCGGTTTCTTGCGGAGGAGTTTGGCGATTGCGTCTTGCGGATCGCCTTTAATGATCAATCTTTCCTCTTGTGGCCCCGGTTTACCCTTTCGACGTTTCGGCTTTTGCTTCTTTGGCATCTTGTACTATTATCACATCGGTTCTTGGTTTGGGTGAAAGTCCCCCAGCTGGGGATTGAACCCGGAAGCTCGGAACGAGCACGCGGTTGCAAACCGCGCCTGTCTGCCAATTCCAGCACTGGGGGATATAAAAAAGCACTGAATGTAGGGACGGTGACGGGCCTCAATCCTTCTCCCGTCCCTACTTTGTTCGGGCCGATCAGCGCGGCCCTAAATCCCTTCTCATTCGGTTGCCCCCTTTTCACCAACTTGTACCTTGGCAAAGGCACGAAGCGTCGTAATCATCGCAGTGAACAAGTTGCAATGTGCTTCGGTCAGGCTCAAGGGATATTGAATAAAAGCGTCCGGCAATCCGGGCACGCTCATACGCTCGAATCCTTTGGGAACGGTGTGTTCCTTTGGCGAATGTGCAGGGGGGGGCACAATGCCAGCACCCTGCTGTTTGTCGAGTTTCTTGATGGCGCGTGGTGTTCGCGGCTTAGCCTTCAGGATGTGCGGGGATACGCTGACGCCGCACTCAGCAAGCATTTTCACATAGAAGCGGATCGTCTTAGTGAGCATTTGACCCGCTTGCACGCCATAATTTTTGAAGGCTTTTTCGAGTTCTGCTGCGGTTCCGGTCTGCACATTTACGTCGCCGATGATGTCCGCATACTTAACGCTCAGCGTCTCAAAGAGACGGGCCTGGTAATTCGTTTTGTCGATGTTCCATTCCTGAATCAGCGCCCGGTATTCGGGGGTAGCCTTGCGGTCTGCGTCAACATACCCAAGGAAACCAAGACCAGACATGAGAGCACCGTGATCCGCGCCCGACATCTTGTCGAGCACCCGTCGATCCAGTGGACCGCTAGGAACCGTTGCTTCAGCCAGCGTTTCAACGGCTGTTTTGAACACTCCGGGAGTCATGTAGGGCGGAAGTTTGGATGAATCATTGGCCATATGTCGCTACCTACCTTTCCAACGATTCTACTTTACGCCCTTGGAGGATTTATGCAAGCAAATAATGGCCCTCCTCTCAAGCCCGCAGTAATCGTTCGGGCTTGGGGAGATGAACCAGTGAAGCTGTTTCTACATCGTATTGAAAACAGAAGGTGTTACGTCGGGAAATTGGAATCGCACACCCCCATTGGCCTGCCGGATGATCAGGTGTTCATATTCGACGTGGACAGATTTCATATGCTATCAACAGTTTTTCAACAGGGGGACGGAGATAAGCTGGGCGAACTTTGGGCGAACATACCCATGGACGATTTTGCTTGCAATAGGTATCAAAATGATTTAGATTATCGACATGATCAAGAATCGGTCAGCAGTACTCGAAGCACTCAAGAATGCGTCGGTCGATGAAGTAAAGGCGGTCGCGTTTATGGAGAAGCAGCGCTGGGGAAGTGACCCAGCTTGTCCGCGATGCGGAGATGTAGAGGTCTATCAGATGATGACCGGAGAGCAGCGCAACAAAGATTATCGGTGGCGCTGTCGGGGATGCAAGGTAATGTTCACCGTTCGCACTGGCACGATCTTCGAAGAGACGCGCCTTCCCTTGCGGGTTTGGGTGTATGCGATCTGGAAAGCATGTAGCAGCAAGAAAGGAATTTCGGCGCTGCAACTTTCGCGAGAGATGGAGATTACGCACAAGAGTGCGCTGTTCATCCTTCGTCGCATTCGTCATGGTCTTGGCGAGGTAATCGAACCGCGCCTGACGGGAACAATCGAAGTAGACGAACTTTATGTCGGCGGAAAGCCGCGCTATAAGGGCGTTTCAAAGCCGGGAAAAGGATCGGATCGAACTCCCGTCATCGGGATTGTGCAGCGTGGTGGTGACGTGCGTTTCCGAATGATGGAGCGCGTTACTTCAATGAACATTGCCAGTTTCATTGCAGAGAACGCTGACCTTTCCTGCCGTGTCATTACCGATGAAGCGCCCGTATACAAGTTCGTTGGCAAGCACTTTGAAGGCGGTCACGAAGTAGTGACGCATAGTGCGAAGGAATATGTTCGCAAGGGAACCGATGTTCATTCAAACACTGTCGAAGGTGTCTTCAGTTTGATTCGTCGCGGCATGATGGGAACATTCCATAGCGTGAGCCGCAAGCACCTACCAAATTATCTGAATGAATTTCAGTTTCGGTGGAACACCCGCAAGATGGATGACGGGCAGCGCGTCTCCGCTGCAATCAAGGCAATCGATGGCAAGCGCCTTCAGTATCGGGAGTCGGTAGAGAATCCGCCTTATCTCCCGAAGCCGAGCGGACAACTGGAAGCAAAATTTGAGGAGGAGCCATTTTAACTCCCATCCAACTTGCGGAAGAAGTCGTGAAAGTGGTTGGCGATGCCGATTCTTGCACTGCCCTGACGGCCCTGCAAATCGTCCGATTGCTGCTTCTTCATCGCGATGAAGAAGCAAGCGAGTTTCAGCAGGAGTGCCGCACTAATGCATCCGAGAACCAATCATTTGAAGTTTAGAGTCAATATTGTGCAGCGATGCATTGATGCCATTCAAAGATTGGATCAGGGTAAACAGTAATTGGACAATTTGATTCTGCGCCTCGACTTCGGTCTTGGCGGGTGGGTGGGCTGGAGCTCCAGGCAGAACCATAAAATGTCTCCTGAAAATATGTAAACTAAGCAGCCTATGCCAAGAATGACAAAATTTCAACAAGTACTTAGTCCCGAATGCGGATAGATTAAGTTATTTGCGGCTTGCAGCAAAAATAACGTTATAAAGGCAGTCAAAAGTGGACGCACTCTTAGCAGCTTTCCTGATCGGCGCAACGGCAATTATTTCAGTCGCTTTGGGCGTTTTCGGCGCGTATTACGCAATCGACTCCATCCTGGCGGCTTTCAATCCCGCCCGGCCGGCCCCAGTTCTCCCGGCGCTAGCGCAACATCAACCCCAAGCTAGCGGCGACTAACTGCCGCGTCCTGTCCGCAGCACCCAATACACACATCCGCGAACATTTTCGGTTTTTATTGTTGCGGCGGAGGCGGAATCATCCCGGGCTGACCTTGCCGCATCATCTGTAGGAGCTGCTCAGGAGTTCTCGGCCCAGCATTCGGCTGATTGGGTGTCGCTTGCTGATCGGCGGGCTGAGCAGGCTGAACGGGCTGAGCCTCTTCCGCGTTGTCATCGTCGTCCGTGGACTCGGCGCCCGTGTTGTCATCCTCTGGCGTACCCGCCTCCGGGTTCGGGTTCGGCTGCGCGCCCGCAATCATCTGCTGCCGGAAGGGCTGCGGTATCATTGGCCCTCCCATAGGAGAAACCGGTGCATTCTGCTGAACACCATTCACCGCAACTTGATTCTGTGCGTCGCCCGAGCCCGGCTTGGGCGTGAGCACAACCGAGGCAACCGAAGTTGTATCCGAGCTCGATCCCAACATCACATAGTTGAACGCCGTACCATTCAGCAAAGTCGCAAGAACATCTCGCGGAGCCCCAGGCCCAATTTGCGCGACCACCCGCTCCGCCGCTCCGCTGGCTGGAATCTCAATCGATGCCCCGGTCAGCTTTCGCACTTGCTTGAGGATCTCCCCCAAACTTGAGTTCTGAGCCGCAATGGAGAGTTTCCCCTTCTCGTATGTCACCTTGGGAGCAATCTCTGGGAGCTGGTCCATCGGAACCTGGCTCAGCGGCCCGGCGGGCAAGGGCGGAAGCACTAGCGGAGGCGGATCGGGCTTCTTGTGGGGATGGTGATGTCGCACCGGCATAGCTGCGGTCGCAGGCAAGGCTGCGGGCGAATTCGTCGGAGGATCGTCGGCGTATGCCGGCAACACAACAGCTAGCAGTAACCCTGCCACCAGCGACACAATGCAATCACTTTTGCGCAACGTCAAGAACACTATCCCCGACCCGCACCAATCGGTCGTGTGACCGTTTCGGCGTCCTAAACTGATTTTACCACTCTTGTAGAACGAGCCAGCACCCCAATTCTTGCAACTTTTTGCACTTCGGTGTCGTTTTAGACCGTTTTGCGGTCAAAGGGGTTGCCGCAGTCATTTTGGGTCGCGGCAGCGCAGAGATCCCCGCCGGCGCACCGCTTGGCGCGCTAGGGTGGAGCGTTTCCGACCTGTCATAAGCTGGCTAATCATCAGAGGCTTTCAGCTGCGAGACATTTGGACGCGTCAATGACTTTTTCCTCACGCTGTTTAGATTCGCCGTTTAGATTCACCGCGCACCCTCGGCACCCGCGCGTAAAATACCAAACGGAGGCTTCTTCCGTGAGAAAGGCTTCTCGAAGCGCTCTTCCAAAACGAAGCAAGCTGTCGAATATCTGGCCAAAATGCCTGGTTCTGCTGCTGCTCGCCGCTTCCCTCCACGCTCAAACCTGTCTGAGCGCCGCTGACATGGAGGACTCCACGCGCGCGGCTCTCGAAAGCGTGGCCAAGCGCTATTTCGATATGTCGGCCCGCGGTGACGCCGCCACTCTCAAACAAAACTCCATTCCGTCTCTCGCCGCGAGTTTCGCTGGCGTTGAAAGCGCTCTCAAAGACAATCAGCCCGCTCTCTCCGGTGCAACCGCCACGGTGCGGCCGCCATACCTTCTTACTGCCGAGGGCCAGCAGCCGCTTCCCCGCACCGAATTCCTCTGCGGTGTTTTCGGCCCTTCCGGACAGACCAGCCACAGCGCCGTGTTTGTGCTCACCGATCTCCCTCCCGGCAAATATGGAATCACGATCGTCGACGCCAGCGGCGGCAAGAAACCTCTAACCCTCACCCTGGTCCTCGAGCAAGTGGGCTCCGACTGGAAACTCGCCGGCTACTATGTCCGTTCGCAGCAGGCGTCCGGCCACGATAGCGCTTGGTTCGCGCAACAGGCGCGCGATTTCAAGGAGAAGTCGCAAAACCATAATGCCTGGCTCTATTTCCGAGAAGCCATCGCCCTGGCCGCGCCCGTCGATTTCATGAGCACGCAGGCCACCGACAAGCTGTACGACGAAGTGCAATCCACCCAACCCCTCGATATGCCAGTCGACGACAAAGCCCTCGATCTAACTGCGGGCGGCAAAACCTATCATTGGACAGCAATCTTCCCGCTGGCCGTAGCCGACGATCTGGACGTGGTAGTGAAGTATTCCGCTGCGGATATTTCCAACACCCCAAAAACCTTCGAAGAAAACCAACTGGTGATCAGAGCACTGTTGGCAAAGTTTCCCGAGCTAAAAACCGCCTTTGCCGGAGTCGTAGCCCGAGCCGTATCCCCCTCAGGCGAAGACTACGGCTCCCTGCTGCCAATGAAAGAAATCAAATAGGTGGCGAGTTGTGGATTGTGTGGCGCGGGCATTCTTGCCCGCATCGCCCGGAACAGAAGAAATACACGCACCGCGCCTCAGCAAAGCGGGGAATCCGCTGTAGTCCCACTTCGACGGGTGTCATCTGAAATTTTCTCTGCGTGGGACTTGCGCGGGGGAAACCAGGTCTTTGGACTGGAACGCCGGAATAATCACCCAGAATTGCACGGTCTGGGTGATCTAAAATCGGCCTTTAATGAACCGAGACGTCAAGAAATACGCAATTTAGATAGTGGGCCAGTTTGAAATCCACCGGTAGCAATCGACTCGGGCCTGTGGGAAACTGTGGGCATCCCCAAAGATCGCAAGCAAACGTACTCGGATCGCCAGTCACAGTCCGCCCGCGCCAAGAAACAAGCGAAGCAACCAAGGAAGAAAACCGCACCAGAGGATTCCAGCCAAGCCGCTGTCCGGATCGTCAAGCAGACAAAAGAGGGCTAGTATTCCTGATGGCCGAAAAATCCAACCGTGATAAATGCGGATTGTGTGGCGCGGGCATTCTTGCCCGCGTTTGAATTGTGTGGTGCGGACCTGCCCTGAGCGTATTGAAGGGACCCCTCGCCCGCATTGCCTGGGTGCGCCGCTTCCCGCGCTTTAGCCGCGTCGCTTCAGACCTTTTCTTGTCCTCCTCCGTACCCCCCGTGTACCCCTGGTTAAGTGGTTAACAGGTGAAGGGGTGCTCAAGAGAATGTCTGACAAGCAGGCCGGGACCGTTCCCCGCGCTATCTAACGCCCGAGTCCTCCAGCGTGCATTCTTCAGGCGACTTATCCTCGCGCAGTCCAAGAAAAACCGGCGCACGCAGCTTGGGACCGCCCTCCACCGTTTCATGCGTCCACTCGGAGAACTTGACCTCAGCGACCAGTTCCGGACGAACAAAATGAACTTTTCGCAAACCGCCAATTTCTCCATGAAACGGATTCTTGCTAGTTGCGAGCGACTGCAATCGGGCGAACATTTCCTTGAGCCCGCGTTGATCGAAGCCGGTCCCGACCTGCCCCACGTGGATCAGTTGGCCCTTCTTGTTATAAAGGCCCAGCACCAGCGCGCCAAAATAAGCCCGGCTACCCTCGGGGTCCGTGTAACCGCCAATCACGCATTCCTGGCGGCGCGTGATTTTGATTTTCAGCCAGTCGCGCGAGCGGGTCTCGTCATACAAACTGGCCCGCTTCTTGGCGACGATTCCTTCCAGGCCCTTTTGTCCTGCCGCCTCAAACAGCGCCAGCCCCTTCTCGGGATAATGATCGGAAAAGTGGAGGACATCGCCGGAGACAATGCGATCCTGCAGCAACTTTTTGCGCTCCTCGAGCGAAACGCGCCGCAGATCGAATTCGTCGAGATAAAGAAGGTCAAAAGCGTAATAAATGACAGGCACACCCTCGCGTCGCGCAAGCCGCGCTCTGCCGGGACGAAACCCTGTGCGCTGCTGCATCAGGCTGAACGATGGCCGGCCCTCCTCGTCGAGAGCAACAATTTCTCCGTCCAGGATGGCGCGCCGCGCTTTAACAAATTTCGGCAACGAAGCAAGCTCCGGAAACTGCGCGGTCAGATTATTTTGATTGCGCGAGACCAGGCGCACATTCCCGTCGTCGATAAACGCGACAGCGCGATAACCGTCCCACTTGATCTCGAACAGCCATTCCGGATTGTCGAAGGGCTTCTCGATCGCAGTAGCCAGCATGGGATGAATCGCAGCTGGCATCGGTTTGCGCACGGCGCCAGGAAGATCTTTAGACGCAGAGGACGCGGAATTCGCAGAGAATTTTTGGCTTGTTTCTTCCGATTTCGGATTCGTTTTTACTGCGGTCGATTTCGAGGTTGCCCTCGGTTTGACTGATCTCGAATCTGCACTCGACGCTGTCGACTTCGAAGACGCTTTTACCGCGGCCGTTTCTGCCGAGCGCTCGGTATCCCTTGATCGCTTATTTCTCTCCGCGTCTTCCGCGGTTAACGCTTTTTTTTTACCAGCAGCTTTCTTGCGATCCGCGCGCGCAATCGCATCCGCGAGCCACGCCGCTTTCAGCTTGCCGCGAGTAGCAGGACGACTGCTCGTCCATTGCGCAGATTCCTTGTCTCCCCCAATCTGCGCCATCGTGCGATTGGTGAGAACTGAAGTGTCATATTTGTCGATATCAAATCCCGTGACAACGTGGTCGTCTTTCTTCTTGATCAACAGCCATTCGTTTCCCTTACTACCTGACCGCCGCGATTTGATATGAATCAGCCCAAAATCGCCATTCAGGCGCTTTCCCTTCAAGCGGAATTTGAGATCGCCCTTCTTCAGCATGGCATCAGCTTCCGAGTCGGTTCCACGAACGTACTCTCCATTGACCGGCATCGGCGACAACGGTTCCCAAGTTCCCACGTCCCAAACCATCACCGAACCAGCGCCATAATTGCCTTCCGGAATCGTGCCCTCGAAATCGAAATAGGAAACTGGATGATCCTCCACCTGCATCGCAAGCCGCTTATCCGAAGGGTCGAGCGACGGACCTTTCGGCACAGCCCACGATTTCAGCACGCCATCCATCTCCAGCCGAAAGTCGTAATGCAGACGCGTAGCGCGATGCCGCTGCACCACGAAGCGATGCTTGGATTGCTTCTCAACTTTGGGTGGAGGTTCGGGCGTCGCTTCAAAACGCCGTTTCCGTTTGTACTCGTCGAGTGACATGGGCTTATTTAAGGAACTGACTGCACCAGCCAAGCCGTTATACTAAAGCGTTTCCAAGGAGTCTTGGATGATTTTAGCCCGCAGTAGGAAGCTTTTAGCGTTCGCATTTCTTTTCCTCTATTCAGTTTTTGCCGCTGCGCAGCCAAACAAACTCTCAACCTTACCGCGGGACTTACAGGGAAAGATAGACCAGATAGCGCAGCAGGCGCTCGCCGAGACAGCCGTACCAAGCGCTTCGATTGCCATTGTGCAAGAAGGCGCAATCGCTTATCTGCAAGCCTATGGCGATGGAACCATCGCCCCTCGCAGGCCAGCCTTGCCCTCCATGCGCTACAGCATCGGCTCTATCAGCAAGCAATTCACGGCAGCCGCGGTTCTGCTGCTCGCGGAGCAGGGAAAGCTTGCGCTCGACGATCCGGTATCGAAGTTCGTGCCCAATCTCACGCGCGGCAACGAAGTCACGATTCGCGAACTGCTGTCGCACACTTCCGGATATCAGGATTTCTGGCCGCAGGATTACGTTTCTCCCTTCATGCTGCAGCCAGTCACGGCCGACAAGATTCTGGATCTTTGGGCGCGCAAGCCGCTCGACTTCGAGCCCGGTACCGACTGGCAATACAGCAACACCAACTACGTGATCGCCGGACTGATCGTGGAGAAGGCAAGCGGCGAGCCGTTGTTGCAGTTCCTGAGTGAGCATATTTTCGCGCCGCTCGGCATGAAGAGCGTGATGAACATCGACCAGCGGCGCCTTACCGACACGGACGCGACCGGCTACTTGCGCTATGCGCTCGGACCGCTGCGCGTGGCTCCGAAGGAAGGCAAAGGATGGTTGTTTGCCGCCGGTGAACTGGCCATGCCTGCCGAAGACCTGGCGAAATGGGATATCAGCTTGATGAATCAAACGCTGCTCAAACCCGCGTCCTACGCGGCGCTAGAACAGGAAGCCGTGCTCAAGAACGGATTCGGAACACGCTACGGTCTTGGCGTCAGCGTGCGAGATGAATTGGGGCATCGAGCCATTGAGCATGGCGGCGAGGTTTCCGGCTTTACCGCACACAATCTGGTTTTCCCCGACGAAAAGCTGGCCGTGGTCGTGCTTACCAATGAGGATTCGGTCGGGATTTCGAGCGATTTGGCAAAGAAGATCGCGGCTCTCTTCTTCGCCGATGCGAAGGCTGCCAAGCCTGAGCGGCAAGCGCGAGAAATATTCGAGGGGCTTCAGCGAGGAAAAATCGACCGAGGATTGCTGACCGACAACTGCAACAGTTATTTCACCGAGCAGGCACTCAAGGATTTTGCCGACAGCCTGGGGCCGCTCGGCGAGCCCACGGCATTCGAACAGACGGCCAAGCGGGAACGGGGAGGAATGACGTTTCGGCTATTTGAAGTGCATTTTGCGCGGAAAACTGTCGAGGTGTGGGAGCGGATCATGCCCGACGGGAAGATCGAGCAATATCAGGTGGCAGCAAAGTAACGGAAACCATGAAACGCGAATTTCCTGAATGCCCGCTCATTGGTGTTGGCGCAGTGATCGTCGAGAACGGGCGCGCGTTGCTGATTCGCCGCGCAACACCTCCGCTTCTGGGCGAATGGTCTTTGCCCGGAGGCGTGCTCGAATGCGGCGAAGCGCTGCGTGAGGCGGCGATTCGCGAGGCGCGCGAGGAAACCGGATTGACGGTTGAAGTGGGCGAAATGCTCGGCGTATACGAGCGCGTGATTCACGCCGACGATGGGCGCGTGAGGTATCACTACGTGCTGATCGATTTTCTGTGCCATCCATTGTCAGGAGAAATCAAGGCCGGCAGCGACGCGGCGGAAGCTGGATGGTTCTGCCGCGAGGATTTGCAGGCACTGAATCTGGCATATGACGCGAACGACGTAGTGCGGAAGGGATTGGATCGAGGTTAGAAGTAAGAGGTAAGAGGTAAGAAGTTGGTTAGACGATCAGACAAGGACTAACGACGATCGCCACCGCCACCAACAATGCGATCCCTGCAAGTATCACGGCCAACCGCATACAGAGCCTCCACTAACTAAAGACACCACTTGCCCTGTGCGTGTTCCACTTGCCCCTCCCGGCACGCCAGGAGGGAGCGTGCCGGGGCTTCATTTGCGAGTCTTCCAGGAGAGTGTTGGTTGTCTCGCTGGGTGGAGAACGTACGAATTCTCCAGACTTGCATCCAATAAATTGCTAGCATCATCTGGTAGATGTCGTTGCGCGCCCAATCCGGAGGAGCCGGCGCTGTTGCGGATTTGTATGCCCGCAGCGGTGCGGCCGCTTATGGCATGAGCGCTGAGCAATTCGCGCTTATCCTCGAAGAAATTCAGAAGAAGTATGTTCCGACTGGAGCGCCTCACCAGCAGGCTGAGTTCTGCGCCGCCCTGCGCCTGGAAGAACTGGCGCTGGCGCGAGCTTGCGCGGCCGGAAACGACCGGGCGTGGGAAGACTTCATCAGCCGCTATCGTTCAAAACTGCATGGCATGGCCATGCAGATCGCGCGGGAAGCCTCACAGGCAGCCGAACTGGCCGATTCGATTTTTGCCGACTTGTTTGGACTGAGCGCGCGCTCCGGCGTGCGCAATTCCAAGTTGTTGTTCTATACGGGGCGCGGTTCTCTTGAAGGCTGGTTGCGCACGGTTATGTCGCAGGAGTTCGTAAATCGCTACCGTAAACAGAAACGCACCGTCAGCCTTGAAGAACAGACGGAAGAAGGCGCGCAGTTTGTGGCCAGCGTGCCTGAACCCGTCCGCAGTGGCGATCCCCGGCTGGAGGAGGCCACCGACGAGGCCCTGGGGCAGCTTTCGGCGGAAGACCGGTTCACATTAGCCTCCTATTATTTGGATGGACGAACGCTGGCCGAGATCGCCCGCGCCCTGGGGCTGCATGAATCGAGCGTCAGCCGCCGCCTGGACCGGCTCTCGTCCGGCCTGCGCAAGAGCATTTTGGCAGGCCTGCGCGAGCGCGGAATGAGCCATGCCCAGGCTGCGGAAGCCCTGGAAACCGACGTGCGGGATATAGTCCTGGATTTACGCTCACGTTTGACGCAAGATTCCGGATCAACGACGTTCCCTAGTAGGCAGACTCCCGCCCGGGACGGGCGTGGTAAGCCCTGATTTGGTAACTCATGACTGGTAACCGATGACAGACGTGCCAAAAATCGTGCATTCTCGCCTGCGGGCTGCAGGGCAGGCAGCGGGACTGGCGCATCCGGAAACGGAGTTGCTGGCGGCGTTTGCCGAGCAGGCGCTCTTACCGGACGAGCGCGAGAGTGTGCTCGCTCATTTGGCACTGTGTGCGGACTGTCGCGAAGTAGCGGCACTTTCGCTGCCGGAGGCGAACGTGGCTCCGATGCCAGTCGATGCTGAGGCGGAGGCAGTTGGAACGAAAGATCTCCGGGAGCCAGTTTCTCAGAGCGGCGGCAGGGTTTGGTTTGGCTGGGGTAACCTGCGCTGGGCAGCACTGGCAGCGGGCATTGCCGTGGCAGTGCTGGCGATGCGTCCGGGAGTTAGGCACGTTGAACAGGCCAGTCCGATTGCGGTCGCGAAACAGCCCTCCCCACAAGTTGAATCCATCCCCGTAACGCCCCAGGTTGCCGAGGAGTTTCACGTACAAAGCGATGCGCCAGCAGGCGCATCGGCGACGAAGCCGGATGTAGAGAAGCCTGCGACTTCATCACATCGCGCGAAAACAGAAACGCCTGCTGCCAAGCCGATGCCGACGCGCAAGCAGGCGATGACTACCGACAACCAAGTGGCACAGTTAGCCAAGCCGGAGAGACACGCGTACGCCGTATCGAGCGCAGATCGCGCATCCGTCGCATCAACAAGTGTGGAGGGAACAACCGAAGCTTCGGCTGCAGTGCAGTCAGATGACGCTGCGATTTCATCCGATCTCGGATTGCCCGTCTCCACCGGCAACTTGATGGCCCGCGCGCAGGCACCCGCAGTCGAAAAAGCAAAACCGGCGTTCGAGGAATCAACCACATTTTGGACGATTTCGGCGGGCGCGCTCAAGCGCTCTCTTGATGGCGGGCAGAATTGGCAGACCGTTTTAAAGGGAAAACGCACGTGGCGTTGTTATGCCGCTCGCGGCCAGGAAGTATGGGCGGGCGGAGCAAAGGGTACCCTTCAGCATTCCACCGACAGCGGCACGACCTGGAGCAGAATCGCCGTTTCCGGGGATGGTGAATCGCTCGGCTCAGACGTAATTCAGATCGAACTGCAAGCCCCCTCCGGCATCGTTCTCGAAACCGACAATCACCAGACATGGAGCAGTATCGATAGTGGTCAGAGCTGGCAGAAAAAGGACCTTGCAGAGAAAAAATGATCGCTGGATTTCGTGGCCGGGCTTCGACGCGCGACCAGCTTCTGACGCAAAGAAGAAAGGCGCCCCGAGCAAACCCGGAACGCCTTCGGCAGCCCTCCCCCAGAACTGCCTGACTACGTGCTCATCGTAGTCTGTGGGCACACGATGCGTGAACATCACCTCCGTAATAATCGACCTTGACGTATAAGTTCCATTCGTCACCTCGCGAGTGGTAATCGCCCCATGTTACTAACTTCCTATATGGAAACTAGATTCCCTTGGCGACGGCTTGTTGTGAGGGAGCGAAGACAGAATCAACCAGGGCTGCGATCTGGTCCATTGAGCCGTCGATATCGAGTGTGAAACGCACCAGGTCCACTTCCGCAAGCGCAGGATAAGCGGGGACTAAGTGCTTCCAGGCAGTGTCCTCTGCCAGCGCCACCGCCAAAACTTCGTTGTATCCATAGCCGAGATTCCGCACCCGGCAAAGAAGGTCGCCGAGGTGAACCAGGCAGACCAGGGGGTCGGCAGTTGACAGAGATTCGACCTGGTGATGACAGCCGGCAACTTCCACCAGCTCTTCTGAAAGGCCCCAACGCCGGCAAAGCAAGCGCCCGGAGTCCGCATGTGTGAAACCAAGTATCTCTTGCTCCGAGACATGAAGCGGGCATCCATTCGTAGCGGAGTGTTTCAGACACTCCTGCAGCTTCAGCGTATAGAGCACGGAGTTCACGAGAAACCCTATGTCATGAATCAGGCCAGCCAGATAAGCCTTCTCCAAGTCCGGATAGCCGACTCCGTGAGCCATTCTCTGCGTCACCAGCGCGCAGCCCAGAGAGTGTCTCCAGAAAGCGCTGGGATCGAGAACCCATTTCGCCTTGGGAATGGTGCGGTGCATGCATACGCCGAAGAGGAGCGAACGAATTCTTCCGATGCCCAGCGCGAGGACGGCGGCACGGACGGTTTCGACTGACCGGCGCCCGAAGAGAGGAGAGTTGGCGAAACGCAGGCACTGCGCTGCGATCCCAGCGTCATGGGAAACCATCTCGACAACTTTCTCAAGGCAGATATCGTCCAGGGGCAGGCGCATCATCTCAATCAAGGGCACAAGGATGGGAGGCGCCGTCCAGATCGATTCAATCTTCGCGATTTGCGCTTCGAGCGCTGTCGCTTGCTGTTCGTTCATGGCTTTCTCCCCGCGGCCGAACCAATGGGCGGCTTCATGTAGGCCGTGGTCCCGGAGAGGTGGATCAACTGGAACGCATCATTGACGTGAAACAGGGATTCGGCGTGTCCCAGGAAAAAATACCCTCCCGCAACCAGATTGCTGTAAAAGTGCTGGACAACCCGGCGTTTGGAAGCCAGATCGAAGTAGATGAGGACGTTGCAGCAGAAAATAACGTCGATTCCTTTCAGGAAGAGCATCTTACTGTCGTCGGAGAGGTTGACGCGATCGAAGCGAATGCGCGACTTGAGCAGATCGTTGGCCTGCAGCTTGTTGTTGCCGGCGTCCCGGAAGTATTTCCGGCGCATGGCGTCGCTCACGTTGCGCAACGCGTAATCTCCGTAGATGCCGGTGCGCGCAGCCTCGAGCGAATTGGTGTTCAGGTCGCTCGCCAGGATATCGAAGGTCCAACCGTCAAGCTGTTTTTCTTCCGTAAGAAACATGGCGAGGGTATAGGGTTCCTCGCCGGTCGAACATCCGGCTGACCAAAATCGGAGCCGCTTGAGGCCGAGGGCGGACTTGCCCTGCATGATCTGAGGAAGGATCACGTTGCGCAGCGCGTCGAGCTGGGGCGGATGACGGAACATATAGGTTTCGCCAATGGTGATTTCATTGAGCAGCAGGCGCAGCTCGCTATCGCGCTTGGCGTTGGTGGTGAGATAGTCGAAATACTGGGAAGAGGTGGCCACGCCGCAAGCTGTCATGCGGCGGTTACAGCTCGATATGAGCAGATAAAGCTTCTGCTCCGAGTGGTAGATGCCGGAAATCTTGTAGATCAGATCCCGTATCTTCATGTGGACGGGGTCGGCGGGACTAGCTACCGGAGCCGCATGAGTTTTATCTCTTGTGGTTTCGATGGACATTCAATTTTTTTCGCCGGAGCATTTTCTGGCGCAATTCTGCGTACGTTCCCCGCTCATCCGCCAGCTCCGATCCCGGTGCTTCTCCGGAACGACACCCGGCGCACGATTTCGTTCATGACGCTGTCCAATGGACAGACGCGATCCGCCAAATTCCCGGCCACCACGTTTCCTGGCATGCCCCAGACCACCGACGACGCTTCATCCTGGACGATGACAGCGCCGCCCGCGACCCGAATCGCAGCGGCGCCACGTGTGCCGTCCGAGCCCATGCCGGTCAGCACCACCGCCAGCACGTGGCTTCCAAACGCTTGCGCAACCGAGCGAAATAGCACATCGACGGCCGGGCGGCAGGAGTTTTCCGGGGGATCCTGGTTGAGTTCGAGCACGCTGACCACGCCTTTGCGGCCGACTGTCATGTGGTAATCGCCGGGCGCAATCCAAATCTGCCCCGGCTCCAGTTTTTCGCCCCGTTTGCCTTCCTGCACGTGGAGAGGCGTGAGTGTGTCGAGACGGCTGGCAAGCAACTGCGTAAACATCGGCGGCATGTGCTGCACGATCACCACGGGAACAGGAAAATTGCGCGGGAACTCCGGGATCAAGGCGGCGAGAGCATTCGGTCCCCCAGTCGAAGTGCCGATGGCGAGCACATCGATCCGCGCCAGTTGTTGAAGATGAGTCGGCTGAGGGGGAAGCAGAGCGGCATGAACGGGAAATGGCGCGCTCACCGCGAGCGGCCGCGCTCCGCAAAGCGACTTAATTTTTGGAACCAGTTCCTGCCGGATATGTTCGTCCACGCTCTCGACGGTATCGGCGGACCGCTTGGCGCAGTAGTCGCTCGCCCCGCGTGCCAGCGCCTCGACCGTTGCCGCCGCCCCCGGCCCGGTTAAAGAGCTAAACATGATGACCGGCAATCGAGGATAGCGTTTCCGTATTTCGACCAGCGTTTCGATGCCGCTCATGCCCGGCATTTCGATGTCGAGTGTGATCAGATCCGGCTTGAGATCGGAGATCCGGGTTAGCGCGATCTCCCCCGTTCCCGCCATTCCAGCTACCGCCATGTCCGGGTCCGAACCCAGAACATCGCTCAGGCAGCGGCGAATCACAGCGGAATCGTCAACGATCAGTACACGTATTGGCTGCACGGCTCCACTCCTCTTGCCTCATTCCCTGCGGCCCGAAAATGCGGGCCTGGCCACCAAGGGCGGCTCGCCCGGTCCGGATCTAGGAGTTTCCTGCCGCCGCCCCACGGCCACGCTCCACGTTGAACCGTCCGACCAGTTCGCGCAGTTGGCTGGCCATCTGCGCCAGTTGCTCGGTGGCAGTCTGAGTCTGGTTGACATTCGTCGTGGTGTTCTGGGCAGCCTGCGCCACTCCATTAATGTTGCTCGCAATCGTGCTCGCGCCCCGCGCCGCCTCGGAAACGTTGCGCGCCATCTCTCCGGTAGTCGCACTCTGCTGCTCGACGGCCGTCGCAATGACGGTGGAGATGTGGCTGATCTTATCGATCACGTCGCGGATGCTGCCGATCGCACTCACCGCTCCGGTCGTGTTCTCCTGAATGACCGTGATCTTGCCTTTGATCTCTTCGGTCGCCTTGGCGGACTGTTTGGCCAGTTCCTTCACCTCGTTGGCGACCACCGCGAAGCCTTTGCCCGCTTCGCCAGCGCGTGCCGCTTCGATGGTCGCATTCAGGGCCAGCAGGTTAGTCTGCTGCGCAATCGAAGTGATCACTTCGATGACCTTACCAATCTCGGCGCTCGACTCGCCCAGCTTGCCGACCGTCTGGTTGGTCGCCTCGGCTGCCGCGACCGCCTCGGCCGCTACCCTCGCCGCCTCGGTCGCGTTCTTGGCGATGTCTCCGATGGTTGCGTTCATTTCCTCGGCGCCGGAGGAAAGCGTCTGAAGGTTGGTGTTGACCTGGGCGCCGGCTTCGGCCACGGTGCGGGCCTGCGCCGTCGTTTCCTCCGAATTCGCCGTGATCTGCTGGCTGGTGGCCGACAGCTCTTCCGACGAGGCAGCCAGAGACCGCGCGCTGCTCCCAATCTGCTCGAGTGCCGACTGCATCTGCTGACCGGTTCCGTTCACCGCGTCGGCGAGCTGTTTGAAATCGCCGGCATAACTCCCTTCCATGCGGACCGTGAGGTCGCCCGCGGCCATTTGGCCGAGAATGCGCCCTACGTCACGCATGGGCGTGATCACCGCATCGAGAGTCTCGTTCACGCCCTCGACGACTTTGCGATAGTCTCCACCATGCTTCGAGGCATCGGCCCGCATCGAGAGCTTTCCGTCCACCGCTGCGTTCGCCAGCATCTCCGTGTCGGCGACCAGGGCAGTCAGGTTTTCCATCATCAGGATCAGCGACGGCACCAGTTCGTCTTCCGCGGATCGTCGACCGATCTTCTTGTATCCGCCCAGATCCTCAAGGTCGCCTCCCGAAATTTTCTTGAACGTGCCCGTTAGAAGGTGAAGTCTTTCATTGATGTCATTGACTCCGCGCGCCACCTCGGCAAAGATGCCCACATAATTTCCTTTCACGCGCGTGCTGAAGTCGTTTTTGTCCATCTTTTGGATGACCGCGTTGGCTTCCTGAAGGCCGCCGAGACCATCGATGCAGGCGTTCAGGTTGTTTTTGATGAGGTTGAAGTCGCCGTTATAGTTGTCGGTAATCTTCGGCGGAATCTCTCCCTTACCGATCTTGGCGACATAATCGGCAGCCACGTTCAATGGGCCGATGACCGCATCCAGCGTGTTGTTTACCCCCTGCACAATCTTCTGGAAGTCTCCATGGTGCTTGTTGGCATCGGCGCGGGTCGAAAGCTTGCCTTCTACTCCGGCCTTGGCCAACATGGCTGCGTCCGCCACCAGCGCGTTCACCGCGTCGATGCACTGATTCAGACTAGTCTTGAGGAAGTTGAAATCGCCGTTGTAGTTGTCCGTGATCTTGGCCGGGATGTCGCCCTTGGAAATCTGGTCCAAGATCTTGACAGTGGCCTGGAACGGTACGCTAATGGTATCCAGGGTGGCATTGACGCCTCCGACGATCTTGCGGAAATCACCCTGGTGCTTAGAGGCGTCGGCGCGGGCCGCCATCTTTCCTTCCACGGCGGCGTCGGCCAGCATGGCAGCGTCAGCCACTAGAGCTTGGAGGTTGGTCATCAGCGCAATCAGCGCGGGCAAAATTTCGTCGCGCTCGGACCTGCGCCCAATTTTCGTGTATTCCGGGAGTTCCTCCAGGTTCCCCTGCGCAACCTTACGGACCGTAGAGACCATGTGACGAACCCGTTCCTGCGCCCCGTTAATGGCTCGCGCTAGATCCGCGAAAATTCCCAGATAGTGTCCTTCCACATTCTTGGTGTAGTCGTTGACATCCATCGCCTGCGTGACAGCAGTCGCTTCCCGCAGCGCGCCCAGCCCATCGATGCACTGGTTCAGGTTATCCGTGATTATTTTGAAGTCCCCGCTATATGTTTCCTGGATCTTCGGAGGCAAAACGCCCTTGCTGATCTGGTCGATGTAGTCGGCCACCTTGTTCACCACGAGCTTGCGTTCGGTGACGTCTGTGGCGTACTCGACGACCTTGAAGGGCTTGCCATCCAGGTCGAAGATCGGATTGTAGGAATCCTGAAGCCAGACTTCTTTCCCGCCTTTGCCGATACGCATGTATTCCCCGGTGTGATACTGGCCGCTGCTGACCGTCGCCCAGTGTTCCTTGTAGGCGGCGCTATGCCGGTGCTCCTCCTGGACGAACATGCTGTGGTGCCGGCCCTTGATTTCGTCGAGCGTGTAGCCCATGGTCCGCAGAAAGTTCTCGTTGGCCGCGACAATCGTCCCGTCCAGGTTGAATTCGACCACGAACTGCGATCTGCCGATGGCCGCCACCTGGCCGGCATAGTCGGTGTTCTGAGCTTCGATCTTGATTTTCTCGGTAACGATATCCCAGGTGGCGAGCGTGCCGATCGGGTTCTTCTGGGAGTCGTAGACGGTGTCCGCGACCAGATTGATGCTCTCAGGACCGATCGTGAACCTCACCGTGCGCGGCAAGGCACTGGGATCGGACAGCAGGCGGCGCTGCACGGCGGGATTCTTATGGAAGAGATCGATCGGCTGGCCAACCATGTCGGAAGCTTTGACCGGCAAATACTTTTCCAGCTTCTCCAACGCGCGGCGCGCGGCCGGGTTCAGGTACTGAATCTTCATATCCTTGTCGGCGAACATGAGGTTAACCGCCGTCTTGTCTGCCAATCCCGCCATGCCGGCCGTCGCCGCCTCTTTTGCCAGCAGGCGGGCCTTCATCTGGTTGAGCGCGCCGCCCAGTTCGGCCAGTTCGTCCTTCCCGGAGACCTGCATGTCGTGCTGGCCGAGGTTGCCAGCGGCGATCGCGTTCGCAAACTGGAGTGCGTTTTGCGTGCTTAGGGCGACGTTCCGACTCGTCGTCAGGCCGAGTGCGCTCACCAGCAGGGCGACCAGAATGCCCAGCCCCAGCAGCGTAAGCAAACTGTTGCGCACGGTTTCCGCGGCATTCTGGTTGGTCGTGTTCCGCGTGGCCTGAACTGCCTGCAAAGCCTCTCCCACCGCAGCAATCTCTTCAGCGGCGATCGGCTGAATCTGAGTCACCGCCTCCGCGGCCGCTCTCCGGTCGCCTCGCTCGAGCGCCGGGATGATTTTCCGGTCCACGACCTCCATATACTTTTCGCTGGCATCGTAGCCCTGCACCGCGATGAGGTCTTTCAGTTTGCCCTCTGGCAAACGCTTCCCCCAGTTCGCCACCGCCTCTTCGTAGGCTTTTTTGCGCTGCTGGTACAAAGCGATTTCGTCAGGAAGTTTGTCGGGCGACGCCAACTCCATCCGGCGCACGGCGTAGCGGATGTGCTCCAGATCGAGCGCCGCGGGATTCAGATCGCCCGACAGGTCGGAATAGAACTGCACCTGCTCGAAGACCGGGCCACCCACCTTTACCTTGCTGATGGTCATGTACGACAAAGCCCCTACGACGGCAATGCCGATGGCTGCGACTCCGACGAGGACATGGAGTTTGGTTGCGACTTTCATATTTCTGAGGCTGAACATGGATGCTCCCTTTTGAATCCTTCCCGCTCTTGAGTCTCTCCCGATGCTGCGATTACGAATCCGCTTCCGCCCCGCCCGCGAATCGCCGTTCCGTCGCGGACCCTCTTCCGTCCGCCTGCTCAGATCTGCGCATGCGCCCCTTCGCGAATCGCGTCGGCGGCAGCCATGACACATGTAATGTCGAGATCGAGCAGCAGTCGGCCGCTCAGCTTATAGACGCCGCGCACCATGGAACGCGCGGATCCCTGAAGCGTCTCCGGCGGAATCTCGAATGTCTCCGGTTTGACCTCGATTACGTCGCCGATTTCATCGACGAGCAGGCTGACTGCGCCATCGGCCGTGCGCACTACCACGTTGATTGGCAACTCGCTGGGAGCGCGCTCTGGCATGCCGAGGCAGCGCCGCAAGTCGATGGCGGTCACGATCTGGCCGCGCAGATTGATCAGCCCGCGCACCACGTCCGAGACGAGAGGTACACGGGTCATTTCCTGATAGCGGATGACCTCCTGTACCTGCTGTACTGGCACGCCAAAGAAATGCTCCTTCAGAAAAAATGTGCAGAACTGTTGTGCGTCTGTCATTGCCTTTCCTTCATCCATCGCCCTTGCTTATGCCCCCAGCGCCAGCAGGCCCGCAACATCCACGATGTCGGTGATATGCCGTTGAATGACCGCCGAGCCCGCCACTCCGGGCCGGGCCGTCTTGACATCGAGCGCGTAGGATTCGTCGACAATATCGAGAATGTGGTCGACGACGAGCCCGACATTGCGCCCGTCCTCGCCATACACCACAACTACCTGCAGGGCGGACGCCTGTCCGGCAGCCGTTTCGCGGCTGCCGCCGAGCGCATGCGAAAGCCGCACCAGCGGCATGATCTGCCCGCGGTACTGCACGGTCTCCCGGTCGCCGGCACGTTCGAGCGACTCGGGCGGAAACTCCTCAAGCCGGGCCACCGCCGACAAATCCACCGCCATGGTCCCGCTTTCGCCGAGACGGAACAAAAGAACCGGATGACGATCTTTGCCGCGCACGCTTTCCATCGCCTCCCTGGATTCGGCGTCGGCCGAAGAACGGTCCCGATTCTCGGCGACGACATGCGCATGCTGTGCTAGACCGAGCACATCGAGAATGAGCGCGACTTTGCCGTCGCCCATGATGGTTGCTCCCGCAAACACGCTGATGTTTTTCAGGTGTTTTCCCAGCGGCTTCACGACGATTTCCTCGGTATCGGAAATCTCGTCGACGGCAAGGCCGAATTTCTGGCCGTCGGCCTGAAGCACGACAATGTTCACGCGCCCGATGCGACCGCTAACGGCACTACCGGTGTCGAGCGCCGCCACCGGCCGTTTGTGTTCCGTTCGGCCAGCGGGATCGGCGGCCTTCCTCGCGCCTTCCCCGGGCCCTCGTTCTCCGATCTTGAGCAACTGGTTTAAATTGACGAGTGGCAGCAAGGAGCCGCGCAGGCGGTACACCGGCGCGCCATGCACCATTTCAATGCGCTTGCGCGCCTCGTCGCCTTCAAGACCGACCAGTTCGAGCAGGCTGACCTGGGGAATGGCAAAGCGCTGTCCCCCGGTAGAGACGATCAGCGCCGGCACGATCGCCAGCGTCAGCGGAATTTTCACTTTGACGGTGGTGCCCTTGCCGGGCGCCGATTGCAAATCGACGGTGCCGCCAATGCGCTCGATGTTGGTTTTGACCACATCCATGCCGACGCCTCGGCCGGAAACGTTCGTGACCTTTTCCGCCGTCGAAAGACCGGGAAGAAAAATCAGATTGGCGGCTTCACGGTCACTGAGCCGCTCAGCCTGCTCGGCGCTGATGACACCTTTCTTCACCGCCTTCTCGACCACCCGCGCAAGGTTCAGTCCGGCGCCATCGTCGGAGATTTCAATATTGACCTGCCCGCCTTCGTGATACGCGCGCAGCAGAAGCAGTCCTGCCGGATCTTTGCCTGCGGCTACTCGCACGTCCGCGCTCTCAATCCCGTGATCTACGGCGTTGCGCACCAGATGTGTCATCGGATCCTTGATCGCCTCGATCAAAGTCTTGTCGAGTTCGGTCTCCTGGCCTTCCATCTGAATCCGTACCTCCTTGCCACAGGCCAGGGCGACATCGCGAACGGTACGCGGAAACCGGCTCCAGATGCTGCCGATCGGCTGCATTCGCGTCTTCATGACGCTCTCTTGCAGTTCGGTCGCGATCAGGTTCAGGCGCTGCCCAGTCGTAACTAGATTGGTTTCTTCGGTGGTGCGGGTGAACTGCAGGATCTGGTTGCGCGCGAGCACCAGTTCGCCGACCAGGTTCATGAGCTTGTCGAGCAGGCCCACATCCACGCGGATGGTGTCGGCCTCGTTCGATTTGGGCCGCGACTCGTGCGTTTCTTTCTCAACCGGACCTTCCCGGCCCGGTTTGCCCGCGCTTTGCAGCACGGCTTCGGCGGGTACATTCGCCTTCCACGGACTGTGGTCCGGTTTTGTTTCCGTCTCGCATAAAACGGCTGCCACAACCTCCGGCTCCGACGATAGCCCCGCGGGCGCCACGCGAGGCCGTTCGGCTTTCCCGCCAGCCAGCCTAGCAGCGCCTTCCGGAACGCCAACCGCCGAGGACTGCTGCAGCAACGTCAGATTCGCTACAAGTTCGCTGTGATCGGCGTTACCGTCCGCTCCGCTCGCCTGTATTTCCGCGAGCATCTGCCGAACCGCATCGATCATGGCCAGCAAAGCTGTCGTCCGCTCCGGATTCAGGCTGAGATGTCCATCGCGGAGGCGGGCCAACAGGCTCTCCCCAACGTGTGTTACCGCTTCGAGCTTGCCAAAGCCCAGAAATCCCGAAGTGCCCTTAATGGTATGGATTGTGCGAAAAACGCTGGCCAGAATTTCCTGGTCGGACGGGTGCTTCTCCAGTTCGACCACGTCACGGTCCAGCCGGTCGAGATTCTCGTGGCTCTCCGCCAGAAACTCTCTCACGATGTCGTCGTTATCGCTCATAGTGGGTCACAGTCTCCATCGGCCTAGTCCCGGCTTGGTTGAGCACCAAAGTATCGGACTCTCTTTTGTGCCCAATAACCCGGCCAATCGACGCTCTCTTCATTAACAAACACTCACAGCCGGGCTACCGAAGTTCCGTCGAAGCACGAACCATGCCGCAACCCGGTGCAGAACCCCCTACCCGGCACTATTGGGCGTTTCAGATGGGCGTGGTCTAGGCAGACCGTTGGCGGGAGCAGAAAAGGTGGACTGGCAAACAGTCCCAGGCTGCGCAGTAGATCTCAGTTGCCTAAATAACGGGCGCGGATATGGCGAAAAAGAAGAGGGCTTCGGCTTCTGGCGAGGAAAACTTATCGTCAGAAAGTCGAAGCCCGCAGATTCTAGAAAAGCGTCTTAGAGACCTGGGTTTTAGAAACCAGGGCCCTCGGGGTACGCTGGCAAGTCTGGAGGACGCGCCGGCAGTTTCTTGGGATCGGCCTTGATCTGCTGCATCAGCATGTCGATGGCTTTCTCCAACTGCGGGTCCTGTCCTTTGACAACCAGGTCGGGCAGATTGTCGACCACAACATCCGGCTCGACGCCGCGGTTCTCGACCACCCACTTGCTGTCAAGGTCGTAGCGCGCGAATTCCGGCCGCGTGATGTAGCCTCCATCCATCAGAGGCATCATCCCGCGGATGCCGCGCACTCCGCCCCAGGTGCGCGTGCCAATGAGCGGCCCTATCTTGTAGTGCTTGAAAAAGTAGCTGAAGATATCACCGTCGGAAGCGGCATAGTGATTGGTGATGCAGATCATGTGTCCATGGAATACCACGTCGGGCACCGTCCCCGACTCCCAGTTGCGTGCCGAATCCATTCCCGCGAGCACACGGCGCAGCCGCTCGAAAATCAATTGATCGACGAACCCTCCGCCGTTGTAGCGAACGTCGAAAACGATTCCTTCCTTGCGAATTTGCGGGAAGAACTGCTTGACGAACTGATTGAGCCCCTCATCGCCCATGTCAGGAATGTAGACATAGCCGATGCGTCCGCCGCTGGCCGCATCCACTTTCTTACGATTCGTGGTGATCATATTCAATTCGCGCAGGCCAAACTCATCGGCAATCGGCTTCACCACCACCTTGCGCGCGCCATCCGCGCTCGGTTTGGAGTTGACGGTAAGCGTCACGACTTCGTTCGCGGTGTTGACCAATATCTCGTCCGGCGTCTGCGGTGCGCGCAGCGCGCGGCCGTTGATGGCAACCAGGTAATCTCCTTCTTTTACATTCACGCCCGGCTCGGTCAGCGGTGACCTCGTATGAGCGTCCCAGTTTTCGCCGGCATAGATCTTCTTGAAGCGGTACATGCCGGTGGGGGAATCGACTTCATAATCCGCCCCCAGCAATCCCACGTTGACCCCATGCAATGCCGGGAAATCCCCGCCACCAACATAGGTGTGCGAGTTCGACAACTCTCCAATCATCTGGCCCATGACGTAGGTGAGCGAATAGCGGTCGGCAACGTAAGGCAGGAACTGGGCGTACTGATCGCGAATCTTCTGCCAGTCGTTCCCATTCATAGAGGCTTCGAAGAAATAATCGCGCTCCTGCCGGTACACTTCGTTGTACATCTCTTTCCATTCCGCCGGAGGATCAACGAGCGCTCGCATTCCGCCCAGATTCAGCACCCCGTCTCCGGGCTTGTGCGGCGCGTCGGGCGGTTTGGCGTCGATGATGCCGTACTTAGCCGGTCCCTCGCCGCCCTCTGTCCTGTATAGGAGTTTTGAACCATCGCTAGAAAGTTGGAATCGGGCTGCGCCTTCGATCAGTACTTTGTCCTTGTGGTCCTTGAGATCGTATGCGTGGATCGCAGGTTCTTCTCCGGGGATGGGTCCGGAAAGACCGTTGACCGGCGTCGTACCGTAGTAGACCGCGTCCTTCGAAGCGTCGAGGCTGCGAATGACGGCTGGCGGAGTTGCCAGCGCAACCACGCGGTTCTGAATGCCGTCGAGATCGACTTTGAACACCCGAGGCGGCTTCTTGGTCTCAGGTTCCGCACTCGTTTCTTCGCTCTTCTCCTCTTTCTTGGTTGCCGGATGTTTCGCGTTCTTGCCTTCTTTGGATTCGGGTGTGGGCTGGGTGGCTTCGGGCTCCGACGTCTTCACTTTCGTTTCGTCGCTCAAGGCTGGAAACGGAGACGGCTCGTCCGCTGTCAAAGTGATCAGATACACCCGTGTGGTTTTGGGGTTCGCGAATTCAAAATCGACATTGCCCAACACCTCGTTGAAGTCACGGTCCGAAAGGAAATAAAGATAGCGCTTGTCCGGATCGAAAATCGGAGCGAAGCTGTTGCTAAGAGGCGAAGTGACCGGAGTAATTTTGCGATCCTCCAACCCGTATAAGTACACGACCGAATAGCCCGTCTGCTCCGGCTTATCGTATGCCAGCCATTGGCTATCGGGAGACCAATTGTAATTGTGGATCTCTCCGTACTTGGCGCGGTCGACTTCCACCGGTTTTTTCGCTTTGACGTCGACGTACCACAGCCTCAGCTCCTGATCCGCCCATGCGATTTTCGAACTGTCGGGCGACCATTGCGGCTGGAACATGAAGCCTTTGTGTCCGCTGGTAATCGCTTCTTCCGGGCCCAACCCATCCTGCGGAACAATGTAGATCTCATCCTCTCCGGTGCGATCGGAGACGTAGGCGATCCATTGGCCGTTCGGCGACCACGCGACTTTTTGTTCGCGCACCCCCGGAGAATTCGTGAGATTGCGAACGCTGCCTTCCTTGGCGGGAACAGTGAACACTTCGCCGCGCGCGCCGAACACAGCGCGCTTGCCATCCGGTGCAATGTCGAAGTCGGTGATGTGATGGCTGGCATCGGTCCAGTGCTTCATTGCCAGTTCGCGGTCGCCGTTCACATAGATCGTCAACTTTTTCGGTTGGCGCGTTTCAAGATCGAACGTGTAAAGATAGCCTCCATTTTCAAAAATGATGGAATCCGGCCCCAGGCTCGGCCACATGATGTCGAACTGGTCGAACTTCGTCAGTTGCTGCACTTGCTTGCTGGCGAGATCGAAGCTATAGAGGTTCAGCCGATGTTCCGGCCCGCGATCGGAAGTAAAGAAGATCGTGTTGCCGTGCCACATCGGAAATGTATCCGTGTATTCGGTGTGCGGCACCACCTGATCCACGACATTATTCTTGATGTCGTAAATCGTAATGTCCTGCGCCAGCCCTCCGGTGTAACGCTTCCATTGGCGAAAATTGCGGAAGATCCGGTTGTACGCGACCTTCGTGCCGTCAGGCGAGTACGAGAGCAGACCTCCTTCGTCCATCGGCATGGGTTGCGGCAATCCCCCATCCACACTCACCATGAAAGGACGTTTGGTCCAGCCGTTCGAGGCGTCACGCCGCGAAAGAAAAACGACGCTCTTTCCATCCGGTGTCCAGCCGACGACTTCGTTTAAAATTCCCATGCGATCGCTGAGCGGCTCCGCCTGTCCTTGATAAAAAGTAAGTTGCTTGGGCTGGCCGCCATCGGAGGACATGACATAGACGTTAAAATTGCCGTCATACTGACCAGTAAATGCCAGCCATTTCCCGTCCGGCGAAAACTTCGGAAACAACTCGCGCCCCGGATCCGAAGTAACCCGCCGCGCGGTTCCACCGGCACTCGATGCCAGCCATAAGTCTCCGCCATACACGAATGCGATCTTGTCTTTGTGAATATCGGGAAATAGTAACAATCGGCCTTCCTGCGCCTCCTGGGCTGCGAGCAGGCAGGTGCATGCAAGAATCGCCAAAGCGAAGAAATTTCTTAGGTAAGTCATGGTGAGCTCCTGATTAAGGGACAGTCTTCTCGAAAGGAACTGCAAATGAGAAAGTCATGATGCGCAACCGGGGATTGTACCAGCTTGCACCGGCCGCACAGCAGGCAAACCAAAGATTATTTCTCGGCATGTCTCGCCCGGAATGCGCTCTCAGCGAACAGCTGGGTTGGCTGGAGGCCGAACTGCCTGCTGGCACGAACTCGCGGCGGTTAACACTTTGTCAAACGCTGTCTCTGTACGAAGCTTCGCCAGCAATGGGTCTGAAAGCAGGCCCGAATAGGCGCAGTAGTTCTGCTCTACGGCGCTCTCGAGCATGTGCAACGCCGCTTGCTTCTTGCCGCAAAACGCGAGAATCGCACCCTGGTAATACCAGAGTTCCGGGTCGGGATCGGTAGGCAGATTGGTTTCGTCCTCGTGCGCGATGCGGTCGAGTTCCGAAGCCGGCCGCAGTTGTAAGCAAGCTTCCAGCAGATCGCGATGATAACGCGGAGTGCTCGGCATGTGCTTGACGGCCTCGCGTGCTTCCGCGACTTTTCCTTCACGCAGCAAAATCGACGGCGTCGCATAGGCAGCCCACTCCGAACCCGCATCCAACCGGACAAAATCCATGGCCCGGTCCGTTTTTCCAAGTTCGGCAAACGTCCACGCGCAGGAGCGGAAGGCATAGTTGCCGGGATCGAGCGCGACCGCCGTGTCACATTCACTCGCCGCCTGCTCCAGCAACCCCGCGTAGCGATAAACGTAACTCAGCGCGAAATGGGCCTGCGCGCTGTCGGGACGCCTTTTCACTAACTCCTGCGCGGCCAGGTAAGCTTTGCTCAGTTCGCCTCGCTCCACACGATTCGCAATCAGCTGGCTCGCAGCAACAATGCGGTTAGGATCGAGCGCGACCGCGCGCTCGCACGCCTGATTCGAACGCTGAAACATAGTCTCGCCGCCGTCGGAGTAATCCGCGTCGAAGTAGCAGCGCAGCCCGAGCTGCTCCCATGCTGGCGCATAGCTCGGATCCACCTGAACAACGTGCTCCAGCACCGCGATCGCGTCCTTATTGGGTCCGGGATCGTGCGGCAGCGCCAGACTGTGCAAGTAAAGGTCGTACGCTTCCGCATTCTTCGGCCGCGTCCCGGTATCGAGGAAGCCGCCTGCCGCTCCCAGCGCTGGCAGCAGTCCCTGCCGCATCTGGGCCGCAATCTGTGACTGCATGCCGATCAAGTCATCAGCTGGCGCAATGACGTTCGTTTGCCATAACAGCCGGTCGCCATTTACCTGGATGGCCTCGATCGTGATTCGTAGCTGATTCCCCTGTTTTAGAAAATGGCCCGCGATAACGTTCGCGACGTGCACATCGAGTCCCGCCTTTTGCGGATCGACATCGTTGCCGGCAAATTTTCTTGTAATCGCCGAGGGACGAACATCCAGACTGCGCGTGTACGTCAGCGTGTTCGCGATTTCATCGGAAAGTGCGAAACGCAGAAAATCGACGCTGATATCGCCGTTAATATTCTGCAACGGAAGCACGGCAATTGTGTTCTTCGCCGCCCCGCCGGCAATTGCGCCCCTGTATTTGAACCACCACGCCCCCACCGCAATCAACACTGTGAGCAGCAACGCGCAGACGCCGACCAACACATAAGTCGACCACTTGGTGCTCGCCTGAAATGTGCTGGTCGCAATGCGATATGGCAAAGCCCTGCGTATGCGCGCACTTTTGTTGCCCCCAGACTCCGATTCCTTACGAAGCGATTGCAAATCCCCCTTCATCGCCAGCGCGGTCGGATAGCGATGCCCACGCTCCTTCTCCATCGCGCGGCCGATAATGCCTTCCAGGTCCGGAGGCAACTTGGGATTGAGTTGTAGCGGCGCGACTGGTTTGTGATTCAGCACAGCATCGAGCGAAGTAATGATGTTGCCCGTGGCAAATGGCTTTTTGCCGGTCGCCATTTCGTAGAGCACCACTCCCAGCGAAAACAAATCGCAGCGCGGATCCAATTCCTCGCCCCGCGCCTGCTCGGGAGCCATGTAAATCGCGGTCCCCGGAATCACGCCCATCGCAGTCAGCGAATCTTCCAGCGCGGCCTCGCTGGAGTTCGGATCGTGCACCATCTTCGCCAGGCCAAAATCGAGGATCTTCGTCTGCCCGTTCTGCGCGACAAAAATATTGGCCGGTTTGATGTCGCGATGAATGATTCCCTTGGCGTGCGAGGCGGCCAGCGCGTCGGCCACCTGAGTTCCTATGTCGAGAATCTCGTCGACTTCCATCCGCCGGGTACGGAGAAGGTCTTTCAGGCTGCTGCCTTCAAGCTTCTCCATGACAATGAACGGATGGCCGCCGTTGTCTTCGATGTCGTGAATGGTGCAGATTCCGGGATGGTTGAGCTGCGAGGCGGCCCGGGCTTCTCGCATGAAACGATCCAGGGACTTGCCGTCCTTGGCCATTTCCTCGGGAATGAACTTCAGGGCAACGCGGCGCGTCAGACGCGTGTCTTCGGCCTCATAAACTTCGCCCATGCCCCCACCGCCCAGCTTTCCAAGAATGCGGTAGTGGGAGACTGTCTGGCCGATCATGCCGAAGGCCTCAGGGCCGTCGTAGTTAATGTTAGGACGCTGCCGCCGTCGGGGTCAACTTAGCATCGCTTTTCATGAACAGAGCTTCGCCGGCCAAAAGCACCGCTTTGCGTTAACTTCTGCAATCGAACTTCTGCCTTCTGCAATCCCTAGTGAATCGTCTTCGTCTTGCGCGACATGTAGTCCATCAGCAGATACTGCCCCAGTGTATAAGGAGTCGTGAAGTATGCTTTGCCGCGGCACATCTGCGTCACTTTTTGCACGAACTGCACCAGACCATAATCCGAAGCCAGCATGAACGTATTGATCAGCACTCCCGCGCGCTTGCACTTCGAGACTTCTTCGAGCGTCTCACTCACCACCAAGGGATCGAGCCCGAAAGCATTCTTGTAAATGCGGCCGTCTTCAAGAGTCAGCGCGCTCGGCTTGCCGTCGGTGATCATAACGATCTGCTTCATGTCTTTGCGCTGGCGTTGCAGCAGGCGTTGCGCCATGCGCAGGCCTTCGCGAGTATTCGTGTAATAAGGACCGACCTTCACCCGCGCCAACTGCGAGAGCGGAACTTCCTCGGCCGAATCGTGGAAGAGCACGAGCGAAAGCGAGTCTCCGGGATACTGCGTGCGAATCAGATGCGAGAGCGCCATCGCAACTTTCTTCGCCGGCGTAAAACGATCTTCGCCATACAGGATCATTGAATGCGAGCAGTCCAGCATCAGCACTGTCGCGCACGACGACTGGTACTCGCACTGATGCACTTGCAGGTCGTTGTATTCGAGATTCAGCGGCAACCCAAGGCCCTCGCGCTGGATCGCGCTCGATAGCGTCGCCGTGATGTCGAGGTTCAGTGTGTCGCCAAACTCATATTGTTTCGACGCGCCGCTCGCTTCGATGCCGGTCGCCATGTCACGCGTGTCATGACGCCCGAAGCTCGACTTACCTAGCGACCCCAGCAAATCTCGCAGCGCTTTGAACCCGAGAAAGTCGAGACTCTTGTCGGTGACTTCAAACCGCGCTTGCTGCTGCGCATCTCCGACTTGGCCGCTCACGTTCGATTGCTTCGCCGGATCGTGCGGCGGGTCGATTGAGATGTAGTCTTCCTGCTGCATGCGCTCAATCAGCTTCTCGATCAGCTCTTCCAGTTGGCCGTCCATCTGCATTTCCTGCAGGCGTTCGCGCATGTTTTCGTCGAACATCTCGCTATCCAGCAGAGCCTGCTCGATAGCGCGCCGCAAGTCGTCGAGCGTCTGCTCGCCATCCTGCATTTCGTACCAGAAATTCTCATTGAACCCACTTTGCAGCAGATAGTCGGAGAGCGCGCCGAGCAAATCTTCCATGCTCATCTCGCCCGCCGGGTCGGGTACGTATTTGCTGTAGCGGATGCGTTTCATGAAACAGGTCTCAGGTCTTAGGTATCAGGTCTAAGGCCTAGAATTGGAAGCAGCAGCAAAGGAAAGTCGCTTCCCGTTTTTCCCCTGATACCTGACACCTGAGAACTTAATTAAAACTCCTCTTCCTCCCAAACCCCGGTTCTTCTCTTTCGAACACAGGCTTGTCGGATACTTTCGGCGACTTCTCGCCCGCTGTGAAAACGCGCTCTTCATTACGCCCGATTTTCTTGTGCGCGTGCAGCCCTTCGAGGATGAATTCTGCTGCCGATACCTGCATCTCGGGACTATCCTTCGGACCGACGTTCAGCTTCGTCATCTTCTCCATGAGACCTTGTATCTGCCGCAGCCCTGCGAGCACTTCACCGGCGCCCGCGTTGTCGCTCAACTGAATCTCTCCGCCCAGATCGAACCACTGCACAATCTGATTCATATTCACGCCTTGCAGATGTGTGTCGTACGTCTTGGCAATGGCGGCACGGATCAGTTCGCGTCCTACGTGGTCCGCACCCTTCATCTCGCCTTCGTATTCCAGTTCGAGTTTGCCCGTGATCGCGGGCAGCGCCGCATAGATATCGCTGATGCGCGGAACCACAGTATTCTCCTGATGAGTCAGCGCGCGCCGCTCGGCATTCGACACAACATTCTCCATTGCCGAAATCGGCAACCGCTGACTTACGCCCGAGCGCTTATCCACTTTCTTGTCTTCTCGCGCCATGAATGCGATCCGCTCAATCACTTCCTGTACATACTTCGGAATGCTGAGCCGTGTGCCTTCGCGCCCGTTCACGCGATTGAGCCACGCTTCCTGCGCGGTGATCGCAATTCCCTCCTCCACCGTCGCGGGATAATGCGTGCGAATCTCCGACCCGATGCGGTCTTTCAGCGGGGTAATAATTTTGCCGCGCGCCGTGTAGTCCTCGGGGTTGGCGCTGAACACAATCGCCAGGTCAAGCGCCAATCGGATCGGGTAGCCCTTAATCTGAACGTCGCCTTCCTGCATGATGTTGAACAAACCCACCTGAATTTTCCCGGCTAGGTCCGGGAGCTCGTTAATTGCAAAGATCCCGCGATTGGCGCGGGGAAGAAGGCCGTAGTGAACAGTGAATTCGCTCGCCAGTTCGTGGCCGCCGCGCGCGGCCTTGATCGGGTCGATGTCTCCGATCAGGTCTGCAATCGTCACGTCCGGCGTTGCGAGTTTTTCGACGTAGCGATGATCGGGCGTGAGCCACGCGATGGGCGTCGCGTCTTTTTCCTTCGCCACCAGGTCGCGGCACCGCCGGCAGATGGGAGCATAAGGATTGTCGTGAATCTCGCAGCCGGCAATGTACGGCATTTCGGGATCGAGCAGCGTGGTGAGCGCACGCAGGATGCGGCTTTTCGCCTGCCCTCGAAGTCCTAGCAAAATGAAATTGTGCCGCGACAAAATCGCGTTGATGATCTGCGGCACAACCGTGTCGTCATAGCCGACGATGCCGGGGAAGATAGGCTCATCGGGGTTCTGCCGCAAGCGCGCCATTAGATTTTCGCGCATCTCGTCTTTCACTCGGCGCGAGCCGAGCCGGCTTTCTGAAAAGGAACTGGTACGCAACTCGCCCAATGTGCGGGCACTGCTCATGGTGGGAACTCCTGACCCCGGATTCGCCGGCGTGGGTGCCAGCGGCTACCGCAACCTTAGGCGGATTATACGCCGCGGGCGAGCTGTCAGCTGAGAGCCAACAGCTCTTCTCAATTCCAGCGGGCGTTGGCGGCGCGACGCAGGCCGGGGAGCACGGCCCGCAGATACTCGACGAAGGCTTGCAGGCGCTTTTCTTCCGACAAGGTCGCGAGCAGGCTCTGCTTGAAGTCGAGGTCGAGTGGAAGCGATCCGGCGAGGAGGAAGGAAAGATTTTCGATTGCCTCGGCCTCCGAGGCGTCCCCAGAGTCCGCTGGCGGCGGCTCCGCGCCGGCTAGTTTGGCGATTTCCGCGTGCAGGCGCACCGCTTGCTCGATCAGTTCGATGGCGGGCCGGCTGGGATCGTCCGGGACCATGGCGATTTCCGCTCGGAGAAACGAGCGTTCCTCATTGACCTCAAGCACCTCGAAGCGGTTGACGCCGCGCGTGAGGATATCCATGCGGCCGTCGTCGTACTTTTTCGTGACAGAGACAATCTCGGCGGTGCAGCCGATGCCGGCGACGCCCTCCTCTGAGGCGCGAACGATGCCGAACGGCTTCTTCCCCTCAAGACACTCAGCGATCATTTCCTTATAGCGCGGCTCGAAGATGTGCAGCGGCAGCGGAACGCCCGGAAGTAGCACGAGATCGAGCGGAAATAGGGGCAGCAGCGAACTCACGGCGTCTCCGGTGTAACGATTTTACGCCAGCGGAAGCTGTCAGCTCTCAGTAAGAGCCATCGCCTTGGTGTTCATACTGAAAGCTGAGAGCTGAAGGCTGAGAGCTAGGCCGTTTGACTTCACCGCGTGGCACAAGATACAAGAGTCGGCATGGAAATGGACGGGAAAGTCGTGGTGGTGACGGGCGCTTCCATGGGAATCGGCGAGGCGATCGCCAAGGTTTTTGTCGACCACGGTGCAAACGTGGTTTTACTATCGCGCGATGTCAGCCGGTCCGAGGCCGCAAGGGCTCGGGTCGGCCATGCGGAGCGGACCTTGGCGCTGGCTTGCGATGTGCGCAATCGAGAGGAGATTCAACACGCGCTGGATGCAACTCTCGACCGTTCTGGCCGTGTCGATGTGTGGGTAAACAACGCCGGAGTTGGCATTCGCGACTCCGTCGCCGACATGGCGATGACCGCTTGCCGCGAATTGTTCGAGACCAATTTCTTTGGCGCGGTAGCTTGCTTGCAAGCAGTGGTGCCGGCGATGCGCAAGTCGGGCGGAGGGACGATCATCAATATCTCCAGTGTCGCCGGGCATGTGCCGGTACCGTTCATGACACCCTACTCGGCAACTAAGTTTGCCCTGAACGCCATCGGCAAGGGGTCGCGAATGGAATTACGGCGGGACAACATCAATGTGTTGACGGTTTGTCCTGGCTATATTCAAACCGAATTCGGCTCGCACATGGTGGCGGTGAAAAAAGGCAACGTGCGTCCGCAGTCGGTGAAAGGCATTACGGCGGAGCGGGTAGCGCGAGCGACTTATGACGGCTATCGCAAGAACAAGCGCGAAGTGATTGTTCCGTGGACGATGATTCCGGTAGTAAAGCTATATCAAATGTTTCCGGGGCTGGTGGAGTGGGGAATGGGATGGGCAATGAAGCGCTAGCTTTAACATGCCTTGCAATCCGCTTCCAATATCTCGAGAAATCGATGGATTGTATGGGACGGATATATTATGCTGCTCCCGGTTATTGGAGGCCCTTATGGTGAGATTTTTGCTTGCCGCGATTCTGTGTTTCGCGTTCGCCAGCGCTTCTGCTCAAGACACCGACAACACGCCCGCGTCCAGCGCAGACGTCCAAACGTACTTCGAAACAGTGCATGCTCGCGATTCAGTCAACAAGATTGTCGACTCTATGCTGAAATCGATGCAGACGCTTTTGCATGAGCAGTATCTTAAGAACAAAGAAAAGCTTCCCGAAGACTATGAACAGCGCATGTCCAAGCAACTGGGGGATATGTACAGGAACATGCCTTTCGACGAAATGATGCAGGCGACTATTCCGGTTTATCAGCGCCATTTCACTAAAGGAGACATCAACGCGTTGCTGGCGTTCTATTCGTCTCCAACCGGACGGGGATATGCCGGCCATCATGAGTGAGTCCATGGACACCATGATGCCAACGCTTAGCAGATATCTGGACGAAATACAGAACAAACTCCAGCAGGAAACGGACGAGATGATCAAGGACGCGAACAAGAAGGCTGAGCAGGCACCGAAAAACTAGGGCAATATTCCGAATGTTTTGGCGTGCGCCGCTAGCGACCGGGGCGTTTCCAGGATAGCGACTACTTCAAATTCTCCTATTTCGTAAAGAAAAGTAAATCCGGCTACCTTTTGGATTGTGGATGCATCGAAAGATTTAGGCAGAACTGCAGTCTTCCACCCCCTCATGAAGAGCTGACGCACGGCGGCTCTTGGGGGTGGGGGCTGCCGTTAAATCCTTTCCGCGGCGATTTTCGCTAGAATGCCGATATGAGATTTCCCTTCCGAACTGCCTCGCCGCCCCAAGCGTGTACCTCAGGGACTGAAGCTCTGTCAGAAAAGAATGACTTCATTGCGGCGCTAAAAGCGCTGCGCCACTCAACATCACGTTTTTCAAAATCTCTGAGTTCGATTTCCGGCGTGGTGCGGGCGTTCATAGCTTTGGCCGTTGTGTTCTCGGCGATTCTCTCGTTGCCGAACGCGGCGCGCGCGCAGGAAGGTCCACTCGACAAATCGCAGCCGAAGGGCATTACGGTCGACGAGATCGTCAAGCGGTTCGCCGCCAAAGAAAAAGAGTTCAAGGAGGCGCGCGATCAATACACATTTCGGCAGGACGTGAAGGTGATGACGCTCGATGGCGACACACCCGACGGCAATTATCAGCAGGTGTTTGATGTGACCTTTGACGACCAGGGGCGCAAGGTCAAGAATGTGGTGTTCGCGCCGCAACCCACGTTGCAGCGGATTCAGATGACGGAAGAAGATATTGACGACATCGAAAACCGCCTGCCGTTTGTGCTGACGTCGGATGAGGTTGGTGAGTACGACGTTCTATATGTGGGGCAGCAGAAGCAGGATGAGTTAAACACCTATGTTTTCGATATCGCACCCAAGCAGATCGTCGGCAAGAAGCGCTATTTCCAGGGGCGCATCTGGGTGGATGACCATGATTTTCAGATCGTAGAAACATACGGGAAGACGGTGCCCGACATCCGCAAGAAAAAAGGGCAGGAGAATCTTTTCCCAAAATTCACGACTTGGCGCGAGCAGATCGACGGCCAATACTGGTTCCCGACCTATACGCGAGCCGAAGACACGCTGAAGTTCAGCCTGGGTGACATCAAGATTCGCGAGATTATCAAATACACGAACTACAAGCGGTTTGGATCGAAGTCGAGAATCACGTATGAGGGGCAGGAAGTGAAGAAGGACACCACACCGAAGCCCGAGGATCAGAAACCAGCCGAACCGCCCAAGCCGCAGTAAAGTAGACTGTCAGGACAGAAGGTCCGGACGGTTGATGGGTCTGCTTCGAGACAATTCCGCATCCCGGACTTCAGGCGGAGCACCAGTTCAGCTCACAACAAGTCCTTTCATCGCGTAATCATGGTTGAAGCGCTGTAATCAGAGAAATACAGACACCTTCCTCCTTATGTTTTAGTTGACCGGCGGCAGACTTGCTGCATACATCTCATCCAGCAGGTCCTGCGAATGGCCGTCGTAGTCCGCATCGAGCGACCACATAAACGTACCGCCAATATTTTCCTGCCAATCTACGAA
>Ga0182030_10003037_pt1 | contig 35783 bp, 32 predicted proteins | sample 812S3MmetaG_FD_121299 | JGI IMG/M metagenome (GOLD analysis project Ga0182030, IMG submission 121299) | Permafrost microbial communities from Stordalen Mire, Sweden - 812S3M metaG (Illumina Assembly) | ecosystem: Environmental > Terrestrial > Soil > Wetlands > Permafrost | place: Sweden...
CGGCCTGTGGAAATGTGGACAAGGCAAGCGCCTTGACCACAGTCCCACAGGAGAACAAAAACAGAAGAAGCGGACATTTCATGTGCTACCAAAACCGGACAAGTTAATTAGCTGTCGACACGTCTCCGACGCGACGCCTGTTCCACGCGCCGCCTCGGGCGCTGGCGGATTCGCCCTCAAAGAGGTTTGGCGTCTGGCGTGGAGACGCAAGGGCTTGATCCTAGCACTGGCGATGCTCGGCGCTCTCGCCGGGTTCGTCATCACCAAGGCTCTAACGCCTCGTTATGTCGCGACCGCCCAAATCCACCTCGATCCTCACGGACTTCCAGGCCTCGACAAGGAAGATTCGGCGTCTCACGAAGACTCGACCGGCTTCATCAACTTTGTCGAAACGCAGGCAAAAATTCTAACATCGCAAGTCGTTCTCGAACGCGTCGTGACCAAGGAAAGACTCGCCAACGATCCTGAATTTGGCGGCGGCGGAGCTGGCTTGCTGAGCAGTCTGTTCGGGCGAGCGGCGCCTACGACGAGCGATTCCGAGAGATCTATCGACGCCGAGAGAATGCTTGGTCAGCGCATCATAATCCGTCGTCCCGAGCGCACATTCATCATCGAGATTTCTGCAACAAGCAGCAGTCCGGAAAAAGCGGCGCGCATCGCGAACAGCGTCGCTCAGGCGTATAATGATGTGCGTTCGACCATGCAATCAGAGGCCGCGCGGCCGGCCATAACCTCCTTCGGCGCAAGTCTTGCCGAGACGCGCGATCGACTTCTCGCCGCTGAAAAGCTGGTCGAGGATTATAAAGCGGCGAACGGGTTCGTTGGCGCGCGGGACCAGTATGTGGATGAGCAAAGCCTCAAGGAACTTAATCAACAACTGAGTTATGCAAGAACGCGCCTCGAAGACGCGCGTTCCCGCTTTCAACAGCTACAGCGCGCGCGCGCGTCAAACGCCGATCTTGCAACGCTGACGGCGACATTGAATGCGCCAACTTTGACAAATTTGCGCGGGCAACAGACGGCCGCGCAAGAAAAAATCGCCGAACTCTCCGCCGAACTCGGCCCTAGGCATCCGACTGTGAAGAGCGCCGAAGCGCGAGTGAACGAACTGCGCCGGCTCATCGACATCGAGCTTGAACGCATTCGCGGCTCCAGTCGCAAGGATTTGGAGCAGGCGCGCAGCGTCGAGGAAGGCCTGCAGCGCGACGTCGAGCAGTTGCGTCAGCGCGCGCTCGTCGCCGCGCAGGCTTCCGTCAAGCTGCGGGACTTGGAACGCGAGGTCGAGGTCAATCGAGGCGTGTATCAGTCGTTCTTCGTTCGCTCGCGTCAGATCGAGGAGGCGCAGCCAAGCAATCTGATGAGCACTCATATCGTCACGATGGCTTCGCCGCCGGCGGCGCGCAGCTTTCCTCCAGGCGCGAGCCTGATGATGGCCGCAGGCTTCGTGCTCGGATCATTGATCGGCGGCGCGCTGGGCCTCTGGCTCGAAATGCGAAACAACGCCAGTGAAGCAACGCCGACAGACGAACGAGCCGGCGAGGCGGCGCGCGCGGTGAAGCAGTTCGCAATCACAAACGCGACGCCATTCACCGTTCGGCCTGCGCCTGATTCTCGTTCGTCGATCGAGTTGGCGCGTCTCGGCGTTCCAGTCGCGATCCGTTCCGGCGACCGAATTGAGATTGACGCTGTGACGTCTTACTTGCTGTCCTTGATCGACGACAGCAACGAGCCGCAAATCATCGCATTTGTCGGCGACGCAAAGGGCGAAGCGCGAACGATCATGTCGATCAATATCGCGGTTGCGTTAAGCGCGGCGGGATTGGATATAGCGCTCGTGGACGCCGACCCAAAAGGCCGGGTGCTCAGCTCTTTCGTCGACGCCGAAGCCACCGCAGCGAGCGCGTCATGTGATCTTATTGTGCAAACGCGCGAGGAAGTGATCCTTGCTCTTCCGAATTTTGGCGCCAATGAGTCGGATGGCTCGTCGCGGAAGAGGATTATGCGCGGCCTTCTGCGCGACGCGACGGGACCTATCGACGCCGTTCTTTGCGACGGCGCCTTCGACGACCCAAATGCGTTCGAGCACATAAACTGGGTCGTTCCAGTTCTTGACGCGGGAGCCAACGAGCGCGCGGCCATCAATCTTCTACCCAAAGCGCTCGCGGACAGGATTGCGCTAATTCTGTATTTCAAACATCCGAATCCTTGGGCGGGACACAACTCAAAACTGAGCAGAATCGCCTGAACGTTGGATGCCCGCGCCACTTGGTCGCGACCAGGAAAGCTGTTAAGCCGTTTGGACAGTTGAGCGGGCGCTCTCGCGGCTATCGGTCAACGACTCCCGCTATTCTATTTCGCTCCGGTTTTTGAAGCGCGCATCGCCGCCATCAAGGCGTCGCCCAGCGCGCCGCCCGAGGCGGGCTTACCTTGCGCCTTGGCAGGTTCGCGCATTAACGCTGGCGCCTTGGCGCGCGGCCCTCGCGCCTCTCCCTGCGAGCGTGGCGTCGCCTCGTCGTCGAGCCGCATGGTGAGAGCGATTCGTTTCCGCGGGGCGTCGATCTCCAGCACTTTGACGCGCACGATGTCGCCGGGCTTGGCGACGCTGCGCGGATCCTTGATGAAGGTCTTCGACATGGCCGAGATATGCACGAGCCCGTCCTGATGCACGCCGATGTCGACGAAAGCGCCAAAGGCCGCGACATTGGTGACGACGCCCTCCAGAATCATACCGGGCTTGAGATCGGATAATTTTTCGACGCCCTCCTGAAAGGTCGCGGTCTTGAAGGCGGGGCGCGGATCGCGACCTGGCTTCTCCAACTCCGCGAGCACGTCGGTCACCGTCGGCAGGCCGAAATTTTGGTCAACGAATTGCGAAGGCTTGAGACCGCGCAATGTCGCTACGTCGCCGATCAGGGATTTTATGTCTGTCTTGGCCGCTGCGAGAAGACGACGCACCAGGGGATAGGCCTCGGGATGCACGCCGGAGCGGTCGAGCGGATCGTCGCCGTCGATCACCCGCAAAAAGCCCGCGCTCTGCTCGAAGGCCTTGGGACCAAGGCGCGGAACGTCCTTCAACGCCGCGCGGCTGCGGAACGGTCCCTTGGCGTCGCGAAAGGCGACGATATTTCCCGCCAGCAATTCGCCAACGCCCGAAACGCGCGCCAGCAGCGGCGCCGAGGCCGTGTTGACGTCGACGCCGACCGCATTGACGCAATCCTCCACCACGGCGTCGAGCGAGCGCGACAATTTCGATTCCGAAACGTCGTGCTGATATTGGCCGACGCCGATGGATTTGGGATCGATCTTGACGAGTTCCGCCAGCGGATCTTGCAAACGCCGAGCAATGGAAGCCGCGCCGCGGAGCGTCACGTCAAGATCCGGCAATTCGCGCGAGGCGTATTCGGAGGCGGAATAGACCGAAGCGCCAGCTTCCGACACCACGATTTTGGTCAGTTTCAGCTCGGGATTCTTGGCGATCAGTTCGCCGGCCAATTTGTCGGTCTCGCGCGAGGCCGTGCCATTGCCGATGGCGATGAGTTCGACCTTGTGCTCGCGCGCGAGCTTGCCGAGAATCCCCAACGCTTCGTCCCAGCGCCGCTGCGGTTCATGCGGATAAACAGCCGTTGTGGCGACGATCTTGCCGGTTTTGTCGACGACGGCGACCTTGACGCCGGTGCGAAACCCGGGATCGAGTCCCAGCGTCGCCCTTGCGCCGGCTGGCGCGGCAAGCAAAAGATCGCGCAGATTGCCCGCAAAGACATTGATCGCTTCTTCCTCCGCCAGACGAAACAACCTTGCGCGCGCATCGACGCCAAGGTGCAACTCGATCTTGGTGCGCCATGCCCAGCGCACCGTCTCGGCAAGCCAGCGGTCGCCGGGCCGAGCGCGATCCTCAATGGAAAAGCGCCGTGCGATGCGGCTCTCGTAGCCTCCGGCGCCGGGCTCCGACTCCGCGATCAGTTCGAGATCGAGAAACTCCTCCTTCTCGCCGCGAAACAACGCCAGAATGCGGTGCGATGGAAGCTTGGTCAGAGGCTGCGAAAAATCGAAATAATCCGAAAACTTCGCGCCCAGAGTCTCCTTGCCCTCACGCACCTTCGATTTCAGCGCGCCTTGCGACCAGAAAGCCTCGCGCAATGCGCCGATCAGGTCGGCGTCTTCGGCGAAACGCTCCACCAAAATGGCGCGCGCTCCCTCCAGCGCCGCCTCTACGGTCGCGACATTTTTGTCCGCGTCGACGAAAGGCGCCGCCCGCGATTTGGGATCTCCCTCGGGGGTGGAAAGCAGCGCATCGGCGAGTGGCGCGAGCCCGGCTTCAATGGCGATCTGCGCCTTGGTGCGCCGCTTGGGTTTGAACGGAAGATAAATATCTTCCAGCCGCGCCTTATTGTCGGCCGCCAGAACGACGCTGCGCAGCGCCTCGGTGAGTTTGCCCTGCGATTCGATCGACTCAAGAATGGACTTGCGACGTTCCTCGAGCTCGCGCAAATAGCGCAAACGCTCGTCGAGGCGGCGCAACTGCGTATCGTCGAGCGTGCCGGTCGCTTCCTTGCGGTAACGGGCGATGAAAGGAACGGTCGAGCCGCCGTCGAGCAACGCCACTGCCGCCTCCACCTGCCAAGGCTGCGCCGCGAGTTCCGCGCTGATGCGTTCGACGATGCTGGTGGTCATGTGATTTTCCCGATTCGAAGACCGACCCGCCTTTTAGCGCACAACGGCATGGGGTCAAAAGCCTCCAGAGACGATTTACAAAAAGCATAGCGGATCGAGCAAGCGACCTGCCTATTTTCAACAGTTCATCAAGGCGAGAGCGATCCGGCCGACGGCGCCAGCGCTAAATCGACGCCGGCGATCGAGGCCTGCGACAAAAGCCATGGTTCGCCTCCATTGAGACGGACCGCCGCGAGACGGACCGCCGCCCTGCCACGCTCCACCGCTTAATCGACAATCATGTTGCGCGCGAGTTCCTCGCGGGAAAGGAAAGGAGCCATGTCTTCAAGGCTCGGGGACACCATTGAACCGTCCGGCAACTGGCGGCTTACCAGCTTCGGCGCAAAGGGTTGGTTCCCGTCGATCATTATTTCACACACGGCTGGGCCGTCGATCGCCATCACGGCGCAGATCGCTTCCGCCATATCGTCGTGTCGCGCGACCCGTCGATAGGGCAGCCCGAATCCCGCCATCAAGCGCTCGAAATCTGGAAAACTGACGCCGCTTCCCGGCCCCGCGCCAACCTCGACGCCGTTAAAAAAGTTGCGATGAGTCTGGAAGATCGAAACGTAACCGCTGTTGTTGAGCAAGAATATTTTAATGGGCATGCGCGCGCCGACGATCGTCTGCAATTCCTGCAGGTTCATCATGATCGAGCCATCGCCGGCCAAGCAGACGATCGGCGCGCCTTCAGACGCCATGCAAGCGCCGATGGCGGCGGGCAGGTCATAGCCCATGCTGGCGCATCCGGAATTGGTCCACAGCCGTTGACCGGGTTTCAGATAAGCCGTCTGGAAGCTCACGACGCAGGCGCTGCCATTGGCGGTCACGACAATTTGGTTCTGGGGTAGATTCTGAAACAGAGTTTGCATGAAGCAGTAGGGATTTATTTGCGGGCCGCTCCAATATTCGGACGCGACCACCGGATAATCGGCATTGCGCTGGCGGCTCCAAGTCAGCCAGTCGGCATGCGCCTCGGTGGGGCCAGGATAGGCCTTCGCGGCTAAAACGGGCAAAAGATCGGCAAGGTCCGCGTGTATCGGCATATCGGCGGAAACGCTGGGCTTTTGAAGTTCCAGCGCGTCGATATCGATCCAGATTTTTGTCGCGCGCGCGGCGAAAGATCGCCAATTGTAACTGACTTGGCGAATGTTCAGACGAGAGCCGAGAATGAGCAGCAGATCGGCGTTTTGTACGGTGAAGTTGCCGCCACGGTCGCCGACCGTGCCGGGGCGTCCGCAATAGAGCGGGTGCTCGTTCCAAATCGCATCATGGGCGTTCCAACCCGTGACCACGGGTATATTGAGTTTTTCGACAAGCCGAACGAAGTCGGCGTGAGCGCCCGAGAGACGCACCCCGTTTCCGGCGAAAATCACGGGTCTCTTTGCATTTCGAACCGCCTCTAATATGCCGTCGGCCGCAGAGGCAAGGTCGGTCTTTTTCCAGGGTTCATCCAACTCGCTCGCGTCGAAGCCCGGCAGCGCCTCAGGATCGATCCTCGCGGCTTGAACATTGAGCGGAATATCCAGCCAGCAAGGGCCGGGACGCCCCGACCTCGCCAGATAGATCGCCTTTTCCAGATGATAGCGGATCGAATTGGCGTCCGTCACCATGACGCAATATTTGGTCACCGTCCGAACCAAAGGTTCGATGTCCAGTTCCTGATCGCCATACTGACGCAAAGGAAGCCCGGTAAAGCGCACCGTCGTCTCGTGCTTCACCTGACCGCTGAGGATAATCATCCCCACCGAATCGACGAAAGCGCCATAGACGCCGGTGATCGCATTTGTGCCGCCCGGACCAGAAGTCACGTTGACCAGCGCCAAGCGATTATTCAGGCGGAAATAGCCCTCCGCCGCCATGGCGCAGGCCTGTTCGTGATGGTTGAACACACAGGTCAAATCGGAGTGGGTTCCGAGCGAATGGTTGAGATGCATGGCGCCGCCGCCGGTCACCATGAAGACTTGCCGGATGCCGGAGTCGGCGACTTTCTGTGCGACCCAATCGGACAGTTTCATCAACGGCATCGTTTCCATCCGTTCCAGGCTGCGGTTCGCAAGATCGCCTCGTCGAGCGACACTGTGCGCGCGACGCCGAGATCACGTTCGATCGTCGCGGTCGAAGGAGTGTAGCGACCAGGATTCCACCCGGCGTCGGCGGCGCCAAGGATGGTGTAGTCGCCACGCCCGATCAACGCAGCCACGCGAGCAGCGAGTTCTCCAATCGTCACCGACTCGCTAGACCCCACATTGTAAGCGCGCCCCGGCTCTCCGCGCACCAACAGCCGCAACAGCCAGACGACAAGATCGCCAGCATAGAGATAGGATCGGCACGCTCGCCCATCGCCTTGCACGACGACGGTGCGCCCGTGCATGGCGTCGTTGATGAAATTGCCTGCGGCGAAATGCGCGTCGAGCGTCTGATAGGGGCCGAGCACGGCGAAGATTCGCGCAATCGAAATTTCAACACCGCATTGCTTGCCGTAGATCGCGCAAAGCATTTCAGCGGCGCGCTTGGCTTCCGCATAGGCGTTCACCGGAGCGCAGCAATCCGGCGCTCCCATCCATTGCTCGTCAATATGACTGACGTCCGAGGGTTGACGGCCGTAGACGGCGCCGGAACTGAGGTGAAGCAAGCGCTCCGCCTTGCTGGCCACGCTAAAGGCGAGCGCGCGGCGAGTGCCGGAGACGACTGTGTCGAACATCCGCAGTGGATCTTCGGCGTTGAGCTTCGCGCTCGCGTCGGCGGCGGCGTGAACGATATGACTGAACGCGCCATCCGGGAAATCGAAATCTTGAATGTTTCCGCTTATGAAGGTGAAGCTGGGATGCTCGACAAGGTGAGGGGCCTTTTGCCTGAACGCGTCAACGCTTCGGGTCAGAATCGTGGTTTGCAACCGAAGGCCAAAGCGTCTTTCGGCGTGGCGAAGACACTCCAGCAACCAGCAGCCAATGAAGCCGGTGCCTCCGGTAATGAAGAGGCGTCCGCCTTCAAGGCCAAGAAGATCTTTTTTGGCCAAGTCAGCAATGGCTTCCAGATCTTGCGGAAAAGCCCAGCTCTGAGCTTTTGGCGCCATCGTTTCAATATGCCGATTTGGATTGTTCAACCGCGCCTCGGTCGTAGTGAAAGCATTTTTGCGGCCGCAACGATTGCTTTGTTTCCTGCCGCTGCAGGCCGACTACTGGCGCCAGTTCGTCCAGCGTGTCGATCACATGAGAAGCCTCCAAGCGATCGACTCCATCGTCATAGCCGCCGGTAAAAAAGGCGAACTTTACGCCCGCGGCCATTGCAGTTTGTTGATCCACCACGCTGTCGCCAACCATCAATGCCGCTTCAAGCGGGTTCCCGAGACGAGACAGAGCATATTTTAACGGCGTCGGGTCAGGCTTGCTTTTGTCTAGCGTGTCGCCCCCGACGATCGCTCCGAAGAAATGAATTAGACCTGTCTCACTGAGAACCTTGTGACAAAGCCGTTGCGGCTTGTTGCTGCAGATCGCGAGGAGGCAGCCCGCGTTCTTGAGCTGATTGAGCATTTCCCACGCGCCCGGGAACACGCAGTCGGCCGGAGTGGGAAGCTGGTAATAGCGTCGGCGAAACTCCTCAACGAATGCGCCAGACGCTTCCGGCGCCACTTCAAGAGCGTTGCCGACGAGATGCGGACCGCCCCGACTGCTCCATATTCGATAGCAATCGCCGCCGAGCGGCGAGAGGCCCTTTTCGAGGCGCATTGAGTTGAGGATTTCGCCGACAAGCGATGCGCTATCAACGAGCGTCCCATCGAGATCAAAAGCGACACTCTTGACGATCATCGTTCGATTCCTGGGGACGCCACGATTATGCAGGAAAAATGCGTCCCCCACGTTTCGCGCGGGGGACCGGTTGCTACGATAACGCTTTTTCTTCGGGTCTGAACCAAGGAACGCATCGCGTTTCTCATGTCTCCGAAGATAAGAGCGGCTGCGACGCCCTTCGTCGTTATGCGGCGCGAGTTTGTTCAGACGTCTCATTGCCGCTTTTGATCTGCTCCCAACGCTCCTCGAGCATCGCGATCCGAGCAGCGTCTTCGTGCTGGATGGCCCCATAATAGTCGCGCTTGTTCTCGAGCCAGAGCAGTTCGAAATAGACGGTCGTCTGAAGCCCCTTGGCCATTGCGGGATTGTCGAGCGCGCCCGCTCCGAAGATCACCTTGCGCGTTTCGAAACGGCTGAGATGGACCGCGCGTATGTTCGCTAAAGATGGCAGCGAGGAAATCGCGATGGCGCCGCCGACGACAAAGTCCCGACCGGCGATTTTGCACGCCGCGGCGACCGTGCGCACGTAATCGGTGATGGCATCCGTATCGATTTTGCTGCGTCCCCAGCCCAGAGATCCACAAAAATCGACGCGACCGAATACGCCGCCCTGAACGCCGCCCGGAGCCTGCGCCACCTTCATCAAATCGTCGATGTTATTGAACGCCGTGATGGTCTCGATGTTGAACAGGAAGTCCGTATCCTGTTGCTGGTCCGGAGTGTAGGCGGCGTTCTTGGCGAGGATGAATTTTTGAAGCGCGTAAGGCGTCTCAACCATCGGGGCGATGATATATTCGGTTCCAAACTGCTTGCTCTCCAGAAGATCGCGAACAGCTTCGCAGCCGCCGATCTTCAGGGCGACTTTGAGATCCGCCCGACGGGCGAGATCAATCAGGCGAAGCATTTCGTCGCTTCTCGTGCCCTCAGCCTCAAATTCAGCCTTTACCGAAACAGCGCCAAATTCGTCTCTGAGGGATTTCAGGACATCAAGCATCTCTCGTTCGCGCTTATTCATGTCTCACCCATTCAAGCAGCTTTGAACTTCAGAACTCGCCGTGTCGCTGTTTGTCGCATCGCGCTTCACCAGCTTACTGTCGCGTCAGTCGATATTGCTTTTGAATCGCTGCGCATCGATATTTTGTTCGCCGCTCGCCAGGTCATTCAACGAAAGCGGTCAAAGGACGCGGCGGAATTTGCGACCCGAAGATAGACGCAAGGACGACGCTCTGAGTGCGCCTGTCTCAGTGATCCATTAAACATTTCGATCTTCTCCAGGTCAGCCTCGCGCCGCACGGCGCAATTCAACTCCGCACCGCACGCTTCAGTCCCAGTTAATACTTATCGGATGCGAGTTAACGCTGCGTTAAAGACCGCTAGTAGCGCATAAGTGGCGGAAAAGAGATTGTGTGCGGAGATTGAGAATTGCTTACGACAATGGCCGTACAAGCCTTCAATGTTTTCGTCGCCCGAACGTGTCGCGCGCAACCCCTTCGCTGACGGCTCCGCCTCGCCTTGCGAGGGATAGCATGACCAGACGCTCCTATTGTAGATTCTTAACGTAAAGGCGTTAGGTCCCTTGCGAGCCGTATCGACCGCGCTCCGTCCGCCGTTTGCCGCCATAGCCAGGAGTGGATATGACCGTTCTGAGCATAGTTACGCCTTGCTATAATGAGGAGGCCGGAATCACGGAGTGCTACGAGGAGGTGCGCGCAGTGATGGAAGCCGAGTTGCCCGAATTCGGCTACGAGCATATTTTCATCGACAATTGCTCGCAGGATCGCACCGTGACGCTGCTTCGCGCCATCGCCGCGACGGATAAGCGCGTCAAAATTATTGTCAATTCGCGAAATTTCGGGCCGGCGCGGTCGCCTTTTCATGCAATTTTGCAATCGAAAGGCGACGCAACAATCCCGATGCTGGCCGATCTTCAAACGCCGCCCGCTTTAATTCCGAAGATGGTCAGGCTTTGGTTGCAGGGCGCCAAAGTCGTCGTCGCGCTTAAGCGACGCAGCGATGAGCGCATGCTGTGGAGATTTGCGCGCGACGCCTACTATAAAACCATGAAGAGCCTCTCGAAAATCGAACAACTGCCAAATTTCATTGGATATGGGCTTTACGACAGATGCGTTGTCGACGCGATGCGAGCGCTCAAAGAACCTGAGCCATACTTCCGTGGGCTTGTGATGGAAGTGGGATTCGAACGCGCGACAGTCGAATATGATCAACCGCTCCGTCGGCATGGACGCTCGAGTTATAATTTGTTCTCGCTCGCCGATTATGCGTTGGTTGGGTTGTCGAGCTATTCGCGAGCGCCTTTGCGTCTTATGACGTTCCTGGGCTTTTTTGTCTCGACGCTGAGTTTTTTCGTCGGCCTCGTTTATCTGATTTTCAAACTCGTTTTCTGGAATAGTCTGCCCATCGGGGTGGCCCCCGTGCTCATCTCGATCTTTTTTCTTGGCTCAATCCAATTGTTTGCTCTTGGGGTCGTTGGTGAGTATATCGGCCTGCTCCTGAATTATGCGAGGCAGTTTCCCTTGGTTATCGAGAAAGAGAGGATTAATTTCGATTAAAAATATGCTATACTGTGATTGAATATTTTGAAGCAAGCTCTTCTTTAGAGGTTGCTTTGGGTCGCCTCTGAAAAATTCGGATAATTGCATAGCTCGATGTGAGCGCCTTGGGCGAGAGCGCTGGCGCCGACCTCATGAATTCCCTCATTTTCGGAGGGACTCATATTGCCGCGATTACACGGCGAATGACGAGGCTGGACAATCCCGTCTTAGCGAAGCTGAGGCCGTGACCCATTCGATCAAGCGTGTTGAGTTTGTCCGCAAATATCTCGCCCGCAGATTCGCCGAAGATGGTTACGCCAAGCGGGTGATGTCCCTTGAGGGCGCTAATATTTCTCTTGATATGCGATCTGCTTCAACCGTGGCGCCGTTTACGAAATATTAGGTGTGGGATCCTATCCCTGTCATGGTCTGCGCGGCCGCGCCGCTTGGAGGGGAGCGGTTTTGGCTTCTATGAAAGTCTCGTCCAATCGACCGACTGGCGTCACGCCTTCTTTAGGCGCAACGACGCGACGAATTTGACCCTGAAACAACAGCCCGCTGCGTAAGGCGACGGGTGCATAGGGCGCGATCTTTCGACATCCCGCCTTTCGACCCCGGCGCCTTGAGGAAATTGTGCATGCTGACAGATCAGCCAAACGATCCAGAGGCGCTGCGCGCTACTATACTCGAACTTGTCGGCCGTTATCACGCGGTCGCTCATACGCGTGCGCCATTCAACCCTGACAAGCCGAATATTCCGGTGTCGGGCCGGGTCTACGGCGCACGCGACATGCAGCTTCTTGTCGATTCGGCGCTCGATTTCTGGCTGACGACAGGTCGTTTCAACAGCGAATTCGAACAAAAGCTCGCTCAACGCATTGGCGTCAAACACGCGCTAACCGTCAATTCGGGATCGTCGGCGAATCTGGTGGCTTTTCTGGCGTTGACGTCGCCGCGATTGAAGGCGCGTCAATTGCGCCCGGGCGACGAAGTGATCACCTGCGCCACCGGTTTCCCGACGACGATCAATCCAATACTTCAAAGCAATATGGTTCCGGTCTTCGTCGACGCGGAGATTCCGACCTACAATATCAACGTTGCGGCGATCGAGCAGGCGATTACGCCACGCACGCGGGCGATCATGATCGCCCATACGCTCGGCAATCCGTTCGACGTGCAGGCCGTCCGGGCTATTTGCGACCGCCGCGGGCTATTCCTGATCGAGGATTGCTGCGACGCGCTCGGCGCTACGGTCGGCGGTCAGCATGTCGGCACATTCGGCGACATCGGCACGTTGAGTTTCTATCCGGCCCACCACATCACGATGGGCGAAGGCGGGGCGGTCTTCACCAACGACAGCAACCTCAACAAGGTCATGGAGTCTTTTCGCGACTGGGGACGCGATTGTTACTGCGGGTCCGGACAGGACAACACCTGCAACAAGCGCTTCGGCTGGAAATTGGGCGATCTGCCCAAAGGCTACGACCACAAATATATCTATTCGCATCTTGGATATAATTTGAAAATCACCGACATGCAGGCGGCTGTGGGCGTCGCGCAGCTTGAGCATCTCGATGAATTCATCGCCGCGCGCCGACGCAATTTCGATTGGCTTCGTCAGGGCTTGGCTCATCTCGACGACGTCTTTATATTGCCGGAAGCTACAACAGGCTCCAATCCTTCGTGGTTCGGCTTCGCTCTCACCCTGCGCAGAGACGCTCCAATAGATCGCCATAGCCTGCTGCTCGAACTCCAGGCCAAGAACATCGGAACGCGTCTGCTGTTCGGCGGCAATCTCGTTCGCCAGCCATACATGAAGGGCAGGAATTTCCGCGTCTCCGGAACGCTGGCCAACGCCGACACGATCGTCGATAGAACCTTCTGGATTGGCGTTTATCCCGGGTTGGCCGCGCCGGAAATCGGCTTCATGATCGAAACGATCGAGAATTTCTGCCGTCAAAAGAGCAGGATCGCCGTATGACGTCCCCCGTGGAACCGGAGCGTATCGATGGGTTGTTCTGGCGCCTGTTTGTTCTGGCGCCGTTAGCTTTGGTTCGCGAGATTCTGCGCCAACATCGCCTCTCACGCTTTATCTTGGTCGGCGGGCTCAATACGGCGGTTGGCTACAGCCTGTTTCTGTTCGCGCTCGCCATTATGCCGACGACGCTTACCGCGCTTGTCGCGGCTAATATTCTGGCTATTCTGTTCAATTTTAGGACTACGGGGTCGTTTGTCTTCGGCGTGCGCGATCCACGGTTGCTTCCTCGCTTCTTCGGCGTCTACGGCGTTGTGTTCGCCTATAACTCGATCGGCCTAACCCTCCTCGAAGGCTTTGGCGTCCGACCTTGGCTGGGCGGCCTTGTGCTGCTGCCCACTTCGGTCGTCATATCCTACCTGTTGAACCAGCGGTTTGTGTTTGGAGATCTCACTTGACCTCGATTTCGACTTCGTCGGCGAGCGATGCTCGCACTTGGTGCTTCGCCCTTCCAAACCGAGCCCTTCTGATATTTGTCTCGGCGCTTATTTTTCTGCCTTCAGCGCTGTTTGCGACGAGCCTGCGGCCTATCCCAGCGCTGATCTTGCTCGCGGGTTGCATCGGAAGTCTCGCCCTGATCGCGCAGCGTCCCCAGACGATGGACGGGAGCGCCCTCGATGCGTCGATCGACATAAAGCGCCTGTCGCTTTGCATTGGTCTGGCCTGCATTATTTTGGTGTTCGGCGGAGAATTGCATTTATTTTTCGCGCCCCTCGACTGGCGCACCCGCGACGCTGTCCTAGCGGATTTGACACAGGGCGAGTTTCCAATCGGCTACAATGTAGCGGGTGCCGACTACATTCTGCGGGCGCCGCTGGGCATGTACATGTTTCCAGCCAGCGTCGGCCATGTCTTCGGCCTGCTGGGAGCTCACATCGCCTTGCTGGCGCAAAATGCTCTTGTGCTTGGATCTATATTCTATCTCCTTATGTCACTCGGCCTCGGCTGGCCGCATCTGGCGATACTTATTTTCTTTAGTGGACTGTCGATTGTCGGGGCGTCTTTAGGCTTTGCCATTACTAGAGAAATCAAGATCGAGAGATTGGTGGTGTTCGGGCTCGACGCGTGGCATCCATGGTTTCAATATTCGAGCAGCATGGTGCAGTTTTTTTGGGTTCCTAATCACGCCTTGCCGGGATGGTGGCTGGCCACCCTTCTCCTTCTGCAAACGAGGTCGGAGACCGATAGCGCCACGTTGGGCGTTTCGCTCGCCGGCGCGATATTTTGGTCGCCGCTCGTCGTAATACCCGTCGCATTCTGGCTGCTCTATCTTGCCGCAACGGATTGGCGACGGCACCTTCTTGCCCCACGCACATGGATCGGCGTTGTTGTCGGCGCGTGCTTCCTGCCCGTCGCTTTGTATATGGTGACGGGCTCGTCGGAGATTTCCCACGGTCTCTCGTTCGACAAGCTGGAGTTCTTCCCTTCATACATTATATTTATAGCGATTCAACTTCCAGCTGTCCGTTTTATATATCTCAATCGAGGCCTTGTGCCGAGGCATATGCTGGTGTTGTTTTATTTTGCAGCAGCATCACTGCTAATTTTGCCATTTTTTAGCTTTGGACCTAGCAATGATCTGGTTATGCGAGGTTCAACAGCGCCGCTTGTGATCGTAGCATTTGTGTTTGGTGGAATCGTCTGCCATCCAGCCATCTCTCGGCAGACAAGGCTTATAGGATATGCTCTAATAATTCTTTCGACGCCTTCAGCATTGCTTGAAATTGCACGAAATGTAGCGTATCCGCGTTATAATATTAGCGACTGCACGCTGATGGATGCGCGTCATGCCATGGGAGCCAAGGAAATCCCGACAAATTACATTGTTGAAAGCTCTGACATTCCCTCCTGGTTGATGGAAACAAAGGTTCCGGCTCCCCTCAACGCACGGTCGCGGCGCTGTTGGACGGATTTAGACAATCGTCACGAGTAACGCGCCGCTCCAACGAGGCGCAGCGGCGCCTCGAACTCGGGCCGTCTCGCTTTTGCGCGAAGCGGCCGCCGCTTCCTCGCTGGCGATCCGCCGAAAAGCCATGGAGAAGCGGCAACGTCCGTTTGATTTTGAGCGATTTCTTATCGTTCGAACGATTCCGTTCGAACGGAAAGCGCGCTAGACGTTTCCGAGGCGTCGCTCGGCGAGAAGGGATTCTTGTAGAAGTTTTTGCGTGAAAGGCGAAACGAGTCGCACGCGTTGGCCGAGATAGCGATCGACCTGCGTTAAAGTTGTTTCGGCGACGTCTCGGCCATCGGCCAAAGCACGATACCATTGCGTGGTCCAGTCGACCGTCTCCGCGAAATCGAGCGCCGGCGTCCAGCGCAGCATCTCACGCGCCTTGGCCGTGTCGAGACGCAAAAGATTGGCCTCATGCGGATGGTCGCCATGATCGCGCGTCCAGGCCGCGCCGCCGCCATAGGTGTCGATAAACCGCGTCACCAATGCTTCGACGCTCTGCTCGCTCGCGGCGCCGGGGCCAAAATTCCAGCCGCCATCGAGGCGAACCGATCCCGTCATCGCCGCTTCGATCAACATCAGATAGCCCGTCAGCGGCTCCAACACATGCTGCCACGGTCGCACGGCGCCAGGGTTGCGAATATGCAGGGCGCGCCCGGCTAAGAAGGCGCGAAAGGCGTCGGGAATAATGCGGTCGGCGGCGAAATCGCCGCCGCCGATGACATTGCCCGCGCGCGCCGAAACTATTTTGGCGCTGTCCGCAGTGGAAAAGAAGCTGTCGCGATAGGCGCCCGCGACGAGTTCCGCGCAGGCTTTACTGTTGGAGTAGGGATCGTGTCCGCCCAACGCATCGGTCTCGCGGTAGCCCCACACCCAATCCTTGTTTTCGTAACACTTGTCGGTGGTGACGACCAGGACGGCGCACACGCTGGGCGTAGCGCGCGCGGCCTCCAGAACATTCACCGTGCCCATGACATTGGTGGCGTAAGTGCAAACGGGATCGGCGTAGGCTGCGCGCACGAGAGGCTGCGCCGCCATGTGAATGACGATCTGCGGCGCCACCGCCGTCATCGCCCGCCGCAAATGATCGAGGTCGCGTATGTCGCCACGAATATCGTCGATAAACTCGCCGACGCGCGCGAGTTCGAACAAGTTCGGCGCGCTTGGAGGCTCCAATGAATAGCCCGTCGCGCGCGCGTTGAGTCGCGCCAGCATCAACGACAGCCACGAGCCCTTAAACCCCGTGTGGCCGGTCACAAAGACGCGCTTGTCGAGCCAGAATGCTGAGGAGATCACCAGTTTTTCCACTTCGCTTGACCGGAGGTCCATTGTTCTTCAAGGTAGATTTTGTCGCGCAGCGTATCCATAGGGTGCCAAAATCCCTCATGCACGAAGGCGCGTAATTCGTCTTGAGCGGCCAGCGCATTCAGCGGCCCGCGCTCCCATATCGTCGCGTCGCCGTCGATCAACTCGCCGACCTTGGGTGAGAGCAAAAAAAACCCGCCGTTGATCCAGTTCGCTTCCGTGACCGGCTTCTCGGCGAATGACGTCACTCTTTCATTGTCGAGCGTCATTGCGCCAAAGCGCGTCGCTGGGCGGACTGCGACGACTGTCGCGAGCTTGCCGTGCGCCTTATGAAACGCCAGTTCCGCCGTAAGATCGACGTCCGCGAGTCCGTCGCCGTAAGTGAGTGCGAACACTTCGTCGCCTGCGACATATTCCAGCACGCGCTTGAGGCGACCGCCTGTCTGCGTGCCATCGCCTGTGTCAACGAGCGTGACGCGCCAGGGTTCCGCCGTTTCTCGATGAACCTCCATTGCGCGCGTAAGCATGTCGAAGGTCACGTCGGCCATGTGCAAAAAATAATTCGAGAAAAACTCCTTAATGAAATAGCCTTTGTAACCCAGACACAGCACGAACTCATTAAAGCCGTGCGCCGAGTAACTCTTCATGATGTGCCAAAGAATCGGCCGTCCGCCGATCTCGACCATTGGCTTTGGCCGCACCGAAGTCTCTTCAGCGAGCCGCGTTCCGAGGCCCCCTGTCAGAATCACTACCTTCATCGCGTTGGTCTTTCGAATATACGTCGACTGAGCGGGGTCGTGGCCGGCGGCGATCAAGGCGAGCACAACCTCGGGACATTAAGCGCATAGCGCATGACCGTAATCGCCAGATGAATCGGTCTTGCGAAATATGGGCGCCAATTGGTTAACGCTTGGCTTATCCGCCGCGATCAAAAGACGTCACGCTGAAGACAGCGGCAAGGAGACAAAATCAACGCGGCGCGAACAGGATCAGCGCGGCGCCGGCGAGGCAGAGCGCCGCCCCGGCGAAATCCCATAAGTCGGGTCGGCAACCCTCGACCACCCACTGCCAGGATAACGCCAAGACGATGTAGACTCCGCCATAGGCGGCGAAGGCGCGCCCCGCCAGCGCCGTTTCGGCGCGCGTCAGCAAAACAGCGAACAGAATAAGACTGACGGCGCCGGGCACAGCCCAAAATGGAGAGCGCCCCTGCCGCAACCAGATCCAGAAAGAAAAACATCCAGCGATCTCGCACAGACCGGCCGCAAGATAATACAGCAAGGTCATTTGGCGTTCCGGTCGCAACGTCCGTCCATGCGACTTCAAGCCTTTTTCACGAATTCGACCCGCAGAACGAGGCCCTTGATTTTGTCGGAACGGCATTCGATTTCGTCGTCGTCGCCGGTCAATCGGATGTTTTTGATCAGCGCGCCGCGCTTGAGCGTGATCGAGGAGCCCTTCACCTTCAGATCCTTGACAAGCGTGACGCTGTCGCCGTCCTTGAGCTCCGCCCCATTGGCGTCTTTGACGGTCATTTTCTCCTCCTAGGTGTTTTCGAGTGGAGCGGATGCGCTGAGACGGCCGCGTTGGAGCGCCGCCTGTCATAGCCGCGCAACGGTCGCGGCGGCAAGCCGCAGCCTGTTTCGAAATCGCGCAAATGGGTTACCGAGGTGCGGCGGCGGAGACCAGGGCGCGGCGTCGCGCTTTATCGTTAAACACGATATATTGAGGGACGACGAAGTTAAACCGCAAGATCGTGAGAGAAGAGCGCGCCGACAACCATGCGCCACTGATTCGGTCCGGCTATGTTCTTGCTAGGATCTAAAAGTTAACGCGACCCGGCGCACGGACGCTTGGACGTTAACCTCTCGCGCAATCGCGGCGGTTTCGATGTTCTTGGTCCATGTTCTTGGTGCATGCCGAGCCACGTTATGTTCCGTGTCGCAACTCTCGTTCAAGGCCGTCCACGCCGTCGGACAAGGCGCTTTCGATAAAGGCGACGAGTTCATCTTTTTCGTCGTCGGCGACATCGAATTCAATGCTCCAGATGACGTCCGATCGAAGATCTGCGCGCTCAAGCACCTCGACCGTTCCCAGATAATTCTCGACTGGAAAGGGCAGTTCAAATCGTTCGTAGCGAAATCGGCGCTGCGCCTCGGCAATTTCGAGAATTCGGTCCCGCATATAGCCGCCGCCGACAAGACCCAGAATTCGAATGGCGTCGACGCCTTCGCCTTCCACCCGACAGGAATCAATGATCGGAAACCAACGGTCGAGACCGTCAATCGACCTGATCGCCAACCAAACTTTCTCGACGGGCGCGTCGACAATTTTCGTCACATTCGTGGTAGCGCGCATATTTTACCTCCAGATCGCCAGATAACATTGCCGTGCAACTAATCGCGCTGCCGCCCGGTCTCATCGTTCGACGGCTGTCCTCCTGCGGATCGGCGCAATTCCTCGACAAAAAACTGCGCGGCGCGCAGCCATGCCGCATCCGTGTCGCCGCGAAAATCGAAGGTTCGGGCGTAAGCGATCCCGCCGGTGTTGGCGTCTTTGATGGCTATCTCCATGCTGCCGATCAAAGTGCTGACCTTGTTGAAATTGCCGAGCATGACCAGATCCGCGCTTGCATGCCGCGCCAAGTCGAGTTCGCAACCGTTGCAAGTACGCAGATATTGGCGAGCAAGAATCGCGTCGAGTTCGACGCGCACAGCCTGGCGATCGACAATCGCAAAAAATTCTCCATCTGCGAGTTGTTGCGCGATGGAGTCGCGTATGAGGCGCAAACGCCGCGCATGTTCGGCGCGATGATCGACAGGTTCGCCAGAAGTGTCGAGGATTTCGAAATCGAGCACGAGCAAGCGTTGCAGGGGCGTCGCGCCCGCGGTGTGGGTCGTGAAAGCCGTCACGGCCAGGACAAGCGCCGCGAACCGAACAATCGATCCGATCATGTTATTCTTTCTCGAACGATGAGGAAGCTTTCGTCTCGGTCCGCGACAGCCAGGCGGCGCGGGTCGCCAGCACTGCCGCGGCGAGAAATCCGATGGTCGTCAGACTGAAACTCAGGCCCGCCTGGAACGGAAAATGGGGTTCGGCAATCGCCGTCGGGTCGATCTTGGGATGCAGCGCGCGCAGAATAAACGGCAATGGATTGAAGAAGGCGCCAAAGCAACTGGCGCCAACGACCCACCACGGCGGGACGATGGAATATTGCCGAAACAACAGCGCGAAAAGAAACAAGAACTGGGCCATCATGAGATAGTCGATATGCGCTCTGACGAGATCGGCGCGCTCGACGATGAGGCCGGCCAAATAGCCGTTCGGAAAGAACAACGTCACGCCGAGCACCCACGCCAGCGCGAGAGCTATCGCGAGACAAAGCGTGGCGAAGGCCAGCAGAAAGGTGGTTCGCGTTGAAGTTCGTTCGGTCGCCGCTGCGGTTTTCATTGCGTCCTCTTGTATGAAGGCATGTTGCATGAAGGCTCGTTGCATGAAGGCATGGCCAATCGAGCGTCGATGACGCCGCGCCGCCAAAAATCATCGAGCGAGAGTGGCGTCATTGCGCAGCCTTGCTCAATGGAGATATCCCCGGGAAACGATGGGCAATTTGCCCGATCTTCGCCAAAAGAGCCTCGATGGCTCTCGATTTTAGCGTGATCGCATTGGCCCGACGGCAAAATCCTGCTTAAATCCGCCCCTCGCGCGTGAACCAGGAGCACAACGATGCCGCTGATCCTCCGCCTCATCTTACGACTGATCGGCGTTGCGCTGTTTTGTCTCGCGCTCACCGTCTGTTGGGTGATGCTTGACGCTCACCGCGACGTGGCGGCGCAAACCGCAGCCTCGGCCGAACGCGTCACGCATGAACTGGAGAATTTGTTCTGGCGGGAGATTTTGTGGCGTCAGAGCATGCGTCGGGACGAGATTTTGCCGATCCCCGATTGGGAAACGCTAGCGACCTTGAAACTGATTTCCCCGGGCGTTTGCATCGCCTTCGCGCCAGGAGGGGAAGAACCTCGCATCATATGCAGTCAGGTGGAAGGCGTCGGAACACCGGCGCCGGAATGGTTTTCAACCGCGTACGAGCGCGCCTTCGGCGAGGGGGCGCCCGTCGTGCGCGCGCTGACGGTGCGGCAGGCGGAGACTGGGGTCGTTGTCGCGACAGCCGATCCAGCGGCGGCCGTGCGGCAGGCTTGGCGACAGATCTCGATCATTGTGAGCGTGGCGGCGTCGATGGCGGTTGCAATCTGTGTTCTCGCGGCCATCGTCATCGCCCATGCGCTGGCGCCTACAAGGACCATCATTGAAGGGCTGCGCCGCCTTGAAGGCGGACATTACCGCCAACGAATCGCATTGGTCGCGACAGGGGAGTTTGGGCTTATCGCGCGCGCCGTGAACGATCTCGCTGAGCGACTGGCGCAAACGACCGCGGAGCGCGTGGCGCTGACAAAGCGTCTGTTCGAGGTCCAGGAAGAAGAACGCCGCGCTCTCGCCCGCGATTTGCACGACGAATTCGGTCAATGCCTGACCGCGGCAATGGCCTTCGCGGCTTCAATCGAAGCGGGCTCCAGCGTCGACCGTCCCGATCTCGCCGAGGACGCCCGCGCCATTGCGCGCGTCGCCAAGCGCATGATGACAACATTGCGAGAGACTCTTTTGCGGTTGCGTTCGCAAGATCTCGACGAACTCGGGTTGGAGGCCTGTCTGGTCCAACTCGTCGCGGGCTGGAACGCGCGCGCAGAGCCGCGCGCGCTCGTGCATCTCGATCTCATGGGAGACCTCTCCGGCGTGCCGCGAGCGATTGCGACGAGCGTTTATCGCATCGCGCAGGAATGCCTGACCAACGCCATGCGCCACGGCAAGCCGAGCGCCGTCTATTTGCGGGTCGAGCGCCTGGCCTCGCGCGACAGCGCGCTTGCGCTGACGGTCGAGGACGACGGCGGCGGCGATCCCATGCGAATCAACGCCTCGTCGGGACACGGCATTCTCGGCGTCCACGAACGGATCGCAGCTTTTGGCGGTAGTCTCTCGATCGATCGCGCCGCGCGCGGGGTGCGCGTCGCCGCGCGCATTCCCTTTGTCGCGCCGCATCCTTCTCTCAAAAACGAGTACGCGGCGGCATGAACGAAATCGCCATTCTGCTGGTAGACGATCATCCCGTCGTCCGGGAAGGTTACCGCAGCCTGTTGGAGCGTCAGCCGGGGCGCCGGGTCGTCGCCGAAGCGGATACCGCCGCGTCCGCCTATGCGGCCTATCGCAGCGCGTCGCCCGACGTCGTCATCATGGATCTTTCGCTTCCCGGCGCCGGCGGGTTAGAGGCGGTCCGGCATATCAGGCAATGGGACAAAGGCGCTCGCATCCTCGTCTTCACCATGCACAGCGGCGCGGCTTTCGCTTTGAAGGCCTTCGAGGCAGGCGCCTCGGGCTATGTCACGAAGAGCAGCAGCGCCGCCGAACTCGTCCGCGCGGTCGGCGTCGTCGCGCAGGGCGGGAGAGCGCTCAGCGACGACATCGCGCGCGAAATCGCCGCCGAACGTCTGGCTCAAGGGCGCTCGCCGCTCGACGATCTAGGGCCGCGAGAGACGGAAATCCTCAGACTCGTCGCGTCCGGCCGCACCAGCGAGGAAATCGCGGAATCGCTAAATCTCAGCCCCAAGACGGTTCAAAACTACCACTACCAGATCAAATCCAAGGTCGGCGCGCGGACCGACGCGCATCTCGTCTGGCTCGCGATAGGCGCCGGTCTCGTGAGCGACGAGAACGCGATTTGACGACTGACCCATCATCGGCCGTTTTGTTAATCGCCGCCGCGCATCGCTAGTCTCCGCCCTCAATGAAGGGCGAGTTGCGTAGCGGCTCGCAATTCATTGAGGATGAAGCGGACACTCGAAAAACCTAGTATCCGGGATCTGTGATTCCGGATACTAGTCCAGCGGCTCGACCGCGTTAATCTCAATGCCAAAGCCCGATAATCCCACATAGGCGCGCGGCTTGGGCGTCGTGCTGCGCAGGCGGATCGACGACACGCCCAGATCCTTCAAAATCTGCGCCCCAAGGCCCACGTCGAACCATTGCCGCTTGCGGCTCTCTTCGGCGTTTTCCTCGCGCGCGGGGACCACATTGGCCGGCACGCCCGCGGCGCCGTCGCGCAAATAGACCAGCACGCCGCGTCCCTCGCGCGCGAAACGCGCCAAAGTCTTCTTTATGTTGTCGGCGCCGCCAAACACGTCGCCTATGATGTCCGCGCGATGCAACCGCGCCGGCATGTCGCGGCCGTCGCCGATCGAACCGAACACGAAGGCGAAATGCTGCACGCTGTCGAAAGGCGTGACATAGGCGTAACCGGTCAAGGCTCCCGCGAAAGTCGTAACCGGGAACGTCGCGACGCGCTCGACCAGCTTTTCGCGCGACTGGCGGTAGGCGATAAGATCGGCCACCGAAATCACCGTCAATTTGTGCTGGGCCGCGAATTGCGTGATCTGATCGCCCGTCATCACCGAGCCGTCGTCATTGGCGAGTTCGCAGATGACGCCGACCGGCGGCTGGCCGGCGAGTCGGCACAGATCGACCGCCGCCTCTGTGTGGCCCGAGCGCATCAGCACCCCGCCTTCCTTGGCGATGAGCGGAAACACGTGACCGGGCCGCACGAAATCGGCCGCGCCCATATTGCCGTTGGCCAGCGCGCGCGCCGTATTGCAGCGTTGCTCGGCGGAAATTCCCGTGGTCAGACCATGACGGGCGTCGACGGAGACGGTGAAGGCCGTGCCGAGCGGCGCGTCGTTCTGCGCCACCATGGGGGCGAGATGGAGGCGCCGCGCGTCTTCCAGCGTCAGCGGCGCGCAGACGATGCCGCAGCAATAGCGGATGATGAAGGCCATTTTCTCGGTGGTGCAGAGCGAGGCGGCGATAACCAGATCGCCCTCGTTTTCGCGGTCGTCGTCGTCGGTGACGACAACGATTTCTCCCCGCGCGACCGCCTCTATGGCTTGGGTAATGGAATGGGCCAAGGATATCTCCGGAACGCGTTAAGCCAACTTTCGCGGCGAGACGTTGCGAGAGCTTCGCGCCGCCGGCTGTCGTTCCGAACATCTAGCGCCGCCAAGGCCGCTTTACAAATCTCGCAGATCCGGCGCAGCTCGCGCGGCGGAGATTTCAAGTATTAATGCAAATGACCCTTACGCGTTCGCCGGAAGCGCGCCAGGCTCGTGCAGGCGCAAGCCGCCGCACTTCGCGCAAGGCGCGAAACGATGGCCCGTTTCCCCCGCCAGCAGCGACTTGGTCGGCTCGCTGCGCATCGGCGCATCGGCCGCCTCCACCGCGACCAGACGAATTTGGATGTCGTCGCCAAGGCGCAACGCGGTGTCTTCAATCCATTCAATGCTTTGATCGCCGGAGGGGTCCGAGGTGTCGATGCCGCCGACGCGCAGGTCGAGGCCGTCGATCTCCGACCCTTCGACCGCCTTGGCGGAAGCGTCTTCGCCCTTTCCGACCCAAGTGAGCATGAAGGACACCGCTCCGCTGCGCCGCAAGCCCGCCACGGCCACTTTCTTCCCGTTTTTCCAAATTTCGAACGCGAGCACCAGAGCCTCCATCGACCCACTGACAGGTCTGTCCTAATTCGGGTTTGTTAGAACGAAATTGTTTACTTTCGAATCACGATTTCGTTCAAACTCTACCGATCGCCATTTTTGTCCACCGGCGTCGTCGCTCTCCGTCTCAGGGGAGACGCTAAATGATCGATACTAACGCAATCATAACATTTTGCGCTAGGATCGCGTTTCTTGCGCCGATGCTTCTAACGCTCTCGTCCCCGCCGCGGCGAGACAACGAAAAAACAACGCGGCAGGCTCGAGCCGGAATCGACGAGATTGGCGCCGTGCTTCCGTCCCCATGGCGCAGCGCTTGCAAATTGCGCTAAGGTTGCCGGCGATGACGCGGAGAATTTTTGAATGACTGGTGAGAAAATCGACGCGCTTTTGGCGTTGCGCAGCGACGGCCGCCTCTTGGTTGGGCGCGATCGCATTAAACTACTCGAAGCCGTCGTTGAACACGGCAGCATCACCAAGGCCGCCAAAGCCGCCGGCTTCAGCTACAAAACCGCCTGGGACGCCGTCGACGCAATCAACAATCTACTGCCGAGCCCCGCCTTCATCACCAAGGCCGGCGGGCGCAGCGGCGGCGGAGCCCATGTCACGGAGGAAGGGCGCCGGCTCATCGCGACTTTTCATCGCCTCGAAGCGCGCATGTCGCGCATCTCGTCGCTGATCGCGCAGGAAGGTTTCGCCGGTCACGACGAATTCACGCTGTGGAGCCTCGGCATCAAAATTTCGACGCGCAACATGTTCCAGACGGAAGTGATCGCGGTGCGTAGATGGCCCGTCGACGTCGAGGTGACGCTAAAAGTGACGGCGGAGGATATCATCCATGCGATTGTCACCAATGAAGCGGCGGACGAGCTGGGGCTCGCGCCGGGACGCAAGGCGCTGGCGCTGATAAAGTCCTCGTTCGTGTGGCTCGCGGTCCCGGGCGTCGAGGGCCAGTCCCGGCGCAATAGCTTTAGCGGCGTCGTTCGCCGGCGCGTTGACGCTGAACGCAACAGCGAAGTGCTGCTCGACATCGGCTCCGGCAAGACCATGACGGCGGTGATCGCGCGCCAGACCGCCGAAGATCTCGAAATTCAGGTCGGCGCCCAAGCAATCGCCGGTTTCGACGCGACCAACGTCATTCTCGCGGTCGATTGACAGCGGGCGCCGGAACCCGGCCCCGCGCATAATCCAGCTTCGCGACAGCTTGCCGAGGGATAACATGAGGTCGGATGGAAGGCGCTCCGATCAACGCGGGCGCATCCAGGAATTAGGGCGGTTCGGTCGGCGTTAATCGAACGATCGTCGATGGATTAATTTGAGGCGTCAATGAATATTTCCCTACGCAAAGGCGAGAAAATTTACATGAACGGCGCGATTTTCCGAGTCGACAGGAAAGTGTGCATAGAGCTTCTCAATGACGTGACCTTCCTTTTGGAGAACCATGTCATGCCGCTCGATGAAGCGAAGACGCCCATGAAACAATTGTATTTCGTTGTGCAGACGATGCTGATCGCGCCGAACGATACGGTGGCCGCGGTCGATCTTTGCGCTAAATTGCTATCCTCGTTGCAAAGCGCCGCTGGAGATCAGCGGCTCGTAGAGGGATTGGCGAGGGTCGCCAAACACATCGATGAGCGGCGCCTGTTCGAAGCGCTCAAAATAGTGCGCTCGCTGTTCCCGATCGAATCCGAGCTTCTCGGTTCGCCTTCGGCCGTAGCCCAAGAACTTAACGCGTGAAAGAGATTAACGATGATCGGCTCCACCTCCAAACTCGCCGCGACGGCGCCAGAGCCGATCCGGTGATTTAGTAACACTCTTTAACGCGCCAATTCGCCGTCGCCTCGACCCACTCGCGAGCGCGGCTTTCCGGCTGAGCATTGCGCAAAATATCGGTGACGACGCAGGCGCTGTCGGCGCCAGCCTGCAAGACGAGCCGCGCCCGCTCCGGCGTTAGTCCGCCGATGGCGACCAGCGGGACCGCGCCAATACGTCGTTTCCAAACGCCGATTCTGTCGAGCCCCTGCGGCGCGACCGCCATTTGCTTGAGCAGCGTCGGATAGATTGGCCCCAACGCCACGTAATCGGGCGAAAGCTGGAGCGCACGGTCAAGCTCCGCCTCGTCGTGAGTGGAAACGCCGAGCCTCACGCCCTTCGCGCGCAACGCGGCTATGTCGGCGCCGTCGAGATCGCCTTGGCCGAGATGAACGAAATCGCAGCGCTCTTCGAGCGCGAGGCGCCAAAAATCGTTGATCACCAACTGCGCGCCGAATTTCGCGCAACTCTCGCGCGCCGAGCGGATCGCGGCGCGAACCTCGTTCTCTGGGCGATCCTTCATCCGCAGTTGCACGAGTTTTACGCCCAGCGGCAGCAGCCGCTGCAGCCAGCTGGCGTCGTCGACGATGAGATAGAACGGGTCCAGCCTCACGCGGCGCCCTCGTCGAAGGCGCGGCCGATCACCGGCGTCGAAGGCTGCGCGAGATCGCGCGGCGTCATTGGCTGGGCGAGGAAGGCGGCGCGGCCGGCCTCGACGCCGAGCGCGAAAGCGCGCGCCATGGCGACCGGATCGCCGGCGCGCGACACGGCGGTGTTCAGCAACACCGCGTCATAGCCCAATTCCATCGCTGCGGCGGCATGGGAGGGGGCTCCGAGCCCCGCATCGACAATGAGCGGCGCGCCCGGAAAATGCGCGCGCAAGGCCCGCAGTCCGAAAAGATTGTTGACGCCGCGCCCCGAGCCGATCGGCGCCGCCCAGGGCATCAACACGCGACAGCCGGCTTCGAGCAGTTTCTCGGCGACGACGAGGTCTTCGGTCATATAGGGGAAGACGCAAAAGCCCTCCGCGACCAGGATGCGCGCCGCTTCGAGGAGGCCGAACACGTCGGGCGCCAGCGTGTCCTCGTCGCCGATGACCTCCAGTTTGATCCAGTCGGTGGCGAAAACCTCGCGCGCCATTTGCGCCGTCGTCACCGCCTCGCGGGCCGTGCGGCAGCCGGCGGTGTTGGGCAAAACCCGCGCGCCCGATTCGCGGATCAGCGCCCAAAAACTTTCCCCGGCGCGGGTTCCACCCGCTTCGCGCCGCAGCGACACTGTGACGATCTGGGTTTTCGCGGCGTGGATCGCCTGCGCCAGAATGGCGGGCGATGGATAGCGCGCCGTGCCCAGCAGCAGGCGAGAGTCGAGCTTTACGTCGTAGAGCGTCAGCGCGTCCCCCAAGGCTCAGCCTCCTTGCTTGGGCGCAACGACCTCAACCGCGTCCCCTTCGCGCAATGGCGTCTCGACTCGATCCTTTGCGCGGACAAAATCCCGATTGAGCGCGGTGGCGACGAGTTGGTCTTGGTAGCCAAGTTCTTCGAGCAAAACTTCGAGCGTTCGCGCGGCGACATCCCGTTCAAGCCCGTTTACGCGAATCCTCATCGCAAACCTCCGGAAACCAAGCGTCTTCGAGCACCACCCTGGCGGCGCGGCGGGCCAGAGCCGGGGCGAGCAGGAAGCCATGCCTGTAGAGCCCATTGATATAAAGCGTGCGCCCGCGCCGTGTAAGGCGCGGCAGATTGTCGGGAAAGGCCGGGCGGACGTCGGAGCCCATTTCCACGATCTCGGCTTCGGCGAAGGCGGGGTGGATCGCATAGGCGGAATTGACCAGTTCGACCACCGAGCGCGCCGTGACGCGCGCGGCTTCCTCATTCTCGATCATGGTGGCGCCGATCATGAAAAGCCCGTCGCCGCGCGGCACGACGTAGACCGGGCGCTTGGGATGCAGCATTCGCACGGGGCGCGAGAGCGTGAGATCATTGCTGCGCAACATCAGCATCTCGCCCTTGACGCCGCGCAGCCCGACCAGTTGGTCGCGAGCAACGAAGCCGCGACAATCGACGGTCCAATCGGCGTCGCCGCGCGCGCCCGCGCCAAAGCGCAAGCTCACATTGGGCATTTCCGCCAGTCGGTCGCCCAGCGCCGCCATCGCAGCTTGGGGATCGAGATGCGCTTCGCCCGCAAAATAAAGGCCGCTGTCGAAACGGCCGGCAAGATCGCCCTCCAGCCGCGCGACGCCGGCAGCGTCGAGTTCCTCGAAGTTTTGGGTGCGGCGGGAGAAATCGACGAGTTCGGCGCGGTCGCGCGCCGGCGCGACGACGAGACTGCCGGCGACAGTGGCGACCGGAATTTCCTTGGTCCAGAACTCCAGCGCCTCGACGCCGAGCGTCGCGACAATCGGTTCGGCGCTTTGCAACTCGCACCATGGCGCGATCATGCCGCCGGCGTAACGCGAGCAGCCGAGCCCGGCTCGCGGCAGGCGCTCCACCAATTCGACGCAAAGCCCTTGCGCCGCGCCTTCGCGGGCAAGTTCGAAAGCGACAGTCAGCCCCGCGACGCCGGCGCCAACCACCTCAACCCGCATGGAGGCGAATCCCAACGCGGAGGAACATATTGATAAGATGCGACATTCACCCTTCCTACGCCAGTCGTGAACTGGATCAGGTTCGAAGGGTCGCCGAGCCTTCTGAGCGCGCTTCGGCCTCTCAGCCCCAGCGGCGGCGCCGGGCGGGGCTCCCCTGGCGCCATAGGATTGCGCCAGTGAACGGCGCGCGTCAACCGCGCTGCAAAAAGGATAAGTCGAGCCGTTCATCACGACGCAGGCGCAGGGTCACGCGGCCGCCGTCTCGCGTAAAACTGTCAGTATTTAGCCATGACCGGCGCCGCAGGCTGCCCACAAAACCGCCAGTTCAAGCCAATGCGCGTGACATTCGCGCCGAAGTGTCCGGTGGAGAAGGAGCCGACGAAAGGCTGAACCGGCGGCGGGGCGACCCCATAGGCCGACCCGCTGACGCCGCCGAAATCGACGTAAAGATATTCGGCTTTCAGCGAAAGATTTTTGCTCAGCGCATATTCCACGCCGCCGCCGATCGTCCAACCGGCTTTCGTTTGGGTCGCGGAACCGGAGAACAGGCCGCCGGAGATTTGGAGGCCGCGCGCGCTGACCTCGCCATAGGCGACGCCGCCCGTAACATAGGTGAGCGTCGACCCCGACGCCCAGCCAAGACGAGCCCGCGTCGTGCCGAACCAGTCGAGCCCATTGCCTATGTCGGTGAGGGCAGGACCGCTCGACGCCTGATGCGAGGCCGTTATGCCGCTCCACTGGGCGTCCGTTTCGAGACCGACGACCACATGGTTCGACAACTGGCGATTGTAACCAAGCTGTCCGCCGGCGAGAAAACCGCTGCTGTGATTTTGGGTTTGCGTCGAACTGGCCGCTGCTGGGAGCGCCGATGCCAGATTGACAACCGCGTCGGCTCTATCGCCGCCATAACCGCCGCTCACGCCGACATAAAAGCCGGTCCAATCGAGCGTCGGCGGCGCGGTCACCAGGGACAGGGCGCTATTGGGCGAGAGCGAGCCAGGGCCGCCGAATTTCCAATTGAGTCCGGTTCGGATCAAATGAGCCCCGAAGGAGCCGGTTGAAAACGAGCCCGTCAGAGGCGGAAACGGCGGCGGCGTGAGGCCGGACGCCGGCCCGTTGACGCCGGGAAGCTGGATATAAATATACTCGGCCCGCACCGAAAGATTATCGGACAAGGCGTATTCGAGACCGGCGCCGGCCGCCCAGCCCACAGTCGTCTGCGTCGCGGAACCGTTGAACAGAGCGCCGCCGACGAACTGCTCCCCATTGGCCGCGACTTCGCCGTAAGCGACGCCGCCGGTGATATAAGGCAATAGCCGGCCGAAGGAATAGCCAAAGCGGAGGCGCGTGGTTCCAAACCAATTCAGATTGTTGCGGATATTCGCATTGCCGGAGCCGGCGGCGCCCGTCGAAGACCAGGTGGTCGCCTGATGCGAGGCTTGTATGTCGCTCCATTGCATATCCGTCTCGACGCCCAAGACGACATTGTTCGAGAACTGATAATCGTAGCCGGCCTCTCCGCCGGCCAAGAAACCACTCGCCCGATTCGTCGTTTGCGTGTTGCTCAGGACGCCGGCCCCGGCCAAGGAAACATTGGCGTCGAGCACGCCGCCGCCAAGGCCCTGGTTCGCGCCGACATAAAACCCCGTCCAGGTGAAAATCGGCTCCGGCGGCGCATAGGCTGGCGGGGATTTGCGCGATGGGAGATCGGCGGCGAACGCCATCGGGGCGGTCAGAAGGCCCGCAAGAGCCGCGCCGGACAAGAATGCTTTCTTGATCATGATCAAATCCCTAATGAGCGCAAGACGAACGGCGACGCGGAGGATCAGGGTCCGAGAGCGGCGCCTGACTGCACGAATCTATTCCCTCTGGCGTAGATCGCGCAAATGGCGAGGTCAACGAGCGCCACGCCAAGTTCTTCAGGGTGCGCTCTTTTTCTTAACCACTGTGGTAATTTTGCAACAGAAATTTGGTCTTCCGCTCGGGACGGATTCATTTTCTAAGATCTACGGATTCATTTCTAAGATCTTAAGGGGCTGTTGGCGAACCGATCCGAACGCTCTGGGCATTGCCGAGCCGGAGGAGGAGTGACCGGCGGCCCCGCGCTCCGCCTCGGGAAACCCCTACCGTTGAACCTGTCCACCGACTTCGTCGACGCCGTAAACGTCGTCGCGGAAATGCACCGTGCCGTCGGCGGAGGCCCAGCCCGTCATGTAGACCCACACGACCGGCACGGCGTGAGACAGGCGCACCTCCTCACGCTCGCCGGTGGCGATCTTGCGTGTGATCGTCTCCCTGTCCCAATGCCCAACCGCGTCTTCCAGCAGCCAGGCGGCCAGATCCATGACGCCCTGCACGCGCACGCAGCCGTGCGAGAGGAAGCGATAATCGCTCGCGAACAGATTTTTCGACGGCGTGTCGTGCATGTAGACGGAATAAGGATTGGGCATGGAGATGCGGATCGAGCCGAGCGAATTGCCGGACCCGCTGTCCTGACGCAGCGTATAGTTGAGCGCCCGCTCGCTCGACCAGTTGACGCTGCGCGGGTCGATCTCGTCGCCATGCCCATCGAGCACGCGAATGCGGGCGCGGGAAAGATAACCCGGGTCCCTCAACATCTTCGGCGCAATCTCGTTCTTGATGATCGAGCTCGGCACGGTCCATGTCGGGTTGATATTGACCGCGACGATCTTCGCCATGACCTCGGGAGAATGGTGTTCGACGTCGCCTACGATGGCCGCGTAGCGGCGAACAACGCGGTCGTTCTCCACCGCGTCGACTGCCGTCGACGGGATGTTCACCACGACATAGCGCGGGCCGAACGGGAAATCGACGCCGGCCAACCGCTGCGCGCTGGAGGCCAGTTGGCGAAAGCGCGTCGCGGCGGGAATGTCGAGCGCGCGCAGAGTCGCGCCGGAGACCTCGCCGCTCTGGCGCAGACCCATGCGAAACTGAAAATGCTTGACCGCGGCGGTCAGCGCGCCATCCCAAACCGGACTTGTTCCGGAAAGACTGTCGTCCTCGGCGGCAAGGCGACGGCGCAGCGCGGCGACGGCCGGGCCCCTGGAGCCCGAATGAAGCGGAACGCCAACCCTGGGCCAGCCGCCGGCGTCGGCGATCGTGGCGTAACGCTCGGAAGCCTTGGAGGTTGCAAAGAAAGTCTCGGGTTGAAAAACCGGCGTCGGGTCGTCCGAAAGCGCCGTTTCGCGCGGCGGCGCGGGTTTTGGCTTAGGCTTGGGCTTGGGCCTTGGAGCCTCCAGCGCAGCGCCAGGCTCACCTGCGGGCGCAGCCGGAGCGGCGCCGGTCGGCGCGGCCGGAAAAACCGGCGCCAAAGGAGGAGGCGATCCCAGTGGCGGCGCCGCCGGAGCGGCGGCGGGCGGCGCACCGACGGGCGGCGTAGCCGGAAAGACCGGCGCCAAAGGAGGAGGCGTTCCCAGTTGCGGCGCCGGCGGCGCGGCGCCGATCGGCGGCGAGACGGCCGGAGCCGCGCCCTGAGCCAGCAGCGGCTGCGTCGAAACACAGAGCGCCAGGACCAAAACCGCGACGACCAAGACCGCAACGAAGGGTTCGACGACCGGCGTCGCCCCGGCCTGCGGCAACCGCGTCGCGCGCTTCATTCCCATGAGTCCTGTCCGTGACCGTATCGCCGCATGGCTCGATGGCCGAATGCTGGAGCCTGGGCAGAGTATCCGACCATTGACCCATGGTCGCCTTTTCCGGCGCCGCGCGCGCAAGGTCAACACTTATCCGCGCGCTGGCGAGGCAGCCCCATGACGAGGCGCGCTGACGAGGCTCGCTGTTTCGAAGAAGAAACGGGCGCGGAACCGCGTTCGAGGACACTCGTCGGTCGACGTCCCGCCAATCGCCATCGCCATCGCCCGCGTCGATTTGCGCAATTGCGCGGGTTTGGCGATAATTGGAAAGCAACCGTATTTCCCGCGATCTACGACACATCTTGCAAAAGGCCGCTCCACAATGGACGAAGTGCTTGAACCCCCGGCTGAGGCTGCTGGCGCGCAAGTTCAAACGCCGCCAGTCCCGCGCCCGGAGCCCGTGCCGCGCCCGATCGATGCCGGCGAGCCGGGCGGGGAGCGCCGCCATAAGCGCGCCGATTCCGAGACGATCCGTCATGCGTTTGAAAGCGGCGAATTCCCCTATCGCTCCCGGCTCAGCGAAAAATTTTATTTGCTGCATATGCAACCGCTTCAGGTCGAATTGCTGAAGGCGCAGAGTTGGGTCAAGGAGACGGGTCAGCGCATCGTCGTGTTGTTCGAGGGCCGCGACGCCGCTGGCAAGGGCGGCACGATCAAGCGCTTCATGGAGCATCTCAACCCGCGCGCTGCGCGGGTGGTGGCGCTGGAAAAACCCTCCGAGCGCGAACGCACGCAATGGTATTTCCAACGCTATATCGAGCATCTCCCGGCCGCAGGCGAGATCGTGTTTTTCGACCGCTCCTGGTATAACCGGGCCGGCGTCGAGCGCGTGATGAACTTCTGCTCGCCCAACGAATATCTCGACTTCATGCGGCAATGTCCCGATCTCGAACGCATGTTGGTCAATTCCGGCATAAGCCTGTTCAAATACTGGTTTTCGGTGACGCGGGAGGAACAGGTGCGGCGTTTCCGCTCCCGCGAGACCGATCCGCTCAAGCAATGGAAGCTTTCGCCGATCGACCGCGCCTCGTTCGATAAATGGGACGATTACACCGAAGCCAAGGAGGCGATGTTCTTCTTCACCGACACCGCCGACGCGCCTTGGGCGGTGATCAAGTCGGACGACAAAAGACGCGCCCGGCTCAACTGTATGCAGCATTTTCTGTCCAGTCTCGACTATCCCAACAAGGATCATCACATCCTGAACGGCTCCGACCCGTTGATCGTCGGCTCCAGCGCCCATGTTATCGGCCGCGACAAACATATTGTCGGGAAATCGCTCGATATGGACAAGAAGCGCAAGCATCAGCGCTGACGGGACGTTAACGTGGCGGAATCGCGAATCGGAGATTATGGCTCCGCGTCGCCCTCCCATTGCGTCTGACCATGCCTGCTCGGAGCCTTTCATGATCTTTGCTCGCCGCCCGCTGCTTGCCGGCAATTGGAAAATGAATGGCCTGCACGCCGCGCTCGCGCAGATCGAACGCGTCGCCGCCGGATACGACGAGAATTTGCGCGAAAAGCTCGATCTGTTGATTTGCCCGCCCGCCACGCTGCTGGCGGCGGCGGCGAACATCGCCGCGCCCGCGCAAATTTCTTTGGGCGGCCAAGACTGTCACACGCAGCCAAGCGGCGCGCATACCGGCGATATTTCGGCGCAAATGCTGGCCGACGCGGGTGCGGACTTCGTCATCGTCGGGCACAGCGAGCGACGCGCCGATCACGGCGAGAGCGACGCGCTGGTGCGCGCCAAGGCGCTCGCGGCGCTCGACGCCGGCTTGACCCCCATCGTCTGCGTCGGCGAAACGCGGGCGCAGCGCGAGGCCGGCGAGGCCGAGAGCATTGTCGCGAGCCAGATCGCCGGCTCGATCCCGGCGGACATCGCGCCGGAGCGGCTGATGTTAGCCTATGAACCCATCTGGGCGATCGGCACGGGGCTGACGCCGACGCTGCGAGACGTGGCGCACATCCATGGATTTGCGCGGACAAAGCTCGACGCCTTGCTCGGCGACGGCAAAGGCGCGCGGGTGCGAATCCTCTATGGCGGCTCGGTTAAGCCGACGAACGCCAAGGAGTTGATGAGCGTCGCCGATGTCGACGGCGCGCTGGTCGGCGGCGCCAGCCTGCTCGCCGCCGATTTTCTGGGCATAGCCGCCGCTTACCGTTAGCCTTGCCCATGCGCCGGTTACTTGCCCATGCGCGAGGCGCCGGTTATAAGCGCGGCGCTCCAGCTTTCCGGCAACTCCAACGAACGGGACGACGCGCCCATGGCGATCGAACGCACTTTTTCCATCCTCAAGCCCGACGCGACGCGGCGCAACATCACCGGCGCGGTCAATGCGCTGATCGAGGGCGCGGGCTTGCGCATTGTCGCGCAAAAGCGCGCGCGCCTGACGCGCCAGCAGGGCGAAACCTTCTACGCCGTCCACAAGGACCGTCCGTTCTTTGGCGAACTGGTCGAACAAATGTCCGCCGCCCCGGTCGTGGTGCAGGTGCTCGAAGGCGACAACGCCATTGCGCGCTACCGCGAGGTCATGGGCGCGACCAACCCGGCCAACGCCGCGCCCGGCACGATCCGCAAGGAACATGCGCTGAACGTCGGCGAAAATACCGTCCACGGCTCCGACGCGCCGGAAACCGCTGCGCTCGAAATCGCGCAGTTTTTCAGCGGCAACGAAATCGTCGGCTAAGCCGACAGCGCGGAGAAACGCAAAAAAGCCCGGCGCCATGGCTGCCGGGCTGTTTATCGCCGCGCCGCCCGCCTCACGCGAAATCGGGAAAATATTTGCCCAAGACACGGTCGCGGTAAGCGACGAGATTGGGTTTCGCGGCGGCGGCGTCGCGCACCGGCGACTCCCAGGACGGCGAGAGCACGCCGGCGACGAAGGCGAAAACCGTCGCATCGGCGCCGCAAGGGGCGTCTCCGAAGAGATAAGGCTTGTCGCCAAGCACCGTCGCCAGCGTCTCAATGTCCCGGACGCCAAGCTGCGCCGCCTCTTCCCCGCTATGGCGGCCAATGCCCTGCAGATGCAGCGATTTGGCGACCTTGCGGCGCACCATCCACTTGACTGCCGGCCGCATCGGCGCCGGGACGGCCTCGAATATCTTGGCCGGTCCCCGCGCGAAATTGGCGTCGTCGAGCCAGCGCCCGCGCACGAGAATCCAATAGAGATGGTCCTCGCACATTTTTTCGACCGCCCAACTGAGCGCGCGCTGTTCCGGGGTCAGGTGCGCGTCGAAATCCACGCCGCGGGTCTTTTCGATGTGCCAGCGGATGAAGGTGGAATCGGCGACGATGGTTCCCTCGTCGTCGATATAGGGCAGCTTGCCCTTGGGCGCCTTGGCGTAGCCGTTGCGATTTTCCTCGTACTCGAGCCCGGCGAATTTTAGCAGCAGCATCGCCTTCAACACAAACGGGCTGATGTCCGGCAGGCCGGGCGCGCGGCGAAAACTATAGAGCGTGATCATGGGGCGCTTTCGAAATGGAGGGGCCGAAAGCAGGATTAGCGCGCGCCGCGCCTCTTTCCAAGCGCGTGTCGCGAAATTTGCGGATAGAAACGGCGCTCTGGCGCCACGCCTAGTATCCGGAATCACAGATCCCGGCTACTAGGTTTTTTGAGTATCCGCTTCATCCTCAATGAATTGCGAGCCGCTATGCAACTCGCCCTTCATTGAGGGCGGATACTAGGGCCTGTCATCAATTAGAGGATTCCCTTCGCGAGGTTCGCATGATTCATAGGAGGTCGGCCGAATCGGAGGGGCCGACCCATGACGCCTCGTCACGCACTACGCAACGATCAA
>Ga0182030_10003041_pt1 | contig 35749 bp, 29 predicted proteins | sample 812S3MmetaG_FD_121299 | JGI IMG/M metagenome (GOLD analysis project Ga0182030, IMG submission 121299) | Permafrost microbial communities from Stordalen Mire, Sweden - 812S3M metaG (Illumina Assembly) | ecosystem: Environmental > Terrestrial > Soil > Wetlands > Permafrost | place: Sweden...
GGCGCGGGGGTCGGCGGCGGTGCTCATGGGGCGGTGCTCATGCGGCGGTGCTCAACGTGCGGCCTTCGAACGGGCCCGGTCAGGAACGCGACTTGCCGGGCATGGCGATCGCCCGGTCGGCGATGATGTTCTTCTGGATCTCGGTGGAGCCGCCACCGATGGTCGAGTAGCGCTGGAAGGCGTAGAGGCGGGTCCACTTGCCGCGGTCGACCGCGTCGGGGCCGCCCCGGGCCAGCACGCCGACCGGTCCGAGCAGGTCCACGGCGAGCTCCGCCAGCGTCTGCGCCATGGACGACCACGAGAGCTTGGCGAAGGGGACCTCGGGCCAGTTCTTCTCGCCCTTCATGATCTTGGAGAGCGCCCGCAGCGACAGCAGGCGCGCCAGCTCGATCTCCGTCCACACCTTCGCGATGCGGTCCCGCAGCGACGGGTCGTCGAGGGCGGCGGGGTTGACCGACCTGGCCGCGGCGACCATGGCGCGCAGGTCGGCGGCGAGGATGGCGATCTGCGACGCGATGCCGACGCGCTCGTAGCCGAGGGTGCCCATGGCGACCATCCAGCCGGCGCCCTCGTCGCCGAGGCGCCACGAGGCCGGGATGCGCACGTCGGTGAAGAAGATCTCGTTGAAGAGTTCCTCGCCGGCCATGTCGCGGATCGGCCGCACGTCGATCCCCGGGGTCTTGAGGTTGAGGATGAACGCCGTGATCCCCTCGTGCTTCTTGCCGCGCTCAATGGCGGTGGGGTCCGTCCGCAGCAGGAACAGGCCCCAGGTGGCGAGGTGGGCGGAGGAGATCCAGATCTTCGACCCGTTGACGACGTACTCGTCGGTGTCCGCGTCGTACGTCGCCGTCGTCCGCAGGTTGGCCAGGTCGTTGCCGGCCATGGGCTCGCTGAACCCCTGGCACCAGTGCTCCTCCGCCTCGAGGATGGAGGGCAGCCACTGCGCCTTCTGCTCCTCGGTGCCCCAGGCGATGATCATCGGGCCGATCTGCCAGATGCCGTTCGTGTTGAACATGCCCGGGGTGCGGTACTCGGCCATCACCTCGGAGTAGAGGAGGCGCTGCATGGCGTTGATGGTCCGCCCCTGGGCGTACTCGGGACCCCAGTGGATGGCGGCCCACCCGCCCTCGTGCAGCTTGCGCTGCCACTTCTGGCGCCGCTGCTGGCTCGCCTCGCCGCTCAGGCTGGCATCGTCCCCGAGGGACTCGGCCTCCAGGAAGGGCGGCAGGTGCTCGTCCAGCCAGGACCGGAGCTCGTCGCGAAATTTCTCGTCCTCTGGTGCCAGGGCAAAATCCACGGGGGGAAGGGTATCCGACCCGCCGTGTACTGTGACGCCAGTGTCAGGGAACGGCGCGGCGCTGGTCGACCCGGCCCAGTTGACCGCAGACTTGACCGGAGACTTGACCGCACACTTGACCGCACACTTGACCGAGCCGATCGACCTGACCGAGCTGACCTAGGGGGAGGCCGTGGATTTCACGTACGACGACGAGCAGCTTGCACTCCAAGAGGTGGCGCGCACCGCGCTGGAGCGCGAGTGCGGGCCGCAGCTGCTGCGCGAGCTGGCCGAGGACCCGGCGGGGATCACGCCTGCGCTGTGGTCGACGCTGGTCGACCTCGGCTGGACCGGCCTGCTGGTGCCCGAGGAGCAGGGCGGCACCGGCGTCGGCCTGCTCGAGACGTGCATCGTCCTGGAGCAGATGGGGCGGATCCCGCTGCCCGGCCCGTTCTTCTCCTCGTCGGTGGCGGCGGTGCTGGCCGCCCGGGCGCTGGGCGCCACCGAGCTGCTGGCCGACCTGGCCCTGGGCACGCGGCGCGGAACGGTGGCGCTGGGGGAGCAGGGGCACGGCGACCCCGTGGGCACCGTGCGCACCCGGGCCCGGCGCAAGGGGAACCACTGGGTCGTCAGCGGCCAGAAGCCCCTGGTGATGGACGGGCACACGGCGGACTGGGCCATCGTCGTGGCGCGCAGCGAAGAGGGGGTGCGCTCGTACCTGCTCGAGTCGCCGGACGGCGAGCTCGTCCCGTCGCTCGACCCGACGCGCAAGCTGGCCCGGCTGGAGCTGGTCGAGGCGCCGGTCACCCCGTTGGGCCCCCCGGGCAACCAGCTGGGACTGTGGCGGCGCATCGAGGACGACATCGCCATCGGCCTGGCGGCCGAGACGGTGGGCGCCGCCGACCGGGCGCTGTCCGAGGCGATCGCCTACACGTCGGAGCGGGTCGTCTTCGACAAGGTGGTCGCGACGTACCAGACCGTGCGCCACCGGCTGGTCGACATGTTCCAGCAGGTGGAGATGGCCCGGGCCGGGTTCCAGTTCGCGGCCTGGGCGTCGGACACCGAGTCGCCCGAGCGGGCCCAGGCCGCCGCCATGGCGTCGAGCTACGCCGCCGACGCCGGCGTGCGGGTCACGGGCGACGACATCCAGCTGCACGGTGGGGTCGGCTTCACGTGGGCCAACGACGCCCACTTCCTCTTCAAGCGGGTCAAGCAGAACGAGGTCCTCTTCGGCGGCGCGGGAGCGCAGCGCCACCGGCTGGCCTCCATCTTCGTAGAATCCGCCTGATGCAGTTCGAGCTCCGTCCCCTGCAGGGCGCGCTGGCGGAGCGCTACCGGGCGGAGGGTGCCTGGGACGACCGCTCCCTCGGGCAGTTCCTGAGCGACTCGCTGCTCGCCGACCGGGACCGCCGCTTCCGCATCTGGTCGTCCACGAACCCCTACGTCGGGACGGTGGGCGACGCCTACGACGAGGCGCTCCGGGTGGCCGGCGGCCTGCGCGCCCTCGGACTCGGCCCCGGCGACACCGTCGCCTTCCAGCTGCCCAACTGGGTGGAGGCGGCCATCACCTTCTACGCCTGCGCCATGCTCGGCGTGACGCTCGTTCCGATCGTGCACTTCTACGGGCCCAAGGAGGTCGGCTTCATCCTCCGCCAGAGCCGGGCCCGGGCCCTCGTCATCGTGTCCCGCATGGGCCAGCGGGACTTCCTGGCCGAGCTGGCGACCATCCGTGACGGGTTGTCCGACCTGGAGCGGGTGATCGTGGTGGGCGAGCCCTCCGGCGACGACCAGATCCGCTTCGACGACCTGCGCACCGCCGAGCCGATCGCTGGGCCGGTGGCGGTCGATCCCGACGGCGCCGCGCTGATCGCGTACACGTCGGGGACGACGGCGGACCCCAAGGGTGTGGTGCACACGCACCGGACCATCGGGTGCGAGGTCCGGCAGCTGGCGGGCAACCAGGCCCTGCGCGACCGGGCCAGCCTCACGGGCGCGCCGGTCGGCCACGCCATCGGGATGCTCGGTGGCTTGATGTGCCCGCTCGTCAACGGCCGCCCCCTCTACCTGATCGACGGGTGGGACCCGCCGACGGTGCTCAAGGCCATGGTCGAGGAGCAGATCGCCGCCGGGAGTGGCTCGACCTACTTCTTCACGAGCCTGCTCGACTGCCCCGGCTTCGGGCCCGAGCACGTGGAGCTGATGCGCTACACCGGCCTCGGCGGGTCGCCGATCCCCAACGCGGTCTCGGAACGGGCGGACGATCTCGGGATCTCGCTGGTGCGCTCGTACGGCTCCACCGAGCATCCCTCCGTGACGGGCTCCCAGCACACGGACCCGAGGGAGAAGCGGATCCACACCGACGGGTGCCCCATGGCCTGGGTCGAGGTGCGGACCGTCGACGAGGACGGTCGTGACGTGGGGGTGGGGCAGCCGGGCGAGATCCTCACCCGCGGGCCCGACCGCTTCGCCGGCTACACCGACCCGGCCCTCACGGCGGAGGCGGTCGACGAGGAGGGGTGGTTCCGCACCGGTGACGTCGGCGTGCTCGACGCGGAGGGCTACCTGACGATCACCGACCGGGTGAAGGACATCATCATCCGCGGCGGCGAGAACGTGAGTGCCGCCGAGGTGGAGCAGCTGCTGGCCCACATGAAGGGCGTGGCGGAGGTGGCCCTCGTGGCGGCCCCGGACGAGCGCCTGGGGGAGCACGGGTGCGCCTTCTTCCGCATGCAGCCGGGGAGCGACGCCCCCGACCTCGAGGCGGTGCGGACGCACCTGGCCGCCGCCGGCCTGGCCCGCCAGAAGTGGCCGGAGGAGCTGCGGGTCGTGGACGAGCTGCCCCGCACGGCGTCGGGCAAGGTGCAGAAGTTCGTGCTGCGCGCACAGCTCCGGGCGGGCCAGTGAGGCCCGGCCGGTGACACCCCAGCGCCGGCACCAGAAGGTGGACCCGGCACACGGGGGATGGGGGAGATACGCTCCCGCCGGCGTACCCAAGCAGTACAAGCCGGAGCCGGACAAGGGTGGTCGTATGCGCGCTCGCATCCCCAAGCAGCAGATTGAGCTTCTCGGAGCCGTCCCCCTGTTCTCCAGCTGCTCCCATTCCGAGCTCCGCTCCGTCGCGCAGCTCGGGACGCCGATCACGATCGAGAAGGGCGAGGTCCTCATCGCCAAGGACACGGCGGGCCGTGAGTTCTTCCTCGTGTTGTCCGGGGTGGCCTCGTGCCGCATCGGGAGGCGTCAGGTGGCGCAGTTCACCAAGGGCGGTTACTTCGGAGAGCTCGCGCTCCTTCACGGGGGCATCCGCACGGCCGACGTCGTGGCCGAGACGGACATGGAGCTGCTCGTCTTCGACGCCCGGGAGTTCCGGGCCATGCTGATGACGACGCCCGGCATCGGCGTGAAGATGCTGGCTCGTCTGGCCGAGCGCCTGGCCGACGCCGACGCGCACTACAGCAACTGAGCGGACGGCTGCGGCTGCGGCTGCGGCTGCGGGGCTCCGCCTCGGCACTCTCTGCTCGCCGGGCCCGGTGCTCGCACTGAAGCCCGGGCGCGACGAAGCGCCGTTCGGGCAGCCTTCTCACTTCTCGCCTCGAACGCTCCGGGTTGCCTCGAACATTGCGCAATGCCGTCGAGCGTTCGGTGACCCCAACGGGTCGCCCGCGGCCTCGTCGTGAGGCGGGGGCGACCCTGCTCCCGTCATTCCCGTTGCGGCGGCGGCCGCTGGTTCCGGAGCCGGTTGTGGAAGCCGCACAGCAACCGCCCGTTTTCCTGGGTCGTGGCGCCTCCCTGAGACCAGGGCACGATGTGGTCGGCCTGACACCGGCAGCCCGTGACGTCGCACAGAGGATGCCGGCATTCACGATCCCGCAGCTCCACGGCTCGACGGGTCGCCCCGCTGAAGAGCCGCCGTGTGGTCCCGACCTCGATGCGGCCCTTGGGCCCCATGACGGCGCGCTCGAGCTCGGCCGAGCCGAGCCATTCGACGAGCTCGCCCGGAGCCAGGACGATCCCCTCCGCCAGTTCGCACACCCGGCCCGACAGCGTGGGCCAGTCCACGAGGACGGAGAAGAGGGGGGCGGGTCGCGGGGCGTCCGTCCCGACGAGTGCCGATCGCGTCGCCATCTCGACGAGGGCATCGGCCCGGCGCTGCGCCGGCGTGCGGCTCAGATCGCTCACGGTCGGCCTGGCGCCGGCCTCCTCCCGGGCCTTGGCCCAATCGGCGACGAACATCTCGTGCTCGATTCGTTCGAGCTCTCCCGAGACGATCGATCCCGAGATCGGGTCGAGCGTCATCTTGCCGAGGTACATCCCGTCGATGGAGGCCTCGAGATAGACGTCACGCCGAGCCCGCCGGGACTCTGCCGCCTCCTCGGTGCCGTCCGGGTCGGCCAGCTGGTCCCAGTAGGCCACCGTCTGGGCGAACTGCTTGAAGCGCAGCCCCTTGGCCTGGGAGACGAGCATGGCCTCGTCGCGGGCGAGCACCGTTTCGGTCGCCTCGCGGGCCAGGCCGATCATGAGGTCGACGTGGGGGGCGGCGATGGATCCCTCCTCCCAGGCTCCGGCCGTCACCGGGAGGCGGCGGAGCATCCTGCCGCGCCGGACGAAACGCCGCGCCATCGTCCGCGGGATCCGGCACATGGCGGCGATCCAGGCCGTGGCGTTCCTCGCACCGTCCTGGGCCCAGTCACCGGATGCGTCGAACTGCGCCACCGCGCAGGTCGTGAAGGACTCGAGCCGGGAGAGCTCATGGACCAGGCGCGTGACGGACTCGGCATCGCCGTACAGCGACGCTCCCTCGACGACCAATTCGTCGATGGCCTGAGCGAGCGCATCGGTTCCCATGACGACATGGAAACAAAGGGCTGTGACATGAGGCGGCCGTACGAGCGAGCGGCCACACGCAACGCAACGCAACGCAACGCAACGCACCACTCGTTCCAACGCAGCACACGCATCGCGACATTCAGAGCATCCGGACGACCGTTCTCCCGATGACACGAGTGAAGGGTGTCGCGAATGGCGATCTGCATGTACTGCGACAAGGAGATGATGGACGGCGCGAGCTGCACCGGGGAGGCCCTGCGCATCAGCGGGGGAGTCCTGTTGGCCCCCATCCGCTGGGGCGACGAGACGGGCTACGACGCCCTGGACCGCACTGCGCGGTGCGGTGACTGCGGTGTCGCCCGGGGCGGCGTGCATCACCACGGCTGCGACCTCGAGCAGTGCCCGGCCTGCGAGGGCCAGGCGTTGTCGTGCGGCTGCATCGAGGAGGAGGCGATCATGAGACACACCGGATAGCGCGCGACGGAGGGCAACGACCCCCCCAAAGAAAAGAGGAACGCGCCGGAGCTAGATCGAGCCGGGATCGACCACCCGTGTCGCCTTGTAGCCCGCACGCGGGATGGTGTCCCGGTCGAGGATCTGCACCTCGGCGCGCACGCCCAAGGTCTCGCTGAGGCCGGCGACCGCGGCGACGCGCGCCCCCTCACGGACGGCGGGATCGGCCGACGCCACCTCGACCCTGACCACGAGGTCGCCCCCGCCGCCGTCGGGGCGCAGGATCTGGTACTCGAGCGACGGCTCGCGCATCGGCTCCACGCCACGGAGCACGCCCTCGACCTCGGCCAGCTGGAAGCGGGTGCCCTGGCACGACAGCAGGTCCTTGAACCGCCCGCCCCAGAGGCCGCGGGCCGAGGTCTCGCCGCACGGGCACGGGGAGCGGAGGATGGCGCACGCCTCCTCCAGGTCGTACCGCAACAGCCCGTTGTCGCGGTCGAGGGTCGTCACGGTGAGGTTGCCCCACTCCCCGTCGGGCACCTCGAGCCCCGTCGATGGGTCGACGGCCTGCACGACCGCCCAGTCCTCGTGCAGGTGGGCGCCGGGGGAGACGCCGCACGGGCCGCCGACGAAGGAGTAGCACTCGGCCCCCGCGGTCATCAGCGGCATGCCGCCCCGCCCGAGGCCGAAGCCGATCGGCGCCTTCAGTCCCGTCAACCCGGCCTCCTCGAGCGAGATCCCGAGCTTCGTCGCCACCTCGACGAAGCGGCCGGTGGCGAAGCCCATGAAGGGGTGGTCGGGGCGGACGCGGGTCCAGAAGCGCACCGCCTGCTCGGCCAGCTCGTCGGTGTCGGGCGGCGGCACCCACACCGAGAGCATCCCGAAGTACTCGTAGCACTGCTGCAGCATGGTGCCGCCGCCGTAGAGGTACGCCGGATGGGCGTGCGTGATGACCTGACCGGGCCGGTGCCCCATCCGCCACCAGTTGCGCGCTCCCGACTCGTACTCGATCCAGATGTCCTTGCGCGTCCACACCGTGATCGTCGGCTGCCCCGTCGTCCCCGTCGACGTGCCCAGCCGCACCGCATGCCGAGGGTCGGTGAAGCGGTAGCGGCCCCATGGCGGCGCCTCGGCCTCGGAGTCACGCAGGTCCTGCTTGACGGTGGCCGGGATGCGGGCCAGGTCGTCGACGCCCTTCACGTCGTCGGCGGCCGTGACGCCGGCCTCCGCCAGCTTGGCGGCGAACAGCGGGACGGGCGTCCGCAGGACCCGCTCCACGAGGTGGCGCACGCGGCGGTCCTGCAGCTCGCGCCGCAGCGACGGGTCCATCGCCTGGTGCGCCGGGTCCCACAGCGCCTGGTCGTCGGGGCGGGCCGCCGGGCCCAGCATGCCCGGACCGAATTCCGGCGTGGAGATCATCGGCTCACTGTAAACGACGACCTCTCCGGAGCAGCTGGTGGGACCGGTCACGATGCACCGCGGGCATCCGAGGCCGTGATGCTCGTCGGACATCTGGCCTCGGGCGCCGCCGGGCGGCTGACGGTGTGCGCCTTCGCACGCGCCGAGCTCGTCGACCCCGGGTGAACCCCGGGACTCCGGCTGGTCCGCTGGTCCGGCTGGTCCGCTGGTCCGGCTGGTCCGGCTGGTCCGCTGGTCCGGCTGGGCCGGCTGGTCCGGCTAGTCCGGCGGACGGAGGATGTTGGCCGCCTCGCCGGCCCGCTGCAGCGACAGGGCGGCGAGGTCGTCCGACTCGCCGCTGATCACGCCGGCGGAGTGCAGCACGAACACGCCGACCACCATGGCGCTGAGGAATCGCGCCACGTCGCCGGCGCCCGAGCGCTCGTCGAGGTCGGGGCGGTTCTTCGCGATCCACTCCTCAATGTGGTCCTGGAACGACGTGAAGAGGTCGAGGCCCACGGCCCGGGCGGTGGACTCGCCGCGCATCGCCTCGCCGATCATGAGGCGGACGAAGTCCTCGACCTCGAACATCGACACGAGGATGTCGGTCAGCAGGTCCGCCAGGCTCGGCTCGCCGGTGCCGGCGCCATCGAGATCGATCAGCGGCGCCTGAAGGGGGAGGACGCCCTGTTCCACCAGGACCGCCTCGAGGAGGTCGCGCTTGGACGGGAAGTAGTGGTACAGCGACGCCACGTTCAGGTCCGCCGCCGAGGCCAGGTCCCGCATGCTCGTCCCGTCGACGCCCCGTTGGGACATCAGGGTCAACGCGATCCTGAGGATGCGCCGTCGGGTGGCCGACCCCTCGCCTTGGCCTTCCGCGGCGGACCGCTCCGGCTGGCCTCTGCCCTTGGTCCGAATCTCGAGAGCCATGTTCAGTCCCATTCTGCGCCCCCGTTGGTCACGGGAACACGAAAGTCCTGCCTGTGTCACTGCCCTGCCTGCCCCGCGCTGCATGCTGCCCGCCCGGTGAGCGCTGGGTCCTGACCCACACCCTGCGGCGTGGGGTTCGACACGCCCCGGACGGCCCGACACCACCTCGGCCGAGAGACCTTGCGCTCGACGCCCCAACGATCGTTTGCTATATATGACACGGGAGTCAGGTTCGGCTCCTGATGCACCCAAAAATAGGGGGTCCCCGGGGGAAATGCCAGGACAAAATTCGACGGCCGAGTACGAGGCGGTTCCCTTCGATCCCTTCGAGCTGAAAGACGTGGTCAGCGGGAACATCCGCGACCCGTACCCCCGGCTCCGGGAGCTGCTCCGGGAGTCCCCGGTGCACACCGGGCCGATCGATCTCGGCGAGGGCGTGGACGTCGCGGACCCCAACGTGCCGGCGCCGGTGACGGTGTTCGGCTTCGACGAGGTCGTCTCGGTGCTGCGGGACAACGAGACCTTCTCCTCGTCGGTCTACGAGGGTGTCATGGGGATGGTCATGGGCCGCACCATCCTGCAGATGGACGAGCCCGAGCACCGGAGCGTGCGGGCCCTGGTCGCCGGCAGCTTCCGCTCCAAGATGCTCGAGCGCTGGGAGGAGGACCTCGTGGCGCTCGTGGTGAACGAGCTGATCGACACGTTCGCCGACCGCGGCCGGTCGGACCTCGTGCGCGACGTCACCTTCAACTTCCCGGTGCAGGTGATCGCGCGCATCCTCGGGCTGCCGCGGGAGGACTACCCGCGGTTCCAGCGCTGGGCGCTGGAGATCACGAGCGTCACCGCCAACTGGGACCGCGGCATCGCGGCGTCCGCTGCGCTGCGCGACTACTTCGTCGACGTCATGGCCGAGCGCCGGGTCACGCCGGGCGACGACCTGATCAGCGACCTGGTGCGCGCCGAGGTGGACGGCAGGCACCTCGACGACGAGGAGATCTGCTCCTTCCTCCGGCTGCTGCTGCCGGCTGGGGTCGAGACGACGTATCGAGCCTCGGGGAGCCTCCTCCTCGCGTTGCTCAACGATCGGACCCAGTTCGACGCCCTGTACCGGGATCGCACGGTCTTCCCCCAGGCCTTCGAGGAGGCGCTGCGCTGGGAGCCGCCGGTCACCGTGATCCTGCGGCGGGCCACTCGCGACACGGAGCTGGCCGGTGTGGCGATCGAGAAGGGGGCCGACATCGGCCTCATGATCGGCGCCGCCAACCGGGACGAGCGCAAGTACCCCGACCCCGACATCTACGACATGTTCCGTGCGCAGCGCCAGCACGTGGGGTTCGGCTTCGGCGTCCACGTGTGCCTGGGCATGCACCTCGCCCGCATGGAGTCACGGGTGGCCATCAACACATTGTTCGACCGCCTCGGGCCTTTCACCCTGGACCCCGACGCGGAGCCTCCGCACATCGAAGGCCTCGCCTTCCGCTCACCGCTGTCTCTCCCGGTGGTCTTCCAGGCTCGTTGACACCAGCCGCAGCGGGGTAGGTTCAGGCCCATGGGCGAGCCATTGGACGTCAAGGTCGACTGGGATCTGTGCATGGGGTCGGGCAACTGCGTGTTCTGGGCCCCCGACACGTTCGACCTGAGCGACGACGGGCATGCGGTCGTCGTGGACGCGGCCGCCACGGACGAGGAGCGGCTGCGCACTGCCGCCCAGGGGTGCCCGGTCGGGGCGATCTCGCTGTGGCGTGACGGCGTGCCGGTGCCGCTCGAGGAGGGCGTGTAATGCCGATCGCCGTCACCGAGGAGCACGAGTCCCTGCGCCGCACCGCGGAGCGGTGGCTCCAGGCGCACTGCCCGCCGACGGAGCCGCGCTCGGTGGCCGAGGCGCCCGAGCTGACGGCGGACCCGCCCGCGGTCTGGGAGAAGATGGCCGCGCAGGGCTGGCTGGGCCTGCACCTGCCCGAGGCGTTCGGCGGCCAGGGCTTCACGCTGGCCGAGGTGGCCGTGGTGCTCGAGGAGCTGGGCCACGCGCTCTTCCCGGGGCCCACACTGCCGACGCTGCTGGTCTCGGCCGCCCTCGCCCGCCACGAGGACGCCGCGGTCCGCGGGGCGTTGCTCCCGGGGCTGGCGGACGGGACCGTGACCGCGGCGGTGGCGCTGGGCTCGTCGGGCCTGCGTCGCGAGCCGGCCGCCGACGGCGCCGTCTCGATCTCCGGCGCGGCGCGCCCCGTGCTGGGCCTGCCGACGGCGCGGCTCGTGCTCGTGCCGCTCGACGGCGACGACGGGGTGCAGTGGTGGCTGCTCGACCGCGACGTCTTCGGTGACCAGGTGTCGGTGGAGGCGCTCCCGGCGCTCGACGCCACCCGCCCCGTCGGCACGCTCGAGATCGCGGGGGACGGCATCGTGCTCCCGGCCCGGGACCACGTCCGGGTGCCCGATGCCGAGGTGCGCGGCCTCGCCTTCGTACTGGCCGCCGCCGAGAGCGCGGGGATCGCACGCTGGTGCCTGGAGACCGCGTCGGAGTACGCCAAGGTGCGCGTCCAGTTCGGCCGGCCCATCGGCCAGTTCCAGGCGGTCAAGCACGCATTGGCCGACATGCTGGTCGCCGTCGAGCAGTGCGCGGCGGTGGCCTGGGACGCCGCGGCGGCATGGAGCGAGGGCGCGGACGGTGAGGCGGCCGGCGCCGACACCGAGCACGATCGTGACCTCAGCGCCCGCATCGCCGGCGCCGTGTCGCTCGAGGCCGCGGCCCACTGCGCCAAGCAGTGCGTCCAGATACTCGGTGGCATCGGCTTCACCTGGGAGCACGACGCGCACTTCTACCTGAAGCGGGCCATGGCCAACCTGCAGCTGGTCGCCGGGGGAGACGTCGGGTCGCTCGAGCACGAGGTGACGGCGATGGCCGTCGGCGGCGCGCGCCGCAACCTCGCCGCCGACCTGCCGGCCGAGGCCGAGTCGCTGCGTGACGAGGTCCGTGCGGTGGTGGCGCAGGTCGCGGCGGCGGCCGACCAGCGCGCCGCGATGGCCGAGGCGGGCCTGATCATGCCGCACTGGCCGGCGCCCTGGGGCCGGGGCGCCTCGCCTCTGGAGCAGCTCGTCATCGACGAGGAGCTGGCCGCCGCGGGCGTGGCCCGCCCGCACCTCGCCGTCGGGGCCTGGGCCCTGCCCACTCTCATCGCCCACGGGACCGAGGAGCAGCAGGAGCGCTGGGTGCGCCCGACGCTGCTCGGCGCCCTCAGCTGGTGCCAGCTCTTCAGCGAGCCCGGCGCCGGCTCCGACCTGGCCGCGCTCAGCACGAGGGCCGAACGCGTCGAGGGCGGCTATGTGCTCAACGGGCAGAAGGTCTGGACGTCGCTGGCCCACGTGGCCGACTTCGGGATCTGCCTCGCCCGCTCCGACCCGGATGCGGCCAAGCACGCCGGCATCACGTACTTCATCGTCGACATGCACGCCGAGGGCATCGACATCCGGCCGCTGCGCGAGCTGACCGGTGCCGCCATGTTCAACGAGGTGTTCTTCAACGACGTGTTCGTCCCCGACGACGCCGTGGTCGGGGCCCCGGGCGACGGATGGCGGATCGGCCGCACCACACTGGCCAACGAGCGCGTCTCCATGTCGTCGGGCGCCTCCTTCGGCAACGGCGTGGAGTCGCTCATCCGGACCGTCGCCCGCCGGGGCGAGCGGGGCGAGGCGTGCCCGCCGAGCCTGGAGGGACGTCTGGGCCATCTGATCGCCGAGGCGCAGTCGGTCGCGCTGCTCGGGCACCGCTCCACGCTGCGGACGCTCTCGGGGGTCGACCCCGGCAGCGGGTCGAGCGTGCGCAAGCTGCTCGGCGTCGAACACGAGCAGCGGGTCCAGGAGATGGGGATGGCGCTCTACGGCGCGAACGGCGCGGTGCTCGACGGCAAGGCACAACGGTGGGAGGAGGGGTTCTTGTCGACGCGCTGCCTGACCATCGCCGGCGGCACGAGCGAGGTGCAGCGCAACGTGATCGCGGAGCGCATCCTCGGACAGCCCAGGGACCCCGAGCCGGGCACCTGAGCACCTGAGCACCTGAGCACTGAGCACTGAGCACTGAGCACTGAGCACCGGAGCACACGACGCGCACGGCGCAGGGCGAACGGCACCGCCACGACGAGTCGCTCGCCGACTGACGCCCATGTCATAGTTGGCCATGCGGCTCGCCCCTGACGAATCCGTCCTGGCGTTCCGGCGCGAGTTCGAGGCCTGGCTGGACGAGCACCTCCCGCCGGCCGAGCTCATGGCGGGCCTCAAGCGGTCCTCGGCCCACCTACCCGAATGGGCCCGCGCCTTCCAGTGTGAGCTGTTCGAGGCGGGCTATCTGGTGCCGGGATGGCCACCCGAGCTCGGTGGCCGCAACGCGACGCCCCAGGAGCAGATGGCCTACTTCGAGGTCATCACCGAGCGCCTGGTGCCACGCTCGCTCAACCCGCAGGGCCTCTCCATCTGTGCCGCGTCCATCGTCGAGTTCGGGACCGAGGACCAGAAGGAGCGCTTCGTCCTCCCCACCCTGAGGGGCGAGATCACGTGGTGCCTCGGCATGAGCGAGCCAAACGCCGGCAGCGACCTGGCCTCGCTGACCACGAGGGCCGAGCGTCGGGACGGCCATTTCGTGGTGAACGGGCAGAAGGTGTGGACCTCGGGGGCCCACGAGGCCGACTACTGCATGTGCTACGTGCGCACCGATCCCGAGGCGCCCAAGCACCGCGGCATCAGCGTGATCATCATGGACATGCGCACGCCGGGCATCACCTGCCGCCCGCTGCCCGAGCTGACCGATCAGCACCACGCGGACTTCAACGAGGTCTTCTTCACCGACGTGGTGGTGCCCGAGGAGAACCTCCTCGGCGAGCTGCACGGCGGGTGGGCGGTGAGCCAGGGGTCGTTGCGCCACGAGCGCGGGATGCTCTGGATCATGAACGTCTCGAAGATGGAGCGCACGCTCAAGGCCCTGGTCCGGCTGGCGGGGCGCCCCGACGGCCGCGGCGGCACCCTGGGCGACGACGCCCGCATCGCGGAGGCGATCGGTCGCCTCGCCACCGACACGGCCGCCATGCGCTGCCTCGGCTATCGGGGCTTCGAGAAGTCGACCCGGGGCGAGATGTCGCCCGAGCACGTCGTCCTGAAGCTCTTCACCAGCGAGGCCGAGCAGCGCGCCTGCCTGTTCGCCCAGGATGCGCTCGGGGTCGAAGGTCTCGACCTCGACGGTCCGGGGCCGAGCCGCTTCACCGAGTGGGACCTCGCCCACTTCGAGCCGAGCCCCACCGAGCGGAGCGCGATGAGCTCGTTCTACGACGGGGCCTGGGCCGTGCAGTACCTGCGCTCCTTCGCCGGCACCATCGCCGGCGGGACGTCGGAGATCCAGCGCAACATCGTGGCCGAGCGGGTGCTCGGTCTGCCCCGGGGCTGAGGTCCGGGCTCGGCGCCCGGGCGCGTCCAGGGCCGGCATGGCCATACTGCGTGTGTGGCGACGACCGACGAGGCGAACCAAGAGGTGCTCCGTGCGGTGAGGGAGCGGAGCCGAAGCATCGCCGAGTCTCTGTGCGGACTCGGCGATGACGGACTGCGCCGGCCCTCGGAGCTCCCTGAATGGAGTCGCCTGACCATCGCGTGCCACCTCCGATTCGGTGCCGGCGCGCTGTGTCGGATGACGCGCTGCGCGGTGAAGGGTGTGCCCGCGGCGTTCTATCCCGAGGGACGTGAGGTGCAGCGTCCCCGGACCCTCGTCCCCCTTCGCCGGCGAATCACCCCGGGACGTCGTGGAGTCCCTGGCGCTCCTGAGTGAGGAACTGGACCAGGAATGGTCCGCGCTCCGTCGTGGTGCGTGGGCCCTCGACGTCGTGGAGCCCCGGGACAATCCCGACCTCGGTCCGATCCCCCTCGGACACCTCCCGCTCCTGCGGCTGACAGAGGTCGAGGTGCACGGGACCGACCTGGGATTGGACCTCGCCGACTGGAGCGAGATCTTCGTCACGACGGTGCTCCCGATGCGCCTCGAGTGGTTGAACATCCGACGAGCCAACCACGGAGCCTTCGACACGGAGCTCGAGGGCTCCTGGCTCCTCGTGGCCACGGACGGACCCACCTACGAGGTGGTCGTGGACGGCACCACAGTCGAATCCCGACCAGCGCCCCCGGATGCCCACGCGAGGGCGGTCATCGAAACGAGCAGCCGGGATCTCCTGGCTCTGCTGCTCGGGCGGGCCCTCCGCACCGCACCCGTGATATCGGGCGACATCGCGTTCGGGCGGTCCTTCTCGAAGGCGTTCCCCGGCCCGTAGCCGGGTGCCTCTGCGCCTTCTCCGTGCACCCGCCCAGGACAGGTCCCGCTCGGCCCACCGAGACAGGCGACAGACGACAGACGACAGACGACCCGTTCTGAGGAGCCCCGGGCAACCCGCCGTTGCCACGACGCGGCGGACCGGTGACGCGGCGGTGTCCGGCGCAACCGTTTGACAACCGCACTGCGACAACGGGCACACAACCGGACCCAATTCCCCCGCAACAGAGTGAAAAGTGCCCATTAAGTCCGGCGGCACACTCTTCCGATACTAAGGACCTGGAGTCCTGAGGGGGAGTCCAGAGGGGGAGTGGACACCGTGCGCTATTGCTCTCGTCGTCGAGTGGCGACGTTGCTGCTGCCGATCGGCGTCATGGTCATGAGCTCCATGGCCGCAGGGCTGACCAGCACACCTGTGGGCGCGGCCGGGATCCTGCCGCCGTCCAACCCGCCTGCCAACATCGCGCCGAACAGCACCGACTGGCTCGCCTCCATCGATTCGGCCCGGGGCCTGGAGGGTGTGGGCGGCATGAACATCTCCGAGTCGGCGTTTGCCGCGTTGCCGGTCCCCCAGCAGGTCTTCACCGTCGTCAACGACGAGCGCGTCGACCGCGGCCTGCCGCCTATCGACTACATGACCGCGCAACTCGACTCGGACGCCCAGGCGGGGGCGGACGCAGGCACCGATCCCTCGTTCCCGTCCACGCTGACCGGTGGCGTTCCGATCACGTTCGGCGGCGCCATCTGGGCAGGCGGGCTCTCCTCGGTGCTCGAGGCCGACTACTACTGGATGTACGACGACGGCTTCGCGGGCTCGGCCACCAGCAACACCGCCTGCAGCCTGTCGTCGATGTCGGAGTGCTGGGGGCACCGCGACATCATCCTGCACGAGTTCGGCGGCTGCCCCACCGGGCCGGCCGTGCTCTCCATGGGCGCGGCCTTCTCGACGTCGGGCTACGCCGCCGGCTCCATTTCCGCCGTCGTCGTCAGCACCTGCGCACCGCCGAGCGACGTCACCCTGGCCTGGGGCTCGGTGGCGACGTCGGTCCAGTCGAGCTCACGGGCGGTGGGCATCGCGCCACTGGGCAACGGGACCGGCTATTGGGAGGCCGAGGCGGACGGCACGGTCGCCGCGTTCGGGGCCGCACAGAACTACGGGTCGCTCAGCGGCCAGCTCAACTCCCCGATCGTGGGCATCGCGGCGACGCCCGACGGGGACGGGTACTGGCTGGTGGCCGCGGACGGCGGCATCTTCAGCTTCGGTGACGCCGGCTTCTACGGCTCGACCGGGTCTCTGCGCCTCAACCGGCCGATCGTCGGCATGGCAGCGACGCCCGACGGCAACGGCTACTGGATGGTGGCCTCCGACGGCGGCATCTTCAGCTTCGGTGACGCGGCCTTCTACGGCTCCATGGGCGGCTCGCCGCTCAACGAGCCCATCGTGGGGATCGCCGACGACCCCGTCACGGGCGGCTACTGGGAGGTGGCGTCCGACGGCGGCATCTTCAGCTACCACGCGCCGTTCCTCGGCAGCACGGGCGGCCTCCATCTCAACCGGCCGATCGTCGGCATGGAGGCGTCGCCCAACGGGCAGGGCTACCGGTTCGTGGCCTCCGACGGCGGCATCTTCACCTTCGGGCTGGCACCCTTCGACGGATCGACGGGCAGCCTCGCCCTGGTGGCCCCGGTCGTGGGCATGGCTCCGGACAACGCGACCAACGGCTACTGGCTGGCCGCGGCGGACGGCGGGATCTTCACCTTCGGCGGCGCCTCCTACCTGGGCCGCCTCGTCAGCTGAGCCGGGCCGCATCCCCGAGGGCCCCGGTCAGCCCGCCGGACGTTCAGAGCACCCCGCGCTCGCCCAGCTCGGCCAGCTCGGCCTCGCTCAGCCCCACCAGGTCGCACCACACCTCACGGTTGTGCTCGCCGAGCCGGGGTGCCCCCGTGGGGACCGGCGTCGGGCGCTTGGCCAGCCGGGGGAACGGGGCCTGCTGGCGCACCGGCCCGATGACGGGGTCGTCGATGGACACGAGGTCGCCCCGGGCGGTCATGTGGGGGTCGGCGAATATGTCGGCGGCGCTGTAGGCGGTGCCGACGGGCACGTCGTGCTCGACGCAGCGCGCCGTGATCTCCTCCGCGGTCAGCGACGCGGTCCATGCGGCGACCACGCCGTTGATCTCGTCGGCGCGGGCGGCCCGATCGGCCAGCGTGACGAACCTCGGGTCGCTGGTCAGCTCCGGCCGGCCCATGGCGGCGCACAGGCGTGAGAAGTTGGCGTCGGACGCCGCGACGATGCAGACGAAGGAGCCGTCGGCGGACAGGTAGTTGTCGAGGGGCGCCGAGTGCGACAGCCGGTTGCCCTCGCGCTCGCGCACGACGCCCAGCCGGTCGTAGCCGGCCAGGGTCCACTCCAGGATGCGCAGGATGGACGCGTACAGGGGCGCGTCGATCACTTCGCCGTCACCCCTGCTCCCTCGCACGCCGGCGTCACGTCCGTAGAGGGCCGAGACGGCGGCGAACGCGGCGAACACGCCGGTGAGGTAGTCCGAGATGCTCAGGCCGGGCCGCACCGGCGGCCGGTCGGGGTCGCCGGTGAGGTGGAGGAGGCCGCCGAACGCGATGCCCAGCCGGTCGAGACCCGGACGGGGCGCGTAGGGCCCGCTCTGCCCGAACACGCTGATCCGCACGTAGACCAGGTCGTCGGGCAGGTCCTCGGGGCCGAGTCCCCAGCGCTCCATGGTGCCCGGGCGGAAGTTCTCGCAGAGAACGTCGGCGGTGGCCACCAGGCGCTTGAAGAGGTCGCGCCCCTCCGGCCGCCGCAGGTCGCAGGTGACCCCCCGCCGCCCCCGGCCCTCGACGGCCCACGACAGCGAGTAGTCCGGCCCGTCGTCGACCGGGACGAACGGGCCCATGGTGCGCATGAAGTCGCCCTGGCCCGGGAGCTCGACCTTGATCACGTCGGCCCCGAGCTCGCCGAGCAGCCCGGCGCAGAACGGCGCGGAGATGCGGGTGCCGACGTCGACCACCCTGATGCCGCTGAGCGGCCCCGGCGTCGGGTCGGTCATGTGCCCGGTTCCGTGACGCCCTTGTCCCGCTCGGCCATGACGGCCCGCATCGACCCCTTCGCCTTGCGCGCCGCCAGGGCGTCCAGGGCCGTGGCCGAGTTGTGGACCCAGTGGTGCGCCATGAAGTGGTACTTGAGGGCGTCTCGCTTGCCCATCAGGTCGGCCGTGTGGTTGATGGTGTCCTTGACCGTCTGTGCCGTGACCGGAGGGACGAGGGCGACCCGGTCGGCCAGCTCGCGCACCTTCGCCGTGAGCTCGTCCCGCGGCACGACCCGGTTGACCAGGCCGAGGCGCCACGCCTCCTGCGCGTCGATGGTGTCCCCGGTGAAGAGGAACTCCTTCGCCTTGCGGATCCCGATCTCCCAGGGCTCCACCAGGAGCTCGACACCGGCGCCGGTCAGGCGGAGCACCGGGTTGGAGAAGACGGCGTCGTCGGCGGCGACGATGAGATCGCACATGGCGGCGAGCATGAGCCCGGCGGCGACGCAGCTGCCCTGCACGGCGGCGATGGTCGGCTTGCGGAAGTCGTGGATGCGCAGGCAGCGCTCGAAGTACATCGTCTTCTCGTGATGGAACTTGCCCTCCGGGGTGTCGCGCAGGGCGACCCACGGATCGTCCCCGTCGCCACTGACCAGCGCCTTGAGGTCATGGCCGGAGGAGAAGTGCTTTCCCTCGCCGGCGAGGATCACCACGCGCACGGCGTCGTCGGCGTCCGCCAGGTCGAAGGCGGCGTCGATCTCGTCGATGAGCCTGGAGTCCTGCGCGTTGGCGACGTCGGGGCGGTTCATCGTGATGGTGGCCACCGCGCCGTCGGTCTCGTAGCGGATCGTCTCGAAGCCTTCTGCCATCGCTCCCATCTCTCCCGTCCTCCCTGTGTCACCCATCCTGCCGCGCCGCGCCCCGCTCTCCGCCGCCGGGCGCTCGACCCCTCGTGCCGTTCAACCCCTGGGCAGGCCCAGGACGCGCTCGCCCACCAGCGTCCGCTGGATCTCGTTGGTGCCGGCGAAGATGGAGGAGGCCTGGTAGTACAGCCACGAGCGCTGCCATGCACCGTCGTCCGGGTTCCCGGGCGCGCCCTCCCACAGCGGTGAGGCGGGCCCGAGGACGTCGAGCGCCGTCTGGTGGAGCCGCTTGGACATCTCGCTCCAGTACAGCTTGAGGGCGCTGCCCTCCGGGCCGGGCGCCTCACCCTTGGACAGGCGGGTGAGCGAGCGCCAGTTGTGGAGCTGGAAGAGCCGCACCTCGGTCGCGGCCTGGGCCAGCTGCTGGCGCAGGCGCCAGTCGTCGAAGCTCCCGTTGGCCTGGGCCAGGCGCAGGAGCTCCTCGATGAGCTGCGAGTGGATCACGAGCTGGCGGGGGTTGATCCCGCGCTCGTGCGCCAGTGTGGAGCCGGCCACGGTCCACCCGGCGCCCTCGTCGCCCACCCGTCGCTCGTCGGGCACGAAGACGTCGTCCAGCTCGACCTCGTTGAACTCGGCCTCCCCGGTCGACTGCACCAGCGGGTGCACACCCACCCCGTCGGCGTGCATGTCGATGATGAGCGCCGTGATGCCCTGCTGGCGCTTCGGCGCTGCGGGATCGGTGCGGGTGAGGCACAGGCCCCAGTCGGCGAACTGCGCGTAGGAGGTCCAGACCTTGCGGCCGGTGACGCGGTACCCGCCCTCGACCGGCACGGCGCGGGTGGTCAGCGACGCCAGGTCGCTCCCGGCGTCGGGCTCGCTGAAGAGCTGGCACCACAGCTCGGTGGCCGAGAGGATCAGGGGCAGGAAGCGCTCCTTCTGCTCGGCCGTGCCGTGGGCCAGGAGGGTGGGGCCCACCAGGTTGATGCCGATGCGGCCGACGAGCTCGGGCGCCCGTGCCCGTGCCAGCTCCTCGATCACGACGTAGTTCTCCAGCGCGCCCAGGCCTCGGCCGCCGTACTCCTCGGGCCACGTGATGCCGACCCAGCCGTCGGCGGCCAGGTCGGCCTGCCAGCGGCGCCCGAACGCGACGGTGTCGGCGAGGTCGTCGAAGCGCGGCGGCAACCCGACGCCGTAGGGCCAGGGGAGGTGCTCCATCAGCCAGGCCCGGAAGGCCTCGCGCAGCATGTCCTGCTCAGGGGTGGTGCGCAGATCCATCCGCCGCAGCATGGCACAGCGACCCGTCGGGGTGACACCTGCGTCAGCGATCACCGTAGACTGCGCCGCCGTGGACTTCGACCTCTCGACCGATCAGCAGGACCTACGCGGCGCGGCGGCCACGCTGCTGGACCGGATGGCGGGCCACGACGCGCTCAGGGCGAGGGTGGGCGCCGGTGCGGTGGTGGGGACCCTGCCGGGCGCGGGCGCGGGCGCGGGCACGGGCACGGGCGAGGTGCAGTCCGACGAGCGCGGGGGAACGGGCGAGGCCGGTGCGGACGTCCCCCACGGCTACGACGCCGGCGTGTGGTCGGCCATGGCCGACCAGGGTTGGCTCGCCATCGAGGTGCCCGCCGACGAGGGGGGACTGGGTCTCGGCATGGTCGAGCTCGCCGTCCTGTGCGAGGAGATCGGGCGCCGCCTGGTCGCCGCGCCGTTCCTGCCCTCCGTCGTGGCCCTGGGTGCGCTGTGCTCGGCCGAGGCGCGGGGTGATGCGGGGACCAAGGAGTGGCGCGAGGCGCTGAGCGAGGGCGCGGCCGTGGGCTGTGTTCCCTTCGCCCCCACCGACGGGATCTCGGTGGCGCCGGCGGGTTCGGGCGGCGAGGTCCGGCTGAGCGGCCGCTCGACTCCCACGGCCTACGCCCCGTCGGCCGACGTGGCGGTGGTCGTCACTGCCGGGGGCGTCTACGGCGTCGACCTGCGCACCGAGGGACGCCCCGAGCCCGTGTCGGCCATGGATCGGACGCGCGAGCTGGGCATCCTGGAATTCGACGGCACGCTCGCCCGCGCCCTGGGCGGCGCCGACGCCGCGGCGCTGGTGGTGGACCGGGCCGCCACGCTCGCCAGTGCCGAGATGCTCGGTGCGGCCGACCGAGTGCTGTCGATGACCGTCGAGTACGCCAAGGACCGGGTGCAGTTCGGCAAGCCCATCGGGTCGTTCCAGGCCGTCAAGCACATGCTGGCCGACGCGCTCGTCGACGTCGAGGGCATGCGCTCGACGGTGTACTACGCGGCGTGGTGCGCCGCAGCCGCCGACCGCGACCGCTCGCTGTCGGCGAGCATGGCCAAGGCGTGGTGCTCGGACGCGTCGCGGCGCGTGATGAGCACCGGGCTGCAGGTGCACGGCGGCATCGGCTTCACCTGGGAGCACGACATGCACCTCTACGTCAAGCGGGCCCAGCTCGACCAGGTCAGCTTCGGTGATGCCGCCTTCCACCGCGACCGCATCGCGGCCATGCTGCGCGAGCGGCTGGACTCGGGGCAGGCCCTGTCCTAGGTGTGCCGGGCGGCGCGCCGAGGTGGCGTGCCCGCTACGAGCCGAGGTTGCGCACGGCGACGCCGTTGATCTGCAGCAGCACCAGCGCCTGCCCCTCGGCCTCGTGCGCCTCCTGCTGGCCGTTGCCCAGCCGCTGCGCCGGCACGTCCACGGTCACGCGCACCCCGACGAGGTAGCCCGAGCGGATGACCGCCTTCTCGTGGACCTGTCCCTGCACCGACGTCGCCTGCGGGGTGCACGACGCCGATGACGTGCGCGGAATGCGACCGGTGTAGTCGGCGAGGCTCTCGGTCCGGGTGTAGGTGGTGGCGCCGCTCCCGGTCCACGGCACCGAGCCGCCCACGATGGCGGTGTACGCGCTGAAAGCGCAGGTGATGGCGGACTGGTTCAGCACCGCCAGGAGCTTGGTGCGGGTGCCGACCACCTGGTAGACGGCCATGCGGTCCGGGGGGACGTAGCCGACCTGGCGCACCTGGGTCAGCGTCCCGGTCGCCGAGGCGCCGGAGAGCGTGCTGACGATGTCCATGGCGAACGAGTTCGACCCGGTGGGGGAGCCGAACGTCCTGGTCGAGGCGTTCTGCACGGAGAGGGTGGCGCCGCTCGGCGCGGACGAGGCGCCGAGCAGGGCGAGCAGCAGGGTCAGGACGCCGAGGACGCCCAGCAGCGCGAAGGGGACCAGGTTGCGGCGAGGCACGCGCCAGACGCTACTTCGGGTCCTCCCGGGTGAAGGGGACCGCGCATCGTGCACGGCACCCTCGGATCTGCCGGTCAGGTGGCGGCGGCCCGGCGGCGCAACTCGGCGCGGTCGGCCTTGCCCGACCCCAGGAGGGGCAGGCGTTCGAGCTGCTCCACCCGCTCGGGCGTCTTGAAGGTCGCCATGCCACGGCTGGCGAACCAGCGCCGGCACTCCTCGAGGTCGAACGATGCGCCGGACTCGACGTACGCCGCCACCCGCTCGCCCATCAGCGGGTCGGGGTAGCCGACCGCCACCGCGTGGCGGACGTCGGGGTGGGCCTCGAGCGCCGCCTCGATCTCGGAGGCGGAGATGTTCTCGCCGCCACGAATGATCACGTCCTTGAGCCGGCCCACGATCCGCACCCACCCGTCCGCGTCGACCGTCGCCAGGTCCCCGGTCCGGAACCACCCGCCCCGAGCGATGACCGCAGCCGTCTGGGCGGCGTCGGCGTAGCCGGCGAACATCTCGGGCCCGCGGACCCACAATTCGCCGGAGGTCCCGGTGGCCCGCGGCGCGCCGGTCTCCGGATCCGAGACCCGCAGCTCCACCTCCCCGACGGCCCGGCCGTCCGTGTCGCGCGCCTGCTCGAAGGAGTCGTCGTCCCTGCTCGTGGTCACCGTCGGCGCCTCGGTGGAGCCGTAGGTGCGCTTCACCCGGCAGTCGAAGGTGCGCGCGGTGTCCTCGACGAACGCCGGGGTCACCGAGGCGCCACCGCTCGAGACGAGCCGCACCGACGAGACGTCGACCCCGGGGCCCTCGGCGAGGGCGCGGGCCATGGCGATGAAGAAGGTCGGCGGCCCGGCCAGGAACGAGATCCTCTCCCGGGCCACGAGCGCCAGCGCCTGCTCGGGGTCGAAGCGACGGACCAGGACCGATCGCAGGCCCGCCGCGCCCGGCACGAGCACCCCGTTGAGCAGTCCGGAGATGTGGGCCATCGGGGCCGGCATGAGCACGGCGTCCTTCGGCCCGAGGCCGTGCACGCCCGCCATCAGGGTGGCCTTCCAGCTCAAGCCGCGCTGCGTGTGGAGCACCGCCTTGGGCACGCCCGTGGAGCCGGAGGTGAAGAGGACCAGCGCCACGTCGGCCGGCCGGCTGGGGCAGGCGCCGGCTCCGACCGGTGCCCCCCCGAGGGCGTCGGCCAGCGCGGTGGGGTCGGAGATGGCGTCGGGCGCCAGCTCGACCACGAGCGCCGGGTCGATCTGCCCGAGGGCCGCCGCCACGTCGGCGGACCCGAAGGAGTGCAGGACGGGTGCGGCCACGGCCCCGATGCGCCAGCAGGCGCGGGTCAGCACCGCGGCGGCGAGGCTGTTGGGCACCTGCCAGGCGACGGCGTCGCCCGGCGTCACGCCACGCTCCCGCAGCCCGCCCGCCACCGAGGCCACCAGCGCGTCGGCCTGGGCGGCCGAGAGCCGGGTGTCGCCGTCGACCACCTCGCCGCCGTGGGCGGAGATCAGCGCGTCGAGCGTCGGGACGTCCCAGGGCCCCCCGGGACGCCGGTAGCTGCGGGCCAGGCGGGGCACCCAGGTCGGTCGGAGTCGGGCCGTCACGGGAGGGCACCCTATCCGTACCCCAGTAGGGTGACGCCGATGTCAGCGCCGTCGACGGAGCCGCCATGGACCTCTCGCTGAGGGAGGAGGACGAGGAGTTCGCGTCCTCGTTCCGCGACTGGCTCGCCGGTCACCCGCACCGTCCACCCGCGTTCGTGGACCTGGCCGACGAGGTGGCATGGGGGCGTGCGTGGCAGGCCACCCTGGCGGCGGACCGCTGGGTGGGCGTCCACTGGCCGAGCGCGTACGGGGGGCGCAGCGCGACGCCCGTCCAGGTCGCGCTGTACCAGAGCGAGTACGCCCGCTCGCAGGCGCCACAACCGGTGAACCGGGTGGGCATCAACCTGGTGGGCCCGACCCTGCTGGCGCACGGGACCGAGGACCAGCGCCTGCGCTACCTGCCACCGATCCTCTCGGCCGAGGAGATCTGGTGCCAGCTCTTCAGCGAGCCCGACGCCGGGAGCGACCTCGCCTCCCTCTCCACGCGCGCCACCCCGGTCGACGGGGGGTACCTCGTGACCGGTCGAAAGGTGTGGACGTCGTACGCCCAGTTCGCCTCGTGGGGCCTGTGCCTGGCGCGCACCGACCCGGAGGCGGCGCGCCCGCAGCAGGGCATCACCGCGCTGATCGTCGACATGTCGGACCCCGGCGTCGACGTGCGCCCCCTCGTGCAGATGACGGGCGACGCGGAGTTCAACGAGGTCTTCCTGACCGACGTCTTCGTGCCGGCGGAGCATGTCGTGGGGACCGAGGGCCAGGGCTGGACCGTGGCCGGGTCCACGCTGGCGCACGAGCGGGGGACGAACTTCCCGTTCAAGGAGCAGGTCGTCCACGAGACCTACCTCGCCCGGCTCTACGACGAGGCGAGGGACAACGGCGGGCTGGACGACCCGCTCGTCGCCGACGCGCTCGCCCGCTCCTACGTCGACCTCGGTGTGCTCCGCCTGCACAACCTGCGTACCCTGACGCGCCTCGGCCGCGGCGAGGAGCCCGGTCCGGAGTCGAGCTGGATCAAGCTCACCTGGACCACCATGACCCAGGGCCTCTCCGACGCCGGGCTCCTGGTCACCGGACGCGACCCCTCCTCGGCCGAGGCCGGGCCGTGGGCCCGCCAGTGGCTGTGGAGCAAGGCGGCCGGCATCGCCGGCGGGACGTCACAGGTGCAGCGCGACATCATCGCCGGGAGGATCCTCGGGCTACCCCGCTGACGGACCGCCGGGCGGCGCGCCCCGGGAGGCCTCACGGCGGCGGTGCTGGACGGAGAGCACCGTCACGAGCGTGCCGACGGCGAACCCGACCAAGAGGGTGGCGATGTCACGCGGCGTGGAGCGGCCCGTGAAGAAGCCGACCGGCGCCGGCGCGCCGGTGCGAGTCGACGAGGTTCACGCGGCCGGCGAGGCGTCGCGACTGCAGCACGGTGCCAAGCGCGAACAACAGGGCCGCGAGGACGGCGAGTGCCTCACCCATGCCGAGAAGACGAGGCAGCGCGATTGCACCATGGTGGGGACGTAACCTATTGCGTGCCCGGAATGGACTCGTTGAGCCGTCGTGCGGCGAACAACCTCGTCGCGGTGGAGATGGATCTTGCCGGCGCGACCGCCGAAGGCGACGAAGACCGCGTCCGCCTGCTCCAGACGCTCGTGTCCTCCGGGGGGCAGGTTCTCCTCTACCGGCCGCAGCTGCAGCACTACGCGGTGCTGTTCGGCGACATGGAGAGCGCCCGTCACGTTGCGGTGATGGTTCCCGGTGTCGGCGACGGCTCGAACCTGTGCGACGACTGGATCCCCGACGCCCAGAACCTCTACGACGAGGCCGAGTCCAGCGCGGTCGTGTTGTGGAAGGGGTACGACAACCCGGTCGACATCCTGGCGGCCGCGGCGGGGTCGATCGAGTGCAGCGAGGACCTCGTCGCGGCCGGGAGCGCCCTGACGGCGTTCGTGGACTCGCTCTCGCTGCGCCCCGAGCAGACGCTGGCGGTGGTCGCCCACAGCTTCGGGTCCATCGTGACCGGTGCGGCCCTGGCCGATTGCGGACTGCGGTGCACCGACGTGCTGGTGGCGGGCAGCCCGGGCATGACCGTCGACGACCTCCGGGACCTCCATCTCGAGCAGTCGCACTTCTTCTCGGAGCAGGCGCCGGGTGACGTCATCGCCGAGCTGGGCGTGTTCGGGACGGCTCCCAGCTCCCCGACCTTCGGCGGGATCCGGCTGAGCACCAACGCACCGGACCATGCCCAGGTCCAGGCGCACTCCGAGTACTTCGAACCGGGGTCCGAGGCGCTCGAGAACATGGTCGACGTGGTCACCGGGCAGTACTCGGACATCGTCCGCCACCGCTCGGCCCTGCCGGAGATCGCCGGTGGGTTGGTGGCCTGGGTGCTCCGCATGCCGGCCGTGCCGGTCAGGATGGCGGGGCGGCACTACCGTGGCCCCGGCTACCGCCTGTTCGTGAATTGGTGCCAGCTGGTGGACCTGGGGGCGAGCGAGACGGGCAACATCGTGACCGAGGTGCTCGACGAGAGCGAGCGGGCGCTGGTGTGGTTCGCCCACCGCATCGGCGCCCTCCCCGAGGACGTTCCCTTCGTCCCCGAGGCGGGCGCCGCCCGACCGGACGCGGACCACGGCGCCGACGAGGGGGAGTCCCCGGCCCGAACCTGACAGCCGTGTCAGCAAACGGGGTCCACGGCACGCTACGTTTGCCCGGTGCCCGTCTGGCTGAGCGAGCAGGAGTACGCCACCCTGCGGGCGGCGTGTGCCCAAATGATGCCCTCCGACCAGGGGGCACCCGGAGCCGAGGAGGCGGGCGTCGCCGAGTACATCGACATCTTCCTCGGTGCCTTCACGTTCGACCCGCCCCGCATCTGGGCCGGGGGACCGACCTCGGGGCGGAAGGGCGGCGCGGCCGGCTTCGCCACCTTCCACCGCCTCACCGCCATGGACGAGCTGGCCTGGCGCACCCGGCTCGAGGGGTCCCAGGGGCTCCCCGAGCGGGAGTTCAACGGCCCGGTGGTGGGGCTCCAGCAGCGCTACCGCGATGGCCTCGCCGCGCTCGGCGCGGACTTCGCCGGGGTCGACGGGTCGGAGCAGCGCCGCCGGCTACGGGCCGACGAGGCCTTCCTCGATCTCCTGTGGGAGCACTGCTGCGAGGGCATGTACGGCCCGCCCGAGTACGGGGGCAACCGTGACGGCATCGGGTGGTCCTACATCGGGTATGAGGGCGACGTGCAGCCGCGGGGCTACAGCGACGCGGAGGTGTCCCAACCATGAGCGCCGACGCCGTCATCATCGGGTCCGGACCGGGCGGTGCCACCGCGGCGGAGGTGCTGACGCGGGCCGGGTGGTCGGTCGTCATCATGGAGAAGGGCCGGAACCACCTCCTCGACCCCGACGACCTGACCAAGCCGTCCGCCGACTACTCCAACGACGAGATCAAGTTCATCTCGCGCTACTTCCTCGGGCCCGACCCGCTGATTGAGCCGCGCGCGTTCCGGCGCAATGCAGCGGAGGGCGAGCACACCCACGTCGGTGAGGTGAACTCCATCCCCACGACGGTCGGGGGTGGCGGGACCCATGCCGACGGCAAGGTGCCGCGCTTTCGCGAGGAGGACTTCCGGCTCTTCTCCACCCACGGGCCGCAGGAGGACGCGGCGGTCGACGACTGGCCGATCGACTACGACGAGCTGGAGCCGTACTACGCCGAGGTGGAGCGGGCCATCGGAGTGGCCGGCCGCGCCGGTGCCAACCCGTTCGCCGCCTGGCGGTCGGGCCCCTACCCGATGCCACCGGGGGCGCCGATGTTCGGCGCGGTCCTCTCGGCGGCCGCGGCCGAGAAGCTCGGTCTCCACCCCTACGAGGCGCCGACGGCGGCCAACAGCATCGCCTACGACGGGCGGCCGGCCTGCAACAACTGCGGCTTCTGCGCGTTCTTCGGCTGCCCCATTCACGCCAAGGGCGACCCGGTGGCCCTGCTCACCCGGGCCATGGCCACCGGCCGGGCCGAGCTCATGGCCGAGACCTACGTCAGCCGGATCGTGACGGAGGGCCGCCGGGCCACCGGCGTCGAGTTCATCGGCCCGGACGGGATCACCCGCACCATGGACGCCAAGCTCGTCATCGTCGCCGGCGGTGCGATCGAGACCCCGCGCATCCTCCTCCTCTCCGGCGTGGAGCACCCCGCCCTCGGTCGCCACCTGATGTGCCACTTCCAGACGATCGTGGTCGGGCACTTCCCGGACGTGCGCCTGCACCCGGAGAAGGGACGGGCCGTCACCCACGTGCACGACGACGCCATGGTGCAGGACGAGCGCTCACGTGAGGCTGCCCTCGGCGCGGGGCTGCCGTGGTTCCGGGGTGGCCTGGTCGAGCACAGCGGCGGCGGCCTCCCCATCATGGAGGCCCGTCACTCGCCGTGGGGCCGCGGCCATGCGCAGGTGATGCGCGACTCCAACCTGCGCGAGCACATGTGGGCCTTCATCATGCAGGGGGAGGACCTGCCCTACGCCACCAACACGGTCGACCTGAGCCCGTCCATCCGCGACGTGCGCGGCGTCCCGGTGGCACGGGTGACCTACGAGCCGGGCCGCCACGAGCTGGCGGCGTCGAAGTACCACGGGAAGATCCTCCAGTCGGTGCTCGAGGAGATGGGGGCCGAGTGGGTCCTCCACACCTCGTCACCGGGCGTGTCGTACCACGGCATCGGCGCCACGCCGGTGCCCGAGAGCCGTCACGTGATCGGGACGGCGCGCATGGGCGACAACCCCGATACCTCCGTCGTCGACAAGTGGGGCCGGGTGCACTCGCTCGACAACGTGGTCGTGGCCGACTCCTCCGTGTTCGTCACTTCGAGCGGGTACGGACCGACGCTCACCCTGGTGGCGCTGGCGGCACGCGCCGCGCACCACCTGGCCGGCACGAAGCCCGGCTGACCCCACCCCGAGCGGCCACGGGTTCGGCGTCGCGCCCCCGGGCAGCCCGAGCCGAGCGGCCCGTCACACCGCGTCGGAGGGGTGTCGGACTGGAGGGGTGTCGGAAGCCCGCCCGGGCCCGCTGCTCAGCGGACGCCGCGGGTCAACAGCATGGTGCCGGCGATGGGCCCACCGCCGTTGGCCACCGCGGCCACCTCGGGCACACGCCCGCCGGGCCGCACCACCTGGCGCTCGCCACCCTCGCCGCGCAGCTGGACGCAGGCCTCGTGGATCAGGCCGAACCCGTGCAGGCGGCCACCCGAGAGCTGGCCGCCGGCCGTGTTGAGCGGGAGGAGGCCGTCGCGCGCGATGGCGCCCCCGCCCTCAATGAACGGCCCGCTCTCGCCGCGCCCGCAGAACCCGAGCGCTTCGAGCCAGACGATGGTCAGCACCGAGAAGCCGTCGTAGAGCTGCGCCGTGTCGACGTCGCCCGGCTTCAGGTCGGTGCGCTCCCACATGGATGCCGCGGCGTCGCGGGCCGCCATGGAGGTCATGTCGTCGAACTGGTCCCAGCTCGGGCGCCCGCGCAGCGCCGTGCCGAGCGCGTTGATCTGGACGGCCGGGTGGTCGAGATCGTCGGCGACGTCGCGGTGCGAGACGATGACGGCCGTCGACCCGTCGCACGGCGCGTCGCAGTCGAAGAGGCACAGGGGCGTGGTGATGATGCGAGCCGCCAGGTAGTCGTCGAGCGACAGGGGGTCGGAGTAGATCGCCTTGGGGTTCAGCGCGGCGTTGCGCCGGCCGTTGACGGCGATCTGCCCCAGCTGCTCGCGGGTCAACCCGAACTCGTGCACGCGACGCTGCCCGACCATGGCGATCCAGTTGGCGGCCGACACGGCGCCGAAGGGGAGCGACCACTGCATGAAGCTTCCGAAGCGGGGCACGCCGCCGCCCCCGCCGCCGGACCCGCCGATGCCCTGCCGGCCCCCGGTGCCCTGGGCGGTGCCCTCGGTCACGGTCCGGTAGACCAGGACGTGGCGGGCCAGGCCGGCCGCCACGGCGAGCGCGGCCGCCATGACGGCGCGCATCTGGCCCGGCCCCTCGCCACCGCCGTCGTGCCAGTTCAGCGACAGGCCCAGGGCGTCCTGGACCTCCGGCGAGGGCGGACCGCCGAAGCCCGGCGTGCCGGCGCCCATGCCCGGGTAGGTCGACAGGCCGTCGATGTCGTCGCGGCTGAGCCCGGCGTCGGCGATGGCGTCCAGCGCCGCCTCCACGGTCAGGTCGAGGTCGGAGCGCCCGAGGCGGCGGCCCACGGCGGACTGCCCGATGCCCGAGATGACGGCGCGCCGCTCCAGAGGCTCCTCGACGGGCGGCGGGCTCACGACGCGCCCTCGGGCGTGAAGAGCGGGAGCCACACGTCCTCCGCCTGCTCGAAGACGACGCGCACCGGCATGCCGATGCGCACGTCCTCGGGCTCGACGTCGATCAGGTTCGTGGTGAGCCGTACGTCGGGCTGCTCGTCGATGGAGACCCAGGCGATGATGTAGGGGTCGCTCCCGGGGATCCACTGCTGGTGGTTGACGGTGAACGTCTCGACGTGACCGCGCCCGCTGACCGCCTCGGGCGCCACGTCACGCGACAGGCAGCGCGGGCAGACCGGGCCCGGTGGGTGGATGAAGAACCCGCAGGCGTTGCAGTGCAGCAGCCGCAGCACGCCGTCCTCACCCGAGGTCCAGTAGAAGGCGACGTCGTCGTCGAGGCGCGGCAGGAGGCGCAGCATCGGGCCGTTGGCAACCATGGCGGCATGTTGGCACACCCGGGTGGACCGGCGTCCACCCGGCGCGACCGCGGAGCACCCGGGGCCGGGAGCGGGACATCGACCTCGGACGATTCGTGGTGAAAGGCCGGACCTACCTGCGCTTTTAGGTGGTCAGCGCGGTGAGCGGAGAGGTCGTGGCGCGGCCCCGGCCGTGCCGTGGTGGGAAACCGTCGCGCCGCGTTGCAGGTGGCCGCAGCGGCCCCCACCGCGCTGGGCGAGGTGGGACTGGCACCCGGTGACCGACTGAGCAGGCTGGAAGGCCGACGTGCTCGGGGAACCGACGCGGCAGTGGGAGACGCAGTGGATGGAGGCGGGCGTCGCCCATCTGCACGGCGATCTGGACGAGGCCGAGCGACTGATCGACGCCAGCCTGCCCTCGGCGGGCGCTGTGGCCCCTTCCCGGGTCATGGCCACCTACGGGGCCCAGCTGCTGGCCATCCGGATCGATCAGGGCCGCGTCGGCAAGCTCGTCGACGAACTCCGGGGCCTGACCGTCGAGCAGCCCGGAGTTCATGCCCGGCGGGCTGCGCCGGCTCTCTCCGCGGCCCAGTCCGACCGGCCCGCCCTGGCACTCGAGGAGCTGGCCTCGTTCTGGGGGGCCGGCTCGCTCCGACTGCCCGGCGACTTCACCTGGACGGCGATGACCGTGGTGCTCGCCCGGGCGGCCACGATGGACAGCACCCCGTCCATGCAAGCCGACCTGGTCAACGCGCTGAGGCCGTACAGTGGGCGGTTGGCCTGGGGCGGCTCGTGCTCGTACGGGCCGATCGACACCGCCCTCGGGATGCTGCTCGACGCCGCCGGTGACAGAGCCGGCGCCGAAGCGGCGTTCCGTGGAGCGCTCGTCCTGGCCGATCGTCTGGGACCCACGTGTTTCGGCGCCGAAGCGGACCGACTGCTCGACGGCCTCCGCAGAGCGGGTTCCGACAGGCCCTGAGCTCGCCGAGGCGCAAGTCGCCACAGCGCTGTTGGCGGACTGTTGGTGCACCGTGTCATGATGCGCTCAGGCGACGGCGGTGTCGATCTCGAGCTGGGAACGTTCGCGGGTCCAACGAGGCAGGCGCCGGGGAACGAGAGTCCAGTGTGCAACGACGGGCAGGGAAGACTGTGACGAGGTCTCGAGGTCCAGCAGCGCGACGGGGGCTCGCTCGTGCCCTCACCCTTCTGGGCCTTTCCGTTGCACTCGTGTTCGGGTCCGTCGTGTCAGCTCTCGTCGTGGCCGCACCGTCGGCTTCGGCTGACTCCATCGCACCTTCGCTTCCCACCTGTCCCGATGGTACGACCCAAACGGTCGACGGGGTCTTTACCTGCCTCTGGAGCAACTCCGACGTCGTTGTGAGCCTGAGCGGGACCAACGTGGCCGAGGGCGGGTCGATCACTGCGTACGCGCAGTCGCCGTTGGAGGAATGCGGCAGCCCGGCAACCGGGCCATTCGTCGATTGCTGGGCTGGTCTTCCCGGTTGGAACGGCGCCAGCTGCACGACACCGCCTTCGGGACCCATCATCAACCTCCCGCCCGGCGAGACAGCGTGTTACCTGAGTGATCTCACCTCGGCCGTGGACGGGTCGGCCAGCTTCTTCGAGGCGTCGTCGACCGTCATCACCTCGGAGCCCCCGCCGCCAGGCGTTCCGATTATCGCCATGGGCCAACTCGATCAACCACCCGACTCCCCGGTGGCGTACGAGTGGTCGGCCACCACCGAAGCCGAATTCACGATCGGGACCGTGTCGGCGCCCGACCCCACCGCCGCGTTCACCTTTCAGCAGGACCTCTCGGGGGGGCCCCTCAACTACGCCTTCGACGGCTCGACGTCGACGGCCTTCGGTGGGAACACCATCACCAACTACTCGTGGGATTTCGGTGATGGCACCACCGCCACGGGCGTGAGTCCGACCCACCTGTTCAGCACGGGTGGTACCTACCAGGTCACATTGACGGTGACGGACAGTGCCGGCAACATCGGGTCGATCACCCAAGGTGTGTCGACGCCCCCTCCACCGGTGGTGAACTCGACCGGGGACGCCCCGGCCGCCACTCCGGCGAGCGGCAACTGTGACACCGGCCATACGGTTGCCAATAGCTCGGCCACCCAGGTGCCGGAATGTACCTTGCGTGCGGCCATCGAGGCGGCCAACGCCATGAACGACGGCGAGGCGATCACCTTCGACCTCCCTCCGGGGGTGACGCCGACGATCAGTCCGTCCACTCCGCTCGACGACCTGACTGCGGCGGGTACGACGATCGACGCCTCGACGCCTCGACGGTGGCCGGTGGTTTTCTCACCATTGACGGGAGCGCCCTCAACGGCACGACGGGGATAGGCCTGGAGGTCTCCGGCGCGAACGACACGATCAAGGGGTTCGACATCGAGAACGTCAACACCGGGATCCAGGTCGACGCGACCGATGGCGGGGACACCGTCGCCGGCAACATCATCGGCTTGAACAGCAACACGTCGAGCACACCCGTGGGCACGGGGGTGCTGGTCGTGAACTCGCCCAACAACACGGTGGGCGGGGACGCCACCGCCGACCGCAACGTGATCTCCAATACCACCACAGGGGTGGGCATCAGGGGCACCGCGTCGACCGGCAACAGTGTCCAGGGCAACTATCTGGGCACCGACCCGACCGGGAGCAGCTGGGCCGGCGACGTGGAGCCTGTCTACATCTACGACGCCTCCGACAACAGTATCGGTGGCCCGACGGGCACGCCGGGTCAAGCGCCGGGGAACGTCATCGACGGCTACTCGGCGCTCAACGGCGATCTGGCGCCCACCACAGGGACTTCGGGGGTGGCCATCGGGGGCATCACCAACGGCGCCAACAACAACTCGGTCCAGGGGAACATCATCGGATTGCTCTCCGGTGGCACCGCCCTACCCCCGCCCCTCGGGAGCACATCGTCATATTGGAACGAGGATCCGTCCGGGGTGGCTGTCATCGGCCGAGCGTCGGGCAACACCATCGGCGGGACGACGGCCGGCGACGGAAACGTCATCTCGGGCAGCATTAACAGCCAGATTCAGATCAACGGGACGCAGGTCACCAACACCACTGTGGCGGGCAACCTGATCGGAACGGACATCACCGGAACCAGGGTCGAGAGCGACGCGCTCGGAAGCCCGACCGGAGTCGTCGCGGCCGGGTCGACCAACACGACGATCGGCATCGCCGGAGCAGGTAAGAACGTGATCACCGGGCAGACGACCGGGGTCAGCGTACGGACCAACTCGACCGTGTCCTACGGCCCCGGCACCACGACACAACTCCCCGGCTCCGGTGTGACGTCCCTGGTCCCGACGAGCACCACGATCAGCGGGAACATCATCGGCCCGCTCGCCGACGGCAAATCGACGCCCACGTCGGCGGACAACTTCGGGGTTGTCCTCGACGGCAACGGGGACACCCTCGGGCCGAACAACGAGATTTCCTACAACGGAGTCGGCGTGCAGATCGGCACCACGACCACGCCATCGGTCAACGAGACGCTCGACGGGAACGACGTGGGCACGGACAACCTCGGCACCACGGCCCTGCCCAATGGAGAGGGCGTCAGCCTGGTCAATGGCACCGGCACCCGGATCGGAATTCCCGGCGTCAAAGCCAACACCATCTCGGGGAACCTGGAGAACATCGTCCTGGCGTCGGCGGCCACGGTGCAGAACAACCGGATCGGCACGACCAGCCTCGGCAACGCCGCCATCGCCCCCTACGCCGGGACACCCAGCAGTGTCATCGCCGCGGGTGCGGCCTACGGTGCGGGCACGCAAGCGCCGTCATCGGTTGCATTGGTGACCGTCGGGCCCTCGGGGAGCCTGATTGGTGGCACCCAACCGGGGACCGGGAACGTCATTTCCGGCTCACCGGCTGCGGACGGCCTCGACCTCTACGGCCCGAGCATCGTGCAGGACAACGACATCGGCGTCGGTGCCGACGGGAAGACCGCCGTACCCAATGCCGGGTATGGCGTCCTTGTGGCACCGGGTGCGGCCGGTTCCATCATCGGCGCCAGCCCGACCAAGGGAGCACCCACGACGAGCGGGCCGTGGGCGGCGAACCCGCCCGGTGGGAACATCATTGCCAACAACGGGAAGACCGGAGTCGCCAACGCGGGTGACCCTGCCTCCACCCTGAGCGACGTGTTCTACGGGAACGGTGGCGGTGGGATCGTCACCCTCCCGCCGACGAACGGGCCCGTCATGGTGGCGGCGAACCTGGCCGGGTTCGGGGGCACGGTGGTCCTCGTGGCGGTGCCCCACGCCACGCCCGACACCATCGTGCAGATCTACAGCGCGGTCGAGTGCGACAGCGCCGGTCTTCCAGAAGGCCAGACCCTCCTCCAGACCGACACGACCAGCACGTCGGGGACCCTCGTTGCCATCGTCGCACTGCAAGCCGTGGGCACGCCACTCGTTGCCACCGTCACCACGAACACCGATGGGACCGCGGCCACCGACAACACCTCCGACTTCACCTCCGAATGCACCTCTGTCGATCCCGACACGGGATCGGTCGCGCCTTCGGCGGTTACCCAGGGCCAACAGGTCACCGCCACCATGCCTGGGTTCACCCCCGGCCAATTGGTCAATGTCACCCTGTACTCGGTCCCGATCGACCTCGGTGATTTCACTGCCGATGCGGAGGGGAATGTGACCCTCACGTTCACCGTTCCGGCCGATCTGCCGCCAGGCCAGCACGTGCTGGTGTTCACGGCCCTCGACTCCGGGCAGATGGCAGGGGTGGGCTTCACTGTCACTTCTGCGGCCCCGACCCTCGGCGGCCAGGGCTACCGGGAAGTGGCCGCCGACGGCGGGGTGTTCGCTTTCGGCAACGCCGGCTTCGACGGTTCAGAGGTCGGGCAGCACATCAACCAGCCGGTCGTCGGCGTCGCCGCCACGCCGGACGGCCAGGGCTACTGGGAAGTGGCCGCCGACGGCGGGGTGTTCTCCTTCGGGAGCGCCGCCTTCTACGGCTCGGAGGGCGGGAAGCATCTCGACCAACCGGTCGTCGGCGTCGCCGCCACGCCGGACGGCCAGGGCTACTGGGAAGTGGCCGCCGACGGCGGGGTGTTCGCCTTCGGGAGCGCCGCCTTCTACGGCTCGGA
>Ga0182030_10003043_pt1 | contig 35747 bp, 25 predicted proteins | sample 812S3MmetaG_FD_121299 | JGI IMG/M metagenome (GOLD analysis project Ga0182030, IMG submission 121299) | Permafrost microbial communities from Stordalen Mire, Sweden - 812S3M metaG (Illumina Assembly) | ecosystem: Environmental > Terrestrial > Soil > Wetlands > Permafrost | place: Sweden...
GCGGCGTAGCCGAACAGATCCTTCGGATCCTGCACCTCCGGCACCAGATTCACTTCGCGACCGAGCTTGAGCGCACGCGCCTTGTCGTAGACGTAGCGCAGTGCCGAATAGTCCTCGAGGGCAAAGCCCACGGAATCAAACACCGTGACTTCAGCCGCGTTATGCCGCGCCGGCTGCGCGCCGCTGGCGATCTGCCAGAACTCGGTCGCCTCGGCCTCCGGCCCGAGCAGCTGAATGTCCCCTTCGATGCGCGTCTGCGGCAGGTACTCGACCACAATGCGGGCACGACGCAGCAGTGCCGGATCCAGTTCCGACTTGCCCGGGCAGTCCCCGCCGATCGCATTAATATGCACGCCCGGTCCGATCAGTGCCTCGGGGAATACGATCTGGTGGCCCTTGACGGCGGTGGCGGTCGTGACGATGTGTGCCCCGTTCACGGCCTCGGCCGCACTGGCGCAGCGCTCGAGCACCAGCCCAGCACCGCACAGATTGCGCGCAAACTTGTCCATCGCCGCCTTGTCCGGATCAAAGTAGCGGATGCGACGGATCCCGAGGCAGGCCTTGAACCCCAGGGCCTGGAACTCGCTCTGGCAGCCGGTGCCGATCAGCGCCATCGTGTGCGCGCCCGGACTGGCCAGGTGGCGCGCGACCATCGCCGAGGTCGCCGCCGTGCGCAGTGCGGTCAGCACGGTCATCTCCGAGATCAGGCGCGGATAGCCGGTGCGCACATCGGCCAGCATGCCGATGGCGGTCACGGTCAGGAGCCCGAGCTTGGGGTTTTGCGGATGGCCATTGACCAGCTTGAAGCTGAACCACTCCGCATCGGCCGCCGGCATCAGTTCGAGCACGCCCACCGCTGAGTGCGCGGCGAAGCGCGGGGATTTGTCGAAACGCGGCCAGGCGATGAAGTCGCTCTCGATCCGGGCGGCCAGTTCCTTGATAAAGGTTTCAACGCCCACCTGCTGGAGCAGCTGCGCCAGCGCTGGGGAATCGAGCATCAGGACCATGGAACACCTCCGCAAAGCATCTACGGACAGTGTGCGCAAGCGCGCCGGCAGGCGCTGCGGAAGTGGCACAGGGGCGCGGCAGCTGCTGCGCCCGCTGCCGCGCCTGGCCGCAGATTCTGCGGCCGGCGCTCAGACCCGGCCGCTCAGGCCGGCTCGTCGGAAGGCACGATCGAGCGGATCGGATAGCCAGAGAACGGCTTGGACTCGGCCATGACCACGTGACTGACGACCTTTTCGACCCCGTGCTTGCCGTTGGTCAGCACATCGTTGAGTTCTCGGTAATGGGTCATGTCCCGGCAGACCACATGCAGCAGGTAATCGAAGGCGCCGCTGAGCTGGAACATTTCGACGATCTCGGGGATCTTGGCCGCGGTCTGCTCAAAATGCCGGAAATCCCCGGGCGTGTGATTACTCAGGGTCACTTCCGCGAACACCTCGAGGCTCGAGCCCAGGCGGGCGATCGCCACATCGGCCAGGTAGCGGCGGATCACGCCCTCCTGCTCCAGGCGACGCACACGTGCCAGGCAGGCGCTGGGAGACAGCCCGACCTGCTCGGCCAGGTCCTGGTTGGAGATGCGCGCGGCATCCTGCAGGCCCTGCACCAGCTTCACATCGATCCGATCCAGTTCTGCCTTCATCGCCTATCCCCCGAGCGAGAGCAGCTGCGCGTTGCCGCCGGTCGCGACTGTATTGATGCTGAGGGTACGCTCGGTGGCAAAGCGCTGCAGATAATGCGGTCCACCGGCCTTGGGTCCGGTGCCCGAGAGCCCCTCGCCGCCAAAGGGTTGCGTGCCCACGACCGCGCCGACCATATTGCGGTTCACATACAGATTGCCGACCTGCGTACCGGCGCGGATCTGGCGCCAGGTGCGCTCGATACGGCTGTGTACGCCGAGCGTGAGCCCGTAGCCGCTGGCCGCGATGCCACGGATCACCTCGGGGAGCGACTGGGCGCGGTAGCGCACGACATGCAGGATTGGCCCGAAGTGCTCGCCATCGAGCTGCGCCGGGTTATCCAGCTCGATCAGCCGCGGCGCACAGAAGCTGCCGAATCGCTGCGCCTCACCGAGTGGCAGCGTATGCAGTACGCGTCCCTCATTCTGCATGCGCTCGACATGGCGCTCCAAGCGCTCGAGCGCCTGGCCATGGATGACCGGTCCGATGTCGGTGGCAAGCTCGGCCGGATTGCCGATCAGCAGCGCATCCATCGCACCGCTGATCATCTCGAGCAGCCGCTCGGCCCCATCGTGCTGCACGAGCAGCAGCCGCAGCGCCGAGCAGCGCTGCCCGGCCGAGAGGAAGGCGGAGCTGATCACATCATCGACCACCTGCTCAGGCAGCGCCGAGGAGTCCACCACCATCGCATTGACCCCTCCGGTCTCGGCAATCAGCGGCACGATGGCGCCAGCGCGCGCGGCCAGCGCGCGATTGATACGCAGTGCCGTCGCGGTCGAGCCGGTAAAGGCGACGCCGGCGAGTGCCGGATGCACGAAAGCCGCTTTGCCGAAGACCGCGCCGGCGCCGGGCATGAACTGCAGCACCGGCGCCGGTACGCCCGCCTGGTGCAGCAGCCGCACGGCCGCGGCACCGATCAGCGGCGTGGACTCGGCCGGCTTCGCCACGACCGCATTGCCGGCCACCAGGGCAGCCGCGATCTGTCCGACAAAGATTGCCAGCGGGAAATTCCATGGGCTGATGCAGGCGAAGACGCCGCGCCCATGCATCTCGAGCGTGTTCTCCTCCCCGGTCGGGCCCGGCAGCAGCAGCGGCTCGGCAAACTTCAGCCGCGCCTGTTCGGCGTAGTAGCGCAGAAAGTCCTCGGCTTCACGCACCTCGGCCACGGCATCGGGCAGTGTCTTGCCCGCTTCGCGCACCAGCAGCGACAGAAAGCGCGCGCGCTCGGCGCGCAAGGCATCGGCTGCTCGGAGCAAGCAGTCGGCACGCGCCATGGCGCCGTGCGCATCCCACGACGGTTGGGCGGCGTGGGCTGCATTAAAGGCCTGCTCGATGTCGGCTGGCAGCGCATCGGCACACTCACCGACGCGTTCGCGCCGATCGGCGGGATTGAAGATCGGGTTGGCCGCGCGCTCCAGCAGCACGCCACTCAGTAGCGGTCCCTCGCTGGCGGGGGCTGAGTGCGCTTTAACCTGCGTGAGCAGCGCGGAGAGCACCAGCGGATTGCCCCAGTCGAGGCCCGCTGAATTGCGGCGCGTCGCACCGTACAGATCTGCCGGCAATGGGATCCAGGCGCGTGCCGCCGCGCTCTCGCGCTCGAGCAGCGTCACCGGATCCTCGACCACCGCCTCGATCGGCACGCGCTCGTCCATGAAGCGGTTCACGAAGGAAGTGTTGGCGCCATTCTCGAGCAGGCGCCGCACCAGGTAGGCCAGCAGATCCTCGTGCCGCCCGACCGGCGCATAGGTGCGGATCGGTGGAAAATTCGCGATCTGCCGCTGCGCTTCCTCGTACAGCAGCGTACCCATGCCGTGCAGGCGCTGGAATTCAAACTCGGCCCCCTGGGGGGCCATCTCGAGGATGGCCGCGATACTGAAGGCATTGTGGGTCGCGAACTGTGGATAGAGGACACCGGCCCAGTGCAGCAGACGCGCGGCGCCACTTAAATAGGACACATCGGTTGCGGCCTTGCGGGTGTATACCGGATAGGCTTCGAGCCCACGCTCCTGGGCGCGCTTGATCTCGGCATCCCAATAGGCGCCCTTCACCAGTCGCACGCTCATGCGCCGGCCGGTACTGCGCGCTAAGGTGCCGATCCAGTCGATAACGCTGAGCAGCCGCTTGCCATAGGCCTGCACCGCGAGCCCCAGACCAGGCCAGTTGCGGGTGTGCGCATCGCGCGCCAGCGCTTCGATCAGATCGAGCGACAGATCGAGCCGATCAGCCTCCTCGGCATCGATCGTCAGGCCCACGCCCGCCGCTGCGGCCTGGCGCGCGAGCGCCATCAGCACCGGCCGCAGGCGCGCGAGCGCCTGCTCCTTATGCAGCAGGTCATAGCGCGGCTCCAGGGCCGAGAGCTTGATGGAGAGGCTCGAGCGCTGGTGGACGCCACGTCCCTGACCCTCGGCGCCGATGGCGGTGAGTGCAGCGCGATAGGCATTGCCATAGCGCTCGGCATCCAGCTGCGTGCGAGCGCCCTCCCCAAGCATGTCAAAGGAGCACAGCGCGAGTTGCGGCTCGCCGCGCGAGCGGGCGAGCGCTTCCTCGATCGTGCGGCCGACGACGAATTCGCCGCCAATGATGCGCATCGCCCGCCGCAACGCGGTGCGCACCAGCGGATCACCGAGACGGCGACCCAGACCCTTGAGCCAGCCGCCCGGATTAGCCACGCTCGCCTCGGGCAGATCGATGAGGCGCCCGGTCAGCATCAGCGCCCAGGTCGAAGCGTTCACAAACAAGGAAGAAGAGGAACCAAGGTGTCCGGACCAGTCACCGGCCGCCAGCTTCTCAGCGATCAACAGGTCGGCGGTGGTGTCATCAGGAATCCGCAGCAGCGCTTCGGCCAGGCACATCAGCGCAATGCCTTCCTCGTTCGCCAACCCGAACTCCTGCAGGAACGAATCGAGCATCGGGCGCTCGCCCGCGCGCGCGCGCGCACCCGCCACCAGCGCGGTGGCCCGCTCGCGGGCGCGGGTTCGGGCACCGTGCGACAACTCGAGCGCTGCCAGCACGCGCTGCACGGCCGCCGCCTCAGCTTGCAGGGCCTGCTCTCGCATCGGGGTTCGCAGCGCCTCGAGGGCGGCATCGGATTCAGGTGCAGGTGAGCCCATCCTCATGGCGATAATTCCCCCAGCTCAGTCGGTCATGCTACGTTACAGTGTTATTTGTAGTCTAATAAACCAAAATAGACGTATCCAATGGCGAAAACATCTACCTCTACAACCGAATCGCTGACGCTCGATCACATCGACGCCCAGTTACTCGCCCGCCTGCAGCAGGACGGGCGCGTTCCCGTGGCGCAGCTGGCGCGCGAGGTACACCTGAGCGTCACGCCGTGCCTCGAGCGCGTACGCCACCTCGAGGCCAGTGGCGTCATCCGCGGCTACCACGCCGAACTGGATCCGCAACGCCTCGGCCAGCAACTGCTGGCCTACATCGAGGTCAGCCTCGATCGCACCACGCCGGATGTCTTCGATCATTTCCGCAACGCGATGCTGGCGCTCGAGATCGTTCAGGAATGCCATATGGTCGCCGGCGGTTTTGATTATCTGCTGAAGCTGCGGGTGCGCGATATGCAGGAGTTTCGGCGCGTGCTGGGCGATGAGATTGCCGGCATCCGCGGTGTGCAGCAAACGCATACCTACTTCGTCATGGAAGAAGTGAAGAACTCGACCTGGCTGCGCATCGAGCGCCGCCCGGGCGACTGACCTCTACCTAAACCGCCCCGCTCCGGCCACACTGGGGGTCCATACCGATCTATCGGCTCAAGTTTTGAGGGGACTGCCCTTGATGATATTCATTGCCAGAGCGCGCGCCGCGCTCGTCGCGGGGCTGGCGTTGCTGCTCCCGGCGCTTGCCAGTGCTGCAACCTACGATGCGCCCTACCAGCGCCAGGCGCTCGATATCTATCGCCACGCCATCGCTTTCAAGACCGAAATCGGCGAAGGCCAGGTGCCGGTAATGGCCCAGTACCTGGCCGAACAGTTTCGTGCCGGCGGCTTTGCGGCCGAGGACATTCATATTCTGCCGCTCGGCGAAACCGCTGCTATTGTCGTGCGCTATCGCGGCACTGGCACCGGTGGCAAGCCGATCCTGATGATCGCGCACATGGACGTGGTAACTGCAAAACCCGAAGACTGGCAGCGCGATCCGTTTGAGCTGACCGAATCGAACGGCTTCTTCTTCGGGCGCGGCAGCTACGATGTGAAAGTGGGCGTGGTGTGTATCACCGAGGCGTTCCTGCGCTTAAAGGCCGAAGGCTTTGTCCCCACGCGCGATCTGATCCTCGCCTTCTCGGGCGATGAGGAGACTGCAGGCAATACCGCCGATGATCTGGTCAAGAATCATCGCGAATTGATCGATGCCGAGTTCGTGCTCAACAGTGATGCCGGCGGCGGCGTCTTTGATGAGCAGGATGGCCATGCCAAGCTTTATGAGCTGCAGACGGCTGAGAAGACCTTCAGCAGCTTCGAGCTGACCGTGCACAACCCGGGTGGCCACAGTTCCCGGCCGCGCCGCGACAACGCCATCTACGAGCTCGCCGATGCACTTGAAAAAGTGCGCCCCTACCAGTTTCCGGTGATGTGGAGCGCTGAGACACGCGAGTATTTCCGCGTCATGGCGCGCGAGACGCTGGGACCGATCCACCTGGCGATGGCGCGCTTTGCTGCCAACCCGAAGGACGCGCAAGCCGCGCAAGTCCTCGGCCGCGACCCCTCCTATGCCGGCATGACCCGCACGACCTGCGTACCGACACTGCTGCGCGGCGGCCACGCCGACAATGCCCTGCCGCAATCGGCCACCGCCACGATCAACTGCCGCATCTTCCCAGGCGTGCGACCGGAGCTCGTACGCGACACGCTGCAGCGCCTGGTCGGGGACAAGGTTGAAGTCCGCATTTCCGATCCCGGTGCGGTCAGCGAAGCCTCGCCGCTGCGAGCCGACGTGCTCGCTGCGGTGACGCGCGTGGTGCACAGCCTGCATCCTGGGATTCCCATCGTGCCGACGATGGAGATGGGCGCCACCGACGGCGTGTTTTACCGTCGCGGCGGCCTCCCAACCTATGGCACCAGCGAGGTCTTCATCAAATCAAGCGATGACTACTCACATGGCTTCAACGAGCGCATACCGGTCCAGTCCTTCTACGACGGGCTCGAGTTCTGGTATCGCCTGATGCAAGACTTCGCTGCCCCCAAATCTTAAGGTCCGCTGATGCGCACATTGCGATGGCTCCTGCTGGCCGCATCGCTGGCCACTCCCGTGCATGCGGCGCCCTTCGAGGCGCCGTACCAGCGCCAGGGGCTGGAGCTTTACCGGCGTCTTATCGCGTTCAAGACCGAAGTGGGTGAAGGGCAGGTGCCGGTGATGGCAGCCTTCCTGGCCGAGCGGTTCCGCGCGGCCGGATTTGTCGCCGACGACATTCATATTGTGCCGCGCGGGGAAACTGCCTCGCTGATCGTGCGCTACCGCGGCGATGGCAGCGGCGGCCGGCCCATCCTGGCGCTGGCGCACATGGATGTGGTGACCGCGAAACCGGAGGACTGGAAGCACGATCCGTTCCAGCTGACCGAGGAGGACGGTTATTTCTTTGGTCGCGGGACACTCGATATCAAAGTGGGCATCGTCTGCATCACCGAGGCGTTCCTGCGCCTGAAGGCCGAGGGCTTCGTGCCACGGCGCGATCTGATCCTGGTCTTCAGCGGCGATGAGGAGACCACGCAGCAGACCGCCGCCGACCTGGCCAAGAATCACCGCGACCTGATTGATGCCGAGTTCGCCCTGAACAGCGACAGCGGCCGCGGCGTACTGGATGAGCACGATGGCCACCCCCTCTTCTACGCGCTGCAGACGGCCGAGAAGTCCTATGCGAGTTACGAACTCACCGTCCGCAATCCGGGTGGGCACAGCTCGCGCCCGCGCGCCGACAATGCCATCTATGAGCTGGCCGATGCGCTGGAGAAGCTGCGGCCCTATCAGTTCCCGGTCATGTGGAGCGACTCAACGCGTGAGTATTTTCGCGTGATGGCCGGCCAGACCCCGGGGCCGCTCGGGCAGGCCATGCTGCGCTTTGCCAAGCACCCCCAGGATAAGCAGGCCGCCCAACTGCTCAGCGCCAGCCCGGCGCTGGTGGGCACGCTGCGCACAACCTGCGTGCCGACACTGCTGCGCGGCGGGCATGCCGAGAATGCCCTGCCGCAATCGGCCACGGTGACGGTCAACTGCCGCATCTTTCCAGGCGTCATGCCGGAAAGCGTCCAGGCTACGCTGCAGCGCCTCGTGGGGCCGAAGGTTGCGATCCAGCTGCCGGTCGCGGGCTTCTACAGCAAGCCTTCACCGCTCCGGCCTGATGTTCTGGCCGCGGTCACGCGGGTCGTCCACAGCCTGCATCCGGGCATTCCGCTCGCCCCGCAGCAGGATTCTGCCGCCACCGACGGGGCCATCTTCCGGGCTGCCGGCATTCCGACCTATGGCACCAGCGAGTCCTTCATCCGCGAGAGCGATGATTTCCGCCACGGCCTGGATGAGCGTGAGCCGGTGCAGTCCTTCTATGACGGGCTCGACTTCTGGTATCGGCTCCTCAAGGACGTCGGCTCGCCGCCGCTGGCCGCTGCCGGCTGAATCCCTGGCCGGGCTATTTACCCGCGTGCAGCTGCTGGACGACCTCAAGCGCCTTCTGGACATTCACATCCGGAGCTACGCCACCGACCGTGGCGAGCACCTTACCGGCCGGTGAGACAATGAAGGTAGTGCGCTCGGCAAAGCCGTGATCGATGGCTACGCCACGTGAGTCCTTCATCCCCGGTGCGGCGTCCTGAACCATCAGACCAAAGGATTTGGCAATGCTGCCGCCCATATCGGAGGCCACCGGCAACTTGCCGGCGCAGTACTGAGGATCGGCCGAGAAGTCATTCAGCCGCTGAATGCTATCCAGTGAGACGCCGATCACCGTGGCGCCGGCGGCGGTGAACTTATCCATATTGACCGCAAAGGTGTGCGCCTGCAGGTTGCAGCCACCGGTGTAGGCCGAGGGGTAGAAATACACCACGACCGGGCCCTTGGCGCGCGCATCCTTGAGTGAGTAGGTGAAGGCCTTGCCGGCGAGCGAGGCCTGGGCGACAAAATCTGGCGCGGCAGCGCCCGGCTGGAGTGCGGCAAAGGCCGGCACTGACAGGGCGCCGAGCACTAACAATCCGAGGGCTTTGGTGTTCATCGCAGGACTCCCGTAATCCGTAAAAACGAGGGGGCGCGGACTCTGCAGCGGAGCGCGTAAGGAGCACGGAGAATACTGGCCTGGCGGTGCGAACTCCAGTCGGGCCCCCCGCGAGCGCAAGCTCGGGGATGGCACTCACTGCCTGTGCGTGGCACTACGAGCCGCGCCAAAACTTTGTTGTCCATCACGTCTTTCACAAAACGGTCATGCTTTGCTACACTCCTGAGCTAAGTTAAATCGTTCGGACTCGCATGCAACCCATTGAACGACCTCGCCAGGCCCTGCTCCTGGCTCTGACTCTAGTGCTGCTTACCGGGGGCGTAGCCACCCGCGCGCACGCCACGACCAACGCGGCAGCGCCGAACGCTGCCGCCTCGGCCACGCACCATCGCCGGCACCACCGCCGCACGACCACCCCGGCCGGCGATCCGATCGCCCCGCGCATGACGGCCGATAACCCGGGCCTGCAGTCGAGCTCGGCACTGGTCATGGACGAGAAGAGTTCGGCCGTGCTCTACGCCCGCCATGCCGATGTGGCGATGCCGATTGCCTCGATCACCAAACTGATGACGGCGCTCGTGGTGCTCGATGCCGCCCAGCCACTGGATGAAATGATCCAGATCACCAACGATGATGTGGCCGTTGGCAAGGGCGCGGTATCGCGCCTGGCCGTGGGCACGACCTTGAGCCGCGGCGATCTGATCCATCTGGCGCTGATGTCCTCGGAGAACCGCGCCGCCCATGCCCTGGGCCGCAACTATCCGGGCGGCTTGGACACTTTCGTGACTGCAATGAATGCCAAGGCCCGCGCGCTCGGCATGTCCAGTGCGCACTTCATAGAGCCGACTGGTCTTTCGAGCGAGAACGTCGCCAGCCCCGAGGATCTGTCCAAGCTGGTGATCGCCGCCTCCTTGAGCCCCACCATCCAGGAATACTCGACCGATCCTAACTACATCGTGCCGGTCGGACGCCGCTTCCTTGAGTTCCACAACACCGATGCACTGGTCGCCAATCCGAGCTGGAACATCATCGTGCAGAAGACCGGCTACATCACTGAAGCGGGCAAGTGCCTGGTGATGAAGGCGGTCATCGAAGGCCGCTCGGTGGTGATCGTGCTGCTCGATTCGGTCGGGCGCTTTACGCGCGTCGCGGACGCTCAGCGCGTCAAGAAGTGGATGGAAGCGCACGTCAGCGGCGGCACCTGAAGCCTTAAAAGGCTTCCCATCCGGCGGCAGCCGGATCTTTCATAGCTCCATCGCAGGCTGTCCGGCCAGCACCACGCGGCGCACCATGTCCCGGTGCGCCTGGCACTTGCGCCGCCCTGCCAGCGAAAAGCCCACCGAGGGATCGCAGATGCTGGCCACCAGCACTTCATGGCCTTCGAATGCGATGCTGATGCGCTCGCCCCGCAGCAGCAACGTGCCGGCGGTCTGGGCCTCGATCCGCACGCCCTCTTGCTGCTCGCGGATCTGCCAGCCCGCTTCCACGATGGCCGCATGCACGGATGCAAAGTAACGGGTGGCACGCGTTTCGGTCGGCACCCGTTGAAAGCGCAGCTCCCACCGCTGGGAGCGCCAGAACAACCACGCCATCACGCCCGAGGACAGCAATCCGTAGAGCGCCGTGGCAGCGATGGTCAGTGCATTCTGATTGCGCGGCAGGAACCACGAGGTCACCAGCAGCGCCAGGCACATCAGCATCAGGTAGCTGCAGATCAGGGTCGGCACAAAATAGCGCCACCACTCCAGACCCTTCAGCCGCATGCCTTCGCTAGCCACGCGGCGCACTGTACACCGGCGCCCCAGGATTCAGCCTCGCCGGCCCTGCGCGGTCACACAACTGTCATAGACGGATTCTAGGCTGCGCTGGCTCCCCAAGACGCGAACAACAAGCGAGGTCTCCTGTGTTAGCAAGCCTGGGTATCGATACCCCGACCCTGATCCTGTTGTGCCTGGCCCTGCTGCTCGCACTGAGCTTCGAATTCGTCAACGGCTTCCACGACACCGCCAATGCGGTCGCCACCGTGATCTACACCCACAGTCTCACGCCGGCCAAGGCCGTGGTGTGGTCCGGCGCGTGGAACCTGATCGGCGTCCTGAGCTCCACCGGTGCGGTGGCCTTCAGCATTGTGGCTTTGCTGCCGGTTGAACTGGTGATCAACGTCGGCTCTGGCGCTGGCTTCGCCATGGTCTTTGCGCTACTGATCTCGGCCATCCTGTGGAATCTCGGGACCTGGTATCTGGGGCTGCCCGCCTCCAGTTCACACACGTTGATCGGCTCTATTGTCGGCGTTGGCCTGATGAACTCCCTAATGAGCCCCAACAGCGCCTTTGGCGATGGCGTCAACTGGGTCAAGGTCGAGGATACGGTCAAGGCGCTGGTATTCTCACCGCTCATTGGCTTTATCGCCGCGGGCCTACTGCTGCTGGTGTTCAAGGCGTTTCTGAAGGGCAAGCCGGAACTGTTCGCCGCGCCCGAGGGCAACAAGCCGCCGCCGTGGTGGATCCGGATACTGCTGATCCTCACCTGCACCGGGGTGAGCTTCGCGCACGGCTCGAACGATGGTCAGAAAGGCATGGGGCTTATTGTGCTGATCCTGGTCGGCATCGTTCCGGCGGCCTTCGCCCTGAACCCGTCCGCCTCGAGCGATTCACTTAATCATCTGGCCAGCTCAGCCAGTACCTACGCCGTGGCGCTCGAGAAGCTACCGGGGAGCAACGGGCCGCCGGTGGCTGCGGATCTTTCCCACACGCAGCTCACGCAATTTCTCAAGGCAGGCAAAGTCACCGACACGATCTGGCCCGCGCTGGCCTCGGCCAACGGGCGGGTCGCGGCGGGCCTCGCCAAGGTCGACTCAGTGAGCGCGCTCGGTGCCGATGAACGCCGTAAGCTGCGCATGGATGTCTACCTGGTATCCGAGACCGTGGCGCGGCTGCTCAAGACCAAGCAGTATCCGGCCGACCTGGATGCCAAGTTTGCCGAGGGCTACCAGAAATCACTCAAGGGCCTGACCAACTTCATTCCGCTGTGGGTCAAGATCGCGGTCTCGCTGGCGCTGGGCCTGGGCACAATGATCGGCTGGAAGCGCATTGTCGTGACCGTGGGCGAGAAGATCGGCAAGGCACACATGACCTATGCTCAGGGCGCTTCGGCAGAGCTGGTGGCCTTTGCCACGATCGAGGCGGCCGATCAACTGGGCCTCCCGGTAAGCACCACGCACATTCTCTCCTCGGGCATTGCCGGTACGATGGTTGCCAATGGCTCGGGCATCCAGCGCGAGACGGTGCGCAACATCATCCTGGCCTGGGTGCTCACACTGCCGGTCTGCGTGTCATTGGGTGCGGCGCTGTTCGGCGCCTCGCTCTATTTCGTGCTGCACGTGCTGGGTGTGCATTGACCGCCCGCTCGCGCCTGGGTGCGCAAGTGCCCAGGCCGGCGCGCTACATCTTCCAAATCATCAGACGCGTCTGACGCAGATCATCCACGGTCACTTCCCGATCCGGTGACTGCCCGGGCACTGCAAAACTGCTGCTGATGAACAGACTCCCCGATCGCATCTCGCGGCGTGCCTTCAACCACAGCGCCGGCATCGGCACCGGCGAGAGAAAGGCGAACACCACATCGTACGCGGCCAGGTCGCAGGCCCAGAGGCTTCCCCAGCGCACCTGACAGTTGGGGAGGCGCCCCAGGCGCGTGCGCAGCCACGCGATCAGCGCCGGGAGCGGGGCGAGTTCAACGCCGCGAAAATCCCCCTGCGGATGTCGTGCTGCCAGATATGGCAGCAGCCCGCCCACGCCGCACCCGAGATCTACAAAGCTGAAGTGCGCCGCTGCTGGCGGTGCCGGCAGCTCAAGCGACAGCGCCTCCCATACGCGACGGCCAGAGAGGTACAGGGGCACCTGGGTGCGAAAGACGGCCCCAAAAACCAGCACCAGCAAAACCAGCGCGCCAAGGTAGAGGCGATAGTCCAGTTCAAAGCGTGCCGCGAGCAGCAGCGCGGGCGCAAACAGCAGCTGCAGCGGCAGCCACCAGCGGCGCAGTCCCGCGCACCACGACAAGCCGGCGGCGAGCACGCCACAGAGCACTGCGGCACTCAGTGCACTCAAGGGCGCATCGAACGCTCGCAGCAGCCACGGCACCACCAGCAGCACCAGCGCCTGCAGCAGCAGGGCCTTGAGCGCTGGCCAGCGCGAGTGCGGCGCGCCCTTGTGCGAGAGCGCGTTCATCCGTTAGCTGCGAGCCTGTGTTGGACAGCGACTGCGCGCCCGCACGGCGCCCCGTAGCGTGAGGCAAGTGACAGGTGTGTAAGGCAGCGCCGCCGCAGGTGCACATCCTGCACCGTAGTGCAATTCATAGGGTTAGTGCGCTTTTCATGTGCAGTGGCTCATGCTCGGCTTAACAATGCGTGTAATGTGCCTGGACATCGCTGATACGGATAATTTACTGTACTGGCGGTGGCGCTACGCTGCGCATTGATCCGCAAGGCAAAAAGGCTGCGGCAACGTAAGCGCTGATCCCGCGCCACCGCCAAGGGACTGGCACTCACTCAACGTTGCGGCACACTTCATTGATCGAAGTACCGCGCACAAGGTAGAAAATGGCAGGCGGAGCATCGATTAAGGCAGTGGGCGGTGATATTCAATTCAGCCCCTCACCTATCAATCCGGCCTGGATTCTCGAAGGCACGCCCGTCGCGCGCAACGCGCTGCTCTCCTTCAGCCCGGATGGCAGTGCTTCAACGCTGTTCTGGGATTGCACCGCCGGGCGCTTCAACTGGTATTACACGGCAGATGAGACCGTGTGTGTACTGGAAGGGGGCGTGACGATCAAGGAGCCCTCCGGCACGATCCACCGCTTAGGCGCTGGCGACACGATCTATTTTCCGGCGGGCACACACGCCGAATGGATCGTGGATCATTACATCCGCAAAGTCGCTTTCTGCCGCACACCGCTCCCCGGGCCCGTGGATTTCGCCAAGCGCGTGCTCCGCAGGCTCAAACGCCTCGTGGGCCGGGATAAGTCCGACGCCGCAGCCCCGCCGATGTTTGGCGGCTGAACGTTTGCCGCACGCAAGCCGTGAGTGGCTTGCCGCTAGCTCCCATTCTCCCCTAGGATCTGGCCCTGCCTGAAGGTTCATCGAAAGCCGTGCGAGCGCCCGGCGCCGGCGGGCTGTGCCGCGCACTGCGCGGACTCGTCACAAGAATAATGCGCCCCAGCGTGGGAGGACCATGACCAGCAACCTGAAACATCCGGCCAGGTACCGCCCGCCCGCTGATTATCTGGATAATCGCGGCCGGAGCGATCGGCTAAGTGGCGGTGTCCGACGCATCCCGATCGATACGCCCTGCGGCCGGTTCTCAGTCTGGACCAAGCGCATCGGCAACAATCCGCGCATCAAGCTGCTGCTGTTGCACGGCGGGCCTGGTTTCACTCATGAGTACCTGGAGCCCTGCGACAGCTTCCTGCCCGGCGCCGGCATCGAGTACTACTACTACGATCAGCTCGGCTCCTACTACAGTGATCAGCCCGAGGATGAGCGGCTGTGGGAACTGCCGCGCTTTGTCGAGGAGGTCGAGCAGGTACGCTGCGCCCTGGGGCTTGAGGCCAGCAACTTCTTTCTGTTCGGCCAGTCCTGGGGTGGCATTCTGGCGATGGAGTACGCGCTCAAGTATCAGCAGCATCTGAAGGCGCTGATCATTTCGAACATGATGGCGAGCATTCCGGCCTACAACGCCTACGCCGAGCAGGTGCTGATGCCGGGTATCGATCCTGCGGTGCTGGCCGAACTCAAGGCGTTCGAAGCCGCAGGCGATTTCCACAACCCGCGCTACCTGGATCTGCTGATGGAGCATCACTACATCTATCACGTGCTGCGGATGCCCTCGGCCGACTGGCCCGATCCGGTGATGCGCGCCTTCAAGCACCTGAATCCCAAGGTCTACATTCCGATGCAGGGACCCAGTGAACTGGGGGCAAGCGGCAAGCTCGTGCACTGGGACCGGTTCGCGGACCTGCACCGCATTCGCGTGCCCACCCTGACCATTGGCGCCGGTCACGATACGATGGATCCGAAGTACATGGCGGCGATGGCCCGCGAATTGCCTCAGGGTCGCTACCTTGATTGCCCTGATGGGAGCCACCTGAGCCTCATCGATGATCAGGAGCGCTACTTCGAGGGCCTGATCCGCTTCATTCACGACGTGGATGCGTCCCAGCCCTAGGGCCGGACGCCGCTATAGCAGCATCGCACCGCCACGCTCCTCTTAAGGGATCGCACCATGTCCTCGGTTGAGCAATTTGGCTACCGCGAGCAGCTGCACCGCAGCCTGAGCACGCGCGATCTGATCGTCTACGGCATGATCTTCATGGTGCCGATTGCCCCGTACTCGGTGTTCGGGTTCGTGTGGGAGGATGCGCGCGGCATGGTGCCGCTGGCCTATCTGGTAGGCCTGATCGGTATGCTGTTCACGGCGATGAGCTATGCCGCCATGTCGCGGGCTTTTCCGCTGGCCGGTTCGGTCTACACCTACGCGCACCGCGGCCTGCATGAGATCGCCGGTTTCTTCGCCGGCTGGCTGATCCTGCTCGACTACATCCTGGTGCCGGCGCTGCTGTATGTCATCAGCGCGGTCGCGCTCGCCGGACTTATGCCGGCGGTGCCGGAGTGGGCGTGGCTGGTAGTTTTTGTGGTTTTCAACGCGGTGGTCAACCTGCGCGGCATTCAGTTCACAGCCCAGGTGAACTGGTACCTGCTGATCCTGGAGCTGGCCACCCTGGCGCTGTTTGTGCTCTTGGGCCTGCTGGCGCTGCATCGTGGCGCCGGTGCCGGTGCGCTGACACTCAAGCCGGTGTTCGACCCGGCGGTGTTCTCGCCGGCTACCGTGGTCGGTGCGACTTCGATCGCAGTACTCTCGTTCCTGGGCTTTGATGGCATCTCGACGCTGGCCGAGGAGTCGCATGGGGGCCTGGGCAGCGTGGCGCGCGCGACGCTCTTCTCGCTGGTGCTGGTCGGCGTACTCTTCATTGCACAGACCTGGATCGCAACCGATCTGGCGCGTGGCATGCACTTCAGTTCCCCCGCCACGGCCTTCTACGATATTGCCGAACTGGCCGGCGGCAGCGGTTTGCGACTGATCACAATCCTCGCGGTCGTGGTCTCCTCTGGCATTGCCAATGCCATGGTGGCCCAGTCGGCAGTGTCGCGCATTCTGTTTGCGATGGCGCGCGATGGGAAGTTACCGGCCGTGCTGGCGCGCATTCATCCGCGCTACAAATCACCTTACATCAGTACGCTCCTGGTCAGTGGCGTCTCGCTGATCGTAGGGATCGCCTTTGCGCAGCGGCTCGATGCCCTGACCAGCATCGTGAACTTTGGCGCCTTATGCAGCTTCCTGCTGCTGCACGTTGCGGTGGTCAATTACTTCATGCGCCGTCAGGGCAGCCGCGACTGGCTGCGCCATCTGCTGTGCCCGGCGCTGGGCTTTATCGTGATCGCCTTTGTGCTCTTTGAGATGGACCTGGCTGCCAAGATTATGGGCGCCTGCTGGATCGGCCTGGGAGTGATCTACTACCTGGTGCTGACCCTGGTACTGAAGCGCAAAACGACCCTCGAGGTCTAGAGGCCTGAGGCTGGCGTTGCGCCCAGCAAGTGGGTGCGCATGACATCGAACTCATGATCAATCAGCGCCTGCATGCGCGCCACGAACGCCTCCGTCACGGCCAGCGCGGCATGGGCATCAAAAGCCTGCTCATCGATCCAGCACGAGTGCAGAACAGGCGCGGATCCCGGACGGCCTGAAAGGTGCTGATCGTGAGGCACCCGGGTTCCACACTTACCCGCTGCACCGCCTCCCAAAGCTCAGCCACCACGGCAGCGGCGGCGCCCATGCGGGCATGAAAGCGCGCAAAAATGTACAGCTCCATGATTTTCGACCCCGCTCATCAGTCAGTCAGGCCAGTGCTGAGCTCAGTTAAGCCGCGCCTGTCAGCCCGCGTTATCCGCATCGGCCTTCTTGACCGAAGGCCGCTCCGCCACCAGGCGCGCGTGCACCCCGAGCGATGGAAAATGCTCATAGAGCAGCTGCGACTGGAGCGGACACCATGAGGCGAGCATGTGCAGATAGGGATCGACCAGCGTGTACTGGCCGCCCAGCATGTACGGGGACAGCTGACGGCTGACCAGTTCCAGCTGCCGCAGGTAATCGCTCGCCGCCTGGGCACGGATCACCTCGGCGTCGGCCGCGCCGCGGGTCGAGTAGCGGTTGGAGTAAAAGTAGCGCAGCGCCGTCTCATAGACATTCGCGGACAGGTACACCATCCACTGCAGGAAGCGTGCGTGTGCGGTGCTTCCCGGCTCCGGCGCCAGCTTCGCGTTCGGGTGTGCCAGGCTCAGGTGAATCAGGATCGCTGCGGATTCGCTGAGCACTGAGCCATCCGGCAGACGCAATGCCGGTACCCGACCGGTCGGGTTGAGGGTGAGGAATTTCTCGACCGCTTCGGCATCCTTACCCACCCAGATCTGCTCGTACCGCGCTCCAATTTCCTCGAGCGCGATCTGCACGGCGTAATTGCCAGAGCCGGGGCGCCCAAACAGTAAATATGCTGAACTCATCGAGCTTCCTTTATCAGTAGAGCGACGCATTCGACGCGGGCGCCGCACAATTCCGTGGCCCCGCCTCAGCCGCCGGCGAGTTTGTCCCGGAAGACGAAGTAGACCGCGCCGAGAATGCAAAAAGCGGCCCACAGATAATCGAGCTTCAGGGGCTGCTTCATGTAGAAAATGGCGAACGGTATGAATACCGACAGCGTGATCACTTCCTGCAGGATCTTCAGCTGCGCCACGTTGAGCACCGTAAACCCGATGCGGTTGGCCGGAACCTGCAACAGGTACTCGAAGAAGGCGATGCCCCAGCTGACCAGCACGGCAAGGAACCAGGGCTTATGCAGCAGCTCCTTCAGGTGCGCATACCAGGCGAAGGTCATGAAGACATTGCTCAGACACAACAGCCCGATCGCCACCAGGATCGCTCGCATACTCAGTCTCCATTGTGGGGATTAAGGCTCATGAGCGAGGCCGTACTCCGCGCCCAGGGCGCGTGCCGGCAGCCAGCAGGCCATGCGCGTCACCCGCGCTCCCTTGAGCAGGAAACCGCCGGAAATCGGCGCAAAGCCGAGCCGGCGATAAAATTGATAGGCCCCCGGCGTGGCATTGAGCTCCACGGTCTTGACCGTCGGGAAAGCAGTTTCGATATGGGCACGCGCCCCTTCCCACAGCCGCCGTCCGATGCCCTGGCGCAGGTAATCGGGGTGGACGAAGAGATTGCTCAGGACTGAGGGGCTGGTCAGCATCAGGAATCCGACCAGTTGCGCATCGATGAACGCTCCAAGCTGATAGGCGGCGACCTGAATCTTGCGCTCCAGCATCTCGCTCGAGGACTCACTCAGAAACGCGGCCTGCGCTTGGGGTTCCCAGTCGGCCGCCACCAGCGCCAGGAAACTGGCGCGAATCAGCGCCGAGGCGCTGGGCAGTTCAGCGGCGACCACCGGCCGCAGGATGCTCTTCATAGTCGGTGCATGACTCCTGGCAGTAATTCGAGTGCCCCCACGAGACCCCCCTGCAAGGCTCGATCTCGGGCGCGCAGATTCTAGCCTACCGGCGCGCTACCTCGGATCCCCGACGGGCACTGGCCCCGGGCAGACCCAGCCGGCAGCTCATCATAAGAGGCTTCACAGGATTGTCATGAATTTCCAGTGAGGTACGCTCCTTAATCTGGATACGCGGACCCTGCGAAGGAATTTGCTGATGAAACTGGCGCTGATCGTGATGCTGCTGTGCGCGAATGGGGGCACCCTCATGGCCGAGGAGGCGCCGCTGCTCAGCGCTCCCCCCTTGACGGCCCATGCACTGCTGCCTGCTCCGCCCAGCGAGGATTCAGCGACGACCCGCGAGGAGCTGGCCCAGCTGCATACCCTGCAGATGCAGCGCTCGCCCGCACAGCTGGCCCGCGCCAAAGCCGATGCTGCCGAGGAAAATGTGTTCGCGTTCAGCACCGTACTGGGCCCGCAATTTACCGCCGAGCAGTTTCCGCTGGCCACCCAGTTATTCGACCGCCTGATGCAGACTGAAAAAGCCGCGGTGCGCGAAGCCAAGGATTATTGGCATCGACAGCGGCCGTATGCGCTCGACCCGACGCTCACCCCCTGTGCGAATGCCAGCAATGGCTCCTATCCGAGCGGCCACGCCACCGTGGCCTACATGGATGCCGCACTGCTGGCGCAGATGCTGCCCGAGCGCCACGACGCCCTCTTTGAACGTGCCGCCGACTTTGCGCGCAACCGGCTCGTATGCGGCGTGCACTACCCAAGCGATGTGGAGGCCGGAAAAACTCTGGGCACGGTGCTGGCGGCGCTCCTGCAACGCGACCCGGCCCTCGCGACGCAGATCGCTGCGGCCACCCGCGAGCTGCAACGCGCTTACAGTCCAGCTGCCGTACATTAAATAAGAACAGCTCCTGGCCGCCTGGCGCATTGCGGCACGTTTTCTAGTTCGTGTGGTTGTTAAGAGCCCCTGAACGTTTCGAAGCGTCTCGATCCGGTCATCAAATCTTAGTCAGACCGCAACTTTCAACCGGAAGACTCTGCGTGCTGCCCGGACGTGCCTATCCGCAGGTCCGCTGGCGGCGTCCTCTTGCCATGCCGTTCATCGGCGTCAGCCGAGGACACAACTATTGCCATTTTTTGGGAGTTGCTATGACATTTGATTCCAGAGTCCTACTGTTGCCTCGCGTGCTTGCCGCCGCTTTGTTGTGTGCAGTCGCCAACAGCGGCTACGCGGCGGATCCCGATTCCACGTCCGACACCACCGATAAGGTCGACCTGGGCACCATCGGCACCGGTAACAGTACGGCCATGCCAATCGAATCAGTGGACATCTACGCGACGCGCGGCACGGCTTCGGCGGTCGCACCGACACAGGCCAACCTGGATATTACCGAGCCCCAGTCCATCATCTCGCGCGCCTTCATCGACTCCTCGGTACCACCGAGTGGCAACTTCGCGGACATCGTCACCATCGTCCCCAGTGTCTCCTCGGCCCCCTCACCGAGCGGCCCGGGTGTACAGGATTCGAACACCGGCACCATCCTGCGTGGCTTCAATGAAGATCAGTACACGCTGCGCTTTGATGGCATCCCATTCGGGGACACGAACGATCCGAGCAATCACCCCTCGGCCTACTTCCCAGCCTCGCTGCTGGGCGGCGTGATCGTCGATCGCGGGCCGGGCAACGCCAGCGACATGGGCCAGTCGAACTTCGGTGGCTCGATCAACCTGCTTTCTCGTACCTCCTCAGACACCGCCAAGGTCAATGCCTTCACGTCCCTGGGCAGCTTTGGCACCTGGTTGCTCGGCGCCACCGGCGACAGCGGGCGACTCTCGAACGGCAGCACACTCACGTTCACCTACCAGCACCTGGGCTCGGAGGGTTACCTCAGCTACGAGGGCATCAAGCAGGATGCCGGCTCGCTCAAGTACGCCCTGCCGCTCGGCGGCTCCACGGTCGTGACGTTCTTTGCGACCACGCAGCGCACTTTCACCCCACTGCCCGACAGTTCCGGCGCACCGACGTATTGCCAGATCTTTGGCGGTCAGGCCTGCGTGGGGGCAATGGGCGCTGTCGGCAAGGGCCTGAGCTACGGCCTGAGCAACAATCCCCAGAGCCAGAATTACTACGGCTACAACACCGTCTCCAAGCACACCGACTTTGAATATGTGCACCTGCAAAGCGATCTGGGCGGCGGCTGGACCTTTGACAACCGCCTCTACACCTACGCCTACCAGAACATCACGATCTCGGGCCTCGATGGCACCGAGCAAAGCCTGAACACGGCCAAGTACGGCAGCAACGTGCCGGGCGTTTCGGAGAAGACCTCGGTCGCGCTCGGGGATGTGCCCGGGTACAACAAGCTCAATCAGTATCGGGTGCTGGGCGACATCTTGCGCTTTGCCGACAACATCGGGCCCGGGCAGCTGCGCTTTGGCGTGTGGCTCGAAGGCTCGACCACCAACCGCCACAACTATCTGGAAGATCTAAATACCGGTGCCGTGGTATTCCCGAATATCCAGACCCCGGGCGCACCGGATCTGATCGCCGCCAAGTTCATCCAGGGCTCAGGCTGGAAACAGTGGCAGCCCTATGCCGAGTACGAGTGGAGCATTGACGGCTTCACGATCATCCCGGGCGTGAAGTACATGAACTTCGTGCGCTCCGTCGATGCTGCGGTCAATCAAGGCTCCAAGGCGCCGGCCAACTTCAGCGAGACCTTTACCTCCACGCTCCCGTTCATCGCCGTCAACAAGCGGCTCACCTCCACTGACTCGGTCTATGTGCAGGCCTCCAAAGGCATGCACGTGCCGGAGCTCGGGGATCTGGAAATCCCTTCCCCCAATGGCACCAACCCGGCCCCGCAGACCACCGACACCTACCAGGTCGGCTTCGTCCACAAGTCCGATCGCCTGACCTGGGATGCGGATATCTATTACGTGACGTTCAATAACATCATTGAGCCGACGACACTCGAGAGTGGCCAGGGCGCCTTCTATAATGCCGGCAGCGCGGTATACAAGGGCATCGAAGGCGAAGCGACCTTCGTTCTCGGCAGCGGTCTTGCACTCTACGGCTCGGCAGCCAAGAACGATGCCACCTATGCGTCCAACAATCAGCTCGGGCAGTACGGCGACGTGCTGGCCGTGCCCGCCGGGACCGCCGCTGCCGGTCTCTTGTACAACCAGGATGGCTGGACCAGCTCGCTGATCTACAAACTTACCGGCGGCCAGTACTTCGGTGACAACGCCGCCGGCTACCCTAATTTCCACGTCGGCAGCTACAACCAGGAAGATCTGAACGTCGCCTACACCTGGAAGTGGAACGGGATCAACCTCAAGTCGATCCAGCTCAAAGGCAGCATCTACAACCTGCTGAACAACCGCAACATCACCGGCATCTTCCCGGCCGGCACGGCCCCGGACCCGTCGGGCGACGGCTACCAGTTCATGCCGCCGCGCAGCTTCATGCTGACTGCAAACGCTGAGTTCTAAGTGCGTTGAACCGGTCGCGCCGCCTGAATCCGCCCGGGTTCAGGGGGCGCCGCGCCCCGAGGGACCGTAAAGCATCAACCGCCGAGCGGATTCGGGTCGCGCCAGGCGCGCTCGAATGGCAGGCGCCATGCGCGCGGGGCTACCAGCTGATGAATCGCATTCGGCCCCCAGGAACCGGGGTCGTAGAAGCGCACCGGTGGCGGCATCTCCAGCAGCGGTGCCGACACTTCCCACAAGCGCTCAATGCCTTCGGCGGTAGTGAACAGCATGTGATCGCCGCGCATCGCATCGAGAATCAGGCGTTCGTAGGCTTCCAGCACATCACCGACCAGACCGGTGTCGTGCATCGCAAACTGCAGGCTCAGCTTATCGAGCCGCATCCCCGGTCCCGGGCGCTTGCCGTAGAAGGACAGCGACATCTTGGAGACATCGGCCAGATCGAAGGTCAGGTGGTCAGGGCCCTGCGCACCGACCCCGGAGCCGGCCGGAAACATGCTCTTGGGCGGCTCGCGAAAGGCAATCGAAATGATGCGCTGGCCGGCAGCCAGGCGCTTGCCCGTGCGCAGGAAGAATGGCACCCCGGCCCAGCGCCAGTTATCGATCGAGCACTTGAGGGCAATAAAGGTTTCCGCCTCGGATTCCGGATCGATCCCCTCCTCGGTCCGATAGCCGGTGTACTGTCCGCGCACCACATCGCTCGGATTGATCGGCAGCATGCTGCGAAAGACTTTGTTCTTCTCCTCACTGATTGGCGCGGGCTCGAGTGCTGTCGGCGGCTCCATCGCCACGAAACCGAGAATCTGGAACAGGTGCGTGACCACCATGTCGCGAAATGCCCCGGTCTTCTCGTAGAAGGCGGCCCGGTTACCCAGCCCGATCGTCTCGGGCACATCGATCTGCACGTGATCGATGAAGTTGCGGTTCCAGATCGGCTCAAACAGGCCATTGGCGAAGCGGAAGGCCAGGATGTTCTGCGCCGGTTCCTTGCCGAGGAAATGATCGATGCGGAAGATCTGGGATTCTGCGAAAACCTCGTGCAGCTTCGCATTCAGCGATACCGCACTGGCAAGATCGGTCCCGAAGGGCTTTTCCATGATCACCCGGGAGCGCTCCACCAGCTCGGCTTCGCCGAGCAGTCGCACCGCCGAGAGTGCCGCAGCAGGTGGCACGCTCAGGTAATGCAAGCGCTGGCACTGGCCTCCCAAGGCCTGCTCGGCACGCGCGACCGCCTCCTTGAGCGGCGCAGCCCCCGCAGCGAGCGAGACGTAGTCGAGCGTTTCGGCAAACCGGATCCAATCCGAGTCCTTGACCTTGCGGGTCGAGCATTCATCGAGCGCCCTGCGGACCAGGTGGCAAAACGCCTCGGTATCGATCTCATCCAGGGAAACGCCAATGATCCGACAGCCTGGGATGAAGCCGGCGTTGGAGAGGTGAAAAAGGCCCGGCAGGAGCTTGCGTCGCGCCAGATCGCCAGTCGCCCCGACCAGTACCACGACCTGCGGATACCTGGGTCCTACACCCGGTGGAATCTTTGCCACAACTCACTCCCTGTCCCAATCCACTATAAAATCCAGTCTCGGCTCAAAGCGCCGCATGTCGGTTGCAGACATGCAAGTCTAGGGCCAACCGCTCACATGCAGGCGTCGGTCGCGGGCGTAGGATAACTGCCTCCAGATGGCTTTGCTTTAGCTGCCGGGCCGCTGCACCCATAACAACACCGACTCAACGGCTCGCCACGGTCTGGGTCTTGTCAGGGCCGATGCGCTCTTCAAGCCGTTCGACGGTTCAGTGGACGCAGCCACCCGCAGCTCTGCAGAGCGCGACCAGATCCGCACGATCTCGGCATCGCATCCGATCCAGGAACTTGCGCTCAGGCGGTTCATCCGGCCTTCGCGCGCGCGATGGCCTGTGGGGTTTTCGGGCGCCGTGGGCTAGTGGGAGGTCACGGCCGCCGAGGCACGGCCGGGGCCCCCTGACTCGGCGACATAGACGATGCGGTAACTGGCCTGGGCTGCGGGTGGATCGGTATCGATCGCCGAGCTGCCCTCCATGGGCCCCTGCAGGATCCGCCAGCTGCCATCGGCGCGTGCCACCTCGACCAGGATGAGCACATGCGGTGGCGGTGGCGCGAACTTGAGTGTGACCTGCGGCGCCGGATCTTTGCTGTAGCTCACCTGTGGCGCGGCCGGCAGTGGCAGCGTCGCCGCGGCGACGCGCACGCGGAAGGCTTCCGAGAGCGCACTGCGATTGCCGGCGGCATCCAACGCCACCAGGTGGTACCAGTACGCCGTGCCGCCCTCCACCCAGGTATCCCTGATCAGGCCGGCTGCGGCCGCGACCGGTGCACCGATCACCAGCCCTTCCTCCTCGGCCGATTCGGAGCGTAGCAACAGCACCTGGGCACTCTTGCCCGCCGGCTCGGCGGCCGTAAAGTGGATCTCGACCTGTCCGTCCGCGCCAGAGCTCGTGACCAGCCGCGGTGGCTCCGGAGGCGTCGTATCCTTGAGCGCGATTTTAAGACCCGCGCTCGGCGCGCTCTGACCCTCATCGGTGGCCACTGCCGTCACGCGATACTCGAAGCTCCCGCCCGCGGAGGGGCCGACCCGGTCGAGGTAAGCAGTCTGCGAGACCAGCCGGGTGTTCAGCCGCGCCCAGCGGGTTGCGTTCGCGCTCGCGCGTCGCTCGATGATGTAACCGGCGAGACTCGTGCCCGCCACCGGCTGCCAGTGCAGTGCCACCTCGCTGCTGCCGACTTCGGCCGCAAGGCCCTGCGGAGCGGCGAGCGGCGTGGCCGCAAGCGCCGCTGCGCGTACCGGATCGCCGCTGGCCCCGAGCGAGCCGTCGGCGGTGACCGCGCGCACGCGGTAGTAATAGTTCGCGCCCGGCTGTACCTGATGATCCTCGAAGCGGGCCAGCTTGGGGTTCAAGCCCTCGGGAGTCAGCTGCTCGTAGGGACCGTCGACCAGCTGCGCACGCTCAACGACCAGGCCCGCGGTGCGTGCACTGCTGCCGCTCGCCCAGGTCAGCGTGATCAAGCCGCGGCCGCCCTGCGCATGCAGCTGCGATGGCGGTGCGCCGGCCTCAAAATCCGGCGAGAACAGCGTGGTGGTCGCCGCCGTTCCGGCGATGCCGAGCACATCGACCAGTGCCACGGCGTAGCCGAGTGTTACGCCCACCGGCGGGGCATGATCGACGTAAGGGTTGGGCGCATTGTTCTTTTGCAGCGTCATCAGCTGCGCATGCAGGGTCACGCGCTCCTGCACCGCCCCGGAGTTGCGCTCGACCTGGTAGGCATAGACCGGCACGGCCGCCGCGTTTGCCGGTGTCTGCCACTCAAGCGTCACGCCTTCGGCGCTGGCCGCTGCGTGCAGGCTGGATACGGCCGGCGGTGCCGCATCTTGCACCACGGGTGTCGGCCCGAGCCGGGTTGCCACACTGCCATCGGCCTTGAGCCCTACGGCCACGAGCGCGCGCGACCGGGTGCCGGCCGGCAGTTCGACGGCGGCACCGGCCGCCCGCGCAAAATCCCAGTCCGACACCAGGCGCAGCGTCAGCAAACCCAGCAGCGTGTGGCTGTCAGTGCCGGCACTGGCCATGCGCGCGAGGCTTGCCAGAGCGGTCTGCGAGGCCGCATCGAGCGTTGCCGCGAGTGCAGCGTCCGGGAGCAGCTTGGGTACGAGCACCGTGCCGTGATCATCCTCGATGCGGAAACCGCCGGCAGGCCACGGACCCTGGGGACTGATGATGAGTACGCGCACCGCGCCGCTGGGTATCACGGCCGAGTACAGGTGGCTGGCGCCGTGCGCGCAGGTGCACACCAGTGCCGCCAGCGCGCACAGCACGCTGCACAGGCCCCGGTGCGGTGCATTCACAGACACGCGCCGGCCCCGATGTTCGGATTGACGCTCGGGAGTATTTGCAGGCCCACGCTGATCTGGCCCGGTGGGCAACTGCCCAGATCAAAATCAAACTCCAGGGAGGGCGGCGGTAATGCCATCGAGAAACCGGCGGTGGTATTGGCATTGAGGCAGAACCCATCGCCGCAGGCACCGAGATCGAAGTTCTGGTGCGCACTGGCCGAGAATGCCAGCGGCGAGGGCGTAATGCCGGCGCTGAGCGTCCAGCTATCGTGCACGTAGGCGCAGGCGCTGTTGCAGTCGCCCGCGTCCAGATCAAGCTTTGCGATCAGTCCGAGCATAAAACCATCGGACCCCAGGTCCGCCCAGGCCTGGCCGCTGGCCATGAACACGTGACCGTTGACCGGGTTTGCCTGCGTGCCGAAGTGGAAGTACCACTGGCTCCCGCCGATGTGCATGTGGATCGCATCGTTGAGCGCATCGAGCGCGATCTGGTTGTTGAGATAGGAGAGCTGCGCATTGAGCACACCGTCGAACACGCCGCCGCTGTAGCTGAAGTAGCCGGTGATCGGGCTGCTTCCAGACCAGTTCGGGTCGAGGAGCCAGGCCTGGTAGTCCATGCGGCCGCCCGCATCCTGCCCGCCGGGTTTGATCGAGAAATCCCCGAGCAGGCCAAAGGTCGCGTGATCGGGCGAGCCGACCAGGAGCGAGGCATCGAAGAGGATCTGCCCGTCATCCTTAGGGGTGGCCTGTGACAGATCGGGATTCTTGAAGGAATCGGCGCTGACGTTGTAACCCAGGCCGCCGCCGATCTGGTAGAGATTGACGATCGGCGGCACGACGACGATGCCCGTGGGCCCCAGATCGAGCATCGCCTTGCCGATCCAGTAATCATCACTCCCGATATAGCCGAGTACGAACTGGCCGGACACTGGCGGTCCGCCGAACATCCCCAGATCGAGGCTGCTACTGAAGATTACGCCCGAGCCTGATTTGCCACCGCTCGCGCCGCTGTTGCCGACGTAGCTCGGGCTCATGTTCAGCTGTACGGTCGGATTGGCATCGGGAAAAGGCTTATTGAGCTTGAACGGTGCCGTGACCGGCCCTGCTCCGCTGTAGCTGTTGATCGCAGGTTCCGTGATGCTGTAGGTGACTGCGACATCGGCCGACGGCAGCGTCTTGGACAGGTTGAGCGTCGAATCGAAGGCGAAGGCCGCGCGGGTCGTCGAGGAAGGCGCCCCGAGCTGCACATCCACCGACTTCAGATCCACGAGGCTGCCGCCAATGTTGCCCTTCTGCCCGGTGAGATTCACATGCCGCGCGCTCGTGCCATCGGCAAAGGAAGCGGCGCCATTCATCCCGTAGTCAAACCCCTGCAGGTCGATACCGCCGGCGAACTGCCCCTGCGGCGCATTGAAGGTAAAGGTGGTATCACTGGTCACTGCCCAGCCGCCGGCGGTCGCGAGCGAAGTGAAGCTCAGGTTATTGGCGGTGAATGTGATCGGCCCTTCGGTGATCGTGACCTTGGCCGGATTGGTGAGGTTGAGCCGGATACCGCCCTGCCCTGCGCCGTGGCCTGCGGTCAGCTGCGTGCTGGCCTGCGGGGAGTTCAAGTCCACATTCAGCCACGGCACGTGGACATTCAGTCCGTTGTAGCTCGCATTGAAACTTCCCTGCGCGGCGCTTGCGATGATGCCAGTCCAGCCAATGCTGCCCCGATCGATCGTCGCCGAACCGCCCAGGAAGCTGCTGGTGCCGCAGAACCCGTGGCTGTCGATCGCCCAACTGTTGGCAGCGACGGTGGGCGGATTGGCCAGATCAAAATTGAAGGCCGTGAGTTTGGCCTGATTCAGCCGCACACCCATCCACTGCGCGCCGCTACTGCCTTGGCACAGCGGGTCGGCGCCCTGGCCCGCGGACTGGCTCAGGTCGAGCGTTGCGCTCGCGGCGCTGATGGAAAAGCCGCTGTCATACACGAGCAGTGTCGGGATCATTTGCTGATCGGCATACCAGTCACCGCTGGGGCTGAGCGGGGCGGACACGTGCTGCCAGGAGGGGAGGCTGCCGTTGCTGGCATAAATCTCCGTGTTGAAGAGGTGCGCCGAGAGCATCGCGCTCACCTGCTGCCCGGCCGTGCCGCTGACCTGCTCGAGCGAGCCGATGAGGCCCGGCAGCAGCAAGGGCACGGCGGGCGGACTCGCCTTGAAGCTGCCCTGGGCCACGGTCACCCCATCACTCTGCATCGTCCAGCCCTTGAGCTCGATCGGCACCGGCGCGGCTTGTGTGCCCGTGCCGCTCGCATCGGCAAACGATGCCTGCAGCGTGCCGGTGCCCGAGTAACTGCCATTCTGCTCCTGGATCGTGGGTTTGCCACCGCGCTGCAGCCCCGAGACGATGAAGTCCCCGCCGTTGACCGGGAACTTGAACGTACAGGCGAGTGCCGGATTCGCCGAGGTGATCTGATATGGCGCTGCCGTGCTGGTGGCAATGTTGGGCGGATCATTCGCCGGTATTCCACTGCCTCCGCCGGTACGCAGTGTGCTGACCAGGTGCAGGCCCACGCCTGGTGCGCCGGCCGGCGGCTGATCGATCCACGCAATCGGCGGCAGGCCGGCGCTTGCGGCGCGTTGTGGCCCGAGCACACCCAACGGCGGCGCACCGTGCAGCGCGCCGCCTGAGAGCGCGGCGGCGGCACCGCCGCCGGAGTTGGCTGCAGTCCCGAGCGCTTCCATCACCCGGCCGATCGGATAGGTATTCACGACCGCCTCGGCGCTGACCGCGAGCGCGTGCTGACCGATCTGCGATTGCGCCAGACTCAAGGGCGGGGATTTAAAGCCTCCCCACGTCGTCTGGATCGGTTTCGTCGGATTCGGTGGCGCCAGCTGGGCATCGGTGCGTGCTGTTGAGGGACCAATCGGTGACTCATTGGTGCCGACCAACTGACCATCCTCGTACCAACTCAACCGCACGGTGCCCTGGCCGATGAAGTCGAGGCTCGCGCCGCCCACCAGATCCACATCGCAGGAACTGAACTGCGGGCCCTGCCCCTGCTGGCCCTGGCCGCGGCCCAATCCCGGCACGCCCACGACCGGCAGCGGCTGCACCAGCCGAGCGTCGGGCAGCGGGCTTGCGGCCGGAGCGGCCGCGGCCGCAGGGGCCGCTTTGCGATTGATGCCCAGGTGCGTTGCACCCGCTCCCGGAGGGCTCTCGGCACCGGTGCTGTCCGGGAAGCCGGTGATATGTGCACCCAGCAGCTGCAAGGCACCGTTCGCCGCCGTGTCAGTGCGATGCTGGATGTTCACCGTCTGGCAGGTGAGCATGTAGGCCTGACTGCCGCTGTTGGCCGCGCCGGGCGATAGGCCTTTCGCGAGCAAATGTCCGTATAGACCGCCACTGCCGGCGCCGAGACTCGCGCCCAGTGCCCCCTGCTGCTGCACATCGGCCTCGGGTAGCGCATACACACGCACATCGAAGCTGCCCACCTGCCTATAGGGGTGTCCGAAGGCTGCCGGATTGCTCGCCCCGGTAAGATCGAACACTGAGGGACTGCCGGTATCGCTGTTACTGGCAAAGCACACATGCGAGCCGCAATAGCTGGCATTCCACTGCACCGTGAGTGCCTCGACCGTGCCATCGCCCCAGTCGACGAATACGTTGTTGAGCGACTCGGACTCGATCGGGTTGTTGGGCTGTGTGGTGTTGAGCGATTGCTGCGTATCGATCGCCCACGGCGAGCTGGATAGATCAAGCGTCCCGGAAAACTCCCACTGGTCGCCGACATAATCGGCCGTCACCACGACGTTGGAAGGCAGCGTTTTGCGGGTGAGGTTCGTGAGCGTCAGGCTCGCCCCGGGATTGGGCTGCGGCGCATTCTCGCTACCGCTACCGCTGCCGCGTGCGCGCAGGTGCAGGACCGGCGTGCTGCTGGCACCGCAGGTCAGGCCGGTCGGAGCCGCTGGTAAATCAAGCAGCGGATCGCCGGTGTTTGCCTGCGCGATCGGCACCGGCATCGAGTGCTCGACTTCCTGTTCATGTCCCTGGCCGAGTGAGCCCACGCTGAGCAGCATCCCACTGTCGCTGTGCACCGCCGCGGGGCTGGCGCAGGAATCGTAATAGGTGCGGAAGCCTGCGACCTGCCAGGTCAGATCCCAGCTGATCGCCGGTGTCGTACCAAGCGGCGGATGCTCATTGATGACCTTCGCGGCGCGCGCCGCCACCTGGCTTGTCAGCTGCGCGATCAGCGCCGGGTCGGGGCTGAATGCGTGCGGCAGCGCGTAGCCGGCCGGAGCGGTGATGGTGCGCGTGGCGATCAGTGTCGAACCGCTGTAGAAGCGCACCTCATAGTGATCAGCAACGCCGGCATTGGCTTCGTGCCAGCTCAAGGTGGTCTGATCGTTGAGCACCGGCACATTGAAAGTGCCGCCGACATCGCTGACCTGGCCGGTATAGAGCGGGCCGTCGAGGATGATCGTGCCTTGGGGCGGGACTTTGGCCGGATTGCATTGCCCGGGACGTGGTGCGAATCCCTTAACCGGCAGCGTGATCGCGGACTGCACCAGCAGGCTCGCATCCTGGCGGATGGCCGGCTGCCCGGCACCGAACTGCAGGCCCACCCACCGCATGCCGGTAGCTGCCCCAGGCTGCACAGTAACGGCGAGGGTTGCCAGGCTCGGGGACTGAATGCGCAGTCCCCCGCTGGCGACAATCCCGCCGCCCAGATCCACCTGTAACTGCGGCACAAGATTCAGACCACGCAAGGTGAGCGTATAGCTCTGTCCCGCATAGAGCCGCGCCGGCGCCACGGCGAGGATCACCGGCACATTCGCCAGCGTTACCGGCGCCGGTCCCGGCAGCGGCATCGTTGCCCCGGTGACGGTGAGCGTCGCCTCGGGCGAGACATGCACCTCGCGGCCCGCGAACAACACACTCGGATGCCGCAGGATCGGCGGCGCCTGTGCGGCCACCTGGACCGCGACCGTGGCCCGCTCGGGGCTCTGCACCTGCACCGCGCCACTGGCGCTGATGCCGGGTCCGAAGCTCACGCTCATGCCGCTGCTGAAGCCCGAACCGAACAGCGTCAGTACCTCCTGGCTGCCCTGCGAAAGCTGCTGCGGGCTCAATCGATCGAGCACAATCGCGCCGCTCACCGGGGCCGCGACCACCTCCACATAGCCGGGACCCAGGCTCTTCAACGGCTGCGGTACGCTGAATGTCGCCGGTGGCATGAAGGTGCTGCTGACCAGATGCCGCCCCGGCACGGCCTGGGCGCCAACCTGCACGGCGATCTGGGCGTGGGTCGCGTCGATGAGCGTCAGCGGCCGCTGAATCGAAATGCCCGGGCCAAAATCGAGCTGCACACCCGAACGCAGGTTGCTGAAGGTCAGGTTCAGCGTGTAGTTCTGGCCGGGCACGAGCTGCTCTGGCTCGGCCTTAAGTACCGTCGGTATCGTGCTGCTGGCAGCGGCCGGATTGGGCTTGACCGTACTGCCACTGGGCAACAGCGGCGCGTGGCCCGCGCCCTCAATCGGCCCTTCGGCCGCCACGGCGAGGCCAGCTAGCAGGGCGCCGGCGAGCAGCGCCCACAACGGCGCGCGCAGGCGTGCGCTACGGGGTGTTGATCTCATAGAAGGCGCTCTGGCCCACGACATTGCTGTCTGCATCCAGCGCAATGATTCGCCAGCGGTACACGGCACCGGGTTCCAGATGGGTCTGGGCGAGCACGGTCAGCATCGCATCAGCCTTCGTGGCCGGTACCCACTGCCCGGAAAGTGGCGCACTGTCTTCGGCGGCGTCGGCCGCATAGAACTCGAGCCGATAGGCGACCGCGTCATTGGCCGCTCGCCACTCAAAGCGCGTGTTGGCATTCAGTGTGGCATGCGGGTGTGGACTTAAGACTGTGATCGGTGCTGCGGCCGCCTCCGCCACCGCGTACTGCAGCAGCAATCCCGCGAACGGCACGGCAGGACTGCGCACGCGAAAGCGTACGAAATAACTGCCCGGGAGAGTCGCCGGCAGTACCGGGCTGGTCACTTCCGTGAGCCCACCACCGCCCAAATTGACGCTCGTAGCGGCCAGCGGCACGAACACGGGCTCGCCTAGAGTCGAGGGTGGGCCGGCGATCTCCCACAGGCCGTTGAGCACTCCGCTCCCGGTGTAGTTGATCTCGGCAATCGCCACGGCCGTATCGCCGGCCCTGAGCATGCGCACCAGCGAGCGATCATCAAAGTGCAGCGACACGCGAGCGAGTGCCAGCGCCCCTCCGGCGCTGCCGCCCAGCGCGATCTGCACGGTGGCCGTGCCACCATAGGGTGCGACACCGAAGGTCCGCTGCAGCAGCAGCGCGTTCACGCCCAGACGCTGCGCCTCAACGATAGTGGCCGGCGAGAGCGTGAAGGTCTCAGCCACACTGCCCTGGGCACTGGCCGAAAGCGTTATCGACAGCGGCCGTGCCAGCACCTGTAGTACCTGGCCACCGGGCGTGCTCACGGTGGCCTGCGGTGAAGTGAGGACCAGCCCGGTCGGATTGCTGCCGGTGAGGTTCGGTACCTTGACGGTCCACACAAAAGTCGTGGGCACCGTCGCCGCAAGCGTGGCCGTCAGCGTGGCCGGTGCCACCGAGGCGTTGCCCGCATAAGCGCTCAGCGGCGCAAGTGCACCGACCAGCAATGCATACAGTACGCGGCGCAGAGTCACTGATCCCCCAGTGCCAGCGGCCAGCGGCTGCTGAAGGTGAGGAAACCCTGGAAGCCGGTAGTGGCGAGCGCCGAATAGCCTTGCGTCGTCAGCACCGCATCGTTGAGCCCGGAAGATTCGTTCCAGCTGCATGCGAGCCCGATATCCAGTCCGCCGCGATGCGCCGTCGCCGCCACCGCGTGCCAGGTCAGCTGCGCCGAGGCGGTGCGCAGCACGACATCGTTGCCGATCAGTTGCGGTGGAATGCTGCCGGGAATCAGCTGCTGCGTGTTGCGGTTGATCGACAGGGTCAGCTGTGCGGTGACTTTATTGGAAAGAAAGCTGTCGGCAGCATTGAGCGCATAGTTGTGATCGAGCGTGTGCGTATCCTGCACCAGATCGTGCGAATCAATCAGCTGCATGTTCAGGCCGATTGAACCGCTCTTGCCGAGCGTGACGGTCAGGCCTGCTGTCGGCCCGAAATTGTCGGTGTTGTCCTGCTGGCCGGTGTAGTCGCGATATTTTCCACCCGTCACTCCGGCCTGCCAGGTCAGGTGCGGGTAGCTGAAATTCAAGCCCAGCGTCTCGTTGAGCACGTCGCTGTCACTGGGCTCAGTGCCGCTGGGCAGCGTCACATTGCGGGTGCGCGCATCCTGGCGCGAGAGCGAGAGGCTGGGGGCCCCGAGCCAGCTGGTCACAGTCGTGGGCAGCCCGAAGGCGTAGCTGAGCGAGACGCTCTGCGGCAGGCTCCGTACGGTCGCGATGCTGGCATTGTCATCGGTGTTGTCCTCGGTGAAGCCGCCGCTGGCAGCAAGTGACAGGCCATGACCGCTCAAGCTTGCCGCTGCGGTCCCGTTGCGCCGATCTGGCGTCAGCGTCGGGTTGGCGAGGCTCGTGAAATAAGTGCCGACATCCTGGTAGCTCGCGTTGGCGCCAAGCATCCAGTGATCGCCCAGCGGGTGGCTGTAGTTGGCTGCGGCGCTGTAGGCGTTGTCACTGGCCTTTACCGGGCTCTGACCCGAAGTGCCCTCAAAGTCAAAGCTTGAGCCCGCATATTGCGTGTTCAGCTGCAGTGTCGAGCCCGGGATCTGACTGCTCAGGCCCACGACCCATGCGGTACCGGATCCGGACTGCACGGGAATCACAGCGCCATTGGGCACGGCCGGCGGGAAACTGCCGTTGCCTGCCGGATAGGGCACTACGGTGCTCAGCCCCGCAGGCGCCGTGCCGGTAAACACCCCAACCTGCACGACGAGCGCCTTGGGCGCCCCCGCCAGCGGATGGGATTGCAGCAGTGCCCCAGAGACGACATCTCCCGAATCGGTAAACCCAAAGCCGCCGTAAAAACCGGCCAGCGAACTCTCGCGCACCGAGAAAGCGGTCAGGTCGGTGCCGAGCGGCAGATCCGCCAGGTGTCCCGACACACCGCGGCGCGAGAGTCCCGAGATCGCAAGATTATCGAACGGCAGCGCCTGATCACCGAGAATCAGGTTGTCTTTGCCATGCCTGAGGGCCACCTGCATCTGCGCTGGCTGCACCGCCTGCCCGCCGATCGCGCCGATGCCGTTGTCCGTACCGGCCAGGCCGCTCATGCTGCCCTCAACGGACCACTCGGCCATCGTGCGCGCCGCCTTTAGATCAAAGGTCCCGTTTCCGGTCAGTGCGCTGGGAGCCGGCGGTGTCAGGTCCGATTCAGCCACGCGCTCGCTGAGCGTACCGCCCACGTTGCCTTTGACGTACCAGCCGCGTTTCCCGGCTGCGCCTTTGGCGAGGGCCGTGACCGTGAAGCGCCAGTCACCGCGCGGGATCAGCTGGCCATCGCTCGCATACTCGACCACCCGCAGATCGTGGAGTCCGGGACCGAGCGGCTGCGGGGGTGTATAGAGGATCTTGTTCGCGCTGATGTGCGCGAGCGCGGTGATGTCGATCTGATCGATTTCGATGCCAAGGCTGGCAAGCTGGGAAGCGGAGAGGCCGGCCGGCAGCGCGATCTCGACATTCGCCGCAGGGGAAAGCTCGGACTGCGAGGGCGCCTGAATCATCCAGCTGACAGCGCCGTCAGCCTGTGCATGTTCGATGCCCAGCGCGCCAGCCAGCATCAGAAAGATCAGGCCGCGCAGATTTCGGCCGTGTAAATCGCGTATATGCAAAATCAACGCCCCCAACGCCGATGCATCCCTACGGCGCATGGTAACCAAGCTGGGCACCGCCGGGCACTCTTTTTCGCTCACCGGCGCGTGCACGCGTCCAATCAATACATTCTTGGAAAATTATGACACTAGCGTCATAGAGGCATTCTTCGCCGCGCCGCGATCAAAGGTCATCGTGTTGGCGCATCCGGCTGCCGCTGCTGAGCAAGCGATCAGGCAGTCGGCAAAGTCTCCGCCCCTGCGTTGTAAGAGTCGCAAACTCTTCCAGACGGTTTCACCGCGCTCTACTACCAGTTCCTTGGTGCGAAGGAGACCCTCAAAGACCTCTAAGAGCTGAGGTCGGCCCAATTCGTAAGCCGACGAAAGAACCCACGCGAGTTCGACGGCCGCAACCAGCGGCACGAAACCGGGCGACTCCGCGGTGAGCGATTCGAGTATGCGTGTCGCCAGCGGTGACTGCTTGGCGTCATCTTGCATGATGTAGCGCACGAGGACGTTGGTATCGAGGCCGATCACTTGGCTGTAGCTCCCTTTCGGGCTATTGCTGCATTCATTTCATCAATCGAAACGGCTTTGCGCGCCTTGCCAAACATTCCCCTTAAAGCAGTTACTGAACGCGTCGCAGCGATGAACTCATAGCGTCCAGGAGCAATCTCGACAAACTCCACGCGATCCCCAGCATCCACGCCAAGGGAAGCGCGCACCTCTGCAGGGATCGTAATCTGCCCCTTAGTAGTAAGCGTTGCAGTAGCCATGAAAGCACTCCGATTTAGTATTCCTTACATTAAAGTAAGGATCCCGGAAGCGCAATTGCCATAACTCCCTGGAGCGCTCAAATTCAGCGCAATTGAAAGCGTGCGAAGCTGCCACTTGCGACGGGCAGCCTGGGCTCGGCGGTAATCGAACTTAGCGGAGAGGGTGAGATTCGAACTCACGGTTCCCGTGAGGGAACGCCGGTTTTCAAGATCCGACGAATGGCACGAGCGTGCACACAGATGGCACATAAGTGATTGTGCGAGTAGAGGCGCCCAATGCCGCGAGAGGCCTGTTTTCCCGGGGTTTTGAGGGCAACTGCAAATCC
>Ga0182030_10003044_pt1 | contig 35745 bp, 34 predicted proteins | sample 812S3MmetaG_FD_121299 | JGI IMG/M metagenome (GOLD analysis project Ga0182030, IMG submission 121299) | Permafrost microbial communities from Stordalen Mire, Sweden - 812S3M metaG (Illumina Assembly) | ecosystem: Environmental > Terrestrial > Soil > Wetlands > Permafrost | place: Sweden...
CCTTGTTCTTCTAACGGGGGTCGTCCCCGGCAGGGCCGGTCAATGGACCGGCGACCGGACAAGCGTCGCTCGACACCAACGCCCAGGAGGTGAGAGTGCCCAACCCGGCCCGAGCGGACCTGGCGGGACGACCCCCGCCACCCCGGATGGCGCACCGGGATCGATCCAAGGAGGCCGCCACGACACATCCCACCCACGAAAGACACACCGAGCCCCAGTCTGATGACCTCGTGGTCATCAGGCGAGCGACCCGGCTCGCGAACGGGCGATCCCCGGCCGTGCTGGGTCGACTCGCGCTCGCCGTCCTCCTCACTGGCGGGCTCGTCCTGGTGCTCGCGTCCCCGGCCTTCGCGACCGGTGGTGGTGCCCCGACACTCGATGGGGTGATCAGCAGCCTGACCAATTGGATCGTCGGGATCCTGGCCGGGGTCGCGACCTTGTTCCTGACCATCGGCGGGCTGCGCTACCTCACCGCCGGCGGCGATCCCGGCCAGGTGGAGAGGGCCAAGACCGCCCTCAAGTCCGCCGCCATCGGCTACGCGCTCGCCATCTTGGCCCCGTTGATCGTCTCCATCCTCGCCTCGGTGATCGGCGGCTCATGACGCGACTGTGCGCGTGGCGAGGATGGCACCGGGGGCTGCTCATAGCGATCGGCGGCCTGATCGCCGTGCTCGCCCTAGGCGCCGGCAGTCACAGCGCGGACGCGCAGGTCGCCCGCCGAACCGCGGTCCACTCCCCAGCCATCGTCCTCACCGCCGCAGAGACCCCCAATTCGACGGCCTCCCAGTCGAGCACCACGGCGACCACGACACCCTCAGGCAGCTCCGACTCGTCGTCGAGCTCTTCGGGTGGGGGCCCACCGGGCATCCAGGTCGGCCCGGGTGGCACCACCACACCAAGCAGCCCGGTGTCCGGCAGCGGCGGCACGGTGAGCGGTGGCAGCCAACCCTCGCCGGGGCTGTTCGACGTCACCGGGCACATCGAGGCCGCCATCGACGACTGGTTCAGAGACCTCGTCACCGCGGCGCTCGACCCGATCCTCACCCTGCTCGGCCACACCCTGCTCGCCACCCCGGACCTCACCGCCCAGAGCCGCGTCGCGCAGCTGTGGCAGATGACCGAAGGCATCGCCGACTCGTTCCTGGTCCTGTTCGTGCTCGTCGGCGGGGCGATCGTCATGGGCTATGAGACCATCCAGACCCGCACCGCCATCAAAGACATCCTGCCTCGCATCGTCGTCGCCGCGGTGGCCGTCAACGCCAGTCTCAGCCTGGCGGGCCTCGCCATCTCGACGGCCGACTCGCTGTCCCAAGCCGTCCTCGGCCAGGGCGTCGACCCGTCGGGCGCCGCGGTCGTGCTCCGCCAGCTCGTCCTCGGGTCGCTGGCCGGTGGTGGGATCTTCGTGGTGCTCCTCGGCGGGGTCGTCGCCGTGTTGGCGATCGTCCTGCTCGCCACCTACGTCGTTCGCCTCGCCCTCGTGGTGCTGCTCATCGTCGCGGCGCCGATCTGCCTCGTCTGTCACGCCCTGCCCCAGACCGAGGGCCTCGCCAGGCTGTGGTGGCGAGCCTTTTCCGGCACCCTCGCCGTCCAGGTCGCCCAGTCCCTCGTGCTCGTCACCGCGCTACGGGTGTTCCTCGCCTCGGGGGGCCCGGCCAATCTCGGGATCGCCTCGACCGGCGGGCTGGTCGACCTGCTGGTCTCGGCCTGCCTGTTCTGGGTGCTTGTCAAGATCCCGTCCTGGGTGAGCCGCGTGGTCTTCTCCGGCTCGCGCAGCCACGGCGGTTTCGGCCGGGTCGTGCGCGACGTGATCATCTACAAGGGCGCCAAGGCCCTCGCCGCGGGGGTCGGGCTGTGAGCCCCGCCGATCAGACACGCGACCGCGCCCGCAGCCGTGTGCGCATCCCAGCCGACGTCGAGCGCGAGGACCGCATCCTCGCCAACCTCACCGCCCGACAGCTCGCCATCCTGTCCATCGCCGCGGTGGTGCTGTGGGCCGGCTACACCGCCACCCGCCATCTGGTGCCGATCGCCGTCTACGGCGCGCTCGCGCTGCCGTTGGGCTCTGTGGCGGCGATGCTGGCTCTCGGGCGCTTCGAAGGCGTCGCCGCGGACCGGTGGGTGACCGCCGCCTGGCGGCATCACCGCGCCCCCCACCGGCTCGTGCCCGCCCCCGACGGCGTCCCGCCCGCACCTTTGTTCGCCGCTAGTTTGGCCGGCCCGCTGCCCGCCCCGCTGCGCCTCCCGCTCATCGGGGTCGCCGCCGACGGAGTGGTCGACCTCGGCACCGACGGCTTGGCGCTTGTCTGCCGGGCCAGCGCCGTCACCTTCGCTCTGCGGACCCCGACCGAGCAGGAAGCGTTGGTCGCCGGGTTCGCGCGCTTTTTGAACTCGCTCTCCGAGCCCATCCAGATCCTCGTGCGAGCCGAGCCGGTCGACCTCACCCCAACCATCGACCGGCTCCTCGACGCCGCGCCGAGCCTTCCGCACCCTGCCCTGGAGGCCGCCGCGCGCGCCCATGCCCGGTTCCTCGCCGAGCTGGCCAAGCGCCGGGACTTGCTCGCCCGCGAGGTGCTGGTCGTGCTGCGCCAGACGAGCGGCCAGGACGCGGCCGGGCGCCTGCACCGGCGGGCCGCCGAGGCCGCCACGGCCCTCGGCGCGGCGGGGGTGACCCTGGTCGTCCTCGACGGTCCCGCCGCGGCCGAGTGCCTGGGCCGCTCCCTCGACCCTTCAGCACCGCCTCGCCCTGAAGGACTGGCCGGAACCGACGCGCCCGTCACCCTCGCGCACCTCACGCCGAGTACCCCGGCCACCAAAGCCGGCACCCGGTGAGCAGCCTCCTCGCCCGCATCGTGCGCCCCGCCACCCGCCCGCCCTCGCCGTTCGGCCCCGACGCCATCGAGGTCGGACCGCGGGCGCTGCGAGTCGGTGACGGCTGGTGTCGCAGCTTTTGCATCGTCGGCTACCCGAGAGAGGTCGGCCACGGCTGGCTCGAGCCGCTCACCGCCCACCCGGGACGCCTAGACGTCGCCGTGCAGGTCGAGCCGGTCCCCGCCAACCTGGCCGCGGAGCGGTTGCGTCGCCAGCTCGCCCGCCTCGAGTCGGGCCGTCGCGCCGATGCCGCCAAGGGGCGGCTTGTCGATCCCGACATCGAGGTCGCCGCCGCCGACGCGATGCAGCTTGCCGCCGGGCTCGCCCGCGGGGAGCAGAAGCTGTTCCGAGTCGGCTTCTACCTCACCGTGCATGCCCGAAGCGAGCAGGCGCTCGACGCCGAGTGCGCCCGGGTCCGGGCGCTCTGCTCCTCGATGCTCCTCGACTCTCAGCCGGCCACTTGGCGCGCCCTGCAGGGCTGGGTGTCGACCCTGCCGCTCGGCGTCGACGCCCTCTTACAGCGGCGCTCGTTCGACACCGACGCCCTCGCGGCGTCGTTCCCGTTCGCCTCGGCCGAGCTGTCGGCCACCACCGGTGTCTTATACGGCACGGCTACGAACGGCTCGGGGCTGGTGCTGTGGGACCGCTTCGCCCAGGACAACCACAACTCGGTCATCCTCGCGCGAAGCGGCGCCGGCAAGTCCTACCTCGCGAAGCTCGAAGCGCTCCGGTCCCTCTACGCGGGGATCGAGATCGCGGTCGTCGATCCCGAGGACGAGTACCGCCGCCTGGCCGAGACCGCCGGCGGCGCCTACGTTCATCTCGGCGCCCCCGGCGTCCGGGTCAACCCGTTCGACCTGTCCTCGGGACGAGACGCCCTCACTCGCCGGGCGCTGTTCGTCCACACCCTGATCGCGGTGTTGCTTAGGGAAAAGCCCGACCCGGCCTCGACCGCGGCGCTGGACAGGGGGATCGTGGCCGCCTACGAGTCGGTAGGGATCACAGCGGATCCTCGCAGCCACGCCCGGCCCGCGCCATTGCTGGGTGACCTCGCTACTGCCCTCGACGCCGACGGCGATCCCGTCGCCCGGACACTTGCCTCGCGCCTCGCGCCGTTTGTGACCGGCACGCACCGGGGCCTGTTCGACGGGCCGACCACGACCCGTCCCGACGGGCACCTCGTGGTGTTCTCGCTACGCGATCTGCCCGGTGAGCTGAAGGCCGCCGGGACGTTGCTGACACTCGACACGATCTGGCGGCGGGTCTCCGACCCCGCCCAACGCCGTCGCCGGCTGGTGTTGGTCGACGAGGCCTGGCTCTTGATGTCCGAGCCGTCCGGCGCCGAGTTCCTCTTCCGCATGGCCAAGTCCGCCCGCAAGCACTGGACCGGGCTCACCGTGGTCACCCAGGACGCCGCCGACCTCCTCGGGAGCCCGCTCGGTCAGGCCGTCGTCGCCAACGCCGCAACCCAAATCCTGTTACGCCAAGCACCGCAGGCCATCGACACCCTGGCCGAGGCCTTCGGCCTGTCGGCCGGTGAGCGCTCCTACCTCCTCGGCGCCGCACGAGGTCAGGGGCTCCTCGCCGCCGGCGTCGACCGTGTCGCCTTCACCGCCCTCGCGAGCCCCGAGGAGGACGACGTCTGCCGGACGGGGATCGAGCAAACCCTCGACGACACCTTCGACCTCTGACACGCGCACGCAAGGAGCAAAAGACATGGGAGTCCTCTTCACAGGAGCGCTGGGCCTGGCACTGCCGACACCCCAGCCGGTCGCGGCAGCGATGACGCCGTCTGGGCCGCTCGCGCAGTACCTTGCCCACCCCGGCGCGACGACCGCCCGGATCTTCCACCACCTCGCCCAGGTGCTTGCCCACCTGCCGAAGGCCGTAGGGGCGGGCGCCCTCGCTGTGGTCCTGATCGGCGTCGTGGCGGTGACGGTGGCTCGCCGGACCCAGGCGCGCCGCATGGGCGAGGGCGCCCGGCTCGTGCGGGTCCTCACCCCGCCCGAGGTCGATCCGCAGGGGGCGGCCACCTTGTGGACCAATCTCGTCGCCCTGCTCCGTCCGGCATGGCGGCGCTTCCTCGGCGGCCAGCCGCATCTCGGCTTCGAGCTCACTGCATCTGACGGCGGGCTCACCATCGCCGTTTGGGTGCCCGGTCAGGTCCCGCCGGGACTGGTCGAACGGGCCGTCGAAGCCGCCTGGCCCGGGGCGCGCACCGAGACCGTCCCGGCCACCCCACCGCTGTCCGGGCCAGGCGTGGCGACCGGCGGGGCACTGAGCCTGGCACTGGCCGAGCACTACCCATTGCGCACCGAACACAAGGTCGACCCCCTCCGCCCGCTGCTCGGCGCCCTGGCTGGGCTCGTCGAGGGCGAGTCCGCCTGTGTCCAGATCCTCGCCCGGCCGGTCACCGGCCGGCGCCTCACCCGGCTGCAGCGCTCTGCGGCGGCCCGGCGCTCCGGGCGGGCCGTCACCGGTATCGGCCGGCTCGTCGACCTGGTCACCCCGGGGCCGACAGCGCAGGCGCCCGGCAGCGACCCGTCCCGCAGCGCGGACGTGGCCGACATCTTGGACAAGGCCGCCCAGCCGTGCTGGGCGATCAGCGTCCGCTACGCGCTGTCCACCACGGCCACCGACCGCCAGGCCGGCGCACGCCTCCGCGGCCGAGCCCATGCCGTCGCCTCGGCGTTCGCGCTCTTTGCCGGGCGAAACCGCTTCGAGCGCCACCGCCTCGCCCATCCCGCCCGTGTCCTCGCCGAGCGCCGGTTTGGCCGTGGCGACCTCGTCTCTGTCGCCGAGCTGGCCGCACTCGCCCATCTGCCCACCGATGTCAGCGTCCCCGGGCTCGCTCGGGCGGGGGCCAACGCGGTCGCCCCGCCGCCGGCGGTCGCCCGCTCCGCCAGTCGGGCGGGGTCGGTTCCCGACCACTCACGAGCGCTGGACACCCCGAAGCTGCTGGGCGACGCCCAGGCCGGTGGGCGCCGTCCCGTCACCTTGGCGGTCCCCGATGCCCGCTACCACCTGCATGTCATGGGCGCGACCGGCTCGGGCAAGTCGACCCTGCTCACCAACCTCGTCCTCGGCGACATAGCGGCCGGACGAGGCGTGGTCGTGATCGACCCGAAGGGCGATCTGATCACCGACCTGTGCGACCGGCTCCCCGACGGCGCGGAGTCGCGCACGGTGCTCATCGACCCCGAGGACCCCGACGCGGCGCCGGTCCTCAACGTGCTCGCCGGCCCCGATCCCGACCTCGCCGTCGACAACCTGGTCGGGATCTTCAGGTCGATCTTCGCCGCGTTCTGGGGACCACGCACCGACGACGTGCTCCGCTCGGCATGCCTGACCCTCCTCCGCTACGCGACCAGCTCGGGTACCTCGACCAGCCTCGCGGACGTCCCGCGCCTGCTCGCCGACAACGCCTTCAGAGCCCCCAGAGTGGCAGCTGTCGCGGACGACACGGTCGGCCTCGGCGGGTTCTGGAACTCCTACGAGGCCATGACCGAGGCGAGCCGCGCCCAGGTCATCGGACCGGTCATGAACAAGCTCCGCGCCTTTCTGTTGCGGGACTTCGTACGCTCGGTCGTCGGCCGGCCCGACTCCAGCTTCGACATGGGCCAGGTCCTCGACGGGGGCATCTGCCTGGTCCGGGTGCCCAAGGGCATCCTGGGCGAGGAGACCGCACGCCTCCTCGGTTCGTTCGTCGTGGCCAAGGTGTGGCAGACCGCCACCCACCGAGCCCGGCTCGGACAAGCCGCCCGAGTCGACGCGTCACTCGTGGTCGACGAGTGCCAGAACTTCTTGCACCTGCCCCGCAGCTTCGACGAGATGCTGGCCGAGGCCCGCGGCTACCGGCTCTCCATGGTGCTCGCCCATCAGCACCTCGGCCAGCTCCCCAGAGAGCTACGCGAGGCGGTCTCGTCCAACGCCCGGACCAAGGTGTGGTTCTCCATGAGCCCCGAGGACGCGCATGTTCTCTCCCGTCATGTCGCCCCCGAGGTCTCCGAGCACGACCTGTCCCACCTCGGCGCGTACACCGCCGCGGCTCGCCTCGTGGTCGACGGCGAGGAGACCCCCGCCTTCACGCTCCGGACCCGGCCAGCACCGCCCGCCATCCCCGGTCGTGCCCAGGCGGTCCGAGACGCCAACCGTGCCGCGCACAGCCGTCCCGAGACCAAGCCGGCACGGCCGGTGCTCGCCGGGCGGACCCTGCCCGCCCGATCGCCGGCCAACGCTCGGCCCGCTGCGGGCGATGTCCCCCGCGATGTCCGCAGTGGGCTCCACGAAGGGCTCCACGAAGGGCTCCGTGAAGGGCTCCGTCCTCGGATGGAGCCCTCGCCATCGCCCGAACCGGCACGTCAGGCGCCCGAAGAGGGCTCCGCCGCGTCGGCGGACTCAAGGGGGTAGGTGGTCTGAGTCGCTCGAAGATGTCCGGCCAAGGGCCGGTCCGCACTGCGTCATCGAACAGAGCATCGGTGCGTGCGGCGCCGTCAGGGCCAGCAACGACAGCCCGATCCAAATCAAGCACGGTGCCGTCAGGCTCGCTCGGATCGGCGACTGGTCGTCGTGGCTGGCGGGACCTCGATGCGCGGGTCCTCGGTGTGGTCGGCCGTCTCACCGAACGGGACCGTCTCCTATGTCGTCTGCTTGACGACCATCGGGTGCTTACCACCGCACAGGTAGCCGAGGTCGGCTTCAGCGGCGAACGCCGAGCCCGGATGCGCCTGTCGGAGCTGTACGCCCTCGACATCCTCGACCGCTTCCGACCCCGAGCATGGGGGAGCCCGTCCCCGTTCCACTGGGTCCTCGGGCCGCTCGGTGCCGCCCTCGTAGCGGTCGAGGCCGGGCTCGACGTCGCCGATCTCTCTTGGCGACGCAGCCTCGTCCACGACCTCGCCGCCAGTCAACGTCTCGCGCATCTCGTTGGCCTGAACGGGTTCTTCTGTTCCCTGCTTGGATCGGCTCGCAGCAGGCCCGGCTGTCGACTCGACGAGTGGTGGTCGGAACGGCGCTGTGCCCGGGAGTGGGGTGAGGTCGTCCGCCCCGACGGCTACGGCATCTGGAGCGAAGCCGATACCAGCCTCCCGTTCCTCCTCGAGTACGACAACGGCACCGAGCGTCTCGAACGCCTCGCCGCCAAGCTCGACGGCTACGTCGGCCTGGCCGCTGCGGCCGGGCACCCCAACTGGGTCCTCTTCAGCTTCCCGAGCCCACGGCGCGAACGCGACGCCCGCCGCGTCCTTGACCATCGGGCCGTCCCGGTCGCCACGGCATCACGCGAGCCCGGCACTGCCGCCGACGCCGCCATCTGGCTCCCGGTCCGACGCCACGGCGCTCGGCTCCGTCTCGCCCAGCTCGCCAACGTCGCGCTCGAGGTGGCGTGAGCATCGGCCTCGACGGCGCACCCGCCAGCCTCGCCAACAAGGTCGCGGCCGGCGCCGCCGGGCTCGTCCTCCTCGTCGCTGTCCTCGCCGCCGGAGCCGGCGCCGGCGTCACGTCGCTCCTGGGCGGCGGTGACGTCACCCCGTCGGTTACGGCCACCGACGACATCCCTGCCGCCATGCTCACCTTGTACCAAGAGGCCGCTACCACCTGCCCGGGCCTGCCGTGGACGGTGCTCGCCGCCATCGGCACCGTCGAGTCCGACAACGGCCAATCCACCCTTCCCAGCGTGCACTCCGGGGCGAACTCGGCCGGCGCCGAAGTTATCTGCGGGCCGGGATTTCCTTGCAGGCACGTGAGGGACGCCAGCGATCCGCGACGTGCCTCACGCCTATCCACAAGCTGTGAGCCACGTACGGCTAGCGTCCTCGCCTCATGACCGCGCCGGAGTATCGAGCTGAGCGCGCGATCTCCCCGGCCGACGGCGCGGTCTCCTGGGTGGTGGTCGACGGCGACCTCGCGCTCCACGCCGAGGGCTGCGCGTTCCTCGCCGGGCTGCGGGGGCGGGATCGGTCGGTGAACACCGAGCGCCTCTACGCCGGGCGCGCCGCGTTGTTCTTGTCGTGGTGCGCCGGAGAGGGCATCTCGTGGACACAGGTCCGCCTCGACCAGATGGCGCGGTTCAAGCGATGGCTCGTCGCCGAGCCGCTCCCGTCGCGTCGCCGGGAGGCGGGCGGACAGAGGCGGCATCGATCACCGGCCACGGCGGACGCGATCTTGGGGACGGTCTGCGAGTTCCTCCGGTTCTGCGCCATCCACGAGCTCGTCGACGCGGGCCTCGTCGCCAAGCTCTACGAGACCCGCGAGCTGCGCGTCCTCCCGCCCGGCTACGAGGCCGGCGAGGACGGCCAGTTCCGCGCGGTGCGATCCCGCGTGCTCAAGTTCGTCGTCCCCGAGACGCCATTCGAGTTCATCGAGCCGGACCGCGTCGACGAGCTGGTGGCCGCTGCCACCAACGCCCGCGACCGCTTCCTCGTCGCGCTCGTGGCGATGACCGGCGCGCGTATCGGCGAGGCGCTCGGCTTGCACCGACAGGACATGCACCTCCTCACCGACTCCCATGTCCTCGGCTGCTCGGTGGCTGGCCCGCACCTGCACGTCCGGCGCCGGGCGGACAACGCGAACGGGGCACTCGCGAAGTCCCGGTTCCCCCGCTCGATCCCGGTGCCCGAGGAGGCGGTGACGCTGTATGCGGACTACGCGCACGAGCGCCACCTCCGGCTCGGCGACGAGGAGAACCCGTTGGTCTTCGTCAACTGCTACCGCCCACCGCTTGGCGCGGCGGTGAGCTACCAGAACGCGAAGGAGATGTTCGACCGCCTCGCCCATGCGAGTGGGATCGCGGTGCGGCCCCATCTGTTGCGCCACACCGCAGCCACGACCTGGCTTCGCCAGGGCACGCCCCGCGACACGGTGCAGGAGCTGCTCGGCCACGTGAGCCCCACCTCGATGCAGCCCTACCTCCACCCGAACGAACAGGACAAGCGCGAGACCATCGAGCGGGGCGCCGCGTGGGCGAGGCGGCGGTGAGCGTGCGGGCCGTCGCATTGGCGGTGCCGTCCGAGCTTCCTGCTCGGCTCGATCATGATGCCTGGGCAGAGTACCTACGCGACCGCCTGCTCCCCGACGGCGAGTGGCGACCCGCCGAGTTCGACCCGACGCGGTGGCTGTTCACCGGCGATCCCGAGAACCCGATGACGACCTCAACGAGATGCCGGGTCGAGCGCTGCGAGTCGGTGGTCGCCTCCCGCTGCCTGTGCGGCTCGTGCCAGCGGGCGCTCGCGGAGAGCGATCTCCACGAGGACGAGTTCGTGCAGCGCTACCGACCGTCGCCGGCCCACCGGCACCTGACCGGCGAGTCGTGTGTGGTCCACCGGGACGGTGTCCGCTGCGAGCGACGGCAAGAGAGCAACCAGACCGGCTTGTGCCACGCCCATACGAGCCGTTGGAACCGAACCCGTGACCGGCTCGGGCTCAGCCGGGAGGAGTGGTGCGCCGGAGTCGCTCGACCGCTGCCGCCTCGGCCCGCGTGCACGGTGGCGGGCTGCCCGGCCGACGCCAGGGTCGACGTCGGGCTGTGCGGCGGGCACTTCCGGGTCTGGCGGCTCGGCCAGGCCGCGCTGGGAATAGAGCGGCGCGAGGAAGCCGAGGCGTGGGCGGCCCGTCAGCCGCAGCGGTTGCGCGCCAACGAGTTCAGCCTCGCGGCGCTGGCGCCGACGGTCCGCGTCGAGGTGTTGTTCGCGCTGCAACAGCGCGACGCACAGGGGCAGCGGATCGATCCCCTCGCCGGCCGTGGCCTCGTGCGGGCGCTCGCCGGCCTGGACGCGCTGGCGACGACCGCGCTCCGCGAGCGGCGCGAGCGCGTCGGCCGCCCAGGGATCGCCAACGCCTACGGCCGCATGGCGTGGCGGATCATCGACCTGACCTTCGAGGAGTTCGGCGGGGTCTCCCACACCAAGCGGGACACCTGGGACGCGCTGGCGCTCGACCTCGAGACACCACGGCCGGAGCGGCGCCCCAACCGGGCGGTGATCGACTTCACCTCGATCAGCCAGGAGTGGTTGCGAGCGGCCACCAAGCACTGGGTGGTCACCGTCCGACCCGCGACCGGCGAGGTCAAGCGCGCCGTGCAGGTGGCCACGCTCGCATCGCTCGCCCTGTCGCGCCGTCCCGGAGGCGGCCAACAGGTCGCCGGCGTGGGCTTCGCGGAGGTGACCGCCGCCTACGAGGCGATCAAGGGCGCCACCCGCGCGGACGGCCGGCTCTACGACAGCCACTACCGCCGGGGCCTGTGGGCGCGGTTCTGGGCGATCATCGACCTCGGTCGCGCGAGCGGCTTGTTGGAAGAGCTGCCGGGCAGCTTTGTCCGCCAGAGATCCTTACAGCGGATCGTCGCCGAGGAGGCGAACGAGGACCAGATCGGCAAGGCCGTCCCCGAGACGGTGATCGCCCAGCTCGACGCCCAGCTCGACCTGCTCAAAGCCGCCCATCCCTACGGCCGGGTGTGGCCGGTCGCCGACACGTCCGCGATGTTCCGCACCGCGTACGTGATCTTGCGCGACACCGGGCGGCGCCCCGGCGAGGTGGTGTCGCTTTCCGCCGACTGCGTCGAGGTCGACGGCAGCGAGCACGCGCTTGTCTACGACAACCACAAGAAGCACCGCCTGCGACGGCGGCTGCCGATCACCGCCGAGACGGCCGCCATGATCGGGGAGTGGCAGGCGCGGCGAGCAACCCTGTTGCTGCCCGCGTCTGCGCAGAAGTGGTTGTTCCCCGCGCCCAACGAGTCCTCCGGGCCGGGGCACCTCACCACGATCCGGCTCTCCACGGCGCTGCGGCGCTTCGTGGCGGCGATCCCGGTGCTTTCGAGCGACCTGCCCGGGCCGGACGGCACGCCGCTTCCCTTCGACCGCTCGGCGATCTACCCCTACGCCTTCCGCCACTCCTACGCGCAGCGGCACGCGGACGCCGGGGTGAGCGTGGAGATCCTGAAGGAGCTGATGGACCACAAGGATCTCTCGGTCACCCAGGGCTATTGCAACAGTTCTGATATCCGACTCCGCCATAAGTCAGTCTCAAGCGGAAGCGCGAGGCGATCAAGATCATGAGCCGCTACGTGCACGACCGCGCTGGCAACGCCCGGCCGGACTCCGGCTCGGCGGCCCGCTACGAGCTCCGGTCCGTCGCGGTCCCCTTCGGCAACTGCATCGAGCCGAGCAACGTCAAGGCCGGCGGGAAGGCCTGCCCGATCCGCTTCCAGTGCGCCGGCTGCGGCTTCTACCGGCCCGACCCCTCCTACCTCCCCGCCATCGAGGAGCACATCAACGCCCTCCGGGCCGACCGCGAGACGGCGCTCGCGATGGACGCCGACGAGTTCGTCGTGCGCAACCTCGCCGACCAGGCGGACGCCTTCGCCGGGGTCGCGGTGGTGATGCGCGACAAGCTGCAAGCCCTTCCTGACACGGAGCGGGCCGAGGTCGAGGAGGCGAGCATCCTCCTACGCAAGGTGCGCGCCGGCCGCGATGCTGGCCGTGAGCACAAATCGTTACCGCTCACCATCGCCGAGCAGCCATGACGACGGCTCCGAAGGTCGATCAGATGATCGACGCCCGGCGCCACGACAGCACGACGAAGCGCAGCCGCGTGCTTGCCACGGTCGAGAAGATGCTGCGCGAGGGACGTCCGATCACCTTCGCCTCGGTCGCGCGCGAGGCCAAGGTCTCCACCTGGCTCGTCTACGCCCCCGGCCTCCGAGAAGCGGTCGAGGAGCACCGAGCCCGGCAGTCCGACCGGGCCACCACCGAGCGCCGGCCACAGCGCGAGGCATCTGGCGATGCGACCGATCTCGCCCTCGCCCGCGCCGAGATCACCCGGTTGCGGGCCGAGCGCAACGAGCAGCAGCGTCGAGAACGGCTCGCGCTCGGCTCGAAGCTCGACGACATCGCGAAGGCCGACCTCCTCGCCCGGCTCGACGAGCTCACCCGTCACAACTCCGAGGTCCTTGCCGACGCGGCGCGGCAGGGCTCCGAGAACCACGTCCTGCAGGCCCGCGTCGTGGAACTCGAGGACGACCTCGCTGCCGCGCGGACGAGCCTGCGCCGGATGATCCGCACCGGGAACCTCCCCGCCGAGCGCTCATAGCCCCTCGGACCGCGGACGCCGCGGTCCAGCCAACCAAGTCCCGCTCCCTCGCCTCGCCGCGGCCGGGTCCCGCCGCGCCCGCGAACGCGTCATCACCAACACCTGATCGGGCAGCCATTGCCAATGAAAATACGAAAGGAGGGTGCCTTTGCTCACCCTGCGCACCACCGGCACCATCGGCGCGTCACTCGTCCTTCTCGTCGCCGTGCTTGCCGCCGGGGCCGGCGCCGGAGTCGCCTCCCTCCTCGGCGGCGGGGACAGCGCCCCGTCGGCCACTGCCACGAGCGAGATCCCGGCCGCGATGCTCACCCTCTACGAACAGGCCGCGGCGAGCTGCCCAGGTCTCCCCTGGAGCGTGCTCGCCGCCATCGGACAGGTCGAGAGCGACCAGGGACGCGACGATGCAACCTCCTCCGCCGGCGCCGAAGGGCCGATGCAGTTCTTGCCGTCGACGTTCGCTGAGTACGACGAGCCGGTCCCCCCGGGCGGGGCCAACCCGCCGAGCCCCGACGACCCGACCGACGCGATCTACGCGGCGGCACGCGACCTCTGCGCGAACGGGGCACGCGACGGCGCCGACCTCTCGGCGGCCGTATTCGACTACAACCACTCCGAGAGCTACGTCGCCGAGGTGCTCGACCTCGCTAACTCCTACGGCGAGACGGCGGCCGAGGCCGTCGCCACGAGCACCGCAGGCGGGATCGCGCTCGACTGGGCGCTCGCCCAGGTCGGCACGCCCTACGTCTGGGGCGGCGAGACGCCCGGCGTGGGCTTCGACTGCTCCGGGCTCGTCCAGGCCGCCTACGCGGCTGCCGGCATCAGCCTGCCCCGCGGCGCCCAGGACCAGTTCGACGCCGGAGCGCAGCTCCCACCGGGCGCTCCGCTCGAGCCCGGCGACCTCGTCTTCTTCGGCGGCGGCCCGGGTGATGTCGAGCACGTCGGGCTCTACGTCGGCGTCCAGGACGGCCAAGCGGTCATGGTCGACGCTCCGCACACCGGCGCGGACGTTCGTGTCGAGCCGTTCCCGACGACGATCGGCGCCTCCTTCGGCGACGAGGGGTTCGTCGGCGCCACCGACCCGGCGGCCTGAGGTGCTCCGGAGTCACTCATGGTCATACCGGGTTATACTCATGGGTGTGAAGACCGCGATCTCCGTCCCAGACGCCACCTACGAACGGGCATCGAAGCGAGCACAGGATCTTGGCATGAGCCGTTCCGAGTTCTTCTCCCGTGCCGCCGCCCGCTACCTCGATGACCTGGACAGTGAGTCGGTGACGCGTCAGATCGACGTGGCCGTCGCCGCGCTCGCCGAGGACGACGACTCTGCCACCGACGCGGTGAGAGCCGGCCACCGGTTGCTAACCGACACCGCAGACGACTGGTGATCGAGCGAGGCGGCATCTACTGGGCCGACCTCGGGGCGCCGGGCGGTTCGCGACCGGCCAAGCGGCGACCGGTGCTCGTCATCTCGGCCGCCACCTACAACCGGAGCCGCCTGGCCACGGTCCTCGCCGTGGTCATCACCTCGAACACCGCCTTGGCCACGATGCCCGGCAACGTGTTCCTCCCCGCCAGTGCCACCGGGTTGCCCCGGGACTCGGTCGTCAACGTGACCGCTCTCGTCACCTTGAACAAGACCGACCTCAGCGAGCACGTTGGCGACGCTCCGCCGGCGCTCCTGAACGAGGTGGACCGAGGTCTTCGCCGGGTCCTCGACTTGTAGTTTCGACGAACCCTCGACAACGCCCGCGCATACCGCAAGGGCCGACGGTCATATCCCTGGCTGACGGGGCGAGGGCCGGTCTTCAGATCACGGTGCCTCACGTGCCTCGGATCACCACATCTCGGCTGCCAGGGAGTTTCCCGCTCACCTGGAGATAACCGAAGGACCCATGCAGTTCGAGCCCGCCACCTTCGCCGCCTACGACGAGCCGGTCCCGCCCGGCGGTGCCAAACCACCGAGCCCGTATGACCCGATCGACGCCGTCTACGCGGCTGCCCGCGACCTGTGCGCCAACGGGGCCGAGAATGGCGCCAACCTCTCGGCCGCCGTCTACGCCTACAACCACTCCGAAACCTACGTGTCTGAGGTCCTCGACCTCGCCAACTCCTACGGCCAGACCGAAGCCCAGACCGTCGCCGCCGGCACCGCGGGCGGGATCGCCGTGGACTGGGCGCTCGCTCAGGTCGGCACTCCGTATCTCTGGGGCGGTGAGACCCCCGGTGTCGGCTTCGACTGCAGCGGCTTGGTCCAGGCCGCCTACAAAGCGGCTGGCATCACCTTGCCCCGGACTGCACAAGCGCAGTACGACGCGACCACCAAGCTCGCGCCTGACGACCCGCTCGCACCCGGCGACCTGGTCTTCTTTGGACGCGAACCATCCAATGTCGAGCATGTCGGGATCTTCGTCGGCATGGAGGGCGACCAAGCCGTGATGGTCGACGCCCCGTACACCGGTGCCGACGTCCGCGTCGAGTCATTTCCCACGACGGTCGGTGCCTCTTGGGGAACTGGCACCTACCTCGGTGCGACTTCCGTCTGAGACCGATCGATGTCGTGAGGACGATCACGACAGTTCTACGTGCCACACCCCGCACCAAGTGTCAGGAACGGAGCGAGTCAATCACTCTGGGATCGGGGAACGACGCTCGGGCACGGCGCTTATTGTGAGCGGCTTGCCGGAGATGCAGCACGGGTGCAGGCCTGCCAGAGAGGACCAAGTTCCTTAGGTGCTCCCCCTTCTCAGCCGCGCCGAGCGCGTCACGGAAGTTCCCCTCCAGTCAGTGAGGACCAGAAGACGCGAGCAGGTAGAGGTCGAACATCGAACAGGAGGGCAAGCACGATCGTGGCGTGCGGTCGCTCAAGTCGTGCCGGGCCCTCGTGCTGGAGGACACCCGAGGCGTGGACGCGTGGACGCTCTGGGTCACGATGTCCTCCTAACGAGCTCGCTCGCGCCCACCGGCAACAGGCCACGAGCTTCAGGACGCCTGTAGGGCAAAGGCTGGTAACAGTTCGCGGGAGAGACGGCTCGGGATCGAGTCGGCCGATGTCGGCCGACAGAGGAAGTATCCCTGCCCATAACGAATGCCAAGTCCCCGGAGTACCTCGAGTTCCGCTACGGTCTCGATCCCCTCGGCGATGATCTCGGCCCCGGTTCGCGAGGCAAAGCTCACGAGCGCGGCCCCAAGAGCACTACGCACCGGGTCGTGTTCGATGCCGCTGGTCAGCTCTCGGTCCAGCTTGATCAGGTCGGGGGCGAGCTTGAGGATGTGGGCAAGACTTGCAAAGCCCGCACCGGTGTCGTCGATGGCCAGGCGCACGCCCATCAAGCGCAGCTGCTTGAGGGCGTGCGACAGCCGCGGATAGTCGTCGACCCTGACCTGCTCGGTCAGCTCCATGACCACGCGCCTCGAATCGCAGGCTGCGACGAGCTGGCGGACCTCGTCGGAGCCCATCGCCTCGGGACCGGCGTTCACGCACAGGGCGACACCTAGGGGAAGCTGAGACAGGGCCGCCAAGGCTTTCTTCACCGACACGACCTCGAGCTCGACCCCGACACCCATCGCGTGCGCGTCGGCGAACCAGACATCCGGGGTTCGCCTCGGTCGTCCTGAGAACCGAGCAAGAGCCTCGACTGCGAAGCACTTCCCGCTCGTCAAGTCGAACACCGGCTGGAACAGATGAGTGAGGCCGCGTCCTTTGAGGAAGTGATCGATCCGGCCTCTTGTCTCGAGTCTTCCCGACGCTCCTGGGTTCAAGACGTCGGCTACGAATCGCTCCTCTGCTTTCCGGTCATCCCCGTCGAACACCGATGCGCTGGCCGGGCCGTGCCAGGCGCCCGAGAGCAACGTGTCGGTGACCCCCGCCAGGTCGACGGCGGCTGCAATCACGACGCTGATGAACTGGGCGAGAGTCGTCAGCGTCGCGACATCGCGGTCGTCGAACGCCCGCGTCCGAGACGAGGTGACGCTGAACACCCCGACCGTCTGGTTGCCACGCCAAATAGGCACACAGACCGCCGAGACAACGTGAAATCCATGGCAGAGGTCGAGCTCAACACGAGAGTCGCTCTCGGCATCATCACAGCAGAGCGTCTCTCCCGTTCGGAACGAGAGCCCAGCGAGACTCCCATCCAGGGGTATCCTGCCGCCGATCTGCTCTTTCAGATAGCCCGAGCAGCACTCGAGGGCCAACCACGCTGCGTCGTTGGCGAGCCCGACGAAGACGCCGTCGGCACTTTCGAGGAGGGTCATCGCCTCATCAGCGACCCTCTGCATCAACATCACCGGGTCGGCGGCGCGTCTGATCGCCTCCTCGAGGCCAGTTCGTTCCATCACACACGCCTGCCTTTCTCGCAAACTCCGAAAGGCTCTCGGCACGGCTATTGACTACGGCCACATGGCCTGACGCGAGACTTCTCTCCACTTTGCTTATCGGACGAAATGTGGCCCAAGTTGAGGCGCCACCTCCCCGGCGAGCTCCAGGCCCCAGCTGGCAACGCTGCCGCCGGGTCGCCCAGGAGTCCTGAAATCGTCAGCGAGGGTGTCAGCGCCGGGAGACGGGATGGGCCGACGTCCAAGAGCACCCTTAAGCGACGCCGTTTTGTGGCCGATGGAAATTCTTGCTTGTTGCTGGGGACACCGGTGAGCATGAGATGGGCAACGGAGGCCATGGTCGACACTTTCAGGTACCGGTTGGTGCAGTACAGACGCCAGCCTCTGCTCGCGGGCGAGAGGGAAGTGGAAGCAATCCTGAAGGTGTTGAGCATCAACGACGCTCAGGGCTGGGAATTGGACCGCTTCTACGATTCGGGCTCAGACAATGGGTACCGGAACATCCTCTTCAAACAGCGCATTCCAAAGTGACGATCGTTTTCGGCTGAGAGTTGCAACGGCCCCCAGCCGTGAACCGAGGGCCGCGCGCGTAGCTCCATTGACCCGAGCTGCGCCTCGACCGTACCAAGCAAGCCGCTGATGTCACTTCGGCCCCGGTTCGTCCTCGGTCATGCATATTCCTGAAACCCGCCCTCCCCCTCGTCCTCGCTTCACCCTGGGCAGGTGGGACGGTCGCCCGCCCTGGCCCCTGCCGTCCGTCCATCGTCTGCTCCGGGATCCCATCCTGGCTTGTCGACTCTCGCACTGGTTTGATGTCGCTTTGCGTGCCGTCCCTTGCATTCTCGCCGCGTGGTTGGGAGTGGGCTTGAGCACAGACCGGCCGCAAACCGCCGCGCACCGGAGAGGGCGAGGGGCAAGAAGGGGGACCAGCGAAGCTGGGAAGGGAGGCGAGAAGCCGGCCACCCTCAAGTGCGAGAGCACATCATGCACGCGGCTGGTAGCTGGCGCGTGTCAACGACTATCCGATACATCTCGACGGGGTAGCTCGCATACTGAGGCGGGAGCCCCAGCAGGTGCCGCAGGTGAGGTTGGTACATGCAGTGGGACATTCTTACGGAGTGGAGGGTGAAGAAGGAGATCCCCGGATGATCAAGCTGCGATTGCAGAAGCTGCCAGTGGGGCTGGTACTCCGGATCGAACCACACGAGCCCGAGGTGGTCGATCAAGCGGTCCATGTCGTCGGGTGTGGGCGCTTCGATAGACCGCTTCCACTCGTCAGACCCAGGTTTCCAGCCGAGGAGAGCGCAGAAGGCATCCCGAACGCACCAGAGATCGCCAGGTATCAGCCGCTGAGCCGGGTCGATCTCCCTCGGTGACCACTCGAAGTCCCGCATTGTGGGCGCGTCCATAAGTGCTCTCATCGGGCTCGGAGGCAGGATGTTGGGATCGTTCATGCGCGCACTCAGAATGAACGCCCGCTGGCCGTACAAGAACGCATTGAGCCTCTACCGAGCCCAGCATAGGCGCCTCCCGCGAACACGTATGCGCCCGGGACGCCTCTGAGCTCCTGGGCGCCCGGCTCTACCGGGCAAGACAGAGCCGGTCGCCAAAGAGGTCTCACTGCAGTGGTTCAGTGATCGAGCGGGCAAGCTCGACGGATCGCTAAGGAGGGTGAACTCGTGGTGACGGCCGGTCTGATGCGTCTGCCAGCCGCGGGCGGTTCCGTGTGAGCGCTGAAGCGTCGTCGCCGGGTGCTTCTTCTCGACCACGGCGAAGGTAAGGCATCTGTGGGTGGTTTAGACCCAAGAGGCGGTGGGTGTCGGAACTGTCTCGAGCGATGTGCATGACCTTCCTCCTCGGTTGATCGGCGAGCCGAGATCTTCGGACCACTATCAGCAAGTTTGAGCGCCGATGCTTCGAGGAGTTCGAGAATCATCTGGACGTCCGCTGTGAAAAGAGGGAAACAGGGTTTGTTTCGGACAAAGCCGACATCGCCCGCACCCATCCGAGCTGACCGCCCACCCCCCTCGCGCTGCCGTGGATCACCCTGCTCTGTCCGGACGCTGCGCCGGTCTAGCGAGGCGCGAGCGCGAAGCTGGTGCTCCAGTCGAACTGACCGTAGTTGCCGAAACCGAGCGCCAGGAACCTCGGGGTAAAACATGTCGGAGCGGCGGGAGTCGACTCCAGGTAACAGAGTGCCCCGGACCGCTCGACCAGAAGCCCGGGACCACCGTCAACCCACTGCGGGTCAACCGCAGCGCCGAGTGAGGTGAGTTCCTTGGCCGATGTCGAGCCGGTTGTTGCCCACACGCGAAAGGTGGACTCCCAAAGGCCAACCGCAGCTCCAGTGGGTGCTCCCTTGCCAAATCCGCTCGGACCGCCGAGGCCCGTTGCGGTCACGTAAGCAAATCGACCGGCAGAGCCGTACGAGGGGCTGAAGGAGATCGTGCCGGCAGGCGACCGCTGCTCTCGGCAGCGGCCGATGAGCACGTCGCAGACCTGCACATGCTTGTCGGTCGCCCAAACAGCGCGTGAGTCGCCGAGGGTGATCGCAAGGTCCGCGCTATCCGGGGACCACGACCATGACCCTGGATCGACGAGCGCGATCCCGAGCGCGCGCTCGGTCATACCTGTCCGAGCGCGAACTTGCAGGCCATCTTCAGCAATGGAAGCCGAGTTCACCGGGTCGATCGCATAGAGCAGCGTCTTGCCGTCTGGCGAGAACGCGAGTGGGTCGTAGCTTGAGTTCTTCGAGCTGGCATCGACCCATGACTTCGCTCCGTTCGCCGATTCCGCAAGCAGCGACCCTTGGGTGAAGCCCACGCCCGCCGCAAAGTAACTGTCTCCGAAGGCGAGCTCGTTTCCCGATGCCACGATGGGTCCAACCTCGCCATCTCCGAACTGTTCGAGGAGGCTCCTGCCGGACGGAAACGAGATGGCCCGCACGCTGTGCGTGCCTCCGCTCGAGGTGGCGAAGGCGAGAATGTCTCCGGTCGTTGACCACCGGTAACAAACGATCGCACCTGACGCAAGTTCTCGAAGGTCGGACCCGTTCACGCGCACAACCCAGAGTGAGCTTGCACTCCTGTACGGACGTTCGAAGGCGAGCCACTGACCGTCCGAGGACCAGGAGAGCCCCGCGATGCCGGGTGAGGAGGAGACCACGGTCTCCCTCCCGCTCTTCAGGATCTCAAGTCGCCCGTGCAACACGAGGGCAAGGCCAACATCTGGGGTCCAGCCTGCGGTCGTCGTGGCTCCTTGTGGCGCCGCGGAGGCCTGCGACATCGTCACCACGTTGGTTGCCCACCACATGACCGACGACACCACCAGAGCGAGCACCAGTCGCCGGTTGGCCGTCCGATCTCGCACAAGAGGCCTTTTTCTCTTACTGCTCCCCACGCTCGACATCGGTGCCGCCTTCTTACGTACGGTGTTTCGTCGTGGTCGCCCGTGCTTTGTCGATCAAGCCCTCGCCGAACTCTAGATCTGCGCCAGTCCGTCAAGGCCTCGTCGTCCCGGGCCAGTCACGCTGATCGAGGCTCGGCGCTCGAGCCACAGGTTCTCCCTCCCGAGTCGGTGTGCAGCAGCGGTCCCTTCGCTACTGGTTTGGCGCGTCGTCGTGTGCTCGTTCTCGATACCGCGCCAACGGGCGTGGTGAGACCTGGTTGACCGACACCTTGAGGGGAGGTCTTCAGTGAGAAGATCCTGGGCGTGCGCGCCTTTCTCCTGCTCACGGCAGCGGTGCTCGTTTCGATCGGAATCGGGGTCGGCGTCATGTCAGCAGTCACGAACGCCGGGCTCGTCCACTATCGCCTCCCGTCCGTTGCACGCGACGTCGTGTGTCAACCCGTCGAGCTGGTCTGTCTACAACAGTGAAGGCCTGCACTTCGATTACCCGTCCTGCTGGACCGCGGTCCACTACAGCGAGGAGTCGATGTTCTCGAGCTCTCTCGTCGACTTGAGCGACCAACCCACCCACCAGCCGTGCACGATCACAACTTCGGCGTCGGGGACGACGACTACCTGCGGCTCGCCGATCACTCGTCTCGAAGCAGGCCGGGTCTTGGTGCAATGGACCGAAACTGGCTTCCTGGGTTGGACCCTCGACAAGGCGCCAGGTACGCCAATGACCGTCGGTGGCCTCCACGCCCGTGAGCAGGTCAGCCGGCCCGGGGCGTGCGGCGAGAACAGTGGCGACGAAACCATCTCCGTCGACGTGGCGCGCGCCTACCAGGACAACTACTACGCCATCTGGGCCTGCCTACGTGGACCCGACATCGATCAAGAAGCCGCCCAGATCCAGAGAATGCTCGCCTCGACAACCTTCCCCAACGGATAGCCAGCCCCGTACGGGTACCACAACCGGTCGCTCGGACGATCCCTGGACGGGCTCTGTGCCACCGATCGCCGAACGCGGTTCAAACTCTGGGCGAACGTGGCAGCAGGGCCCGCGGTCACTCGGCACCCTTTGGACAAGTCGGTGACAAGCTGGGGTCGTGTCTGACCACGGTGCGGCGGCCAACCGGCCGAGGATCCCTGTACCAGTTCCGGAAAGCACGATCGACATTCCCGACCTCATCGTGTCGGTCGAGCTCGACGACGACACCGTCAGCGCCGGCGACAACCTGCATGGAGTGGCCCACCTCAGCAATCACGGGCGGGGAAGGATCGCGTTCCTGACCGGTGGCGTGCTCGGCGGGATACGTACTGAGCACGGCACTTGCCTCGCCGGGGACTTTGCCGGCCCGATCGCGCCCGTCGGCATTGTGGTCGATCTTGCGGCAGGCGAAACTCGCGAGCTCCACGTCCTCGTAGGCACAAGGTCCTGCGGTCCTGACACCGTCGTCCCTCCCGGACGCTACGAGACCGTCATCCGGATCCCGATCACCTTTCAAGACCAGGACGGGCGTCCCTCAGCTCACCACCTCCTCGTACGGCCAGGACCCTTGATCACGATCCGCGCGCCGCGTCTACCGAACATGAAAGGGCGTGCTCCCAGCACATAGCGGCTCATCTTGTGGCCATGAAAGGTGGCGAACAGACGGCTGGGGAGCACTCATCAGACAGTTCGTTCATAGGACGGCTCTACCATCTGGAGCCCGGGTTACGCACTCCTGAAGACGATCATGCCGACGACATCGATGGCTCAGGCCCGCCACCGGCGGATGGCGATCACAGTCACCGCGGCCAAGATGAGCGTCAGCCCCACGTAGATGGCTGTCTCCACCCCCTGGAGCCTCCAGAAGTGACTCTCGGGCTGGTATTCCAAGACGTAATGGAGGTGAGCGACGGCTGCGCATCGGTCAACTCCGGCCTGTGACTGCGCCTGGTTGAAGCAGGAACCGACTCGGTCCCACGAGCTCGCCCACGTCTGGCCGGGAGCCGGGGTGGTCCGTCCGATCGGGAGGTACGCGGCGTTGAGCACCCAACCGTTTGGCTGAGTGCCGTTGATGGGCGCGGCTGGACTGACCGCGAACGCCGGGGACACGAGCGTCGGTCGTAGGCCATCGATCAGCAGCCGGACGCCGGCAAAGATCGGGACTCCCGCGGCAAATGCCCAACCTGGGCGTCGGATCAAGGTTCCGAGGGTGACTCCGAGCAGGAACGCGAACAACACGTAGCCCACGGCGACAAATCCCGTGATACCGAAGAGCTTCGGCACGATGTTCGACACGGCGGCGGGGCCCGAGCGCATGGCACCCGTCCACCAGTCGAGCAGTGGAATGAGCACTGCGACGAGACCAGCGCTCACCGTGGCGCCGACGAGCAGCTTGCGGCCGAGCCAGCGGGTCCGTGTGATGCTCTGGGTCCAAGCGACGCGATTCGTGCCGCGGTCGATCTCGAAGGCGATGAGCGAGGAGCCGAAGGCCAGCCCGAGCAGGCCCGGGAGAGCATAGAGGACATAGACATCGGCGCTGTTCCAGTACTGCGACCAGCCGGAGTGGCCGTCCAGCCCGCTCGCGACGAGCCACAGCACCAGAGCCACCACCACTCCTGCGGCGACGAGAAACTGCAGGCGCTGCACCCGCCAGGCGACCCATGTCATGGTGCGGGGGCCTCCGCGTCGCCACGGTGCTTGTTCGCGTACGGACGCATCACGCCGTCCATTTGCGCACCGCGATCACTGTCACCCCGAGCAGCAGAAGTGCCATCCCGAGGAAGATGGCCGTCTCTGCGCCCTGGAGCGCCCAGTAGTGGCTCTCCGGCTGGAACTGGAAGACGTAGTGAATGTGAGCCACGACCGCGCAGTGCGCCTGTCCGGCATTCGTCTGGGCCTGACTACTGATACTGCAGGATCGATAGAGCGTCGACGGGCCAGTCGACCACGTCTGCCCGGGGGCCGGGCTGGTGCGCCCGGCCGGCACGAAACCAGAGTTCAGGACCCACCCGTTCTCGACGGCCTTCGAGGAAAATCCTGTGAGGGACGCGTAGGTCGCCGCCGTTACGAGGTGGGGTCGGAGCCAGTCCTGCACCACGACGCGACAGAACACGAAGACCGGAACTCCAGATGCGAACGCCCATCCGGGATGGCGGATGACCGCTCCGAGCGCTGAGCCCAGCATGAAGGCGAACACGGTGTAGCCGACAACGACGAGGCCTGTCAGGTCGAAGCCACTCGGCTGGATGCGAATACCCGAGAACCCGCCCGAGTCCGTGCTGGCGGCAAGGGACACCGCCCCCGTCCACCACTCGAGCAGGACAGTGAGAGCGGTGGCCATGCCGGCGGCGACGATGCCGGCGACCAGGAGCTTGAATGCCAGCCAACGGGTCCGGGTGATGCTCTGGGTCCAGGCGAGCCGATGCGTGCAGTGATCCATCTCACCGGCGAGGAGGGACGCCCCGAGGACTAAACCGAGCACGCCCGGAAGGGCATAGAGGACATAGACCTCGCCGTCGGTCCAGTACTTCCACGTTTGACTGTGGCCCATGGCGAGGCCGGTGGCCGACAGCCAGATCCCGAGAATGACCACCGCGCCAATGGCGGCAAGGAGCTGTGGGCGTTGGACGCGCCAGGCGACCCAGGTCATCGGGGCTCCGCCTCCGAGTCGACGAGCCCGTGTCCTTTGTCCGCACGTCGTTCGCTCTGACCCGGTCCAGATCGCGAGCGATCGCGAAGATAGGCGAGAACGATCTCCTCGAGCGTGGGCTCGACCACCTCCCATGCCGGATCGATGATCGGCTCCTCGGCGCGGACGAGGACGGTTCTCTGGCGACCGGCGGTGACCGATGAGATGACCGTCGCCCCGTCGAGCGCGATCAAATCCGCATCGGCCGGGCCGACGAGCAAGCGATGGCTGGCGAGCACATGGTCGAGCTCGTCGGCGAGCTGGACGCGCGACGCCGAGAGGATGATGACGTAGTCACAGATCGTCACGAGGTCTGCGACGGCGTGGGACGACAGCAATACCGTGGTGCCGTCGTCGACGACCGATTCGAGGAGGATGTGCATCAGGTCCTCGCGAGCCAACGGGTCGAGCGCGGCAACCGGCTCGTCCAACAACAGCAGCTCGGGTCGCTTGGCAAGGCACATCGTGAGGGCAACCTGGGCCTGTTGGCCGCCCGAAAGTTTGCCTATCCGGGAGTCTGGCGAAATATCGAGCTCGTCGAGGTGACGGGTTGCTCTGGCGTCGTCCCAGCGGGGATTCAGCTCTCGCCCGAAGCGCAGCATCTCAGACACACGAAAACCTCGGTACAAGGGCCGTTCCTGATCGAGGTAAGCGATGCGTTCGAGCAGCTCGACGTTCTGCGTCCTTGGTGATTGCCCGAGCACACTGACCTCTCCCGTGCTCGGGGTACTGATCCCGGCGAGCATTCGCAGCAGGGTGGACTTCCCGGCGCCATTCGGACCGACGAGAGCCGCGACCCGGCCCAAGGGCAAGCGGAACGAGCAGTCCTGTAGGCCCCAGGTACGCCGGTACCGTTTCCCGAGGCCGAATGTCTCCACAGCGGCAACGGGCGTGCTCATGACGCCACCTCCTCCATCTGAATGGCCTTAGTTCGCATAGAGAGCGCGACAAGGGCGAGAATCCCTTCGTCGTCCATCCCCGCCGTGCGGGCCTTGTCGAGCCAGGCGACGAGCTCCTTGTGCAGCTCGGCCTGGCACTCGGGCGTCGTTGCTGGAACAGGCACCTCCAAGACGAAGGTCCCGCGTCCCTGTTGTCCCTCGACGAGCCCCTCGGCCTCCAGGTCCCGGTAGGCGCGATGCACCGTGTTCGGGTTGATCGCGATCTGGGTCACGACCTCACGCACAGGCGGCAGCTGGTCACCGGGTCGCAGCAGGCCCAGGCGTACCGCTTGTCGGACCTGGTCGACGAGCTGGCGATAGGCGGGGACCCCGGAGCGGGGATCCAGCCGAAAGTGGATCATCGCCCCCTGGGTGGTCATGTCCCTAACTACTAACATATTAATACATATTGCGCAAGCCTTGCCTGAGCGTCGTCGCCACCTCGAGCCGGGTGCTCAGATGCGTGAGACTCGCCCGATCAAAGCGAGCGGCACAGCTCTTGGCAGAAAGCGGCACCAGGTGCCGCCGATCATTCCGGTCGCTGCCCGGCAGCGACCGAGCTAGGTCCGCCATCTCCTTACGGCCAGCACCGTGATGCCGAGGAGCACCAAGGCCGCCCCGATGAAGATCGCGCTCTCGATGCCTTGCAAGGCCCAGAAGTGACTCGTCGGCTGGTACTGGACGACGTAGTGGAGCTTGTTCTCTGCGATACAACGATTCGCATGTACCTGGCTCACGGCGGCGACCTGGCAATTTTCGACCGTTTGGAAGCCGCTCTGCCAGGTCTGGCCAGGAGCGGGACTGAAACGACCAAGGGGCACATCTCCTGAGTGCAGAATCCACGCGTTCGCGGGAATGGGAGATGAAATGCCACCAGCTGCGGGACTTACCGCGGGACTCACCGCGATCGAGTGTGAGACCAGACTTGGCCGAGCGAAGTCCCGCACAACGAACCGGGCGAGCGCATAAAGGGGAATTCCCACCGCGAAGGCCCATCCGGTCCGGCGGATGAGCGCGCCCAGGGCAGCTCCGAGCATGAAGGCGAAGAGCACATAGGCGACGTCGACGAACCCGGAGATATCGAACAGTGACGGCAGGATACGAGCGCCTCGGTGTATGACGCCGGTCCACCATTCGAGCAAGGGCGCCATGGCACCTACGATGGCGCAGCAGGCGAGCGCACCCACGCCCAGCTTCACGAGGAGCCACCGTGTCCTCGTGATGGACTGAGTCCACGCGAGGCGGTTCGTCCCCTGCTCGATCTCCCGAGCGACGAGCGGTGCGCCGAGCACGAGGCCGAGAAGCGCAGGCATCGCCACGGCTAACCCGAGGTTCACCAAAGCGAAGTTGTTCAAGGTCGAGTAGGTCTGCCCGAGGGCAAAGCAGTTGTTTCTGGTCGCCACCACATCCACGCAGTGATGGGTCACGTTGTAGGTCGTCCAGGCAGCCGCTTGTAGTGACCCCGTGACGGCGAGCCAGATCGCGAAGGCAACGACGACCACGATCGCGACGAGAAACACCAGCCGCTGCAAACGCCAGGCCGGTTCGATCATCGTTGCTGTCCTTCGACGCACTCGCCAACGCGAGCGTCGGTGACAGCACTCTGTTCACGCAGATAGGCGAGCACGATCTCCTCGAGCGTCGGTTCGACAACTCGCCAGGTCGGATCGGTCACGGGCTGTTCGACGCGGACGAGCAGCTCGATCTGGCGTTCGCTAGAGGTCCTTGCCACGACGACGACCCCGGCCGGTGTGTGGGAAGCGCCTTCGCTCGATCCGACGAGCAGCCGGTGGCTGGCGAGCACGTAGTCGAGATCGTCGGCGATGAGCACACGCGACGCGGAGAGGATGATGATGTAGTCGCAGACCGTCGCGAGATCGGCGATGGCATGGGATGACAGCAGCACTGTCGTTTGGCCGTCGGCGACCGAGCCGAGCAGGAGGTGCATGAGTCCTTCGCGCGCGACGGGATCAAGCGCGGCGAGCGGCTCGTCGAGCAATAACAGGGCCGGCTGCTTTGCGAGGCACATTGCCATCGCGACCTGGGCCTGCTGGCCGATCGAGAGCTTGCCGACCCTCGCGTCGCCCGGAATTCCGAGCTCGCTGAGATAGCCGTGGGCTGCCACTGCGTCCCAGTTCGGATTGAGCCGTTCCCCGAAGCGCAGCATTTGCCCGACGCGAAAGGCGCGGTATAGGGGACGTTCCTGGTCCAGGTACCCGATCTTGCGAAGCACGTCCACGGTCTGGCGCTGGGGCGAGTGGCCGAACACCCGGACCTCGCCAGCGCTGGGCCTTGCGATCCCTGCCGCCATCCGCAGGAGGGTCGACTTTCCGGCGCCGTTCGGTCCGACGAGCGCGGCGATTCGTCCCGCGGGCAGGCGGACCGAGCAGTCACGGAGCCCCCACCTGCGGCCGTAGCGCTTGCCGAGACCGACAGTCTCGAGTGCGGCGACAGCTTCGCTCATCGAGTCACGCTGTCCTCGGGAAGCACGGCAACGGCGACGAGCGCCGCGATGGCGTCTCCGTCGAGTCCGGCTCGGCGTGCTCGTCCGACCCACCCCCGGAGCTCTTCGAGCAGCACGGTGCGGTCTTCCGCAGTGACCCGGGAGGTCGCGGAGGCCGCCACGAAGGTGCCGAGACCTGCACGGCCTTCAACTACGCCCTCGTGCTCGAGGTCTCGATAGGCGCGATGCACCGTGTTCGGGTTGATGGTGACCTGGGTCACGACCTCTCGCACCGAGGGCAGGCGGTCACCGGGACGCAGCAGGCCGAGGCTCACGGCCTGGCGGACCTGGTCGACGAGCTGGCGGTAGGGCGCTAGGCCGGTACGAGGGTCCAATCTGAACTTGATGAGCGGTCGTCTCGATTCCACGACCGCTGTATTAATACGTTAGTACGGCCCGCGTCAAGTAAATCTCTGGCCTCGGGTTAGGTGGGTGTGGTGCCGATCCCGGGCGAGGGCGGACGTTGGAGACCGAATGTCGCCATCGAACTGCGCAGCGTATTTGACTGTGCTGGCACACAAAACGACGTCAAGGCCGCGTGCGCCAGGCCGCCGATTGCCCAGCGGACTCCCATGGCTGGCGTCGCAACCCAGAGGGATATCGTCCGGGCACCATCGGTTAGGAGAACCGGAGAACCGACACGTATCGGATGAAACAATGGAGGCAAACCCGATCCGTCTGACTCCGATCGTTGACCTGACCGAGGATTTTGACGGTTCTGGGGTCACGGTGGCCATGTAGAGCTGTGATGTTTGCACCTCGGAGAGGCCGCTGATGGGTGATTCCACCGACAAGTTGGATCGTGCGGTTGGGTTCGAGACGTTCTACAACGCCCACTACCTGCGGATATCCGGGTACGTGCGCAGGCGCGTGCCCGAGCACGAGGCGGCCGACGTCATCGCTCAGGTCTTCACCGTCGCATGGCGACGCTTCGAGCAGGTGCCGCCCCCGCCCGAGGACCGCCTCTGGCTCTTTGGCGTCGCGCGGCACAGCGTCGCCGACTATCGCCGTTCCTGGCTGCGACGCCTCCGGCTCCACGCCCGCCTTGTGCAAGAGGTGCGGCCAGTCGCGTCGTCAGTCAACAACCTCGATCCTTTACACGATCGCGTCGCCGCGGCGGTTGCCGGGCTGCGACCAGGAGATCGGGAGGTGCTTCAGCTCGTGTTTTGGGATGACCTCACACACGCTGAAGCCGCTGCTGTCCTCGGCTGCTCGGTGAACGCGGTTGAGCTCCGGTTCCGTCGTGCACAAGCCCGGGTCCGCGACGCGCTCGTCATCACGCCGGTAACTGTCGATCCCCCGGACATCACGCCTGTTGCTCATCAATGGAGGAGCCAACCATGAATCTCGACACACTGATCCGCGAGGTCAACCCTGCGCCCGCCGAAACAGTTCCAGGACCCGACTCCTTCGAAGCAAGGGCGATCCTTGAGCACCTTCGAATCGAGTCCTCACCGCGACGCCGACGCCCCGTCCTTGTCGGCGGGCTCACGCTCGGATCGCTCGGTGCGGCGGCTGCGGCGGCGCTACTCGTAGCGAATCTCCTCCCCGGTTCGCCAGCCCGGCCTACCTCCGCGGCCGCTGCGACTTTCGTTCACCTCGCCAAGGTCGCAGCCTCCCAGCCGGCGACCAGTCCCCCAGGGCCCGGGCAGTACGAATACACCGAGTCCGACGGGAGCAACGACGACTGCACCAACGAAGGCAGTACCTCGTTCTACTGCTACTTCCTCCCCGAGCAGCGTCAGATCTGGATCGGCGCGGATGGCTCCGGCCGGATACTTGAAACCTTCGGAACACTCAGCTTCGTCACCCCCGCCGACCGTGCGGCATGGGTGAGCGCCGGCAGCCCATCGATCTCGACGACACCCTCGGACACGACTTTCGGTCCGCACACCTTGAGCGACGGCCCGGGAGACCTGGCCAGCCTGCCGACCGATCCAAGCGCGCTCGGCGCAGAACTGTCCGCGCGGAAGATCGAAGGGGGGCCTCCGGGACCCGCGGAGGACTTCGTTCAGATTGGTGACCTCCTCCGGGAGACCGACGCCTCTCCGGCGCTCCGTGCAGCCGTGTACCAAGTCGCCGCGGACATCCCGGGCGCAATCTTGTTAGGAACGGTGACCGATCACTCGGGGCGCTCCGGAATCGGTATCGCCCGCGTGAACGACGACGGGGTCGAGCAGGAGTACGTCTTCGACCCAACGACCAGTGCCCTCCTTGGCGAGGAGCAGCTCGCGACCAGCGTCAACGCCGGAGGCGAAGGGGTTTCCGCTGGCACCGTTCTTGGCTGGGCGGTTTACCTCTCCTCAGGAATCGTCGACTCGCTCTCGGACACTCCGACCGGGACGGTCACGCCGGCACCACCGGTCACCTGCACCGCCGTCACGACGCCTCCGACGACGCTGCCGGGCGCGGTGCCTGTGCCTGGGACAGTCCCGGGCAGTGACGTCTATCCGGCGATCTGCAAGGGTTGACCGCAATGATGGACTGGCGTCCGGTCACCTACTCTTGCCTCGTGGCACTGGGCGAGGCCGAACAGACAAATCGGGAGTGAGATGCCGATGGCGGCTGTGGACCCAGATGCTGACGTCGAGGTGGTGAAAGGCCGAGACAGCGTTATCGCGAGGATCCCTCTCGCCGAGGCGCCCGGGCCGTGGATCAAGGAGTACGTATCTCTCGCGCGCGCCGAGGATCTAGCCGCAGAGGTCCGGGAGGAGCATGGCAGGATCCCGCCTGTTGTCCAGGTCCTGCCGGCCTCTCGGATCGGGAAGCCTTCTCAGTATTGGACTCAGCGCGCCACTTCACGCTGGCGACTGTTGATAGGACGGCCGCGGCCACGGCTACGGAGCAGCAAATTCGGAAGTGGTGGGAACTACAACGAGGCGACGCCGCGCTGTAGGCGCCCAGGGGTCGCTGAGCGTTCAAGCAAGGGGCGCCTGAAGTTGAGGCTGGCGTCGCATTCCGTGTAGTCGGTCTACATGCTGGGCGAAATCCCGCTGACCGCCGCTTTGACCTCGGGCACCACGCCGGTCTGAGTACAGTCGTCGGCACAGGTTGCCTGATCTGCATCGCCAGTGGAGTCGCTTGAGATCCGGCCAGAAGCGTACCGAACGACGGACCTCGCGCCTCAGCTGACGACCGGTTTCGCCTTGCTTTCTCGTTCGTACAGAGGTCTCCTCACCAATGACACCGCGCTAGAGAGGAGACGCCATGTGGCGAGTTGCCGTCTACGCCCGAGAAGCCCCCGGTCGTGCAGGCCGGTGCCGGCTGGACCGACAGGTAGGCCAGCTCGCTGCCCAGCTCGCCCGACAGCGCGACTGGCAGCATGTCGCGACCTACGCCGACCAGTGGGCGGGTGTCCAGGGTGTCCGGGATGACCGGCCGGGACTGGCCCGACTGCTGGCCGACGCACCGACCTGCTTCGATGTCGTGGTCGTCGACGGTTACGGACGAATCTCGCCCAACCGGCACGAACTCGGTGCGATCCTCGACCACCTGAACTCAGCCTGCGTGACGACGGTTGTCCTGCGCCCATCGGCTGGACGATGCTTCGCCAAGATGGTTGCAAACCTCGCGCTGGCCGACCTCATCGGCGAGGCGGTGCGCTGACTCGCCAATTTCGTGTCGCCTCATCGGATGGTGGGGATCGCAACGAGGGCGACGCCGCCCATGAACGGGGCGCGAACGGTAGAAGCATCCGATGGCCGGGTGAGACGCGCCGCTCGATCACGAAGAGAGCCGCGTCCATGAACGCTTGGGCGTGTCGATGCCGGAGAGGACCTGCCCTATGTTCACGACGAGAGACGGACCGGGTGGGCACCGTCTGAGATGTCGGGGGCGCTGGTGGTGAGCGAGCGGTAGAGGCGTGTCGTGGCGGGCTCGACTTCGAGATCAAGGTCCCCAAGGCGTGCCTGGAGGAGCTTCCAGGTAGCGGTGACCGCGTCGATGCGGCCGTGGGCGGCGTGGAGGGCCATGAGCCGACGATAGGGCTCCTCGGCATAGCGGTCGAGGTCGATGGCCCGCTTCAAGGTGTCAGCCGCGGCGTCGGGTTGTCCGGCGTGGTCTTCGAGCTCGGCCAGGCGGAGGTGGGCGTCGAGGGCTCGGCGGTGGAGGTCCTGACGGACCGGTTCGACCCAGGGGTAGTCGCTTCCTTGGAGGAGGTCGCCGCGATAGGTGTCGACGGCTTGGCGCAGTGCGGCTCGGGCCTGGTCGTCGGTGGCCCGGGCGGCATCTGCGAGGGCCGCCTGGAACTCCCACAGGTCGCAGGCGATCTCGGCCGCGCACGGTTGGTAGTGCTCGCCGGTCTTGGTGAGCACGTCGAGAGCTTCGTCGCCGGGACCTCGGAACCGCGCGCGCAGATCGCCGAAGGCACGCCAGAACTGCTTACCGACACGCTCGGGAGTGGTGTCCGGCCACAGCGCGTCGACGGCCTCGTCGCTGGTGGCGCCTTCGGGGCGGACCAGGTACCACGCGAACAGGGCCTTGGCACGGCTCCGCAGCCCGGTCGCGACAGGCTCGCCGTGGGCGGTGATGCGAAACGGACCGAGCATCTGGACGACGATCGGGCGGTTCTGTCCTTCCTCCACGACGCAAGGTTCGGGCCAGGGCTCGGGCTCCCCGGCACTAGACGGTTCGTCGGCCCGTCCGACCGGTTGCAGGACGGTGATCGGCTCGTCGACCAAGGCCTCGACCTCGTCGTCATCGGGGTCCTCCTCGTCGAGGCTGTCCGCGACCGCGTCGAGCAGCTCGACCGCTTCGTCGGCTCGCAGGCCGAACAGCTGGGCGCCGGCCAAGTGCTCAGCGAGCGCGGGCGGGTCCGCGTTCGTGACGGTTCGGCTGGCGTCGACGGACAGCCGGCCAATGGCGGCTGGGCTATGGCCGAGGAACACGACGGCGATCCCGAGGCGGGCCGAACCGCCCAGCAGCGCCGCCCATCGCCCGATCGAGTCGTCGGGCACCTCGTCTAAGAGCACGACGATCAACGGCAGCGGGTTCTCGGGGTTCGCCTCCCTATAGCTCATGGCATCTAGGGTCTCGGCCGCGTCGAAGCGTCGGGCCCGGGCGATCATCTCGGCCGCGACGGCGCGGGCCAGATCATCGGAATCCTTGGATCGCCGTATCGTCGCATCTGGGCCGAGGCCGGGGAGCAGCTGCTCGGCGAGCCTGACACTGAGGAGGACCTCGGCGGCGCCCGGACCGGCCCGGACCAGCAGGCCGGTGACGAGCGCCCGGGCGATGTCGTCGGTCGTCTGTCCGCAGACGGCGACGCCCGACAGGTCAGTGGTCTCGACGGTGACGGTCGCGCCGTTGCGGGTACCGACCTCGAGATGTCCCGGGTCCAAGCGGCGCTCGATGTCGTCGAACGGGGCGATCCGAAACGCTCCGGGGTCACTCGTGTCCTCGTGGTCCACCTCGACACCAAAGGGGTGGGCGAGGTGGCGCAGCGTCGGCCGCGACGGCTCGAGGGTGAGGTCCCGGCCGGGCTCGGGCGGCCGGTAGCGGTAGGCGTGGCGGCGGCGCAGGCGCCCGAGGGCCACGGCCGAGAGGACGCCCGCTGCGAACGAGCCGGCGACGACCGAGCCCGACGGCAGCCGGACCGGCGCCCCGGTCGTGCCGGCCTTATGGGCCGCGCTGGTTGTCGGGACCGGTGCGTGCGCTCCCGGTACGGACCTCACGGGTCGGGGCGTGGTCGATGGGCTCTGCGCAGTCGTTGGCGTGATGGCCGGTGGGGCGGGTGAGGCAGTCGGTCTCCGCGGCGTGGTCGTGACCGGGAGCGTGGTCGGCGCTGAGCTTGGTCGTGTCGGCGTTGGTCCTTCGGGCATGACGAGGGTCCAGCCGGGGTCGATCCAGTGAGGGTCGGTCAGGGTGCGCCCGTCGGGCTGGGACCGGCCCGCGTTGAGCTGGTAGATCTCCGACCAATCCAACGGGTCGCCAAGCTGTCGCTCGGCGATACCCCAGAGCGTGTCGCCGCGCTGGACGACGTAGGTGCGCGACAAGTTGGTGGAAGCTGTCGCGGCGTCGGGCGTGCTGAGGTCTGCTGCGGCCGGTTTGGAAGTCGCCAAGAGCGGCTGGGTGGCACCGGTGAGGACCAGCGTGGCAACTGGTTGGCGTCCGCCGGCCGTCGACAGGCCACCCCCGAGCGATCCAGGTGCAGCTCCGTGGGTCGGGCGGGGTGCGAGGGAGAGGACGGCGACGATGACAGCCGCGACGAGCCGGCCTGTGACCGGTTGGAAGATCCCGGCGAAAGGGAGCCGGGGGGCGCGGCGCCCGGCGAGGGCGGCTGGGATCTCAACGGCGATGGAGGCGACGAGCACGGCCCAGGTGACCCAGACGGCGGCGGCGAGGGCGTCGATGAGGGCCTGGTCGGGGATGCCTCGCTGATCGAGGGCGTGGCCGACCTGGGTCCATGAAGGGACATGGTGCGGGAGGGGCCAACCGATGAAGTGCCAGAGTGCCCAGGGGATGCCGGCGGCGAGGGCGGCGAGGAGACCGAGAGCACAGAGGCCCTTTACGATGTGCCCGACACGGGTCATCACGGCCCGCCGTTCTGTTCGGCGGTGGCCGTGCCCGTCCCGGTGACAGTGAGGTGATCGATGCCGCCGATGCTCAATATCTGCATGGGCTGGGTGATCGAGACGGTAACGGTGACCTGGTCGCCGTTCACGGTGACGCTGCCGCTGTGGCCGGCCGCGGCGAGGTAGTCCTCGGCATCGGTAGTGGCTTGGGCGGGGTCGAGGGTGATCTGGCCGGTGGCCCGGTAGGTGGGGATGTTGATGGCCTGCGCGCCGGCACGTGCGGCGGCTTGGGCCTCGTCGATGGCCTGAACCTTGGCGGCGAGCGTCAGCCCGCCGTCGAGGACGAGGCCGGCCATGAGCAAGAGCGCCAGGGTGAAGACGACGACGAAGGCGGTGACCATGCCTTCCTCCTCGCCGGAACGGGCACGCAGTCGCCCGAGGGTGACAGTCATGTGGCGCTCCGGTAAGTGTCGACAACCTCGACGAAGCGGCTCGAGATGGACTCCGAAGCCGGAAGGCGCAGCCCGGTGAGGTCCGAGAGGCTCACGGTGCAGGTGACGGTTACGGCTACCAAGCCGCCGGGGGTGAACTGGGCGGTGTCAGTGCTGACACTGAGCTGGGCGCAGGTGACGTTGTCGGATCCGAGCGCAGCGGCCGCGGTCTGTTGTGCCATGGCGATAGCGGTGGTGGGGTCGCGGGCGATGGACGCGGCCCGGGCAGCTTGAGCAGCCGCGCCGTCGACGTCGATACGCGCGCCGGCCAGGCGTCCGAGGGCGACGACGAAGAGCAGAACCAGGATGAGAAGCGGTGTCAACAGCACGAGCTCGGCGACGACGCTTCCGGTCTCGTCCCGCTTCACACGGGCGGGGAATGTCATGGCGCTTGAGCCGGGTCGCTGTAGTCCTCGGTCGGGCCGGACGCGACTGCGGTGACCGGCAGTGAGAACAAGCCGAAGACGCTTATCGCGTGACCGGTGACTACGACGGTGGTGGTCGTGGCGGTGCGAGTGGCGGTGATGTCGGGACCCACGAGCACGCCGGTGCCGAGCTGGTCGAGGACGCTTTGGGCTTCGGCTTGTCCGGCGGCTGCGGTCTCGCCTTGGAGCCGGCCGACGGCGAGGCCCTGTTGGGCGACGGCGTCGGCGACGTGGGTGGCGTGCTGCCAGAGGGCGAACTGGACGACGCCCATGATCAAAACCAGCAACAGCGGCGTGGCTAGTACCAGCTCGGCCGAGACCGAGCCGCGCTCGTCACCTCCAAGGGCGCGACACCACAGACGCCTTCGCGGGCGCGCTGGCGTGCGCAGCCTCCGCAGTGTAGGGAGGCCGTGAACGTGGCGCTTTGGCAGCCTTGTTGGCGCCGGAATCGTGGGAAATGCGCGGCTGACCTCTGCGGGTTGGCCGGTGTTCTTGGTGCCGTGAGACATCGAAGTTGGCG
>Ga0182030_10003045_pt1 | contig 35741 bp, 30 predicted proteins | sample 812S3MmetaG_FD_121299 | JGI IMG/M metagenome (GOLD analysis project Ga0182030, IMG submission 121299) | Permafrost microbial communities from Stordalen Mire, Sweden - 812S3M metaG (Illumina Assembly) | ecosystem: Environmental > Terrestrial > Soil > Wetlands > Permafrost | place: Sweden...
ATGTCGCGGTGCACAATTCCGCTGGAGTGGGCGGCGTCGAGCGCGTCCGCAATCTGGATACTCAGGTCCAGGAGCTGCTCAATTTTGAGCGGCCGGCCCTCAATCTTGTGTTTGAGGGTCTCACCGTCCAGAAACTCCATGGCGATGAAGGCCTGCCCCTCGTGCTCGCCAATGTCATAAATGGTGCAGATATTCGGATGGTTCAGGGCAGAAGCGGCCTGCGCCTCACGTTGAAAGCGGCTGAGGCTCTGAGGATCATGGGCCACCCCATCGGGCAGGAACTTCAGCGCGACGAAACGGTGCAACCGGGTGTCCTCGGCTTTGAAGACGACGCCCATGCCGCCGCCGCCGAGTTTCTCGATAATGCGGTAATGCGAGATGACCTGGTCGATCATTAAGCAGTTCTGGCTTTGGGTCACCCCATGTTAAAGATGCGCCGTCTGTCCGTCAATGAATAATGGCCCCGCGGCAGCAGCGTGCCCGACCTGGAAGCGCCGCTTCCCACCCCGACATGGAGGCTTACGAGACTGTGTCACAACCCGCAAAGGAGTTTTGCGATGGAACAAGCGCCGCGAAAATTCGACTGGTCTAGCCGCGAAGCGGCGGGATGATGTTAGGCGTGGGCGTCAGCCCACGCTCGAAGCGGAACATAACCCGAGCCGCAGAGCGGCGGCAGACGGATGCGACACAGTCTCTTACGCCTGCCGCAATCGTCGATCGGAACCCTGCGCTTCAGTCCTTCGTATATCCACTTGAAGGCGCCGCGCGGATGGGAAAATGCGCGCCAAAGGACGGCTTCATGCGTAACCGAAGGTTGTTGTTGTTGATGTTCTTGGGCTTGGTCGTCATCGGTTTCCGGGCAAGACTGGCGTCAGTCGTGGAGGGTAAGTCTTTGCCACGAAACCCGCAGAATACGTCCGCCGCCGGCATGTCTGACGGGAAGATGGCGCACATGTATATGACGTCGCTCCGGCCGCCAAAGCCAGGCGATCTACAGAATGCTGCTGCTATCGTGGCCGCAGCCAAAACAGCGATGGCTCCCTATCAGGATTATCGCAAGGCCCTGGCTGACGGCTTTGTGATCTTTCTTCCGAACATTCCGCAACCCCAATATCACTTTACGAAGGGCGCCAACGGGCTCGAGGCACGCCGGCACTTCGACCCTCTCAAGCCCACCTCGTTGCTCTATACGAAAACGGCCGACGGTGGATACAAGCTAGTGGGAGTGATGTACACCGACCGCGTGGACGCCACCGAGGAGGAGTTGAACCAGCGAATCCCGCTGAGCGTGGCGCGTTGGCATCAGCACGTCAATTTCTGCAAGGCGCCGGTGGGAAAGAAACTCGAGTATTTTGGCCCGCATGCCAGGTTCGGCCTCGTGGGTTCGATCAACACCAGAGAAGCTTGCGAGGCTGAGGGCGGCGAGTTTTACCCTCATGTACTCGGATGGATGGTCCATGTTTACCCGTATGAAACCGATCCGAAGAAAATCTGGTCCACGGAGGATGACGGCCATGGCCACGACAACATGGACCAATCAGCTATGCCGGGAATGAAGATGGACTAAGGATGGCGAGCTAGTCCACAAGTGCCCGCAGCTCCCCTGTAAACGCCTACAAATCTTTCTCCGTCCAGCCATACCGCAGTGAGTCAACTCGAAGGCTGTCTTCAAGACAGTTCTTTTCTCGGCCTCTTTTTGCCTGCCTTACTGGGAGCGGGCCCTGTACTCGAATGCTCCCTGGGGTTCAGCCTCTTGCGGGTTTGAGTGCGCATTTTTGAAGGAGCTTTGGCGCGGCTCATTTCGTCTAGCCGATTGCACACGGCCGGCGAAACCCCAACGGGACTGTACTTCTTGCCGCCGGTTGGCGCCTTCGACACGCACAGGCGGCGCCAAAATTGGTTGACTAGGGTGCTGAGATCTCTCTAACTTGCAGATGGAGTTGCGGCCGGGCTGCCCTGCGACAAAGTCTCAATGACCAGGCGCACATCCTTGCTTTCGGCCTGCTGAATAATTCTCAGACCCTCACCGCCAACAAGCGGATAGAGAATCGAGTGGCCCCCAATCGAAACCGCCAGATCGAGACCGTCGATCGTGACATTGTGCAGGATGGACGGCTCGCTCGCTAAACGCTGTGCGGTCAGCCACGCCGCGTCGCGCGCCGCCGTCATGTCGAAGTTGACCAGCGACGTCTCGCTGCGCAAGCCAATCTTTTCCAGATCGCCAATCAGAGGAGAAACGGCTGCAATCTCGGATGCCACGGTGCCTACCAGACTTGCCAGTACTGCGTTTATCTCGTCAAAGTCTGGCTTGAGCTGCGGCAACTGTTCCCCGGGACTGACCTGTGCAGCGGCAATGCCTAGATCCAGGTTAATGTGCGCGTTCATGCCCGTCAGCAGTTGCTGCAGGATGAGCAGGTCGGCATCGTTGCAGCCCTGGAAAGCGAGCATCCAGCTTCGCGTCGCTACCCCGCCCGCCTGAAAAGTGGCGAGCGCAGCGAGGTATCGCGACGCGAAAACTACATCCAACTGCTCCATCAACGGGCCGTTCTGGAAGTTGCCACCGGCGATACCTTGCCGCACCGCGCAGGTCACCCGCCGGTACAGTGCCGCAAAATAGCCCAGGCGGCTCGCGCTCTCATAGGACTGCTGAACAATCGCGTCCAGCGCGGAGACTACATCGTCGATGGTCTGCGCACTCATACCGCACCGGCTCCTGCCAGATTACTTCGGGTCCTTCGCATCCGGTTTGCCGGCAGCCTGGGAGTCTTTGCTGGAGCCGCTTTGAGTTTTGTTATCGCTGGCTTTGTCCGGTGGATGCAGGCCGCGAGTGGAATATCTCTCTTTGGACAGCTTATCTTCCTTGGCGAGTTTGTCGGCGTCTTTCGGCGGAAGAGCAGGCTTCTTTTGGTCTCCGCTTTTGGAGTTTGCCTTCGCGTTCGCGTTCGTCTGGTTCTGAGTTGTCGCCTGCCCATCAGGTAGGCCAGCGAATGCAGCTGCGGAGAACAGCAGCAGCGTGATCAGAGCGGCCAGTCTTGCGGGCTTCTTCGACATCTCACCCTCCTGATGCATGACGGTGCTCCAGCAAGTGCACGTAGTGCTCATAAATGGTATGGAGCACTAGGAGCACGAGCATAGCAAAACCATCCACCACAAATCCAAAATTCACGAAGGTCACATAGGCCAAAGCAATGGCGATAAAGACCCCTACCAGAAATGCCAGCTGGCCGCCCAGCGGTTTTCCTCTCAATCGCCAGACGAGCCACATCACCAGCGCCGCCAGTAGCACATCAAGGAGAGCCATCTTGACCCGCCCCACCGGCGACTTGATGCGATCATCAAGCAGACCTTCGATGTAATTCGCGTGATAATACATTCCCGCCATGTCGCCCGCCGGACTGGGGTGATTGTCGACCTTTGTAGGGCTATCCGGCCACTGACTGCGGTTCCCGCCAATCAGGACAATCCGGTGATGCATGGCTCTCATGGCATCATCCGTACCGTTATAAGCAGCGGCGGCCGAGATATGCGGAAAGTCCTTCTGCGGCAGGAAAGTCGTGTACACGAACTGGCCGTTGTCGATCCACCAGTTAAACCGGTCGCGACTCAAACGCGTGATTCCGGTTGTCCCTTCAAAGGCGTCCACCACCTGTAGGGCAAACGACGGACAGGAAACCAGTTTTCCGTCCCGGATTCCATCGTGGGCCAGTGGCACCTTCCTCATATCTTCCGATGCACGATCCAGCCCGAGCCGTGGATCATAAAGATGTGCGTTCTGCACATCAACACTGCTCTGCGTATCAACACAGGGATGCAAGTCGAACAATGGACGAGCCTGCCCGGTTGGTGTCACCGCGACGAGGCCACTGGTGGGAGACGGCGCCGCTCTGTCCACATTCGGCTCGGCAGGATCGCTAATGTTCTCGTCCAACGGCGTCATGTTGTCGGGGTCGAAGCCGAAAGTCAGTACGACTGGTATGTGCGCCTGTTTCGCCCGGTAGATCGCGTCGTAAAGCGCGCGGTTCTTCTGCTTGCGAATGAGATCGGTGTTGTCCTCCTTCACGCTGGTCAGATTGATGTCCAGCGCGATGACGGCTGCGTTAGCGGCCACGGCGTTGTCGATAACGTGGGCGAGAAAGCCGCGGTCCGTGATGTCGTATTGGCCGTTCAGGCGGAGATTATCGAAGAAGGTGGCATTATCGATCTCGACGCCAACCACCCACTTGGGACGTGGCTGGCGCGCTTCCCAATGGGAAATCCCGTTGTAAACCCGCATTTGCGCGGTGATCAGATCGGGAAAGTGGTTCTTGATGTCTTCAAAGTAGAAGCTGCCCACCCCGACCAGCACCAGCGTTGTGACATACCCGAAGATATGCCAGAGGAGGTGACGACCGTACGGCTCTTCCGGTTTCGATGGATAGCTTTCTTCCATGGCGGTGCGTCAGGTCAGGAACAGGGCACAAGAATACCGCGAGACTTGGAGATTGGCGCAATGAATTTACGCACCGCGGGCGACTACCCTCCGGTCGGGCTTGAACCAGCCGCGGGCGCTACGCCGATGACAATCTGATCGCCCTCGTCGCTCTGGGCCATTGCAGGAACTTGAGTTGCTCGCAGCGAGCGGGCCCGCGCTGACACTTGTTGCTGAACATTGGAAAACATTGTGCCAATCGGCTCCAGTCCATGGCTGCGCTTCAGCGCTTCCATCAAGTAGTAAGTAAACAAACCGTGACCGCCGCCCAGCGCCCCGTCTGCGATCGCTTCTTCGTTACCCTGGCTGGCCGACAGCACCACCCGGCCCGTTCCCTGTTTCATCAGGTCCAGGGTATCCTTCGGCACTGCCGAACCGGGCGTCAGCAAACCTTTTCTTGCGCCCGCAGCCCCACCGCTGTAGCAGGTATCCAGCACAATGATCGTGCGTCGCGCCTTAAAGCGGCTGGCAACGGCGCTGGCCACCTCAGCCATCCCCAGCCCGGTGGCGAACAGCGAGTCCTGGTCGGTAAAATTCGGGCCCACCTGGGTATCGTAAGTGACAATGTAGCTGGCATTCGCGGTGTCCATGTCGCGCGATGAACCATGCGTGGCAAAATACACGACCACAAGATCATCCGGCCCCGCCATTCGCGCCAGCAGGTTCAGCTTCTCCTTGATGGCGACGGTCGTGGCTTCCCTGTCCTTCAGCGTGATGACGTGGTCCGGCTTGAAGCGCCCCACGCCGGGGTTCTTCAGCAAATCCGCGAACGCCACAGCGTCGGTGGTTGTGAACTTGATGCCCAGCTTTTCAATCTCCGGCTGCTGGAATGTGCTGATGCCCACGATCAGCGCCCATTTGTCACGAATCGGGCTGGCGGGCGGCGGCACGTTCGGCTTCGTCGAAGATGTGAAGGGATCGAGCCTCTGCTGATACGCCTCGGAGTTGTTGTCCTGGGCCTTCTTCAGGGCGTAGTCCGCCAGGCGCGCATTGCCCAGATTGCGTTCCAGCAGAGAGCGATAGTACCAGGCGTCGCCCAGTGTCGGACAGGTAGAGATGGCGTGCTTCAGCAGCTCGACGCCGTCTTGCATGGTGGAGGCGTTGCTGCCCGGGTGCACGCGCTCCAGCGTTTGCAGGACCAGATCTTTACCTACTCCGCAACGCTCCTGCGCCTGCACAGCTGCGCCGGCCAACAGCATCAGCACGATGAGCCGCCGTGCGATCATTGCGTGGCCGTCTTGCCCTGGCGGGCGCGCGCCTTCATGGCAGTGAGAATCTTCCCTTTCACTCCATTGTTCGCCAGATTGACTTCGCCGTCGACGCTCAGATCAAAGTTCACCGCTGATGCATGACGGATAGTATCGATGATGTTCTCCTCGTCGACATTCGCCTTCACCAGCTTAATGACCTGCTCGTTGGTAAGCGGTGGTCCCGAAGACTTCGCCGTGCTCGAGGAGGCAAGGCTCTTGCCTGTTCCTGTGGAATTCGACTTGGTTGAAGGTGTTGCCGAGCTGGTTCCACTGTGGGCCGTCTTTGTGGTCGTGCTCTTGCTTGATTTCGAAGCCGTGTCGCCGCTCGAAGACTTCGAGCCCGAGGTGGTGCTGGCTGAAACCGGTTGCTCTTGCAGCTTCTTGTAGTGCACCAGGGCTGATTCGATGCGATTTTGCGGCGGGATAAAATACTTCTCGCTGGGCTTGTCGTCGGCCGCCTTGCCGTAGTTGATGGCAGCGTCCTGGAGGTTCTTCTGCGCGGCCTTCTGATCTTCCGCCGCATAGCCCATGGCTTCGTAGCCCACTCCAATGTTGTACAGGCGGTAGGCATCGTCTTCTTTGCCGGGGAACGGTGTCATGGTTTCCAGCTTTTCCACGTAATCGCTCCAGCGGGCATTTTCTGCCAGTTTGTTGTAGTCGCCAAGCTTGCCTTGGGCCAGCAGGACCTCTACCGACTCATCGGTTACCACCAGCCGGGAAGCAATCTGCTTGACCACGTCGCTCAACAGCTTGTTCTTCAGGTCCGCAGCCGTTGGGGGCGTGTCCGCGTCGCTCTTGCCGTGTGCAATCGTGTTGAATGTGCCGCTTATCTTTCCCGTGATGCCTTTCTTCGTCGAGCCATTCTGGTCAAACGCATCGTCGTACTTGGCGGAGATGTTGGCCGAGTCCAGCGTGCGTCCGCTGCGGTCCTTCGCCACGTAAGACACGGTCAGCAGGCCGGTATAACGCGTCACCGTTACATTCTGCGGCTTCTTGGAGCCAACCTCATATTGCTGGCTGGTGGAGGATTGGGGCGTCGGCTGTGCATACTGAGTAACGGTGCAGAGGATCAGGTTGTCGGGGCTCTTGTCGTCCTGACTCAGACGGGCATCATCCTTCATGATCTCGACCTCCAGCATGGTCCTCAAGTCCTGGGGGACGTCTTGCTGGATGCTGCCGTGGGCGTTCGCTTCAACCTTGAAGGTTTTGCCCGTAAGATGGGCGTTCGGCGGCAGTTTGCGATGCAGGGTTATCTTCTTCTTCGTGGTCCCGAAACCCTGCCCGTAGCCGTTGGCGCAGAACAACGTGACATGAGCGACGCTCATGCAGGCCAGCCAGAATACAAAAATCCTCGACGTGCGCAGAGATCCGGGCATCTGCCCCCTTCCTTCCCCGATCAAGGCGTAGGGGCCGCGAAGACGAACGGCGGCTAGAATTCCCGCAACTATACCAAACCTTACGGCGGAAAGTCATAACTGTATCCGGGCGGGATCGAGGTTTTCCCTGTCAGAGGAACTCGAACTGGAGGACGTGGATGAAACTCGCGAGTTTTGCTCCTGACTGCGGAGATCCCAAGTCCGGCCAGATCGGTTTGCAGACCTACCGCGATGCCCACGTGACCCCGCCGTCAGACGTGCTCCAGCGTGAGCCGCTGCCGGTAATGACCGTTCCCTGCTGAGGATCGCTGAACTGGATGGAAACGATGTTGCCGGTTTCGGCGCCGGAACTGGTGACCAGCGGGACCTGGCTCCAATGCTGCCCAGCGTCGCTCGAGTGAAACAGTGCACCCCCGCTGCCACCGGCCCACACGTCATTTCCGACCACAGTCACGACGCGGAACGTCGTAGCCTGATCGCTGAGCACGCCTGTCCAGTCATTAGCAGCCACGCGATGTTCCAGGCGCCCATCGGCGCTGATGCGCCATTGCCCCCTCGCGGCGTTGGCGAGCCGCATCGGCAGCGCCGGCTTCGCCAGGGCCTCACTTGGACGCAACTGCGACAATGTGTCGGCTTGATTTCCCACTAGCGCGGCATTCGTCCCAGGGCCCGCTGCGGCGACTTTGGCGCCTCCCACAACACTACCGGCCGTTTGGGCGCTCTCGTCTGCTGAAGCGGCCGCCATTCTTGGCGCCGATGGATGTTCTTTTGTGGCCTTTCGTGCCGGCGCGCCAGCTACGGCGGCCCTGGGGGTTATTGCAATGGCAGACTCTGCCTGTGTGGTTTTCCCGGACGTCTCGAGTGTAGAAGACATCGGCGAAGCAGCCGGTTGGGTAAGGTTCCGCGTCTGAGCGCTGCTGGCAACGCTCGAAACAGCGAGGTGAGCCAGATCTCTTGAACTCACGCGCTGCCATATCACAACACCGAAGACGGCCAATCCCACCACCGCTGCAGCCGCCCAGCCCATCCCGAGCCCCCATCGACGCCGAGGACTCCCGGCCGAAGCAACAGGTTGTTGAAGCGCGTTCCCGTAAACCGGAGTTGGAACCATCTCGCGAGCCGCAGCCGCCGCCACCAATTCTTCCTCGTCAATCACTGCATCTTCAGCCGCACTGCTGGCGAGGAAAACCACTTCCCGGCAATCGGCGCAAAGCGCCAGGTGACTGGTGACGAGGTCTCGCTCGTCACGTGGCAACGTGCGTTCCACAAATGCCGTCAGCGCGTCCGGCGAAGGATGGTCTTCACCGCCGCGTTGCCGGGCGAGCGCCTTTCGTGCCGGGTTAGGCAGTTCCTGGTTCATCCGCACTCGTCCTTCTCTTTGTAGAACGCGCCTTCCGGCGTTTCTTGCCGCAAAGTCTCCTTAACTTTGATGCGCAAGTCGCGCACGTCCACATCCTGCATGGCTTCGTCCGCCTGACGTGGCGACATGCCTGACTCAATCACCCGCTTGCGAATGCTCTTGCGCAAAGCCGAGGTGACGCGCTCCAGCTTGCGGCTGATGGTGGACTCATGCACGCCCATCAGTTTGGCAATCTCGGCCAGCGTTCGCCGGTCAAGGTAATAAGCCGCCAGCAGGAAGCGGCCTTCCGGCTCCAATGCGGCCAGCTCCGCGGCCGCCGCATCCTCGACGCGAGGGTCGGCGACGCTGACATCGGCTTCCCTGGCCTCGAACTGGCGTCCGTCATCCAGTGCCTCATCCAGACTGGTCGTCCGCCGGGAACTGCGGTAGCGGTTGATGTACTCCTGCGCCAGCACTGTCCGCAGCCAGCCTTGCAGCGAGCCGCGTCCCTGATAGTAGCGAAGCTTGGAGGTCCGCTCCTGCCCCTTGGTATCCACGCCGTAGATCTCGGCGTAAAGCGAATCGGCCAGTTCCCGGGCAGCGCATTCTTCCCGCGCCATCTTGTATGCCGACTCATAGAGCGTAACCCGGTACCGCAAGAGAAAAGTCTCCCAGGCGGATTCGTTTCCATTCATGCAGGCCCGCGCCAGGACCAGGTCTTCCAGATGAAGGGACGCCAGAAAGTTTCGCAGCTCGACCGCTGTACCCGTGAGTTTGCACTGGGCACCCACGTCGGCAAGTATCCCCGCGAGCTCCGCCTCATCGATGCCGAACTTTCGCGCTCCGCTGGCCTCGTACCGCTGGGCGCAGAACTCCCGCAAGGCGGCGGCAATCTGCGCGTCGAGCGGGCTGGCAGCGGAGGCGGAAGCCATGTGAGCGAATCGTATCAATTCGTCTGCAAGAAAGACATCGTCTTGCGTTCTTCTCCTAGAGACGGCCCACTGCCTGCCCCGTCACCAACCGCAAAGTCGCGCTCGGTGAAGTCCCGGAAGTGTGCGCCTCCCGGAGGTCAATCATGACTTACAGCATGCTGGCGCAGCTCACTTTCATGTTCGTAGCTGCGACATTCGTCAGCGCAGGAACGGCCACTCACGAATACCGCGTCCTGCCCCCCGTAACCAAAGGAAACCTCAGCATCTTCCCCATCGTCGGAGGCGTGGAGAGCGACACCGCCGATCTTCTTACACTGGACGAAGGCGTGCGATCGGGTTTGGTCGTGGTGGCCGAAGCCGGTTCGTTGCGTGGTCTGGTTCGTCCCGGCACGAACATACCGCGAAGTTCCGGCGCCGAAGTCAACCGTCTGGTGCTGGTCAACAACTCCGACCGGCCTTTGCTGCTGCTTGCCGGCGAGGTGGTGACCGGCGGCAAACAGGACCGCGTAATCGGTGTTGACCGCATCGTCCCGCCCAGGTCCGGCCCCATCGATCTGTCTGTCTTCTGTGTCGAACCCGGCCGCTGGGTGGCCTCGTCCGACCATTTCGGCAGCATGAAGTCACAAATGGCTCAGCCCAGCGTGCGTATGCCGGCAATGGCAACGCGCAATCAACAAAGTGTCTGGGACAACGTGGCGTCGGCGCTTGGCGGCATGGCCATGGCAGCGCCGCAGGCGAGTCCGTCGCTGCGCGCCACCAGCTCCTATGCCAAGGCCATGCAGAATCCCGACGTGGAGAAGAAGATCGCCTCCGTCGCTGACGATTACGATGGACTCATGCGCGAACTGCGCAAGGTGGGCGCGAAGGGCGTGGTCGTGGCCATCAATGGGCGCATCACCTGGGCTGATGCTTTCGCCAGCACCGATTTGCTGCAAAAGTATTGGCAGAAGCTGATCCGATCGTACGCTGCCGACTCGCTCACCGCGGCCAGCGCCCACGGGTATGCCGACCAGAAGTCGGCGCAATTGTTCCTCGACCAGTTGCAGGGGACCCACGAAGTCGCCGAGACCGAGCCCGGACTCTTTCGCCGTGCTGAAATCTCAGGCGATGGCTACAAGGTCTTCACCCTGACCTCGCTGGTGCCGAAGTACGAATACACCGTCCACCTGGCGAAGATGGTGTGCCGCGACTCCGCCCGGCGGGGCATGGAGCCGGATGGGATGATCCGATAAGCGGACTGGAGCCTGGCCCGTGAGCGCATGGAAAAGAAAACCCCGCAGGTGCTGTGCCTGCGGGGTAGTTGCGCCAACTCAGCGGCGCAGACGATCTAGCGAAGAACTACACTGCCTCATCGCCCTTCGATGCCAAGCGTGCAGTCGGAATTAACGTTCTGGATGTAAATGTCCGAATTGCCGCTGCGGTAGTCTTGGAAAGCCACCGTGCTGAGGCCAGACGGGGCCAGACCAGCCCACAGCCTTGCTTTTGGCGACACTGCCGACGAAACTGCGAATTCCGGACACACGAGGCTGCCGTTGCCATCGAGCTTGACTGCTTCAACCGTGCCGTTGCCGGTTACCTGCTCGTCAATCCAATACGCCAGCGCGCCCGTGCCAATCTGCACGTTTACCGGGTTAATCTGGGCATCGTTACCCAAGGGGACGATCACGAGTCCGCTGTTACCCCACTCCAGCGCGCCCGCCGAATTGAATTTCTGCGCCGAGATTCCTTGAAAGCTCTGTGTCGAATCCTCCTCGGTCCAGACCAAGAAGGTTTCCTGCGTCGCCGGATTGTAGGACAGGCTAGGCGACACCCTTACATCCGATCCGCCAATGGCTCCCTGCGATCCGTTGTGTCCAAACGCCTCGGTGCCGTCGGTAAGAATGTGCTGCGCGTAGACCTGCAGCGTGGGGCTGTTGGTGTACCACGAGAACACGCCGCCGCCGTTGCCGTCGGGAACGAAGTAGGGAAACTCGCCGAACTGCAGCGATCCGCCGTCGAAGACGTGGACGTTTCCTGATCCCCACATCAGCTGGCCGCTGGGCGAGATTTTGTTGGCGTAAAGATAACTGTTGCTGCCGAAGCCTTGATTCACGACAAAGGAAACCACTACCGAGCCGTTGTCTCCGGCGTGCAAGTCGGCCAGCGAATAGTAGTATCCGGACTGTTGCAGCACGACGCCGTAATTTGACGCCGTCGCTCCCACCCACACTGGACTGCCACCGGGAGTGAGCTTTTGCAGGACGGTTTGATTGTTCGAAGTCCAGCCAACCACGATGTAGCCGTCCGTGGTGACCGTCACCTTGGGAGCGTTGTTGCTATTCACATTGCCGAACGTCAGCGCTACACCCAAAGGTCCCCACAGCGCCTGGCCCGTGGGGCTCATCTTGGCGACTGTGATCTGCGCGTTGTTGGGATCGCGGCGAAGGTCCTGAAATGCCAATATGGCATTGCCCTCGCCGTCGATGGCAAATCCGTAGTCCTGCGTGGAACTCAGCCCATTCTCCAGGGCCACTTGAATGCCGTTCTGCGGGAATTGTTGGACCCCAGTTGCGCTGAGCAGCTGATAGTAGACGTTGTACCCCGAATTTGGAATGACGGGATTATTGTTGAACCAGCTCACATACCAAGTGTTGTTGGGAAGGGCTGCGGTCTTGGGTTGCACCTGGTCCGCGTTGGGAAAGTTGGAGAGAACAAGGTTCTGCGTGGGGTCCGAGGACCACTGCGCCCACGCGCTCGAAGTCATGGTAAGTGCCAGGCCAAATATTACTGCGCGTACCGAATGTTTCAATTCTTCCTCCTGGTTCCGGATTTTGCCGGACTTGCAATAACGCCGCCGAGGGAACGATCTGCTGACGTGAAGCAACCACCTTCAGCATACATTGTGAACCCCACTACTCTGCCCTGCACGGCGCCAGAAAAGTTGCCCGTAGTGTTCCATTCCGCATTTCGATATGTGACAATCGCCCGATGGTGATTTCTGTCGTTCCACCGGCAGGTCCTGATGCCTGACAAAGCAGCCGCGAGTCCCTTGACGCTTGCCGTTGATCGCACCGGCAACGCCGCCGTGGTGCGATGCAGCGGCAGGCTGGTGTCGGGTGTGAACGATCTTCTCTACCTCCAGGTCAAGCAACTGATTCCGGATTGCAAACGAATTGTGCTGGACTTGCAGGAAACCACCCACATGGACAGCATGGGCCTGGGGACGGTCGTTCGTTTGTACGTCTCCGCCAAGTCGGCAGGCTGCGCTTTAGAACTCGCCAACGTTGGCAAACCGATTCGTCACCTTCTCGGCGTCACCCATCTCATGTCGGTATTGGCGATCATCGGCGAAAATAACATCCGGATGGGATGATCCACGAGCGCAGCTCGCACCCAAAACGGCTCCTTGGGTCCTTGGTGTAACATGGCCTGCCAGAGGCGGTATGTGTAGCAACTTCGGATTCAACCATCATCCCGGAAGACCTCCTTGCGCGCTGGAGTCGCACTGGTACTACACTCTCGTGCGATGGATGGCCTGGTTGCGCCTGAGATTTGTCACCAGGTCTTCCCAGATAACCGCGCCCAGCAGCCGCCCCCGAAGGCCGTTCTAAATTCTGGGTTTCTAAACTCTGGAACGTACCTGGCAACTCAAATCCCACCGCTCAGCGTACCCCATTCACTCTGTACAGGTCTGCAAGCCGCAGACGGTAGAAGCCATACGTATTACCGTCGGGCGTAACAAGCGGCTTTTCCAGCCTCATTTCACCGGGAAGGGTTGCAATGGCGTCGTCGCCAGGTCGACCCAGCGTTCGCCAGATCCCTTGACGAAGTTCAGCGACTCGATGCGAAGCGTTCGCGGGCCGGTGTAGGCGCTCCAACGCTGGCGAGCGATCTCCAGCACCTTCATGGCTTCGTCTTCAGTGTCCATCTTGGCAATGGTGAGATGCGGCATGTACGGCCAAGGCTCTGCGAAATGAAGGGCCTGCCGGTTGAGCTTATCGTGCAGCTCGCGCATGCGATAGGCCCCGCGGGCCACCCTCAGGAAGACCGTAGGAGTCAGGGGAACAAAAGTCTCCACGTCGCCCATCGTAACCTCGAATGCAGGCGTCGACTGGCAGACCTCCGCAAGCAGCTCCATCGCCAGCTCTTCGCTGCCGGACAGCGCACGTGGAGGCAAAATCGTCACGTGCGCATCAGCGTGCGTGTGCGCCGGATGCAGGTCCCGGCGTAACTCCTCTACGAAAATTCCCACCGGGCTGCGCACGTACGCAACCGTGGCATATACGAGGGCAGGCATGAACTTCTTCATTATAGCGGCGATAGTGGGACATGTCGGATACCCAGTTGGGCAACCGCACATTTTGGGCCGGGCACATGGTGCCCATCCAAAACGTAGTTTAGAATCAGTGCAACAACAGAGTCGGGGCGTAGCGCAGCCTGGTAGCGCACCTGCCTTGGGCGCAGGGGGTCGCTGGTTCAAATCCAGTCGCCCCGACCATTCCTCTCAGCTGCTTGCTCCCATGAGGAATTTACGATGACTGCAACTGTCTTCGTCGGTGCCAGCGTTGACGGCTTTATTGCACGGTCGAACGGCGCACTCGACTTTCTGCCGGAGGGCGGCGGCGAGCCTCACGGCTACACCGAGTTCATTGCAACCGTCGATGCGATTGTCATCGGTCGTAACACCTTCGAGACGGTCCTGTCCCTGGGCGACTGGCCATATGGTCAGAAGCGGGTTGTAGTCCTGAGTAGTCGCCCCGTCGACTTGTCGTTAGCCATTGGAGGAGTGGTGGAACAGATGGCCGGGCATCCGGCTGACATCGTTTCTCGACTCTCGGCCAGTGGCGCCCAGCATCTCTATGTCGACGGGGGAATCACGATTCAACGGTTTCTGGCTGCCGGGCTCATCCAACGTCTCATTATCACTCGCGTGCCTGTACTGATTGGAAACGGGATTCCTCTCTTCGGCGCCTTGCCGCACGACGTTCGTCTCCGTCACATAGCGACTCGGCACTACCCAAGCGGCCTGGTACAAAGCGAGTACCATGTTGCGGGTTAACGTCGCCCGATCTGTGTGCTCTTTTGACCACCTATTTTAGTTAGCCATTGACAACCCCTTCGCGCGCGCCCAGAATCCTAGACTAATCCAGTCCCCGTCACCTACGAGACCTCCGTTCATGAAAGGAATGCACTATGCGCCGTTTCAGCACTGCGTTCGCACTCGCCCTCTCAGTCGGGTTGTTAGTTTCCTCTCTCCCAGCCCAACAAACTTCGACGATCACCGTTCCCAATCTCATCCGCTATAGCGGAACACTGAAAGATGCGCTGGACGTGGCGTCCGCTCCTGCGACGACCGTGGGCGTCACTTTCGCGATCTACCAGCAGCAGGACGGCGGTGCATCCGTCTGGCAGGAGACACAAAACGTCGCCATCGATGCTAACGGCCAATACAGTGTTGTCCTGGGCAGCACGACTGCCACTGGATTACCTGGCGATCTTTTCTCGCAGCAGGAACAGCGTTGGCTGGGCGTTCAAGTCCAGGGACAAGCCGAGCAGCCGCGTGTGCTGATGGTCAGCGTGCCCTACGCTTTCAAGGCACACGAGGCGGAGACGCTGGGCGGCAAGAGCGTTTCCGACTTTGTGTTGGCCAACAGCTCCAATTCCGCAGCAGCCAGTGGCAGCAGCACCAATCCGGCGGCAGCGACTACGGCGAATAATCTCCCAGCGGCGCCGGTGGGAACGAAGAAGGGCGCGGCCAGTGATGGGCCGACGAACTTCAGCGGCACGACGACCGACCAGATCGTGGGAGTGACCCAAAGCGGCACGGGATGGGCGGTGAACGCCTCCGCCGGCACGAATGGTATCGCCGGCACCGCGACGGCAGCCAGCGGGACAGCTCTCGGCGTGGAGGGCGTGTCTGCCAGCACCAGCGGATACGGAGTTTTCGGCAACGCGACTTCGACCACGGGTTCCAGCATAGGCGTGAAAGGCAACTCCAGCAGCAGTTCGGGTACAGGCGTGCGGGGCACGGCCACGGCGACTTCGGGCAATACGACGGGAGTCAGCGGTTACGTCGCTAGTACAACGGGCGTTGCAGGATTGTTTAACAATGCCGCCGGGGGCGTGATTCTCAGCGCGCAGAACAACGGCCAGGAAGAGTTTTCCGTGGACGGCCTGGGCAACGTGAACACCGCCACGGGAAGCTACAAGATCGGCGGGAACAAGGTGGTAAGCATCAACCGCAGTAGCTTGTTCATCGGGGTGGGAGCAGGCCTCACTACCGTCGGTAGCGCCGACACTTTCTGCGGCTATCAGGCCGGTACCAGCAACACCAACGGATCTGACAACACCTTCTCCGGCTACCGGGCCGGCTACAGCAACACCACCGGCTCCTACAACTCCTTTTACGGCCTGGAGGTTGGCTACAGCAGCATCACCGGCTCGTACAACTCCTTCTACGGCGACAACGCCGGCTATAGCAACACGACTGGTTCGTACAACACGTTCAACGGCCACAAAGCCGGCTATAACAACACCACAGGCCAGAAGAACACTTTCTCCGGACTCCTGGCCGGATTTAGCAACACCACCGGCTCGGACAATCTCTTCGCGGGTGAGAACGCAGGCTACCGCAACACCACCGGCAACGACGATGTATACATCGCCAACCAGGGCCCGACTTCCGGCAGCGAATCGAACACCATCCGCATCGGCACCCAAGGCACCGGCGAGGCCCAGCAGAATGCCGCCTACATCGCGGGTATTTACGGCTCGACTACGGCCAGCGGTGTGGCCGTGCTCATCGATCCCACGGGGAAGCTGGGCACCGCAGGCGGCGCCGGAATCGTGACCTCGTTCAACGGGCGTACCGGCGCGGTCCTTCCGGCGGCGAATGACTATAGCCTCTCGCAGATCAGTGGAAGGCTCGTCAGCTCACAACTCAGCGGCACGTACGGAGAAGCACTGAACCTCAATAATCACTCCAATGAATTCGCGGGGAATGGTGCGGGACTGCTAGGAGTGCTGCCTGCCGCTGGCTCGACTAACTACATTCAGAACGGAACGGCACAGCAACTCGGCACCAACTTCAACATCAGCGGCAACGGGACCGCCGGCGGAGCGCTTTCCGCCACCATCATCAATGCCGCCAGCAGCTATCACATCAGCGGCAGCACGGTGCTGAGCATCAGCAGTAGCAGCTTATTTCTGGGGATCGGAGCAGGCACCGGCACCACCGGCATCGAGAACACTTTCTCCGGCTTCCAGGCAGGCGCCGGCACCACCACCGGGACGGCCAACACCTTCTCCGGCGACAACGCCGGCTTCAGCAACGTCGGCGGTTCTTTCAACGCCTTCTATGGCCACAAAGCCGGCTATAGCAATACCGCGGGCCAGAACAACACTTTTGCCGGCCTCTACGCCGGCTTCAGCAACACCACCGGTTCGGACAACGTCTTCTACGGCCAGACAGCCGGCTATGCCAACACCACCGGCAGCAATGACGTGTACATCGCCAATCCTGGTCCGAATTCCGGCACCGAATCGAATACTATCCGCATCGGTTGGCAGGGCACCGGGGCAGGTCAGCAGAACGCTGCTTACATCGCTGGTATCTTTGGCTCAACCTCATCGTCGGGTGTTCCTGTGTTTATCAATTCGTCCGGACTGCTGGGAACGCTGACCTCCTCCATGCGCTTCAAAGAGCAGATCAACGACATGGGCGACAGCACCAGCGCGCTGATGAAGCTGCGGCCGGTGACTTTCTTCTACAAGCCGGAATACGAGAAGGGCGAGAGAACGCTGCAATACGGATTGCTGGCGGAAGAAGTCGCCCAGGTTTATCCCGAGCTCGTGGCCTACGATAAAGACGGCGAGCCGTACACCGTGCGCTATCAATACCTGGCCTCAATGCTGTTGAACGAAGTGCAGAAGCAGTATCGGCGGGCGCAGGAGGCAGCGACGGTAATCCAGGCGCAACAGAAGGAGATCGAGAGCCTCAAGGGTGAACTGCAAATGCAGAACGCCGACCTCCAGCAGCGGCTGTCGCGACTGGAGAAGCTGGTAGGCAATCAGGCCCAGACGATTGCGCTGAAATAGGCGGAAGTAACTGCCGGCGTGGATAGCTCCCCCTATTCACGCCGGGAGCATGACTGAGTCTTATCAGCACAGGCCGTCGTTAATTGTGTGCGACCGTGATTCATTGACTGCCGTTGTTTGCCAATGGGATTAAACTTATTCGGAGTTACAACGCTGGTTCTCGGGCCTCGCCGCTATGCGGATTCTCGCCATCATTGCTTGCACCTTCTTCCTCGTTCCCTGCGTGTTCGCCCAGAACTGGAAGCAAGTCCACAAGAAGGACGACGTAAAGTGGGCGAAAGCGACCGGGCTGGATCCAATCACCGTCCACAGACTCTGGCGCGCAGCGTCGACCGTACCCGACGAAAAGGATGACGATTCACGCATTGCCAATCTCGACCTTGAAGGTCTTGCGGAACGTCACCACGTGCTGCTGGTTACCTATGCGGGCGAGAAAAATTGCCTGGCCATCACCGTCTTTCGCCAGCTTTCAGAAATCAAGTTCGACAAAGTCTGGTCCGTCGACAAAGCGCCGGACGGGACTAGCTTTTGCGATTCCGCACTCGACAGCGCCTACGCCGGCGCCCAGGACGGCGTCATCAACGTGCGAGTGCCAACCTCGGCTGCCGACGGTTCTCTGAAACATGTAATCTACGCTTACGATTGGAACGGCATTACCTACCGGTTTGCCGGGCAGAAGGAAGTCGAGGGCAGATAAGGTCTCTGCCTCCTCCGCGGCACTTAATGCAACGCGCCGGCCAGGAATCCCGACACATCCTGCTTCAACCGATCCAGCGAGTCGCTGCGCAGATACATCATGTGCCCGGCGTCGTAATAACCCAAGGTAATCTTCGCGTGCTGCTGGGGATCCAGGTCCATATGATTTAACGTGTACTGGGTTGCGAAGTAAGGCGTCGCCAAGTCGTAATATCCCGATGCCACGAACAGCTTCATATAGGGGTTCTTGACGAAAGCCTGCCGCAGCGCTTCGCTGGTATCCGCAAAGCCCTCGCCAGCCGATCCCCAATCCCATTCCAGGGAGTCGAGGATGCTGTAGGCCAGATCGGTCTTGTAGCCGAGATCGGCGCGGACGTAGTTGTTGAACGTCGCCGTGAATGGCGGCCGAACCACCGACATCGTGGGATCGTAATAATCCCCCGCCGGCCCCTGGGAGAGTCTTGGGCCGGTGAAGCGGCTGTCCAGACGGCCCACCATGAGCCGTTGCTGACGCAGTAGCTCGCCGCAGAAGATCGGTTGCTTGATGCGAAGATCGTTCTCATCAATGAGGCTGCGGTCGAGACCGGTAAAACGCGTCAGTTGATCGACTATGCTTTGCCGCTCCTGCTGGCTCAAGGCGTCACCCTTCCCGAGGGCGCTCGCATACGGGCCGGAAGCGAACTGCTCGGCTTCCCGTAACACGCTTTGCAGATCGCGCTGCTGCAAATCGGCAGGCAGCTTCTTGTGGTACCACGCGGTGGAGGCGTAACTGGGCAGGTAGAGGATATACGGCAGATCGTTGCCGTGGGAGAATCCCAAAGTTTGGAAGTTGAGTACCGACGACACCAGCACCACGCCGCTGAGCGCAATGCCCTTGTCGATGAGATATCCGCTCAGCCCGGCAGCACGGGTTGTACCGTAGCTTTCGCCCACAAGGAACAACGGCGAGGTCCAGCGCTGATACCGCGTCAGGTACAGGCGAATAAACTCGCCCACGGAGGAGATGTCGCCCTTTACTCCGTAAAACTTCTTGGCGAACTCCTTCTTCGTGGCACGGCTGTAGCCGGTACCGACTGGATCGATAAATACCAGGTCAGTCTGGTCGAGCCAGGTCTGCTGGTTGTCAATGAGTTCGAACGGCGGCGGTGGCATGCTGCCATCGGGCAGCATCTTCACCCGCCGCGGACCGATCGCGCCCATGTGCAGCCATACCGATGCCGAGCCCGGCCCGCCATTGAAGGAAAACATCAGCGGGCGATTGGGACCTGCATTCTCCAGCGTGTAGGCGACGAAGAAAATATTGGCCTCAACCTCATCGTTCTCAGTGTTGCGGATGGGCATGAGCCCAGTGGTCGCGGTGTAATGAAGTACCCGGCCGCCTACGCGGATTTCATGATGAGTGATGACCGGCGGAGTTTCTTTTTGTCCCTCGGCTGGCTTCGGCGTTTCCGCCGGGGACTTGAACTGAGCCGATTTTTCGACCGTCTGCTCGGGCGCGGACTCGCTTTTCTGATCAGCTTCTTTCTGCTGGCCCAGGAGCTGGAATGAAAACAATCCGACTAAGACAATCAAGACTCCAGTTAGACGACGCAATGTTTATCTCCTGGCCGCTTGCCTGCGCTCGCGTTCGTTGCGCGAAGCTTCGCGACGCCGCAGCGCGCCTTCGTAACGCCGCTGTTCTTCTTCTGTCTCGGGAACTACGGGCGCCACCTGCAGCTTCCTTCCGAAACGATCTACGGCGACGAACGTGAGATAAGCCGTCGCCACCTTCTGCCGCGTCCCGGAGATGTAGTTCTCCACCAGCACTTTCACTCCAACCTCCATCGAGCTGTGGAAGACGCGATTGACAGCCGACTGAAGGATCACCATGTCGCCCACGTGTACCGGTACGAGGAAATCGATGTGGTCCATCGAAGCCGTCACGGCGTAGGAGTGCGAATGGCGGTGCGCAGCCAGTGCTCCGGCCAGGTCGATCCAGTGCATCAAACGCCCGCCCAGCAGCGCTCCCAGCGGATTGGTGTCGTTCGGTAAAACGAGTTCAATCATCTCGGACTTCGACTCGCTTACCGGCCTCGGTCGTAAATTATCGTTCTGCTTATCGTCCATAGCGATTGGGTTTCGAGTTTCGAGTTTCAGGTTTCGAGCCAGCGACAGGCATTCCCTTTGCTCCTGCCTTAGTCATGATTCCTCGCCTTGATTCGCCCTACAACCCGCCCGCCGTTCCATCTGCGCCTGCACATAGCACTCGGCCATACGCTGCACGCACGCATTCTCGTGTCGCTGGAGCCACGCGCCGCTTGCCTTCAAGTACAACAGCTCGCCATGGCTCGCCGGCAGGTGCGCCCGCTCGCAGGCGAACAGCACGCGTACGATTCCATCACGTTCCTCTCCCAGCACAAAGCGCACCGCGTCAGCATGGCGATCGGCGGGAAGACGGTGGCAATTCTTAGCATAGCCGAGGTTGCAGCCCGACTTCAGTTCTTCTTCCCGCGGGCGAGCATCCTCGTGACCGGGCGCAGTACAGACACCCGCCCATCCCGCGCCTAAAGGCAGCCGCTGCGGAAATGGCCAATCCGCAGCAAGTCGAGAATCCGGCATGAAGAAAGGACAGGCCAATCAGTTCCTCGCAAATGAGATCAAGGGCCAATTGTACTGTCCGGCCTGCATCGCATCCACCATGGCCCACGATGGACTTTCAGAACCTGCCTCTGTCATGCGATTATCGTTCGCGGGAGAACCACTCCATGCCAGACGAAACCCGTGTAGCCGCCCTCAAAGAGATCCTCGCAGCCAAACCAGACGACGCCTTTGCCCGCTACGCGCTCGGGCTGGAGTATTCCGGTTCTGGAGAAACTGACGCTGCCCTCGCGGAGTTCCGACAGTTGCTGGCTGCACACCCCGACTACACGAATGGCTACTTCATGGCTGCCCAGGCCCTGGCCCAGGCCGAACGCACGGAGGAAGCGCGTGCCATGCTGCGGCAAGGCATCGACTGCGCCCGACGCACCCGCAATCAGCACGCTCTCTCCGAAATGGAAGGCATGTTAGACGAGTTGGATCGTGCCTGAACCGCTGCGATCGGATTTCGTTCACAGCTTGCTGTGATCGGCGATAATGTCGGGAGCATGTCCCAACGGCCCTCTACCTCCGGTATTGGCGGCGCCAAAGCCAACCCTCGCGTCGTCTCTTATACGCTGTTGCTGCTGGCGTTGGTCTGTATCGCAAGGCCGGCTGTCGCCCAGGCATCCGGTTCTGCGGCCAAGCTGCTGCTCGGAAGCTCGGAAGCAAAGGCTGCGGCTGCAGCGCCCGCTCCGGCCCCTGCCGCTCCGGCAGCGCCGGTTTCGGTTGACATTCCCTTGCCGGATGTCGCCGCCCGTTCGGAAGATCTCAAGCGCATGCTGCGCGAGATTTCAGACGGATTGCCCTCGCCCGATCAACTAAGCGCTACCACAGCCACCCTCGATACGCGGCATGGCGAGTTGCAATCACGGGAAAAGAACACGGACGCCGTGCTGGCCGCCTCTCCTACTGCTCTGGAGATTCGCGAAGAGGAAAATTATTGGCGCGCTGTGCAGAAAGATACTGCCGCCACGCGTCGAGAGCTACTGGATTGGGCCAATACCGCGCAATCGGCAGTTCAGCAATTGCAGGCGCAGCAAATACCGTGGAATGCCACGCTGGAGGAGAACAAGTCGACTCCCGACCTCGGCCCGACCCTGGATGTCATCCGGGAGTCCGTCACATCGCTGCGCAAGCTGACGGCGCAGGCGCAGGACCAACTGCGCGTCCTGGTAAATCTGCAGGTCCGCGCTGGCAGCCAGGACCAGCTTGCGCTGGATGTCCTATACCGCCTGAATAAATCGCAGCAGGACCAGGACAGCCGCCTATTCGAACGCGACAGTTTGCCCCTGTGGCAGATGAATCAGCGGCGGCAAGAGGGCGAGAGCGGCGGCATTTACCTCACCGCTTTCACCCGGCTGCAGGCCATTCGCGCCTTTGCCTTGCAGACGCGGGGCGCACTGGTTTTGCTGGCGATGCTCCTGTTCCTCTCATTGTTTGGCGCTTACCGGCTGCACACCGCGGCGCGCTACGCCCAGCCGGATACTCAACCCGCGTTAATGCAGCATATTGCCCGTCACTGGATTGCGCTCGGCCTGCTGCCGCCGATGCTGGGCGCTTACCTGCTGGCGCCTTCGGCCCCTTTGCCGCTGGTGGGCCTGGTCATCCTGGTCTCTTTCATCCCTATTGTTGTTCTCTTGCCTCCTTTCATCGCACCACCGTTTCGCATCGTGCTGTATTGCCTCGCGGTCGTTTACGGGCTCAGCGCATTTACCGCATGGATGGCGTTCTCGCCTTCAACCAAGCGGGAGGTGCAGTTCGTCCTGCAACTGGTCGTCTTCGTTTTCTTCGCCATTCTGCTCCGGCCCTCACGCACGCCACGTTCGAAGGGCGAAGGCAACTCCGGCTGGCTTCGCCTCCAGGCCATAAGGCTCGCCGTCTTCATTCTGGGCGTCTCGCTGGTGGCGAACCTGTTGGGCTATGTCAGGCTGGCACAGTTCCTGGCAATCCTGTGCCTGTACAGTACGTTTATCGCCGTCTGCATGCTCACCGTAGTGCGCGTGTTCACCCTGCTATTGCTTGAGGGCATTGACTGGCCCGGCGCACAGCAACTGGCTGCGGTCCGCTGCCATCGCGACACCATCGTCCGTTGGGTACCTCGAACCCTGCAATGGGCGGGAGTCCTGATCTGGCTGAGGGTCACCGTGGACCTGCTGGGCCTCGGCGAATGGGTGGCTGCTCGCGTTAAGGATGTGCTCGAGTTTCACATCGCCGGCGCATCGGCGAGCGTCACTCTGGGCAGCATACTGGGCTTTTTCGTGATTCTGCTGGTCGGATATGCCATATCCAGCTCTGTGCGCTTTCTCTTCCGCGAGGAACTGCTCAGCCGGTTTCATCTGTCCCGCGGTCTGCCTGAGCTGTTCTCGTCGATGCTGCATTACCTGTTGCTTCTGCTGGTCTTCTTTTTTGCGGTGAACCTCGGCGGGGTGGAACTGAACAAGTTCACGGTACTGACCGGCGCGCTGGGCGTGGGCGTAGGCTTTGGCCTTCAGAACATCGTCAACAATTTTATTTCTGGACTTATCCTGCAATTCGAGCGGCCGATTCACGTCGGCGACGTTCTCGATGTCGACGGAACCACAGGTACGGTGACACGAATCGGAATTCGGTCCAGCACGGTGAAGACCTTCCAGGGAGCCGAGGTCATCATCCCCAACGGGAACTTCATCTCCGGCAAAGTAATTAACTGGACGCTGTCGGAATCGCTGCGGCGCGTAGACCTGCCGGTTGGGGTGGCCTATGGCAGCGAGGTCAAGCTGGTCTCCAGGTTGCTCGATCAGGCTGCCACTGCGCACGAACTTGTGCTCACCTCGCCTGCTCCGGCTGCCTACTTCAAGGAATTTGCCGACAGCGCTCTCAATTTCGAACTACAGTTCTGGGTGATGCAGGAGAGCAACACGGTCAAAGTGAAGAGCGAAGTGGCGCTCGAAGTGATGCGCCTGCTGGACCTGGCCGGCATCGAAATTCCCTTCCCGCAGCGCGATCTCCGCCTGCGTGCAGTGGATGCCAATGCGGCGATGACGTTGCTTTCGCCCAATGGAGCGGGCGAAGCGGAGATCAAGCACGGGTTGGAATCAAATCTGGCGATCGACCAATCGAAAAGCGCCGCGACAAGCAAAGAGTGATCGAGCCACAAAGGCGCCTCTTCCTGAGTTTTTTTCATCGCGACGATCAACCCATCTCCTGGTGATTTCTGTCACCCGCGCCTGTGATAGCCGCTGGCGTAGAATACGGACATCCGCAATTGGTTCGGCTTGCCCTTGGAAGTGGGCGGCCGTGACCTCGGAGGTGACCAGCCCTTGAGCAATCTCCCACAAACTTTGGCCGAGCTTCGCCGCAGCCAGCAATTCTCCGAAGAGCGGGTGCGCAACCGCCGCGTCAAGGACGAGATGCGCGACAACCTCATGGAACGCCTGCGCGGCAGCGGTCCCATTTTCCCTGGCATCGTCGGGTATGACGACACGGTTGTGCCCCAGATCGTCAACGCAATTCTTTCCCGGCATAATTTCATTCTTTTGGGACTGCGCGGGCAGGCGAAGAGCCGCATCCTCCGGGCGCTCACCACGCTGCTCGATCCGCACGTGCCGTATCTGCTCGGTTGCGAGATCCACGACAATCCCTACGATCCGATCTGCCGCCGCTGCCGCGAGCTGCTGGCCAACAATCCGGAAGACGCGCCAATCGCATATCTGACGCCAGAACATCGCTACGTCGAAAAGCTGGCGACGCCCGATGTGACCATCGCCGACCTCATCGGTGACCTCGATCCCATCAAGGCAGCCAAGGGCGGTCACGCACTCGGCAGCGAGTACACCGTCCACTACGGACTGTTGCCGCGCGCCAATCGCGGCATCTTCGCTATCAACGAACTGCCGGACCTCGCCGGCAAGATACAGGTTGGCCTCTTCAACATCATGCAGGAAGGGGACGTGCAGATTAAAGGCTATCCGGTGCGCCTGCCGCTGGATGTAGCGCTGGTCTTCAGCGCCAATCCGGAGGACTACACCGCGCGCGGCAAGATCATCACGCCGCTCAAAGACCGTATCGGCTCCGAGATTCGCACTCACTATCCAGCGACCGTCGACGAAGGTATCGCCATTACCGCGCAGGAAGCATGGATGGAACGTAGCGGTCATCCGTTACAGATACCCGAGTTCGTAAGCCAGGTGATCGAGCAGATCGCGTTCGTAGCGCGCGAGGACAAGCGCATTGACAAGCGCTCGGGCGTGAGCCAGCGCCTGCCGATCAGTGCCATGGAGAACGTAATCTCAAATGCGGAGCGGCGCGCAATTCGTTCCGGCGAGAAGCTGGTAGTGCCGCGCGTGGGCGACATCTATGCCGCCATGCCGGCGATGATCGGCAAGCTGGAGCTGGAATATGAAGGCGAGCTGAAGGGCGCTGACAATGTGGTGCGCGAGATCATTCGCGCCGCCGTCGCCCGCACCTATGACAAGTATTTTCACGGCAACAGCAATATGAACCAGGTGGTGCAGTGGTTCGACCTGGGCGGCGAGATCCAGCTGCGCGATGCCGCCGGCGCGCAAGAGATGCTGGGCAAGCTGCGCGGCATCCAGGGATTGCTCGACAAGCTGAGCGCGCTCGGACTGAGCGGCAAGGAGCCGTCGGAGATGATCGTATCGGGAGCGGAGTTCATCCTTGAGGGGCTATATGCGCACAAACGCATCGGCCGCACCGAGGAGCGGACGTTTACCGCTGGAGAAAAGCAGCCGCAGCGCGAGAAGCCAAGGGTGCGCGATGAAGATGAGGAGCGGGAATTCAGGAGACAGAGAAGGCCGTTTAACTAAGAAGCAATTAGCAATTAGCAAAGGTGCTGAGAAGATTGATGAACGAGCCGCGCAGCGGCGGCGTCGAGGTTAGCCCGGGGCGTAAGCTCGGGGAGCACGGTATATCCAGAACGAGCCGCTTTGGAGGGCGCACTTCCGGAAGTAGGGTGCCGTCCCTACCGGACTCTGGATCCTTTTTGTGACCTTACCCCGCCCTGAAGGGCGGGGCTATCATCTTCCGCGCCTGCGGCGCTCGCGCATTATGGGTTCGAACATCTGTGCCGACCAGATGCGTCAATGCTGGAAATGCGCCTGGCTGACGGCTGAGAGCTGACGGCCGAGAGCTAGTTTCTAATTGCTAATTGCTGCCTTTATGCGATTCATCAAGTACAAAAAATACGTTCCCGAGCCCGCCTCCGAGATGAGCATGGAGGACCTGCTTGGCGCGCTCTCCGACTACCTGCTGCAAAGCGGCTTCCAGCAGCAGTACATGGATTTTTACGATCTGAACGATGCGGAGCAGACGCTGGAAAACCTGCGCCAGGCCATCGCCGAGGCGCTGTTGAACAGCGATATGCTGGACGAGCAGATGCGCCAGCAGATCGAGAACATGAGCAACGAGCAACTCGAGCAACTGATCGAGCAACTCATCGAGCGCATGGAGCAAGAAAACTACATTAACGTCGATCAGCCGCACGATCCTTCGCGTTCGTCGACCGCCGGCGGGCAGGTGGGCGAGACACAAGGCCAAACGCGCTTTGAGATCACCGACAAGGGTCTCGACTTTCTTGGCTTTCGCGCGCTGCGCGATCTGCTGGGATCGCTCGGCAAGTCCAGCTTCGGCCGGCATGACACGCGCGACACCGCGACCGGCATCGAAGCCAGCGGCGCTTCCAAGACCTACGAGTTCGGTGACACGCTGAACCTCGATATCACTGCGACGCTCTCCAATGCAATCCAGCGCGAGGGCCTGAGCCTGCCTCTGAATATCGAGTACCGCGACCTCCAGGTGCATCAATGCGAATATCAGTCCTCCTGCGCGACCGTGCTGATGCTCGACTGCTCGCACTCGATGATTCTCTATGGCGAAGACCGCTTCACGCCGGCGAAGAAGGTCGCGATGGCACTGTCGCACCTCATCCGCACGCAGTATCCGGGCGACTCCCTGTCGCTGGTGCTGTTTCACGATTCGGCGGAGGAGTTGCCGCTGTCGCAACTGGCGCGGGTGAAGGTGGGACCGTACTACACCAACACGCGCGAGGGTCTGCGATTGGCGCAGCGCATTCTGCAACGGCAGCGCAAGGACATGAAGCAGATCGTGATGATCACCGACGGCAAACCGTCAGCACTGACGCTGGAGGACGGCCGCATCTACAAGAACGCTTTCGGCCTCGATCCGCTGGTGGTGAGCGAAACGCTGAAGGAAGTGTCGAAGTGCAAGCGCGCCGGCGTGCTGATCAACACGTTCATGCTCGCCTCCGACTACGGGCTGGTGCAGTTTGTGCAGAAGGTAACGGAGATGTGCCGCGGCAAGGCGTACTTCACGACACCGTACACGCTGGGCCAGTATCTGCTGATGGACTACATGTCGCGCAAGACCAAGACCGTGCATTGAAAGGCAGTGGTCAGTGGCCAGTGGCCAGTTGTCAGTGGAAGAGGATTCCTCCCGTAAGCGACAGCGCCATGAACCACAGAATGCACTCCCCATGAATCGGACTCCTTCATCCGTCATCCGCTGGCTGTTCGATTCAGGCGTGGGCGCATCCGACCGGCTCATTCCCCGCTGGATCTTTCTGCGCGCGCTTGGCCTGATTTATTTTTCGGCGTTCTATGCGCTCGTCTTCCAGATTCGCGGACTGATCGGCCCGGATGGAATTCTTCCGGCCGGCGAATACCTCGACGCGGTGACGCGGCAGTTCGGCCAGGCGCGATTCTGGTTTGCTCCTACCGTGCTGTGGCTCTCCAGCGGCGGACACATGCTCATGGCCATCTGCTGGATCGGCATGATCGCGTCTCTGCTGCTCATCCTGAATGTGTGGCCGCGAGCGACGCTGCTGATCTGCTTCGTGTGCTATCTCTCGTTCGTCGCAGCAGCGCAGGATTTTTCCGGCTATCAATCGGACGGTATGTTGCTGGAAGCAGGATTCATCTCGCTGTTTTTTGCGCCGGCGGGACTGTGGCCGGGGTTGGGCAGGAACAGTCCGCCGTCACGCGCCAGCCTTTTTCTGCTGCAGTGGGAATGGTTCCGAATTTACTTCGAATCCGGCGTGGTAAAGCTGGCCAGCGGGGATATCGAATGGCGCAACTTCACCGCCATGGACGACTACTACCAGAACGGCCCGCTGCCGACCTGGGTTGGCTGGTATGTGCAGCACCTGCCGCACGGAGTTCACGCGTTCGCCACCGGGGCGACGCTGGTGCTCGAGCTCGGGCTGGTCTTCATGCTGTTTCTGCCGCGGCGCTGGCGCTTTGCATGTTTCTTCATCGTGACTGCGTGGCAGATTCCGGTGATTCTCACGGCGAACTATAGCTTCCTGAACTACCTTGTTCTTGTCCTCGGATTTCTACTTCTGGATGACCGCTTCATTCTGCGATTTATGCCTGAGCGGTGGAAAGAGCGGCTGGTTCCGAAGGAAGACGTGGTCCAAGCAGGCCCGGCGTCTGAAGCTGACAACTGCGAGGTCTCACCGATCAGCAAGAGCCCGAAGCCGGTTGCCGCGTTCCGACTCGCGCTCGCCAGCGTGATGCTGCTCTGGATTTTCTACGCAACCACGGTGCAGATGGTCTGGATGCTGTGGCCCCGCGCGCCATTTCCGGTCTCGCCGGTTGCCGCGCTCGAGCCATTTCGCATCGCCAACCGCTATGGGCTGTTTGCGGTCATGACGCGCGGCCGCTACGAGATCGAGTTTCAAGGTTCCGACGACGGGGAAAATTGGACGCCGTATCCCTTCCGTTATAAACCGCAGGACACGGCCCAGGGACCGCGCATCTATGCGCCTTACCAGCCGCGCTTTGACTGGAACCTGTGGTTTGCCTCGTTCGGCGCGTGGCGCGACAACATGATCGTACCCAGTACCGAGGAGCGATTGCTAGATGGCGCGCCGGATGTGCTGGCGCTGTTTGCGGGAAATCCCTTCCCGCAAGCGCCTCCAAAACAAGTGCGCGCTGTCCTTTGGCAATACTGCTTCACGACGATGGAAGAAAAGCGCGACACGGGGATGTGGTGGAAGCGCAAGCCCCTCGGACTCTACGCGCCCGTGCTGGAGCGCGAAGATGATGGGAAGGTCGTCGTGGTGCAATGGCCGGGTCCTCTGACGCCACATTTGTAAGTGAGGTCCTGCAAGCCGCCGGAAACAGCAGATCCCTCGGCGGCTGAAGCCGCCTCGGGTGACAAGAAATAAGGCGCGTATCGGCACGACTGAAGTCGTGCCCTGTTACAAGACACTCCAAAAGCGATTTTTTTCAGTGGCCGCTGAAGTCGTGCCCTGGCACAACGCAACCCATAGGCAAAATTTCGCGCGGCCTGTTCGCTCCGTGCTAGGGTTAATAGTGTTTTCAAGGCGCCCTCTGCTATGAAACGTCTGCTCGTCGGTTTTGGGGTTGTCATCCTGATCTGCGCCCTGTTGTTCTTCCAGGCCGGCAGCTACCTGGTCGTGAATAACCCGGAGAAGTCGGATGCGGTTGTCGTACTCGCAGGCTCTGAACCGGACAACCGCTATTGGAAGGGCATGGAGTTGCTCCGCTCCGGCTACGCGCAACATCTAGTGTTGGACGCCACTACCGGGGTTACCTATGGACATTCGTACGCAGATCTGGCGGCCGACTTCGTGGCGCGCACGGCGGGGCCAACCCTCGCACAGGTCAGCGTGTGCCCCATACCTGGGGACTCGACTAAGGAAGAAGCAGCCCAGGTGGGCGATTGCCTGAAGCGATTGCAGCCGCCGCCACATTCCGTCATTGTGGCGACAGACGACTATCACACGCGGAGGGCGCTATCGATCTTGCGCGACCGACTGCCGCAGTATCAGTGGAGCGCGGCCGCAGCGAGGAATGGCTTCCTCTTCGGGCAACCGTGGTGGAGCAATCGCGAGTGGGCCAAGACCTGTCTCACCGAGTGGCAGAAGCTGATCTGGTGGCAGATGTTTGACCGGTGGCGGAAGTGAGAGCCGTGGCGTCCCCGGGGGACTCAGGTGCTTTTCTCACTTGACCCAGCACTCCGCTTCGCTACGTGCTGGCTAGATTATTTCGCGCCTATGGCGCTCGGTTTTTTCGGATTTCTGCCCCACTGCCGAAAGGAAAAAGTTAGCTTTCAGGGGCTAAAGCCCAGTTCATTCACGGGCCGCATACGGCACGGCTGAAAGCCGTGCCCTGATACAACCCAGAACGACTTATGGGATGGCTCTGATCTCCGTGGGCAGTGCGACGCCTACGGCGGTGCCGCCGGCTGAATCCGGCTCAGAATGAGAAGCAGCAGGCTTAGACGCTGAGAGGTAAGAAGAACATCACCTCAGGCGCTAAAGCGCAATCCATCAGGCGGCCTGGTATGCACGCCTGAAGGCGTGCTCCACCCGCGATTGTCGTGGAGGGCTCTATACTCCGGTACCGGTAGGCACCTTGGGTTCCGAGGAAGGTGACTGCTCGGCAACGGAAGCGCGGTAGGAAACGTCTTTCCACAAACTGGTAGGCTGCACGAAATAAACCTGCACGGCGGTGAGCGACGCCGCCATCAGTACGACAAACGTCCTTATCGGCGAAGTCAGTTTCTTCAGCACTGCACCGTCAGGCACAATTCCGTCCAAAGCCGCAAACCCGTAGAAGAGAACCTGTCCCCAGGCCGCGAACGCCCGCCAGTACGGCGGCAAGCCAATGGTCGCCAGGGCAACGGCGATCATGCAATACGGTATGACGATGCGGCCATATTTTCCGGAGATAAAGTGGAACCGCATCCGGTTTCGCGAGCTCAGCAGCTCAGGCATGATCTTCAACATCTGATACAGGCCCGCCTGAAGCCGCACCTTCCGCCGAAACTCCGAGTGCAACACCGTCGGGAAGTCATACATTGTGGCAGTCGGCTCCAAAAGGATTCGGTAGCCCTGGAAGAATGCGACCAGCGGTTCGTAGGCGTCGTCCAGCAGCGTACCCGGTGGCAATGGCGTCCATAGCGAACGGCGCATGGCTGCGAAAGCGCCGGTGTAACCGAAGGTCGAGTCGATGCGGGTCATCCGCTGCCGGATCCACAGCTCGTAGCGCCAGTAGAGGCTGGTTGTCGCCTCCTCGTAGGTTTCACCTTGCATGATGAGGGTTTGCGGACTGACGGAGCCGACCTTGGGATCGCCGAAGCAGGCAATCACGTTGCGCAGGCAGTCGCGATCCAGCGTCTGGCGCACGTCGTTGAGGACCAGGATTTCTCCCGACACCAGCGGCACGCCGGCATTCAGGGCAGCGGCCTTGCCTCCGTGGGGAACGCGCAGAAACCTCACGCCGTCTTTGGCGAAGCTGCGCGCGATCTCGTCGGTGCGGTCGGTGGAACCATCGGAGACAACCAGGACTTCCATCAGTTCGCGGGGATAGTTTTGGGCGAAGATGTCCTTCAGTTTGCGCTCGAGGAATTTGTCGCCGTTGTAAACCGCGATGACGAAGGAGACGGTCCGCAGCTTGTCGTCTTTGCGGACCGGATTGTCAGAGCGCCCGGCAAGGAAATCGAGCAGCAGGGGATAGCCAAACAGCGCGTAAAACATGACCGCGCAGGCCAGCGTGAAGACGGCGACACAGATGATCTGGACAGGACCCAACATCGCGCACCTAATAAGATACAGGAAGCGCGCAAGCAGGCGTTGGGTTTGCCGGTCAGGTGTGGGCGGCGCTTTCAACCGCACGGGTTTGCCGGCAAGCGGCGCTTTTCCCATGTATCGTTTGGCCGGTTCCGCTCATCAGATACGTTGGTTTGCACAGTCTGATTTTGCTGGTATCCATCCTTGATAAGCCGGAGAGCAATTTATGAAAGCAGCCGTGGTAAAGCAGCCCAACACTCCATTGGTAATCGAAGATCGCCCGCGTCCGGAACCGAAAAGCGGCGAGGTGGTAATTCACGTTCATGCCTGCGGGGTCTGCCACAGCGACCTCATGGTGCTGTTGGGACTTTTCCCTTTTGCAAAATATCCCATGGTTCCCGGTCACGAAGTCGCGGGCGTGGTGGAGAAGGTTGGGCCGGGCGTGGTCTGGCCGAAGGTTGGCGACCGCGTTGGGATGCCGTGGCTGTTCTCCTCCTGCGGGCACTGTAAGATGTGCGTGCAGGGCGACGAAGTGATGTGCCCGTTCGCGGAAGTAACCGGCGTTAATCGAGACGGTGGTTATCAGGAGTACATGCTGGCGCCCGCAGCCTATGTTGCCCCGATTCCCGACGGATTGAGTTTCGTTGAAGCCGGTCCGCTGATGTGCGCGGGACTGACCGTTTTCAACGCACTGCGCAACGCGAAATTTCAGTCCGGACAGAAAGTCGCGGTCATCGGACTCGGCGGCCTGGGACATCTGGGGGTGCTCTACGCCAAGGCGATGGGCGCGCGCGTCGCAGTGATCTCCAATACGCCCGACAAGGAAGCGGAGGCGAGAGAGCTTGGCGCCGACCACTTCATCAGTGCGAAGTCGGAGAAGTCGGGCGACGCGCTGAAAGAGTGGGATGGCGGAGCCGACATCATTCTGGCAACCGCCCCCAGCTCGGAATCCGCAACCGATGCCTTCCCCGGTCTGGCACAGGATGGCACCCTGGTTCTGCTCGGAGTGGGGCCGGGCGACGTCAAAGCTTCTCCCATGGATTTGGTAGGTGGGCGGCGTCACCTGATGGGCTCGCCATCCGGCAGCCGCAAAGACATTCGCGCAACGCTGGACTTCTCGGACCATCACCGCGTAGTGCCGCGCGTCACCAACTTCTCCCTGGAAGATGCCGGCAAAGCGCTGGACATGATGCACCAGGGTAAGCTGCGCGGCCGCGCCGTGCTGGTATTCGACTGACCTCGACGCGCAGCGGCGCGATGGCGGCGGTTTGTCCGCGATATAATCAGAACTTTACTGCAACGTCGAGTTCCAGCTGTAGACCTCGCGGAAGGAAAATATGCCAACAGACATCATCATGCCCCAGATGGGGGAATCGATTTTTGAAGGGACCATCACCAAGTGGCTGAAGCAGCCGGGAGAAAAAGTTCAGCGCGATGAGCCGCTGTTTGAAATTTCAACCGATAAAGTCGATGCCGAAATTCCAGCGCCTGCATCCGGCACTTTGCAGGACATCAAGGTGCAGGCTGGAGCCACCGTCCAGGTGAATACCGTAGTGGGCACCATCGCCGAGGAAGGAGCAGCCGTTCCCGCTGCCGCAGCCGCTGCGCCGCCAAAGTCAGCGGCCGGAGATGGCGGCGCAACAAAGCCGGAAGCTGCGCAGAAGATTCCTGCCGACCTTTCCGAGGGCGAGAAAATTGGTTTGGAGCGGCAACAGCAAGGAAGGGTCGAAGAAGATGTGGACGCCGGCGAGCAGGAGCGCGTTCGCTCCAGTCCGCTGGTCCGTCGCATCGCCAAAGAGAACAACGTCGATCTGACCAAAGTCTCGGGCAGCGGTGTGGGCGGGCGAATCACCAAAGACGACATCGAGGCGTTCATCGCAAAGCACGGAGCAGGCGCACCCGCAGCGGCTCCAACTCCCGCGCCAACTGTTCCGACTGCCGTTCCGGCGGCGATGCCCGCAGTCACAGCGCCGTTGCAGCCGGTGGGCGGCGTCACTCCGGGCGAAGTCGTGCCCATGTCGGTCATGCGCAAGAAGATTGCCGAGCATATGGTGATGTCGAAGCGCACCAGCGCGCACGTTCACGGCATCTTCGAGGTCGACGTCACCCGCATCGTCAAACTCCGCGAAAGCATGAAGGGCAAGTTCGAGCAGGCTACCGGCAACAAGCTCACCTACACGCCGTTCTTCGCGCGCGCCGTGATTCACGGCATCCGCAAGTGGCCCATCATCAATTCGTCGGTTGAAGGCGACAACATTCACTACCACGCCTCCATCAATCTCGGCATCGCGGTCGCGCTCGATTGGGGGCTGATCGTTCCGGTGGTGAAGAACGCCGAAGAGCGCAGCTTCGTCGGATTGCAGCGCGCGATCAGCGACCTCGGCGAACGCGCCCGCAGCAAGAAGCTGAAGCCCGATGAAGTCCAGGGTGGGACCTTTACGATCACCAACCCCGGCATCTTCGGCGCGAAGTTCGGGCTGCCGATCATCAATCAGCCGCAGGTCGCCATCATGGGCGTCGGCGGGATCACCAAGAAGCCTGTCGTAGTGACCGACCGCGATGGCAACGATGCAATCGCGATCCGCTCCATGATGCACCTCAGCATCGGCTACGATCACCGCATCATCGACGGCGCTGTCGCCGATCAGTTCATGGATGAAGTGAAGAAGTTCCTGCAGAACTGGAATGAGGAGTTGCTGTAGGCGAGCAGCCTTTCAGAACTACGTTCGACATCGGGTCGACTGCTTCGCGCAGTCGGCCTTTTCCTTTTCTGACGAAAATGTTCCACGTGGAACATTTGCAAAATATCACAAAGTAACCTGCTAAGCGATTGAAAACACGAGGTCCGCCGCACTTCGGTGCTAATGAACGAACGCTCGTTCGAAGCGCATCCCCAAGCTCAAAACCCGCCCGTCACTCCAGCCGGTTGATCACCGACGCCACATACCCCGCTCCGAAGCCGTTATCAATATTCACCACGGTCACGTTCGACGCGCACGAGTTCAACATTCCCAGCAGCGCCGCGATTCCCTTGTACGAAGCTCCGTAGCCCACGCTGGTCGGCACCGCGATGACCGGCACGCCCACCAGCCCTCCTACTACGCTCGGCAGCGCACCTTCCATTCCCGCGCACACTACGATGACGCGCGCCTGCGTCAACGCCTCCCGCCGCGCCAGCAGGCGATGAATGCCGGCCACACCGACGTCATACACATGCTGCACCTCGTTGCCCATGATCTGCGCCGTAACCACCGCCTCCTCCGCGACGGGAATGTCGCTAGTGCCCGCCGACACAACAACGATCTTGCCTTTGCCATAAACCGTTGCGTCGCGCGTCAGAGTGATCGCGCGCGCCAGCTCATGAAATTCGGCTTTGCGGAATTTGCGCTTCACCGCGCGAAACTGCTCCGGCGAAACCCGCGTGGCCAACACGTTACGGCCATGCTTCGCCAGCCTGGCAAAAATCTCCGCCAGCTGTTCCGGCGTCTTTCCCGGTCCAAAGATTATCTCCGGCATTCCCGCCCGCAACGCCCGGTGATGATCGACGTTGGCAAATCCCAGGTCTTCGAAGGGCAGATGCCGCAGTCTCTGCACCGCTTCATCGGGCGAGACCTTGCCCCGCTTCACCTGCTCGAATAGCTTTTTGAGCGATGCCGTATCCATGGTTCGACTAGTTTCCAGTTTCGCGTTCGAAGTTTCAAGTGGAAGCTCAACTCGCCTTCCTTCAGAATTGGGTTTGTATCAGGGCGCGGCTCCAGATTCTGCGTCTGCGCGAGAATTAGGTTTCACCTTCGGCGGCGGAGTATGACCCACGAAAAAACAACCCCGGAAGGGGTGGATGTGCAGTTAGCCCAGGACGGAGCGAAACCGGGGCCCCAGATTCGCGCCTCTTTTGCGCGAATTGGGGTGGGAAGCGGAGTCTTGGGTAGGGCGAAAAGAAGTACCCGAGTCCCTCGGGGACGGCACGCTTCTCACGCACTCACTGCGGCCGTGCCGCAGCCCGCCTTCAAAGCCCGGGCTTTGGCCCTGCAAATTCCGCCCGAGAATCCTTGCCTTTAGCACCCCGTGACTTACTACTGTTTTCTGCGCCCCTCGCCCCCAGCGCCGTAGGCGCGGCATAGTCTAGCCCAGCACGCAGCCGCAGGCGGAGTGCCGGGTAATCCGGATAGAATCATTGGAGTCCCGTAGGGACGACACCATGCCCGACCCAACTCCCCGAATCCTCACCGTCGCCATCACCGGCGCCAGCGGCTCCATCTTCCCCAAACACTTGTTGGATGCCTTGGAACGCGACGAACGCGTGGGCGCCATCAACCTCATCCTCTCCGACAGCGGTCTGCGCGTGATGGCCGAAGAGCTCGGCGTATCCGGCCGCAACGAAGTCGTAGCCAAGCTCTTGGGGCGCGCCGCCAACAAGATTCAGCAGCAAA
>Ga0182030_10003047_pt1 | contig 35739 bp, 32 predicted proteins | sample 812S3MmetaG_FD_121299 | JGI IMG/M metagenome (GOLD analysis project Ga0182030, IMG submission 121299) | Permafrost microbial communities from Stordalen Mire, Sweden - 812S3M metaG (Illumina Assembly) | ecosystem: Environmental > Terrestrial > Soil > Wetlands > Permafrost | place: Sweden...
ATGACAGGTGTAGCCATTCGGGTAGTTCTCGAGGTAGTCCTGGTGTTCGGGCTCGGCCTCCCAGAAGGGACCAACCGGTGCGACCTCCGTCACGACCGTGCCCGGCCAGAGTCCGGACGCTTCGACGTCGGCAATGGTGTCGAGTACCACTTGATGCTGTGCTTCGTCGACGTAGAAGATCGCCGAGCGATAACTCGCCCCCCGGTCATTTCCCTGACGGTTGACGGTCGTGGGGTCGTGGATCTGGAAGAAGAACTCGAGGATCTGTCGATAGGACGTCTTGGTCGGATCGAAGATGATCTCAATGGCCTCGGCGTGGTTCCCGTGGTGACGGTAGGTGGCGTTATCCACGTCGCCCCCCGAGTAGCCGACTCGCGTCGTGAGGACTCCGGGTTGCTTGCGGATGAGGTCTTGCATTCCCCAGAAGCACCCGCCGGCTAATACTGCTCTCTCGGTGGTCTCGCTCATGGCTACATTCCTTCCTTGCTGGAGGTCTCGTCGAACAACTTCTTGTACTCGCCGTACCCCTCGGCGTCCAGATCTTCGTACGGTACAAAGCGTAGGGCGGCCGAATTAATGCAGTACCGCAGTCCGCCCTCTGAGGGCGGTCCGTCGTTAAAGACGTGGCCCAGGTGGCTGTCGCCGTGGGCGGAACGGACCTCGGTACGCACCATGCCAAAGCTCACGTCGCTATTTTCCAGGACGTTCGCGGGTTCGAGTGGTGCCGTAAAGCTCGGCCAACCACATCCGCTGTCGTACTTCTTGGTGGATGCAAAAAGGGGTTCGCCCGAAACGACGTCAACATAGAGTCCCGCGTCTTTTCTGTTCCAGAACTCATTGTCAAACGCCGGCTCCGTTCCACGCTCCTGGGTGACTCGGTATTGCATGGGAGTGAGGCTGGCGACGCCGTCACTGTTCTTTTCGTACTGTTTGCTCATTGGCACTCCTTCGTGGTTCTGGACCAAAAAACTCAGTCGAGTTGTGTTCGAACTCATTGTTGGGACATCGACAGACATATATATAGTCCTCGAGACCGAAATCCCGTTACACGTTGGACCCTACTTGAGCTTCCTCGAATGCCAACCCGACCCGATGGCCCGAACCACATCGGCGCGGGTGGATCCGTAGATACATGATTTAACCGCTTTTTGCGCGGAGCACTCGTTGGGGACCGGTGGGCGAATGGCCCATGAAGGACGTACCAGTTCGGTCGCGGAGATGGCCCAGTCGCGTCGTTCGAGAGTGTCGTAGTTCCTCGCGACAAGAATTTTGACACCTCTGGAGAGTGGAGCGGCGCCGCTCGAAAAGTATCGAAGTCTGACGGTGAAATCGAACTAGAAGAAAGTGAGAATCGCGTCGACGACCACTTCGTTGTCGTCGATGATTGGCAAAAGACGCATCTTGTCAAAGGCAGTGCACGGGTGCGACATGCCCAGTACGACGATTGCGCCGGGCGCGAGGTCGAAGTCGTCGGGCAGCGTCATGAATGCGTGCTGGTCCATCATCTTAAAAATGGTGCCGCGTCCACGCAGATCTACCGGTGGTGAACCGTCGGGAGGATACGCGCGCTGAGGCGTGGGCAAACTCACGTCGTAGGGGAGGTCGCGCTTACCGGCGCCAAGAATTGCGAGTCCCGGTTCGGGGCGCGAAAGAACGGTGGCCCAACCTTCGAGCGCGTTCTCCAGGTGCAACGATTCGCTCGCGGCTCTTCGACCATCTAATGGCGAGACGAGTTGATAGTGGTCCAGGTCGTGCGTGACGTAGCAGCCGCTTCTGAGGATGAGACGCACGCTGAATTCACTCTCGCTCCAGTCGCTGAGGTTCGACACGACGAGATCGAAGTAGGCGCTGCCCCCGGCGCTCACCGTGACAATCGGCGTTCCAAAGTAACCCTCGACCGCAATGTCGTGAACGAGAAGTCGGACCGCGGAGAAAAGGGAGTTGATGTCCTCTAAATCTGACGGCGTGACGCCGTTAGTCAGTAAGCCTTCGTACGTCTCGACGCCGGCGAGCGCCAAGTGACGCGAGTCACTCACGCATTGAGCAACGCGTAGGGCCTGTCGGTGGTGACGGATCCCCGCGCGACCGTTGGCGAATCCCATTTCTAGGAGGACTTCAAATTTTCTCTGGTGCAAGACGCCGTCGAGGGCTTGATCCATGGCCGCGACGGTGTCAGGACTGTCGACGAGACACATGAATTCGAAGGAATCGTCGGCTTCGAGTTCGCGAGCGATCCACTGGATTGACTCGCGCTCGGTGATCTCGTTCGCGAGGATGATCCTTTTGACACCGAAGTGGCGCATCACTGCGACCTGCGTCGGCGTCGCCGCCGTTATCCCCCAGGCGCCCGCTTCGAGTTGTCGTTTGAAGAGGTGGGGCGACATGGTGGTCTTGCCGTGGGGAGCGAGTAGCACGCCGTTTCGCCGGCAGTACTCGGACATCGCCGCGAGGTTGTTCTCGAGTGCGCTTTGGCGCAACGTCGTTACGGGCAACGCCAAGTCGCCGTGCGTGACGTTCCAGCCTTGGGTCGCGATCTCCGAAAGCGTGAGATCAGCCCCGAGCGGTATGCCCTTGTACCGGTGATCGATTGGTGTGCGTGCGAGGGCGTCCAGAGCTGTCGCTGTTAAATCCATGGATTATCCGTTCGTTGGTGATTGTCGTGTTGCCCGTCGAGAATACTTCACTCGTTTGCGAGGTCGTCCGCGCGTGCGAGAGTATCGATGCGTCCGCTCACCTAATTGGCCCCGTCATCGCATTTGGCTAGCGAGTACGTCATGCGACCTGCTAGACCACGTTCGGGTATTTGAGACGTGGAGAAACGTGGGAGTCGCTATGACCGAGGCGAATGAGCTACATAAACCGGCGACTCCGTTCGAGCGTCATGTTGCCGCGGCCGAAGCGAAAGCGGCGTCGGGATACTTCGAAGTTGGAGTTCCGATGCGTGATGACATTGAGTTGGCCGCGGATGTCTACTTACCCACCGAATCGTCCGATGGGCCGGTACCAGTCGTTGTGACGGCAACTCCTTATGGCAAGGAAGTGCAAGTTGCTGATCGCGAGCTCTGGCGTCTGCACGGGTACGGTTTCGTGGCGGCGGACGTTCGTGGAAGAGGCAAGTCGGAAGGCCTATGGGAAGCGCACGTGAACGACGCGAAGGACACGCACGACCTCATTGAATGGGTCGCTGCCCAGTCCTGGTGCAACGGTGTGGTGGGCACGACGGGACTGAGCTACGGCGGTTGGATTCAGTGGGCGGCCGCCTCGGAACGTCCCGCGCATCTCAGGGCCATGATCTCTACGTCGGCCGCCGGTCGTTGGCAACAAGAGATTCCGTACACTAACGGCGTCTTCCAACTTTTTTTCGCGTGGTGGAGTTACCGTACCCGTCGGCGAATTCTCGAGACCTACGGCTTCGTGCGCACCGACTGGTACGAGAAGCTCTCGACGCTGCCCTTTAAGTCCCTCGAAAGCTTCATTGACTCGGACGGCCCAACGTGGGACGACCTGGCCGATCGCTACACCCTCGATGACTTTTATCGGGCCCTGCGCTACGACGGCCGTTACGACCAGATCAACGTGCCGTGCTTACACGTCACTGGCTGGTACGACCAGGAGGACCTACTGGGTGCCTTTCACCACTACGAGATGATGATGGCAAATTCGCCGGCGCGAGCCTCGCAGTTGCTCATCGTTGGTCCCTGGAGTCACGTGGGTTCGCGTAACCCCAGTCGCCATTACGCCGGTATCGATTTTGGACCCGAGGCGGCCTTGGACATTGAGGCCGAGCACGTGCGTTTCTTCGACTACTGGTTGAAGGGGCAGGACAACGGTCTTGACACGCTTGAGCCCGTCCGTCTCTTCGAGCCCGGGCGCAATACGTGGCGCAACGCCGGCGAGTGGCCGACGTCGACAACGGAACTCACGCTGTACCTGGGCAATGGGGTTTTGACGGAGCGGGTCCCCGCAGAGTCCGACGAACATAGTTACTCCTATGATCCGCTCGACCCGGTACCGACGGGCCTCACGATCAGTCGCTACCCGCTCTACGAGGACGTGCCGCTCGACCAAACGATCACCGAACGGCGTGAGGACGTGGTGTGCTTCACGAGTGAACCGCTCGAACACGAAGTGGTGATTTCGGGCTGGCCCCATCTGGAGTTGTTCGCGTCGTCGGACTGCAATGACACCGACTGGCACGTCAAGGTCACCGACGTTGACCCCGCGGGACGGTCACTGCGACTCAGTCAGGGCTGCCTGCGGGCGGCCTGTCGCAATTCGCTCGAATTCCTCGAGCCCCTAATTCCGGGCGACACCTTTCACTTCTCCATCGAACTCTGGCCCACCCATCACGTTCTACGGCCGGGCCACTCGATCCGAGTGAGCGTGACCAGCAGTGACTTCCCCTGGTTCGCACGAAGTCTCAACCAGTTTGGACCGGTCCACCTGCAGAGCAGTCCAAAAACGGCGGTCAACACCCTGCGCTTCGGCGGGGAGTTCCCGTCGCGACTGGTGCTGCCAATCGAGGGTTGATCTTCTCGATAAGTCTTGGCCCAGTTCGCTCTGGGCGAGTTCAGGTCGTACGCGCCGAGAATTAGCTCACTTCGCGTCCACTCGATTCGACGGGCAGGATGCACCTCGATGGGTGGTCACCCCCGAAGAACACCGTGTTGCGCGCCACGCGCGGCTCACCTTGGTCGCGCACGGGACCGAAGCGATTCATCGAGCGTGCGTACCACGGGAAGTCACTGCTCGTGACCGTGACACGAATTGAATGACCGGGCAGGAACACGTGATGCGTCGGCCACAGTTCAACGTCGTAGTCCAGCACTTCGTCGGGCGCGACCGCACTGGGCTGCTCCAGCGAGGTTCGACAGGCCGCCCGCAGGCAACCCTGCGTCACGCGCCTCGAGACCCCGTCAGGGTCGACGTCGGTGATTTTGACGTGCCAGTCAGTGTCGTCGCCATCCGTGGAGGCAAAGAACACCAGGTGGGCCCAGCCCGAGAGTACGACCTCCTGCGTTACTGCTGCGTACGTGAAGGAGATAACATCAGCGCGCCCCTCATTGGCGGATTGGTCAAGCGGTACGTCCTCAAACGGGTACAAGCGAACGTCGATGCCCGTGAGCGACGGGTCCAACGGGTCGAAGTCGTAACTGAGCGACCCCGCGATGTCGCTGGGCGCATCGCTGAGCGAACCGTCGCCAAGAAACAGTTCGCGCGTCGAGTGTGAAGTGGGCCACCGGTCGGGTGCGCGCCAGGCATTGCGTCCGGGCTCAAACAGTCGCACGCGGTCGAGTTCGCCAACGCCGTTGTCAATTCCTTTCAGCCAGTAGTCAAAGAACGCCAGGTGCTCGCTCTCCATGTCCATGGCGGCGGAGGGACCATGATCAATATTTGCGTAGAAACGGTCGGGGTTGCGACACTTCACGTGGCTCCAGGGTCCGACGATCAAGTACTGCTTGTCGCGAGCGGGCGAGTTCGCCATCATCATCTCGTAGTGGTGGAACGCGCCCAGTAGGTCCTCTTGGTCGTACCATCCCGTGACGTGCAGGCACGGCACGTCAATTTGGTCGTAGTGATCATCAAAACGAAGGCTCTTCCAGAAAGCGTCCAGCGCGTCGCGATCGGCCAGGTTGTCCCAGGTGCTGGTGGGTGTGTCGATGATGCGCCCGATCTCTTTGAACGGCAAGATGCGCAACGCCTCATCCCAGTCGATCTGGCGTAGTGCGTAGCTCTCGTCAATGCGACGACGGGTTATAAAGGCCCACCACGCGAAGTACAGCTGGAAGATGCCGTTTGTGTAGGGAATCTCTTGCTGCCAGCGGCCCGCCGCGGACGTCGAGACCATGGCCTTCAGGTGCGGTGGGTGTGCTGAGGCCCCGGCCCACTGCACCCAACCCATATAACTCAGACCGGTCGTGCCAACTTTTCCGTTGCACCAGGTTTGCGCTGCCACCCATTCAATGACGTCATGCGTGTCGTTCACGTCGTCCGCGAAGCCGCTCCATTCACCTTCAGACTTGCCGCGACCGCGGCAGTCAACCGACACGAAGACGTAACCGTTGTTCTGGTACAACGTGATGTCAGCCGAGACCAGGACCACGTTGTCCTTGTTGTAGGGCGTCACTTCGACAATTGCTGGCAGCGCCTCACCTTTGTGCCCGATGGGCAGGTACACGTCGGCGGCGAGTTCGACGCCATCGCGCATTGCGATACCGATCTCGATACGGCCCTTGGACTCTTCGTCGTGTGCCACCTCGACCCATCGCGAAAATGGCGTCGTGTTCTGCGTCATGTTTCTCCTCGCCTCGAGCGACCGTCGTCGTCTTTGTTGTCTAGCACCGAACTCGCCATGTTTCCGTTTTGTTTCGCTGAAGGTTCGGTCTCGCCGAACGGGTGTTGTCGTCTTTGGCGAGAAGTGATAAAGGCGTTTTTGTGATAGTAAGAACTATCGCGTCATGGAGTTTCGTGGTGGTGCGAAATCCTAAGGGAGGGATGCATGAAACTAAACCGGGTCACATTGCTGATCGCGACGGCGGCATCGTTGGTGTTGGCGACAACGTCCATGGCGGCGGCCACGGGACGAAGTCCCGCAACCAGCGGTAAGAAAATCGCCCATATCCAACGCGGCGGCACCATAATCTTCGACCGGGGCGCGGACATTATCTCGCTCGACCCCACGCAGGTCTCGGACAACGAGAGCATTTGGGCCGACGAGTGCATCTTCGAGCCCCTCTACGAAGCCACTCCCAATGGCAAGGCGCTCATTCCGGACATGGCTACCAGTTACACCGTGTCGAAAAACCACTTGGTCTGGACGTTCAACCTTCGCCAAGGTGTCAAGTTCAGTAACGGTCAAGAGATGACATCGGCTGACGTCAAGTTCTCGATCAACCGTGTCGCCGCCAAGGCGAGCAACCCGTGGACCTTCATCAACGCCGACATCAAGAACATCACGACGCCATCCAAGTTCCAGGTGGTCGTGACGACCAAGACGCCCTGGTCACCTCTTCAGGCCGACATGGCCCTTTTCGCCAACGGCGTCATTCCCAATAACCTCGCGGGCGAGATGCCCGCAGTGTTCTGGGCGCATCCCATTGGCACTGGCCCCTTCATGGTCAAGCAGTGGATCAAGGGCAACTCGCTTGACCTCGTGAAGAACCCGCACTACTGGCAGCCGGGCAAGCCCTATCTGGACGGCGTGAACTTCGTCTCGGTCCCCGACGACAACACACGCCTGTTGCAGCTCGAGTCAGGTTCGGCGCAAATCGACGAGTTCCCCGCCTGGTCCCAGGTCAGCGAACTTCAGAGCAAGCCTGGCGTCACCATGAAGTTGTTCCCGTCGAGTTGGACGCAGTTCTTGGGCTTTAACGAGCAGATCAAGTACTTCAAAGACGTCCACGTACGCCTCGCCATCTCCTACGCCATTGACCGCGCGGCAATTGTGAAGGCCGTACTCTTCGGTCACGGCACGGTGGCTAACTCGCAAGTGACCCCGGCACTGTGGGACTACAACCCCAAGAGTCCTGGCGTCCAGTACAACCTGGCCAGTGCCAAGAAGCAAATGGCGATGTCGAAGTATCCCAAGGGATTTGCGGTCAAGTTGCTCGTGGGCTCGGGCAACCAGAACGAACTGACGATGGGTCAGATCGTGCAATCCGAACTGCTCCCGCTGGGTATCAAGGTGACCCTGCAGGAAGTCAACGGCGCCCAAGAGACCACGTTGCAGGACGGCTCGCAGTTCCAGATGTCGTTCCTCTACGACACGACGGACATCATTGACCCCGATGAGTTAATGACCTTCGCCGCCGCGGGAGGTAGCGGAGCTCAAGGCACCCACGCCGAGTTCACGAACTACGACAACCCCGAAGTGAACAGTTTGATCACTCAGGCCGAACACGTCTTCCCTCAGGCGCAGCGTCAGAAGCTCTACGACCAGATCCAGTTGATCCTGGACCAGGACCCGCCGATGGCGTACCTCTTCTACCAGCCGTTCGCCTACGCGTACTCCAACAACGTGCACGGCTTTGATGTGTACCCCACGGGTAACTACCACTTCGAGAACGTCTGGCTGAGTAAGTAGCTTCCGACAGATCAGGTGCGAGGGCCGATGCTGGCTCTCGCACCTGATTTGTTGAATGCGGTTTTCGAATAGAAGGGTAATAATTAGGCCATGCTGTTGCGCTACGTGGGTCGGCGTTTGTTGCTGATGGTCCCCGTGGCGCTCGGAGTTACTCTGTTGGTCTTCTTTTCGATCCATATGGTGCCCGGTAGTCCCGCCTACACGTTTCTAGGTCCTCACGCCACCAGAACGGCAGTCGCCGCCTTTAATCAAGAGTGGGGACTCAATCGTCCAGTCCCGGTCCAGTACTGGCTCTTCCTCGTCCGACTCTTTCACGGGAATCTGGGCGACTCTCTTTTCTACCAGTCTTCGGTGAGTTCCTTAATTGCCTCGAGAGTGCCAGTGACGCTGACCTTGCTCGTCGGCGGGGCCGTTTTGTCAGTCATCATCGCCGTGCCACTGGCCGCGGTGGCCGCGGTGCACTCGGGCAAGCTCATTGACCAAGTCATTCGCTTCACCAGCACCGCGGGACTGGGAATGCCGAGTTTTTGGATCGGTACGACGCTGATCATCCTGCTCGGTTTGGTCTTCCCACTCTTTCCCGTGGGCGGGTACGGCACGGGGTTGTGGGGTCACGCGGACTCGATGTTCCTGCCGTGCCTCACGATTGCTATTTCCATCGCGCCGACGCTGTTACGAAGTCTGCGCACCAGTCTGATCGACGCGCTGGGCTCGGACTACGTGGCCTTCGCGCGCGCCAAGGGACTGAGCGCGAGAAGTGTGCTGTACAAGTACGGGTTTCGCAACGCCGCAATTTCGGCGGTGAGCGTGCTGGGCATCAATATTGGATTCTTGGTGGGCGGCACGGTGATCATTGAGAACGTCTTTGCCCTGCCCGGTCTGGGTCAGTTGATGCTCACGTCCATTCTCGACCGCGACTTTCCCATCGTCCAGGGGATCACGCTTATCTTTTCGGTGATCGTCATCCTCGTCTACCTGTTCACCGACGTGGCCTACGCGCTGCTCGATCCGCGAGTACGACTTTGATGACCGATCTCGTGGCCGCGCCGGCTCCCAAACTGCGACGAAAGTTCCGTCGTCCGCCCACCACGCTTATCGTGGGTGGTTCCATCATTGGTTTCATTGTCCTGCTGGCCATTTTCGCCCCCTTGGTGACGTCGTACAATCCGACCACCATCAACCTTCTCACGCCGCTGCAAAGTCCGAGTGCCGCGCACTGGTTGGGCACCGATCAACTCGGACGCGACATCTGGACCCGGTTGGTCTACGGCGCGCGCACCGACTTGAGCGTGGCCTTTATCGCGGTCCTCACGCCCTTCGCCGTCGGCACGGTGTTGGGGGCTATCGCGGGATACCTGGGGGGCTGGCTCGACAACCTCATCATGCGCATTGCTGACGTGGTGGTGGCCTTTCCCTTCTACGTCCTGGTGATCGTGCTCGTGTTCTTGCTCGGACCGGGCACCAGCAGTATCTACATCGCCATCTCGGTTGTCAGTTGGATCTCCTACGCCCGAATAATTCGCGGCTCGACCCTGGTCGCGAAGAATCAGGAATATGTCCTCGCGGCGCAACTGCAGGGTTTTTCGACGCTGCGCATCATCATGCGCCATATCCTGCCCAACGTGATCTCCCAAGCCATTGTTTTCGCGATGTCCGACATCGTCAATGACATCTTGGCGATCGTGACGCTGGGCTACCTCGGACTCGGCATTCCACCGCCCGCGCCCGACTGGGGTGAGATGATGGCCAGCGGCCAGCAGTTCTTGACCACGCATTGGGAGTTGTCCACGATTCCCGGATTCGCTGTCGTAATCACGGGCCTTGGTCTGTCGCTCTTCGGCGACGGACTGAACGAACTCTTGGGGCGCAACTAATGACCAGCACATCGAGCGAGCCACTGTTGGTCGTTGAGGACCTCTGCATCGACGTGACCCCGGTCGGGGACAAGAAGGTCGTGCCCGCAGTGCGTAACGTCACCTTCCAAGTGGCCGCCGGAGAGGCCGTTGGCCTGGTGGGTGAATCGGGCAGCGGCAAAAGCCTCACCTTAAGAACCATCCTGGGACTGCTACCCGCGGGCGTCAGGGCCACGGGCGGGCGAGTGCTCTTCGAGGGCGTGGACTTATTGAAGGCGCCCAAGAAAACCCTGAAAAACCTTCGCGGCACCGGTATCACCATGATTTTCCAAGAGCCGATGACCTCGCTCAATCCCATCACCAAAGTGGGTGAGCAGATTATTGACGCCGCACGGGCGAAGCACTCGTGGTCCAAGAGCGACGCACGCGACCACGCGCTGCGACTCGCGCGCCACATGGGCGTCCCCGACGCCGAGAACGTGCTCTCGCTCTACCCCCACGAACTCTCCGGTGGTTTGCGTCAACGCGTCATGATCGCCGCCGCCCTGGCGTGTCGGCCCAAGTTGGTGCTCTGTGACGAGCCGACAACGGCGCTCGACGTCACGATCCAAGCCCAGATAATTCGACTGCTTATCGAACTGAAGGACGAGTTCGGCATGAGCATGCTCTACGTGACCCACGACCTCGCGGTGGTCGCCCAATTGTGCCAACGCCTTGAAGTGATGTACTCCGGCTCCATCGTTGAAAGCGGGCTGGTGTCGGAGCTTTTTCGCGAACCCAATCATCCCTACACCCAGGGTCTGGTGAACGCGACGCCCGATGTGGACGCAGTGGTTGACCTGCTCGTGGGCATTCGCGGTAATGCGCCCACTCTGGGCAATTGGCCCGAGGGCTGCGCCTTTCATCCACGGTGCGACTTCGCGACCGAAGAGTGTCAGTCGGGTGAGTTCCCGCTGCGCGACACCGGCGACGGACGCGCGAGCGCCTGCATTCACATTGACCGCCTGCACGAGTCGACCAGGCAGGCAACGCCATGAGCGAGAACCTGCTGGAACTCAACGACGTCACGGTGTCGTTCATGGCCCGACGCGGCGGCACCAAGACGCCCATCAATGCGGCTGATCACGTCTCGCTGAGCGTGCGACGCGGTGAGATCTTCGGCCTGGTGGGCGAGTCAGGTTCGGGCAAGTCAACCCTGGCCCGGCTCATCGTCGGACTCAACTCGGCGGCGAGTGGCACGGTGGTCTTTGACGGCGAAGTCTTAGCGAACAAGAAGCGCCCGCGCGCGTTGCGCCGACAGATCCAGATGGTGTTCCAGGACCCCTATTCGTCGCTCGATCCCAGCATGACCGTGCGCCAGCAACTCACCGAGATCTTGAAGGTCCACGACGCCGTGTCTGATTCGCAACGCAAAGCCCACTGCGAGCAAGTGTTCGCCCAAGTAGAACTCTCGCCGACCTTGCTCTCCGCTCGACCTCGTCAAATGTCCGGCGGGCAACGTCAGCGCGTCGCTATTGCTCGCGCGTTGTTGTTGTCGCCAGAATTACTGGTCGCCGACGAACCGGTCTCGGCCCTTGATGTGTCGATTCAGGCCGGCATCATCCAGCTCTTCGCGGACTTGCGTACCCGTTTGGGCGTGACGATCTTTTTCATCGCGCACGACCTCGCCGTGGTGCGCCATCTCTGTGACCGGGTGGCGGTGATGTACATGGGAAAGATCGTGGAAGAGGGGGTCACGAGTGAACTGTTCGCGAACCCACGCCATCCCTACACGCGCGCGCTGCTCGATTCAATACCGCGACTCCAGCCCGAGGCCCACGAAGAGATTGTGGCGCCTGAAGGTGAGCCGCCGAGCTTGGCGCGCCTACCGTCAGGCTGTCGCTTTCGCAGTCGCTGTCCCTTCGCGACCGAGAAATGCGCGCTCGAAGAACCTCCTCTCATTGACGTGACGTCGAGCCCCGACGGTTCACTGCACCGCGCGGCATGTCACTACGCGAACGAACTGGAGGCCTACGTTGGGCGCAGTTCCACCGTCTGAGTTCCTCGTACGCGACGTCACCGATCCTGACGAGTTAAGCCTCTGCGTGAAGCTGTACGAGGATGTCTTTCGTCTCGGGCCCGGCGACGGTTCCCTTAATACGCGACTGTTAGTGGGCATCGTGCGAAATTCCGGCATCGTGGTAGGCGCTTTTGAGGGCAGCGAGATGATCGGGTTTGCTCTCAGTTTCCTCGCTTTTGATCGCGAGCAACAATTGATGTATCAATATTCGCAGTTAGCGGTGGTCGTCGAAACAGCGCAGGGCAGGGGAGTGGGTCGTCAACTCAAGGAGGCCCAGCGGATTGCCGCTCGGTTGATGGGAGTGTCAACGATGCGCTGGTCGTTCGATCCCTTTAGAGTGCGTAACGCTCATTTCAATCTGAACGTTTTGGGGGCCAGTGCGTTCAAGGTGGAGCGAGACCTCTACGGCACGCACACGCACGGCTTCGACGTCCCAGACTCTACTGATCGGCTCATTGTCCAATGGGACCTCACGCGGGGCAGCGACGGGCCCACATCGCGCGAGGATTCGAGGAATCTCGTTTTACCCGCCGTGTGGTCCCCACAACCTGACGACGCAGAGCGTCAACAGCGTGAAGAGATTCTGCAGAAATTCGATGCACTCTTTGCCGACGGCTTTGTGGCCGTGGGTTGCGAACGTGAGTCGGACGAGCGAGCCGTCTACTCCTTCCAAAAGACGGCCACTCTATGACCATTGACGTGTCCGAAGTGACGATGTTTCGAGTTCGCAAGGACCTGGTGCGAGAGTTCGAGACGAGTACGCACCGTAAGAACTACATCGAACATGTGCTCGTAAAGGCCACAACTGCCGACGGCCTCGAGGGCTGGGGCGAGGCCGCGTCGCCGTCAGACCCCTTCTACTGTTATGAAAGCACCGACACCTGCTGGCACGTGTTGCGCCACTATCTCGCGCCGACATTGCTGCGCAGTTCTTTCGAAACCCCCGACGACGCTTTGAGTGCCTCGTCGGTCACCGGCAATCCCTTCGCCCACGCCGCGAGCGACATGCTCATGTGGGATCTCTTTAGCCAGCGACAGGGGCTGGCGTTGGCGGACGCGTTGGGCGGCACGCAGCACGAGGTGAGCGCTGGGGTGAGTCTCGGAATCGAAAAGTCCATTGACGACCTGCTGGCAGTCGTAGCCCAGCACGTCAACGACGGGTACCGCCGCGTCAAACTGAAGATCAGTCGCGACTGGGCCTACGAGCCCGTCAGGGCTGTCCGCGACGCCTTCCCCGACGCGGCGGTCCAGGTCGACGCGAACGGCATCTTTGATGGAAGTGACCTCGAGAACCCACTCTTCACAAAACTCGACCAGCTGGGTCTGCTCATGATCGAACAACCCTTCGCCAGTGAGGAGTTGCTCTTACACGCGGCGCTCCAGGCGCGGCTCGAGACCGCGATCTGTCTTGACGAAAGCATCACATCGATGGGGACACTGCGCACCGCGCTGGCGCTCAAGGCGGCGCGAATCATCAATATCAAGGTGTCGCGTCTGGGCGGCGTGGGTCCGGCCCGCGACGTGCACGACGCCTGCGTGGACGCGGGCGTGCCCGTGTGGTGCGGGGGCATGCACGAATTTGGCGTTGGCCGTGCGGCCAACTTGGCGATTGCCAGCCTGACTGGCTTCACGTTTCCGAGCGACCTTTCGGGTTCCAAGAAGTACTACGAGAGTGACGTTGTAGCGCCCGAGATCACGGCCCACGACGGAAAGGTGACCGTGCCGCGTGGTCGCAGCGGACTCGGTCTTGAGGTGCTCGAAGACCGCGTGCGAGCGGACGCCATCGAGATTTTGGTCTTGGACACGACACAGTTATAGAGAAGAGAAGGGAAGAGGAATAATGCGAGTACTGATCTCAGTTGATATGGAGGGACTGACGGGCGTCACGTGCCCCGAGGACTGCGAATACGGCGCGCCGAGATGGGAGAGCGCACGTCACCTCATGATGAGTGACGTCAATGCCGCCGTCGCGGGCTTCTACGAAGGCGGAGCGAGCGAAGTTGTGGTCAATGACGCACACTCCAACAAGCGCAACTTGATCCTTATTGATCTGGATCCGCGAGCGTCTGCGATCATTGGCACCCACAAGCAGTGGGGCATGCTGCAAGGTATCGAGAATGCCGATGCGGTGGCGTTCGTGGGCTATCACACGGGAGCGGGCCGCCAGGGAATTCTGGCCCACACCTACATTGGTGAAACCATTCGTGACGTGCACATCAACGGTGTGCCGTCAAGCGAAGGCCGGATGAACGCGCTCGTAGCGGGCGAGTTCAACGTGCCGGTAGTGCTCGTGACCGGCGACGACCTCACGTGTGACGACGCCGCAACCTACGTTCCCCAGAGCAACTTGGTGGCCGTCAAGCAGTGCATCGATCGCTACACCGCGCGCTGCCTCGCGCCAGCAACAACGGCTGCTTTGATACACGACGCCGCCCGCGACTCACTCGCGGTACTGCAACCGGCGTTGTCACCCGTTGGACCGTTCACCTACGAGGTGTTCTTTGACGCCGCCAATCCCGTCATGGCCTCGACGGCAGTGCCCGGCGTACACGCGACTAGTGAGACGAGCGTGAGCTTCACCCTGCCAACCATGCGAGAAGCCATCCGCTGTTTCAAGGCCGTGTCGACGATGGCCAGCGCCTCGACCGAACCCGAGTACGGATGAGCGACGCCGCGAGCGGTCTCGCCTCGCGTGCGCTCGAACGCTTGGAATTTCTGACGGCCCTGGAGTCACCGTCGGGCGACGTTACACATCTCAACGTCCTCCGCGATGCACTCGTCACAAAGTGGCGCGAATTGGGATTGGACGTCACCGTCACGCCGGGTGTCGCGGGCGATCATCTGGTGGCGCAGTGGACCGTTGACCAGAGTGACGGTCACCTATTGTTCGTCACCCATTACGACACGGTGTGGTCGGTCGGTGAACTTGAGCGTCAGCCGTTTTTGATTGATGGCGACGTGGTGTCTGGCCCCGGCGTCCTCGACATGAAGTCGGGCATCGTCGCCATTGAACTCGCGCTCGAAGAGCTGCGAGCGGGCGGGCGCACGCCCTCGCGCACGGTACGAATTGTCTGCATCGCCGACGAGGAGGTATCAAGCATCGACGGGCGGCAAGTCATCGAGGCCGCCGCGGAGGGTGCCGTCGGCGTCTTGGGCATGGAGCCGTCGCATTCTGACGGAGACTTTAAGAGCGGGCGCCGCGGTGTCGCTCGATTGTTGCTTCGCGTGGCCGGGCGAGCATCGCACTCCGGACTCGCAGCAGCGGAGGGTATATCGGCGATCGACGAACTCGTCGACCTCCTCATCGATGTGCGCCGCAACGCACCACAGTCGGTGGACGCGGCCATCAATATTGGTCGCATCAGTGGAGGAACCCGGGCCAACGTGGTGGCCGGTGCGGCTGAGGCGGAAGTAGAACTGCGTTTTAGCGAGCCGGCGAGCGAAAAAGCGCTGCTTGCGCTTTTTGATGGATTGCGCGTGCACCGTGATGGGGCCAGCCTCGAGGTAGTGACGTTGTCGCATCGACCGGCGTGGCCCGAGGACCCGAACTCGTGGCTCACCACACTCGTCGTCGACGCTGCCCGGGTAATTGGCGACGATGTCAGCGCGCGTCCCGCGGGCGGCGCGGGCGATACCAATTTCACTGGGTCGATTGGCATACCGACGCTCGACGGGCTGGGACCGCGCGGCGATCACCCGCACGCGGTGGGCGAGTACGTGCTGGTGTCGTCGCTCGTCAGTCGAGTCGAGTTGCTGGTCACTCTCTTGACCAGTGACTTCAAATTGAAGAATTGAAAGTATGGCGAGTTAAGCGAAAACGTCTGAACGTAGGGGATTTCCAAGGAGGAAAATGAACCAGCACATCAGTGGATTTGATTCAAAATTGAAGGGCACGCTGAAGGAGATTCTGACCGAACGCGTCTCGGAACTGCGCTGCCCGTCGGTATTCGCGACCTTGTTTGAGGGTGAAGAGAAATTGTTGGAATTCGGTGTCGGTGAATCACGGATCGGCGGCGGTTCGCCAGGACCTGAGACGGTGTATCGAATTGCGTCGTGCAGCAAGAGCTTTACGTCGACCGCGCTCATGACCCTGCGGGATCGCGGGTTGTTGGACCTCGATGCCTCGATAACCGACTTCGTTCCAGAATTTAGGCAGGCAACTGGCGAGCCGGTGTTCAATCCGCCCACCGTGCGCATGTTGATGTCCATGTCCGGCGGCCTACCCTCTGACGACCCGTGGGCCGACCGCCAAGAGCCAATTTCAAACGAGGCGCTCAGGGGTTTTGCGTCGAGCGGTCTGCACCTCACCTGTGCTCCCGGAACTAGATTTCAGTATTCAAATCTCGGCTACGCATTACTCGGCCAAGTGGTCGAAGTGATCACGAACAAGCCCTTCCGTGAGGTGGTCCACGAGGAGATTCTGGGTCCATTGGAACTTCGCGATACCGGCTATCAAAAAGATGTTGTCAACGACGATCAACTCGCTCGTGGATATCGCATGGGTATGGATGGTTGGGTGGAGCTTGAGTACTCGAGTCCTGGCGCATTCTCGTGCATTGGTGGACTGTTTAGCTCAGGTCGGGACCTCACCAAATGGGTTCGGTGGCTTGCCAGTGTGAACGATGAAGTTCCCATTGTGACCGGTCCGCTTTCAGTGGATTCACGACGTGAGATGCAACAAATCGTGACGGTGATTGACCACGGAGATGACCTCGCTGCCACGCGCAGTAGTTCGGACCGGTATTACGGATACGGTTTCGGTCTGTTTTCCGAGTACGACAAGCGTTACGGTCACTTCGCCTCCCACTCGGGCGGGTATCCAGGATTCAGTTCTCACATGCGCTGGCACGTTCCTACGGGCTTGGGGGTGGTGGTCCTGGAGAACGGTACCTATTCGGGCGCGTGGACAACAGCGACCCGACTCATCGAGCAGGTACTTGAAGACACTGACTTCCACTTGCCACACGTCGACGTGTGGTCCATCACGGCACAAAAGGCGGAACTGGCGAACGCGCTCATTAGAAACTGGGACGACGCATTGGCAGCGCAGTTATTTGAGCCGAACGTTGCGCTGGACGTTCCCTTCACTGAGAGACGGCAACAGATCGAAGGACTGATCAGTGAACTGGGCGGACTGACTGATGCAACGGAAATGCAGAGCAAGGCCGAAAAGTCAGATTCTCCTTTACACCTGATGTGGTCCATCCCGGCGGCGCACGGTGCACTGTCGTGTGAGATACGACTGAGTCCAATAACCCCCGCGTTGATTCAAACGTTCCTCGTCTCTACGGACGTGAACTCACCAACCTCTGCCTAGGCAGCACATCGACCATTGCGATCAAACTGCGTCACCTCGATCCAAACATGGGTCACGCGGAGTTCTGGCGTTCGCCGACGGGAAACATTTTTGGACCCGTCGCAGGTTGATCGGGCCACGCGACGAAATAGTCCGGCGACGTGCCAGTCGTAAGGCGATCAAAGCGGAGCAGTTCGCGGATTATTCCCGCATTGCCCATGGCCCATCCAGTCCTCGGTTCGAGGTCGCTGGGCGTATTGCGGTACTCAAAGTTTGACCAGCGCGCGCCGCGGTCGTCGACGGTCGCTCTCGCAGCCATGTCGTCGACGAGCAGTCGAGCGAAGTCGAGGTTTACGCCGCCCTCGACGTGCATGTCGCACGCCAACGCGAGCACTCCGGCCGTTCCGCAACAACGACCACTGTTGTCCCAAAAGCCAGGTCGTAACTGTTGTGGCAGGCCCGACGTCACTACGGTGTGCCAGCAGCGTTGCGCCAGGGCCATCCACTTGGGGTCACTCGTGGTCGCGGCGAGCAGTCGAAAGACTTGGGCGTCGCCGGTTGGTCCGTGGCACCATCCGTAGCTATGTCGCTCAATGCGCTCTGGTCGATGCTGGGGGTCCGAGTGGGGAACGAGGAAACCGTCGATGTCGGCTTCGTTTCGACTGACCACGTCGACGGCACCGGCGAGAGCGAGGTCGATCAGATCAGGACGTTGCGCTGCCGTCCCCACTGCGCTCAAGGCTCCGACAATTCCCAACGTGCCATGAGAAATGTGGTGGAGGCGGGCGGGTGTACCCACTCGATTTTCCCAATTGACACCGCAGGTCGTGGGGATCGCGTTCTCTAGGTACGGGGTCACGGCCAATATCGCCAGGTCGAGGTCGCCAACGTACAACGCACCGAGCGCAATTCCCGCATTGCCGCCGAGCAGTTCGAACTGGTCGCTCCATCGTTCTCCATCAAATCGTGAGCGCACACGATCCAGGATGTTTGTCGCACATTTTTCCGCGTTCGAGTCGCCAAGGATGTTGCTCGCAGAGTGAAGTGCCGCCGCGATCCCGGTGAGACCAAAATAGAGAGAGCAGTGATCAAGTCGTTCGTAGTGTGCAATCAACTCGCGACTTGCGGCCGCGGCGACGTCTCCAAACCGGTCGCTGCCGAAGTGTCGATACGCTTCCATGAACGTCATCGCGATTCCGGCGCCCCCGCTATACAGGTCTTGTACGATTTCCTCGCTCGATGGCGCGTATGCCCATGCGAGTCCAGCGTCAGTGGCAATTGCCGAGTGTTCGAGCCACCGCAACGCTAGATGGATGATGCTTACTGGGTCCTTGACCACGTCACTCACAACTACAGACTTACACACCGTTACTAAATTGAAACCAATACCGATTCGCTCGTGGGTAATCGTCGAGTGTTGCGTAATGAAACACCATTTTCTTGTAGTCGTAATTCGCTACGTTTGATCTTCAAGTACGTCATTGAGCACGCCACCTGAGTCGTATAGCGCTTTCCAGTACATCGAGGCGAGTATCGAGAGAACAAAGCCATTACGTTTATTCACAACGCCTTTGTTATCTAAGGATTACACAGGTCCCAAAGTTCCTGGGGCCAGGAGACGCTCGGTCGCCAGGTGTCTAGGTTGAAAGGAGTCTTCAACCTGAAAACTAAGTGACACTCCAATTGCTCCATCAGACTGTTGTACACGTACGGGCTATATGGAGGAATACCGGCAAGGCTTAGTGCGTTGTTCATAACCCCACGAGCGGCGGCAATGCCAACAGTTTGCGCATATCCGCTGGGAACAATGCTAAGAGTGACTCCGTCTGGTCCGCTAATCCACCGAGCGCTATATGCGTAAGTAGCTGCTGAAGCAGGACTTTGCATCGTGACCTGTGTTCCGACTCCGACAACGCCGAGAGTTAGGGAGAGTATTAACCCCCCTCGGGCAAGGACACTCCGCATTTTCGGAAATCCGACTCTTTCATTCTGTGACTTTGATCTTCCCGACTTGAATAAGAAGCTGTCGGTAAATCGGCTCATCTTGAGTTTTTCATTTTTCATTTTCTTCTCCTTATTTCGATCTGGTTCCGAAGAACCTTTTGAAATAGCCCTGAAGTAGAGTTCTTTCGACCTTCATTCTCGTGCAGAGTTGGTCACCTTTTATCAAGTCATACAAATTGGAAATCCAACTAAATCGATTGGAAATGTCGTGGTGGTCGCGAACGTGAATGAGCTCCTTCATGTGTGGAGAGAGCGTGTCTTAGGATTGACGAAGGCTGAATTTTCTAGGAAATTGGCCGGCATTGGGATTCCTCCAGGCACTTGGGAAGTCAACCTCAGTCGGTATGAGACCACCCGTGAAAAAAACCATCGAAGGCCGAATCGCGAGATACTTCACCAAATCGATGTAAGCGCCAATGCGGGTGGGGCGATAGTGGACCTCGCTCGAGCTATTGGAACCCCCAATGTATTCAGCCCGTCGAAAAGTTGGGCGCATAATTTTCAACCACCACACGGACCAAATTGGATTTGGATCCGATTTCCGCAGCCCTCGCCGATTGTAGAAGTTCAAATGAGGTGTGGCGCCTTCTCGCTATTTTTGAATAAGCGAATCGATGACGAAGGCATCTTCGTAACAGCTCCATATTCGACGTCGACCCCTCCTATCTTGGTCAAACTCTCCGAGCCCGGCTGGGTCAACTTTGGACGCGGAGTTATCCCAGAGGCACTCGGATTTGAGTTGGTCAGTGGTCTAGAGGAAGCAAGTAGAAGCGAACGATTACGACGGTTTGTCGAGTCGGTAACGAGAAGTTCCCTTACGGAAGGTCAACCGTGGAAAGAGAATGTGAGGTCGTTTTTAGGAATTGGTTCGAAAACCGCTGTCGCGACTAGCGAAGTGGTGATGGACTATCCGACTCCTATCAGCACTTCACCAATGTTTGGGGAAGAGATCGACAGAAACTTGACCCTTAAAGGTGAATGGTTGAATGCCATTCGATTGAGTGAAGGCATGTCACTGCGTGAGGTCGCGAATTTAGCAACTGAATTAGATCCGTCGTCGCCAGTCAGTCACACTACGATTCAGCGCCTCGAAGAAGGAAAGCACGTGAGAGAGTTTCAATCAATAAACCTTCGACTGGACACCATCTATGGCGCAGATGGGAGAACGTGCTTGACGGAAGGATTCAAAGTGGGTGGGAGCAATCCACCGCAGTTTGTTTTTCCGACTTATTGGGTTGGGCCAGTCTGGCTCGAACTTAAGCGGACAAAAGGCAATTCAACTGGAGACGTTCATCTGAAGTGGGGAGGTTGGCAAAGAAAATTCAAACTGACTGGAAATGTGATTTTGTCTTTTAGAAAATGCGAACGAAAACCGCATATTGACCCACTATTGGTTCTTCCTCCCTTAGGTTGGACTGTTAAGTGTGGTGTGGGTTGGCCCAACGAAGTGACCGACATAAACGATGATTGGATGCCTAGTACAGCAGAATTTATGAACCTCATATTTCTGGAAGTTAAGAGTACCGTCAATCAAGCATTTGAGAATCGTGGACAAGAATTGCAGACATTCTTGGACTCGCTAAAAAATTGAATACAACAACGTTGCAGCAGCCGGTTCAGGTCGCGAGAAAGGTGTAATTCTTTTCCTGAATTGTGCATCTCAAGCGTGGAACCTCGAACTATCTGAAATGGGCGCACACCCTGTTTACGAACGCTGGTCCAGGTGACTCCTCCGGATTGGCGAGCGATTGCGGCCACATTCCAGTTGATCATCTGAACTTGCGATGTCCTCCATTGATTGAAAACGTCGACTAGGACAGTTGCGGCAAGACGTTTTGGCTATTTGGTGAGCCTCCTTTGTCCACTGAGATAGTGAGATGTCCGCCAGTTCATTTTCTCGGAAATACGTCGACCGAATTACAGCTTTTGGTGTTATCACCCTCTCAAAATGCCTCCGACTTGGGTGAGTCGCTGAACAAGTAGAGATATTCGCTCTAGATGCTCCGATAGATGGAACACTGTTCTTCTTTTGAACTCAGAAATCACTATGATTATCGACCAATTAAGGAATCGAAGTGATCCGCATTGGTTGACGACCTTTTGACTACTAAGAGTACCGAGCCGAACGATTCGAAGGCCTTGAACGGTTCGGACCGCGTCCTGGCCGTACTCAACCTGCTCGGGAACTTCCCCGACGGCATTGGCCTCAATGATCTTGCTCGATCGCTGAATGCGCCGAGGTCAAGCATTCATCGAGCGCTGAGCGCGTTACGTCGGGCGAACCTGATTGAACAGGACCGTGACAGTCGTTACCGACTGGGCTACGGACTTTTAAAGCTGGCCTTCTCGTACTATGAGGAACTCGATGAAGTCGGTCGCATGCGCCCGGTCCTGTCGGCCCTCGCGCAAAAGTTTGGTGAGACGACGCACTACGCCATTCTCGACGAGACCGAAGTGATGTACCTCGCCAAGGTCCAACCGGCCCGCTCGCGCTACCAGATGAGTTCGGTGATTGGTGGACGAAATCCGGCCTACTGCACGGGCGTGGGCAAGTCGCTGCTGGCGTACCGATTGAAGACTCGCGATGCCGTTGATGAATACGTTGCCGAACTTGGCTCCACAATGCTGCAGCACACGGGTCACACCCTCACGAGCGCGGACGCGTTGCACCGGGAGTTCGAACAGATTCGCATCGATGGCTACGCCATTGACCGCGAAGAGCATGAATCGGGGATTAACTGCCTCGCAATTCCGTTGTTCTTGACTTCGCGCACTGTCCCCGACGGCGCGGTCAGCGTGACGGCCGTCGCTCAGCGTTTCCCCTTAAGAAAACTTGAAGCATCCGTTGATCAGGCACGCAAAGTCATCCGTGAGCGCCTCGGCGACGTGATGGCGTAATTCATCGAGCGCCGACGCATTTGTTGTCCAGCGACGGCACGTCGAGACCGACGAGTTCACGGTTGCAGCAGTGCCTTGACCGGAGTGGTCTGACCGTTCATGAGGGCCAGGAAAATTTTCGCGCCTTGGCTCAGCGGATACGTTGTTGTCCAGTTGAGTTTGAGTTGCGGTGCCAATTCAATTGCGGCGACGAACTCTTCGCCACTGTAGGCAAACGAACCGCGAATTGTTTTTTCGAATCGCACCGCGGCGGCGGCATCGAAGTCGCTGTCGCCAGTAGCGAGTCCGAGCCAGATCGTGACGCCACCGGGAATCAGATGATCAAGGGAAACCGCACGCGTGGTTGCGGTACCGACCGCGTCAAATATCACGTCGAACTCGCCGTCGAGTGTGTCGCCGACAATGTGCGCGCCGATTTGTGTGGCGACGCGTGCTCGATCCGTAGATAGCTCCGCGCATGCGACGTAGGCGGCACTGTTGGCGAGCGCGACTTCGATGCACGCGAGGCCAATTGGCCCGCCACCAATGATGCCGATTCGCCGACCGCTCGGAGTCCCGGCCAAGTGCCACGCGTGCAGCGCATTGGCCACGGGTTCAACGAGTCCGGCGTGGTCCCAGTCAAGGGTGTCAGGTATGTCGTGCAGTAACGACTCGGGTACGGCGACGCGCTCGGCAAAGCCACCGGCGCGGTGCGCACCCAGTAGTAATCGCGTGCGACACAGTTCTGCCTTGCCACGTACGCAGAGATCGCATATTCCGCACGTAAGAAGGGGATTGACGGCGACTCGACGTCCATTGTCGGTGCGCCCAACAAACTCGTGGCCCATGATGAGCGGCGGTACGCGAAAACTTGGTTGACGGATTCCGTGCAGTTCACTGCCGCAGATACCAGCGCGTTCGACGTGCACCAACACTTCGCCCTCACTCAGGGTGACTTCGGGAACGTCACGCACCTCAACAACGTTGAGCGCGGTAAAGACCAGTGCTCTCATCGTGAACTCCTTCGTGTTGTTGCTCGTGCTCCGTCGCTCACGCTAGCGGTTCGTTACCAGATGACATTTGGGATTTCCCGTCGACGCCACACGTCCAACATCTAAAATGCCGCGCCACCGCCAATGCGGTCAGGTGGACGTCCGTCGCCCAAAAATTACGTTCCGGTATTTGGAACGACCTCGCCCTGTCCTTCAACTTTCGTTTTCATGTGGCGACGAAGTGGTTGGAAACGGTAGTGGCTGAATCTTCGTGTAGTAACGGCCAGTTTACTCGCTGCCATCGCGAATGAGTGTGAGTCGATCTGCACCGCACGCCGATCATGGAGAGCGACGTGTTCCAATAGTTAGAACGGACATCACGGTGCGAAATTGCCACGCGTATTGCTGACGTGGACGCCCAATCTGCCAAGGATTTCTTGGCTATGTTGTGGGTCATTCAAGTAATCACTGAAGGTTCTAGGGAGAGAAATGAAATTGACTGACTTACATGGCGGCACTGCTCTGTCGTCGACTCGTTCCACGTCGTCGCGTACTCGGCACACCAGGACCCATCTGGCCTCCGCCTTCTGTGTCGTAGCCATGATGCTGGGCTTCGTCACGTTGCCCATCGCAGGATCTGTGAGTGGCGCGTCAACGAAGACGACCATCACGTACTGGTTCTGGGGCGAGAGCGACATCCCGGGAATCACCAAGTGGATGCAGCAGAGAATCGCAACGTACGAAGCCGCCAATCCCGGCGTCAAGGTCGACCTCGTGCCCCAATCGAACACGACGATCATCCCGAGTTTCACGCTGGCGGCGCAAAGCAAGACCGGTCCGGACCTCGATACGCAGTGGGCGACGCTGCCGACGATTCTGCCTGCTCTGGGCGGTGCGGTAACGCCGATTTCCAACTTCGTCTCCAAGGCCGACACCGCGCACTGGCTCAACACCAACGAGAACACGTACCAGGGCAAGATCTACGCGATGCCGCTGTACATGATTGGTGTGCCTCTGGTCTTTAACAAGAAGCTCTTCAAGGAAGCGGGTCTCGCCCCTGTGGCGCCCGCGACGTGGGCGGAGTTCTTGGCGGACTGCAAGGCGCTGAAGGCCAAGGGCATCACGCCAATCGGCATGGGTAACAAGGACGGTTACTTCGGTGCCTGGATGTTCGCCATCTACGAAAAGCAGATGCTGAACTCGATCTCCCAGCTGACCGAAGGGGTTGCCGGCAAGGGCGGCGCTGAGACGAAGCTGATGGCCTCGCTCAAGTCCATGTACACCAGTTTCCAGGGCCTCATCAAGAGCGGGTACGTGAACTCCAATGTGGAGTCCCTGACGTTGGACCAGGGTTGGCAGTTGTTCCCCGAGGGTAAGGCAGCGATGTCCTTCACCACTGACGGCAATGTGTTGTCGTGGGCCAAGACGGTGGGCGAAGCCAACGTCGGCGTGGGCAAGCCACCGATCCTGGGCAAGGGAGCGCTCGCGTCAACGTACGACGTGACCCAGTCCTCGGACGAGTTCATCACCTCGTGGTCCAAGAACCCCAAGGCGGACGCGAAGTTCCTCGAATGGCTGCACGAGCCGGTCAACATGGTCGCGCTCAACAAAGAGACCGGCGCCTTCCCCGCGGACAATCAGTTCCCGGTGTCGGACATCACCGATCCTCTGGCGCGCGCGCTCGACACGCTCGACACCTCGGGTACGTCCGTTTGGCTCGAGAACTACATCCCGCCGCAAATTGACTCGGACGCGGACCTTCCGGCCGGTCAGTTGATCACGTCGGGCTCCGGTTCGCCGGCCGCCGCCGTCGCCCTCTGGCAACAGCAACTCTCACTCTGGCGCACCCAGCAGCCCACGCAGTTCAAGCAGTTCTCCACGTGGGCGGCGGCCTCGTGACCCAAAAATAGAACGATCATTGACAACTAGGAAGTAGGCGGTATTTGATGTCCTCAATGGACGCCACGACTCCGCTGCAGGAACTCTTCGATAAAGAAGATCAGACGGCGCCAGACACGAGAAGTGTCTGGCGCCGTCATCAACTCTGGCCTTACGGCTATATGGCCCCCGTGCTCGTCGCCCTGGGGCTCGTCTTTGGATATTCCTTCATCGAGGTCGTGCGTTACAGCTTCTATGCGGGCAGCGTCGGTCAACTGACGTATGTCGGCACGGCGAACTACAAGGAACTTTTTGCCGATCCCCAGTTCACGCACTCAATGTTCAACAATTTCAAGCTGTTGGCGACAGTGCCCATCGTCACCGGGGCCTCGTTGGCACTCGCGCTCATCATCAACACGACGTTCCGTGGCGTACGACAGTACCGAGCGATTGTCTTCTTGCCCTATATCCTCCCCGCGACCGCGATGGGCCTCTCTTTCTCGTACTTGCTCCAAGGCAAGGGTGTCCTCGATGGCTTGCTTCATTCGCTCCACCTCTCATTTCTGATCCACGACTGGCTGGGCTCTCCCAGCTGGGTCATCTTCAGCATCGGTGGCGTCATTGTCTGGCAGCAGTTCGGCTTTGGGGTCGTGGTGTTTTCGGCCGCCCTGCTCTCGGTGCCGGGAGAGACCGTGGAAGCGGCGAGGATCGACGGCGCGAGTTGGTGGGTGGTCCAGCGACGCATCCTGATTCCCCAAATCCGACGAATCATTGAGTTTTTCGTGATCCTGCAAGCGATCATCGTGCTCTCGTCCGTCTTCACCTACGTGTACGTGTTGACCGGGGGAGGACCGGCCTATTCGTCGAGCGTGATGGAGTTCTTCATCTATCAGAACGGCTTCGAGAACGGTTCGATCGGCATTGCGAGCGCCGCGGCCGTTGTGTTGCTCGCCATTGCCAGCGTCTTTATCGCCTTTTACATTTGGGTGCGCGTACGAGCGACAAAGCAGGACGCCTGATGCAACACGTGCGCAACGTCATGCGCCAACTGCTATTGGTCGTCATCTCGATCGTGTCGCTCTATCCCGTGTGGTTCATGCTCTCTACCGCCCTTAAGTCCACCAAGTACTACACGCTCGATCCGACCGGTTTTCCCTACCACGTCACGTTCTCCAACTTCTCCGCGGTCTTCCATAACTGGCCGATTCTGCTGTGGATGCGCAACAGCCTGATCGTGACGATTGTCGCCGTCGGCGTGTCGACCGTGATCTCGATCATGGCGGCCTTCGCCATTGTCTTTGGCAAGGGCCGCGGGCGCGAGTCGCTGTTTCGCTCCAACATCGCGCTCATGGCCATACCGCCCGTCGCACTTCTCATTCCGATGTACACGTTGATGGTGACCCTGGGGCTCATCAACCAACTGCCCTCGGTGATGATTTTCTACACCGGGCTGCTGGTGCCGTTTTCGGTGTTCTTCTTCGTCAACTTCTTTCGCGAGATCCCCCTGGAGTTGGTCGAGGCGGCCTACATGGACGGCGCGCCGCACCGGCGGATCCTGCGAAAGATCATCGTGCCGCTCTCGGGCGCGTCGACCATCACCCTGGTGATCGTGAACGCGATCTTTGTGTGGAACGAATTGCTGGTTGCGCTCGTGTTCCTGCAGAGCAATACCTCGCGCACGCTGATGGCGGGACTCGCGCTCTACCAGGGCCGCTATGTCACCAATGAGCCCTTGTTGATGGCGGCGGCGTTCTTCTCGATTCTGCCGCTCGTTGTCCTCTATATCTTTGGGCAGCGATTCTTCGTTCGCGGACTCACGGCGGGGATTGGCAAGTGATAGTTGTACGTCGCGCAGGGACATGTGCGGCGCTATTGAAAAGGAGTAAGTAATGGCACGAATTGAAGGTCGCACTGACCAGGCCCCGAAGCCGGTGGCATCGTATTCGCAGGCAGTACGCGTGGGATCGGTGGTGTCCGTCGCCGGCCAAGGCGGCTTTGACCCAGCGACGGGCCAATTGGCCGGGCCTGACGTGGGCGAGCAGACCATACAGACGTTCAAGAATATTGAGGCGGCACTTGGATCGTGTGGCGCCGCCCTCGACGACGTCGTTCGCATCGACGTGTTCCTGGCGGCACTCTCGGACTTCGCAGCGATGAATGAGCGATACGCAGAGGTATTTAGCGCGCCTTATCCCACGCGCACCACGGTGGGTGTTGAACTGCCTCCCGGAATGAAAGTGGAGATTACGGCGCTGGCGGTGCTCGAGGACAAATGATTACTGAACACGACCCCTACGCCGCCCTGGGTGTGCGTCACGTCATCAACGCCGCGACGACGTTGACGGCGCTGGGGGGCACGGTGCTCGCCGACGAGGTCGTCACCGCGATGGTCGGCGCGTCAAAATCGTGCGTCTCGATGGATGAACTCCAGGCAGCGGCGTCTGCTCGTCTGGCGGAACTCACGCGCAATGAGGATGCGTACGTGACGTCAGGGTGCGCGGCGGCACTGACGCTCGCGGTGCTGGGAGCCATCACGAAGGGTCGACCGGAGGTGATTGCCCGTTTGCCCGACGACGAGACGCTGGCTCGCAATGTCGTCATCCATTGCGCGCACCGCATCCCGTACGACCGGGCCATTGAATTGGGTGCAGGACACCTAGTCGAAATTGGCAACGTCATTCAGACCTTCGCCTGGGAACTCGAGGCGGCCCTCGACGAGCGCGCCGTGGCCGTGGTGTGGGTCGCGGGTAGCCACCTGCCACGAACAACACTGACGCTCGATGAGACGGCCGCTATCGCTCACGCCCACGGCGTGCCGGTCATTGTGGATGCCGCGGCGCAATTACCGCCGGAGGAGAACCTGTGGTACTTCACCAAGGAGTGCGGTGCGGACGTGGCGCTCTTCAGCGGCGGCAAGGGGCTGCAAGGACCCCAGGCCAGCGGACTGGTCGTGGGTTCAAAAGAGTTGATCGATGCGATGCGCGCCAACGCATCGCCGCTGCAGCGGTTGGCACGCGCCATGAAAGTGGGCAAGGAGGAGATCTGCGGACTGGTAGCGGCCGTCGAGCGTTACGTGGCTCTCGATCACGGGAAAATTAGGCGCGCGCTCACTGAGACGGTCGATGAGTGGGTCACGTCAGTGGACGCTATTGATGGTGTGACGGCACGACGACTCGATATCAACGAAGCCGGCCAACCGGTACCCCGACTCGAAGTGACATTGAGCGCCGATCACGCGGCCAGTGACGTGATAGCGGCGCTGTGGAACGACGACCCTCGAGTCACAGTCTTGGCCGGTGGGGACAACAACTTCTTTGTCACGCCTGACACGTTGGTTCCCGGAGAGGCCGACCTGGTTCTAGAACGACTGCGAACCGCACTACGTTCAAGTGGCAAGACCAAGAGTCAAGTTGGAGGCGTGTGATGTGGAATGAATTCTTTACTGACAAAACCGTGGTGATTGCGGGTGGTTCGACGGGGATTGGCTCCGCTTCCGCCGCGGGATTCGCCCGCGCGGGTGCCAACGTCATCATCACCGACGTGGCGGACGAGATTGGCTGGGCACTGGTAAAGGCACTCAACGATGAAGGCGGCCGCGTCCAGTACCAACACTGCGACGTGAGCAGTGAGGAGGACGTCACGCGGGTCTTTGGTTGGGTTCAGTCAACGTTCGGGTCGCTGGATGTGGTGCACGCCAATGCGGGCATTGAGTGGACGAAGGACGTGCGACACACGACCTTGGCGCAGTGGCAACACGTGGTCGACGTGAACCTAACAGGAGTGTTCCTGGTCACGCGCGCCGCGATGCTGACGATGTGTGAGCGAAGGTCCGGTGCGATCGTGGTCACGTCGTCGCCCCACGCGCTGGCGACCGTGCCCGATTCGGGTGCCTACGCCGCGTCCAAAGGGGGAGCGCATGCGTTGGTTCGTTCCCTGTCGCTCGAAGGCGCGCCGTATGGCGTGCGCGTGAACGGCATCGTGCCCGGAACAATTGACACGCCAATGGTTCGTCGCGAAGCCCAAGCGGCCGCCGATCCCGAACACCAGATGGAATTGATGGCCGGCACGCATCCGCTCAACCGACTGGGCCAACCCGAGGAGGTTGCCAACATGGCGCTCTTCCTCGCGTCACCGTTGGCCAGTTTCATGACCGGTTCGCTGGTGTCCGTGGACGGGGGATTGATGGCCGGTCTGCCATCGGGCCCACCGCTCAGTTATAACAACTAAGAGATATGAGACGAAAGGAGTGGCCGTGAAGATCGTGAGCGCAGAGATCACCGCGGTCAACGTCGCCTACGTGCGCCGTGAAGTCAGCTCCATGGTGCAGCGCGATGGCGTGACGGCTGGCATCGTGCGACTCGAAACGGACGATGGACTGGTGGGGTGGGGCGAATCTTGTAGCGGTGCCGATATGGAATCGGTCCTCGCGAGTGCGCGCGCCATGACGCCGTTCATTCTCGGTAACGACCCCTGGCGGGGCGAAGCAATGAAACGCGACGCCTGGCATCGGGGACTCTGGCAGTTCCGAGAACCGACGGGAAACTTTGCCTGGGCCGGACTGGACATGGCGATGATGGATCTCTGCGGCAAACAGGCCGGTGTTCCGGTGCACGCGCTTTTGGGCGGAGCGTTACGCGAGAGTGTGGATTACTTCTGGTACTTGAGCGGTGACGATCTCGACGACCTGCTGGCGTACGCGCAGGTTGGACTCGATCGCGGGTACACGACGTTCTACATGAAAGTCGGCCTCAACGACGACGCTGACGTCGAGCGCGTACGCGCGGTTCGCTCCTTCATCAGTGACGACCATCGCCTGCGAATCGATGCCAACGGTTCGTGGAACATGGCCCAGGCGAGACGTCAATTGACAGAACTTCAGGACGTGCACCTCGACTTTGTCGAACAGCCGGTACGCCAAGTGCCGCGAGACCTGCTGCGCGATCTGCGTCAGTTCGTCACGACACCGGTTGCGGCCAACGAGGGACTGTGGACCGAGGAGCAGGCTCGCGAGCGAATTGAAGCGCGAGTTGCCGACGTGTACTGCTTCAGTCCCTACTGGGTCGGTTCTCTGCGTGGGTTCCAGCGCCTCGGCTATCTCGTCTACGAACACGGGGCGCAGGTCTGCAAGCACACGCACGGTGAATTAGGTATTGCCGCGACGGCGGCCCAGCACCTGATGTTGACCTTGCCCTCAATAGTCGCAGGCAACCAGCAGACGGCGGCGCACATGGTGGGCGACGTCGTGAGCGAGCGACTGCCCATCGTCGACGGACCAACGTGGGGGACACCGTCGGTCCCAGGGCTCGGCGTAGCGATCGACGAGAGCGAGTTCGACGCCGCCGCAGCAAACTACCAGCACGACGGGCAGTACTTGCCCTATGAGATGGCGAAGTAACTACATATGTCACTCGCACTTGACCGCGATGAGGTCATTGAGATTTCGAGCGATGCGCTCCGCGTGGCGGTGCGTGCGCGTCGGGGCGCTCGCGTGACGAGTGTGCTGAGTCGTCACGATAATCGCGAGTGGTTGCGCCAGGCGCGAGGCGGCGCGGAAGGCTCTGAGTTTCCGTACGGTTCGACGTTCACGGATACCAATCACTATGGATGGGACGAGATGTTTCCCACGGTCGATCCCTGTCTGTTCCCGACTGAACCCTTTCAAGGGGCTCCGGTACCCGACCACGGGGAACTTTGGCAGCTCGAGTGGGACGTGATGGACAGCTCCCCGTCTGCGCTACACCAGCGGGTTTCGAGCGATCGATTTAACTACACATTCGATCGTCGTTTGCGCGTCACCGACGCCACGCTGCGCTGTGAGTACGAGTGCGTCGTTGACACAGATGTCCCGGTACCCATGCTGTGGGCGCTGCACCCGCAATTTGAAATGCACGTTGGCTCGCGCGTCACGTTGGCCCGCGAATTCAAGTCCGTGCTCGACACCTCCGACGCGGCCGCGGTGTACGAAGTTGATTGGTTGGGCAATTTGCAAGTTGAACGTGACGTGTTGGATGGCGCCGATCGGATGATCTATCTCAAGCCCGACGAAGAGGCGAACGCGGTGAGCATCATCGACCTCTCTGGATCATTCTTGACGTTGTCCTGGGACAACCAGTTCGCGCCGTATCTCGGCATCTGGCTGGATCGTGGGCGCTATACCCAGGGATCCGTGGCCGCCCTAGAGCCGACCAACGGTTTCTTTGATGATCTCGCTCGAGCGTACGGCGGCAAATCAATTCGTTACTTTGAGCCAGGAGAAGCAACGTCCTGGTGGGTGGAGATCACCGTGGGAGGAGACACGCCGTGGACGAGTTCGTAGCTACGCCGTGCAACTCCGAGCTCTTCGAGCTCGGCGAGTGCTGTCGGTGGGACGACGTTCGAAAGGAACTGTACTGGCTCGACGTCCCGACGGGACGATTCTTTCGCGCGCGTGCAGATGCCAACAACCTCGATATCCAAAGGACGTACGAGTTGCCGGGCTGGGTGACTGCCGTCGCGCCACTGGAGGAGCGAACCCAAGGTTGGATCGTGGCGCTCGACCAGTCGATTTACCAGCTCGACGAATCTGGCGAACGGAGGGAACTGGCGAGTCCCGAAGCGCTTCAGGCTCCAGAGGTGCGATTGAACGACGGGACCGCCGACCCGTGGGGGAGGTTCTGGATTGGTTCGATGGCTTTTAGCGCCGAAGTCGGACGGGGGAGTCTCTACCGCTTCCACGAGTCCTCCGGGGTGCAGACGGTCGTGTCCAATGTCACCATTTCCAACGGTATTGGATGGAGCAATGACCGGCGCACCATGTACTACGTCGACAGCGGTCCGGGCACGGTTTACGCATTTGACGTGGACGAGCACGGTGACGTTTCCGACCAGCGGGTCCTGATCCAATTCGACGTTGACACCGAGGGCACGGCCGATGGTCTGTGCATGGACGCAGCAGGGAACTTGTGGTTGGCCGTGTGGGGAGGGTACGAAGTTCGCCGCTATTCGCCTTCCGGCGAGCAGCTCGCTCGTGTGCGGATATCGACGGCCCAGCCGTCGTGCTGCGCGATCGGCGGGGCGAACGGCACGACGCTCTACGTCACGACAGCGCGAGAGGACATGAGCGAAGAGCAACTCGCGCAGGAACCCGATGCCGGCCGACTGTTTGCGGTCGATGTGGGCGTCGCGGGCCGACCACTCTTGGCGTACCGCTCGACGCTGGATCCTGATGAGTAGGTGCTCAATATTGTTTCTTCCCTCAAGAATTGGAGAAAAGTGAAAGAAAATTCGAAAGAAGCGCCGTTGCTCGTCGCCTTCGGCGAGGCGATGATCCGTCTCAGCGCGCCCGACCGATCGCCTTTGCGTTTTTCTAAGGAGCTCACGGTCGGCGTGGCCGGTTCGGAACTCAACGTGCTCGTCACTGCGAGCGCACTCGGGCTGCGGACTTGTTGGCTCACGCGCCTGCCGGACAATGAGCTGGGCCGGATGATTCGCCGACACGCCCTTTCCAATGGGGTGGACGTCGTCGCGAGCGATGAGGTTGGTGCGCGCGCCGGATTGTTCTTCTACGAGTTCGGGGTTCCACCGCGACCGTCCAACGTGATCTACGACCGCGACAATTCCGCGACGAGTCACGTTGACGCCGATGAGTTCGATTGGGCAGCCGTGCTCAGTGGCGCTCGAGGAGCGCACGTGACGGGGATCACGTGCGCGCTCGGCAAGGGACCGCTAGAAGCGACGCTCGCATTTCTTCAAAGCGCAAAGTCGCTGGGCGTCACGACCAGCTTCGACATGAACTACCGCTCGCAACTGTGGGAGCTCGACGAGGCTCGTTCGGCGTACTTCGCGATCCTTCCCTCCGTCGACACCCTCTTTCTCGCTCCCAGTGACCTCACGTTGCTGTTGGATCAGTTAGGTACGACGGACGACCTGGCGTCGACACTCAAGAAGCAGTTTGGCATTACGACGCTGGTGATTAGGGAACGTCAGGCACTCTCGAGCGATGAGTTGAGTGTGTGCGTACGTGTCTTCGGTGACGATGAGAGCACGGTCGAGGCGGGTGGCGTGGTGGTCGATGAGATCGGCGCCGGAGACGCGGCGGCCGGCGCGTTCTTGTCGTCAATGTTGAATGGCGGGTCGAACCGCTCGAGTACCGAGCGGGCCGCGCGAGCGTACGCACGCATGTTGACGATTCCCGGTGACACGTGGGCGGGATCGCTGCACGACCTCACCGACGGATACGTCGTGTCGCGAACGGTCGTGCGTTGAACGTGGCCAGTCTCGACGAGTTAGAGGGTGCGCTCGGTCGCGCTCGATTGGTCGCCATAGTGCGCTTGAGCGATCACACGAACGTGCTCGCCATCGTCGAGACGCTCTGCGACGCGGGGGTTCAGTTCTTGGAGATCACCGTCGAGCGTCCGGAAGGATACGACTCCCTTGCCCGCTGCGTCGAGAAATTCTCGAATCGAGCGACGATTGGCGCGGGCACGGTGTTGTCGGTCGACAGTGTGCGGCGTGTTCGAGACCTAGGTGCTCAGTTCGTGGTGTCACCAAATACGAATCCCGACGTCATCGCGGAGTGTCACGAGGAAAATCTTCTGGCAATTCCTGGCGCGTTAACCGCGACCGAGGTGGCCTCCGCGACTGCGGCCGGCGCCCGATTCGTGAAGCTGTTTCCGGCAAGCGTGGGCGTACCGTACCTGCAGGCACTGCGCGGACCTTTCCCAAATGCCAAGTTCGTCCCCACCGGTGGCGTCAACAACGAGAACGCCGCGTCGTGGCTTGACGCGGGCGCGAGTGCAGTGGCGATGGGATCAAGTTTGGTTCCGCTGTCGGGTGAATTGGACGGATTAGTGGCCCGCGCTCAACAGGCCGTCACGATCACCGTGAGTTCCGATGCGTAGGTGCGTCGTCTTCTCGCTTCCATCGGCAACGTCGAAGGAACGCCGCGTTCCACCTACTAGAACACCAATCCAGAAAACTGGTCGCACATTATGATGTTGTCAAAGCCCGCGCTGTTAGAGATTCTCGGCGGCACAAACTCGGAATGCATTCGTTTGCTTGAGCTCGACACGAGAGGGAAGTCGTACCAATAATGGCGTCGATTGCGTTAGAGAGCGTTACAAAGATCTACCCCAACGGCTTCGAAGCGGTGCACGAACTCGACCTCAAGGTTGCGGACGGGGAGTTCATGGTGATCGTGGGACCCTCTGGATGCGGCAAGACGACCGCACTGCGGATGGTGGCCGGTCTTGAAGAAATCACGTCGGGCCGACTGAAAATCGGCGATCGCGTCGTGAACCACGTGACCTCGAAGGATCGCGACATCGCCATGGTGTTTCAGAACTACGCGTTGTACCCGCACATGACGGTGGGTGAAAACATTGGATTTTCACTTGGATTGCGCAACATCTCCAAGGGGGACATTAAAGCGAAAGTCGCCGAAGCGGCAACAATGTTGGGCTTGACTCCATATCTCAATCGAAAGCCAGGACAGTTGTCAGGTGGTCAGCGCCAGCGCGTTGCAATGGGACGAGCGATCGTCCGGGAACCTTCCGTGTTCTTGATGGACGAACCCTTGTCGAACCTAGACGCCAAGCTGCGCGTGCAGATGCGCACGGAGGTCCGTCGAATCCAGCGTCGAATTGGCGTCGCAACTCTATACGTCACGCACGACCAAACTGAGGCCATGACTATGGGCGACCGGGTCGCCGTGATGAGTGCGGGAATATTGCAACAGTGTGATGCCCCTAACAATCTTTATAACAAGCCAAAGAACCTCTTTGTTGCTGCTTTCATTGGATCGCCATCAATGAACCTTTTCGAAGCCACAATTGCGAACGACGGTCAGTCACTTCAACTGGGATCGCAGACGGTTTCTCTAAGTTCGGCGCTGCACCAACTTCAACCCGAACTCGCCAAATATTCCGGTCAGCAAGTAGTTGTCGGCATTCGCGCCGAGGACCTGCCGTTGGCCGAAGGTGACGCCCTGCACGGTCCCACGCTGTCGGGAGAGGTAGAGGCGGTCGAAGAGCTCGGATCCGAACTGCTGGTGCACTTTTCGGTTGACGCCACACGTGTAGTGCCCAAGACCGTGACCGACGAATCTTCCGACGACTTCGTGGCGCAGGTTCCAATCAATATCGCTGGCGAAGGCATCGCCCGCGTGCAGCCGCGCGCCAAGGTGAAAGTGGGGGAGAGGGCACAATTCGCCGTCTACTCAGAACGGATTCAGTTTTTTGACGCGGCGAGTCACAACGCAATCGGCTAGTGACCAACTTTTAGCTCGGATTGGTGTACATATTTGTGTAGTCGGGCGAATGATGGGACTTCGGAAGGTGTCAGTGAGGTCGGCATTTTTCTAACTGAGTGAGCCAGATCGAAGGTACCCCCGCTGGACAACATGGATTGCTCGTCTCGGCGTGACCGTGTTCGCGGGATGCACACGGTTTGTAATTGTCGACTGTCTACTTCGCAAGCTGAGATAGTCTGACGTCGTGAGCGATCAAAGGCGAAGTGTACCGACCGGCGTGGCGTTGATTGTCAGCGCACTTCTTGTCGCGGTGGCCCTCGTCATTGGATTGATATCTGTCGGCCACGGGTTCTCGGTGCGCGGCAGCGATACTGGCATCACCATCACCGGCGAGGCGTCGGCCGCCGTCTCGGCCAACCAAGTGGTGTGGACGTTGACGGCCCAGGAGATTGCCCCCACCGCCCAAGGG
>Ga0182030_10003048_pt1 | contig 35731 bp, 34 predicted proteins | sample 812S3MmetaG_FD_121299 | JGI IMG/M metagenome (GOLD analysis project Ga0182030, IMG submission 121299) | Permafrost microbial communities from Stordalen Mire, Sweden - 812S3M metaG (Illumina Assembly) | ecosystem: Environmental > Terrestrial > Soil > Wetlands > Permafrost | place: Sweden...
ACAATCGCTGCAATTGCTGGTACGATCGCCCCGATGCGAAAAGCCATCGCGACGGCGATATTTGCGCTTTGCGTCGTCGCGAATCGTCCAGCCCAAGCCGTCTGTATCAACACGTGCTCGATGGTGCTCAATCCGATTTCCGTCGCGCCACCCCTGCCCGCCTGCGCGACTGTCACTCTCGTCGGCGAAACCTGTATATGCGAGATTCAGATGACGCTCGCCAACTCTTGTTCAACCGCGTTCAATGCGGTCGACTTTTCGTTCTATGGGTGCACACCGGCAACCCCGTGTCGCGTCATCCCGTCTGGTGAGAACACCGCTGCTGAGGCGATCGACGGCACGGGATCCAAGAATTGGATCCTCCACGTCGAGAACGCTGGCGTGGACTACGCGCTCACGATATCTGCGAACGTCACCGCATTCGACGACAACCCCAATTCTTGTAGCTTGAGCCGGCGGATGCCCGCCAACACGAACGCCGCTGAAGGCGCAATCGGGATCGCGCTGCTCGTCGGGTCCGCAGCAAGAAGCCGGCGACGCCCACCGGTAGCCTACCTGCAAAACCGTCGGCCTCGCGCGCTGGCGCGTTGATGAGGCGTTCGATTCAGCGTAAGTCTCTCGCCGTGGCTTCCTGTCGTGACCTGCGGATAGGGTTCGTGGTCGGACTTTCCGCGGCGGCGATGGTCGGCGGACTAACCGGCTGCACGAGCTCCACATCGAGCGCCTCCTACACACCCGTAACGGGGATCGTCTTTCGCGCTTCCGCAGTGACCGCTGGCCACGGATGCGGGGAAGGCGCTGACCAGATCTACAAGTATGCGGTCGTTATTTGGCCCTCCCCCGACGCGGATGCGGCAGTAGCTCCCGCGTGCGGACTGTCGCCCGCGCAAATGTACGAAAGTGCGATCTCATTGCCTTTCGGCGCCGATGGCGGAGAGAGCACGGCGTCGCCGTGGGTAGGAGTCTACGACTGCTTTTCGGACGCCATCTTCGCGAATTTGGCGACAAGCGAAGCGGGGGCCTACGCGTATTCCGCGGCGGTCTTCGGCTACAACAAGCAAGCCTTCGATAGTGACCCGTCACTGGCCATGTGCGCGACGCTTAACTCAGACGCGGGATGCCCTGCGATCGTATCGAGCGCAGCAGCCTCGGCGACTTGGGCAGCCACGTGCGTGGCGACCGAAGTGCCCGGAGTGGGAGCGCTCGCGAATTGCTGCGCGCTCGAAGGTGCCGACCAGCAAGCAGACGCAAGCACAGACGCCTTCCCAGATGATGCTGTTGTCGACGTCGCCGCTCCCGACGTCACGACAGAAGCTGCTGCCGACGTCAGCGCCGCCGACACGGCCAACGACGGTGGCGAGGATAATGATGCACTCGCCGAGTAACTTGGATCGGTTGCGCCCCAGAGTGCACCTCGCGCCGTCGAAGCTGGCGGGCTAAGCTCAGGGCGACTCATGAGGCAATCCGAAGTCACGCGGATCGCGCTTCCCACTCCGGGCCCGGTGCTTTGGTCGGTTCTTGCTCTGACCGCGGTGCTGGGAATGGTCACCGCAGGATCGCGGACGGCTGCGGATGCCCTGTTCAGTGTGCTGGCTTGCGATATGGGTCACGCGCTACGCGAACCGTGGCGTCTTCTGAGTTCGGATTTGCTCGCTGGACCACCAGGGCGTTGGAGCACGCTGCTCTTTTCGGTCCTCGGACTGTACTTCCTCGGATCGCCGCTTGAACACCGGTGGGGCTCGCGCCGCTTTCTCAAGTTCATCGTCTACGCTGCCTGCGTCGGGAACGTGGCGGCCATCCTGGTGGACCATCTCGTCGGATTTGGAGACGAGCTACGATTTCATCCAGGCTTGGTGTACGGACCAGCCGCGGTTGTGGCGGGGCTCTCGGTAGCCTGGGGGCGCGAGTTCGCCCATCAAACAGTTCGCTTTTTCTTCGTACTTCCCATGCGAGCCCACACGTTCGTGTGGATCACTCTAGGACTCTGCGTCGTCAACTTCGTCTTTCCTGATGGCATTCCCGAGGGAGCGATAGCTCCGTTCGGAGGGGTTTTCTGCGGCTACTGGCTTTCGGGGAATCCTTCCATCGCGAGAAGTTTTTGGCTCCGGGTCCGTCTCGCTTGGATCAGACGTCGGTTCCTGGGGAATTCTCCGACAAGCCGTCGTCCGCCTTCTCAGCGACGAGGGTCCGGGACCTCCCCTCCGCTCACTTTGCTGCCGGGTGGCCTCGAAGACCTCTTTGAGAACAGAACTCCCCCCAAAGACAAGCGAGACCTTAATTAATTGGTTTGACGACGACCTCTCGGATCTGGCCCGATCGACCGGTTATCATCTCCCAATCGCAACCCATGTGGAGCCACCGTCACCTATTAGGCATCGCGCAGCTGTCGCGTGAGGATATCCTCGAGGTTCTCGAACGCGCCAACGAGTGGTTCGACGTTCCCCGCAACGAAGCGAAACACGCTCGACCCCTCCACGGCCGCACGGTAATAAACCTCTTTTTCGAGTCGTCCACTCGCACGCGCACATCCTTTGAAGTCGCGGGCAAGCGCCTCGGTGCCGACGTCGTGAACGTCAGTCCACAGACGTCCAGCGTGACCAAGGGCGAGACGCTGCTCGACACGGTCAAGAACCTCGAGGCCCTGCGTGCTGACGCAATCGTGATTCGTCATCCGGCTTCGGGTGCGCCCCAATTCGTCGCTGAGCATACCCACACGTCGATTGTCAGCGGGGGAGATGGCTCTCACGAACATCCGACGCAGGCACTGCTCGACGCGCTGACCATTCGACGCCGTGGCAAGGCCTTCGCGGGCCTAGTCGTAGCCATTTGCGGCGATATCCTGCACTCGCGCGTTGCGCGCTCGAACGCGCTCTTGCTCGGCGCGCTCGGCGCAGAGGTCCGACTTTGTGGCCCCCGCACGCTCATGCCTCGAGACGTCGAGGCGCTCGGTCCCACCGTTCGCCCTTGTGCTCGGATTGCAGAAGCGGTCGCCGACGCGGACGTGGTGATGATGCTTCGCATTCAAAACGAACGGCTACGCGGAGCGATGATCGCCAGCACTCGCGAATATGCCCGGACTTTCGGGCTGAATGCTCGCGTACTCGCCGGAGCCAAACCCGACGTACTCGTCATGCACCCGGGCCCGATAAACCGCGGTGTGGAAATCGATCCGCGCGTCGCCGACGGTAGCCACAGCGTCATCCTTGACCAGGTGGAGGCTGGCGTCGCGGTTCGCATGGCGGTACTAGAGCTCGTCGTGCGCGCGATGGACCATGCGCGAGCGACGGGATGATCGCTACGTGCAGCCGCGAATTGGACGCAGATGCGCCGCTCGGAGTCTTCGACTCCGGCCTCGGTGGCCTGACCGTTGTTCGCGCGCTGCGCGAAGCTCTCCCCTCCGAGAGGATCGTCTACCTGGGGGACACCGCTCGAGTTCCTTACGGGACGAAGGGCTCAGCAACGGTCATCAAGTATGCCCTATCGTGCGCCAAGCACCTCGTGGCGCGTGACGTGAAAGCCCTGATTGTCGCCTGCAACACGGCTAGCGCTGTCGCTCCAGAACGTTTGCGTGTCGAACTCGATATCCCCGTCCTCTCCGTCATCGAGCCAGGCGCGCGAGCGGCCGTCGAGGCGACCCACACGGGTCGGATCGGCGTCTTAGCTACCGCTGGAACGATTGCATCGGGTGCCTATCCACGTGCGATCGCTCAGTGTTCAACCCGAGCGGAGTGCGTCGGACAACCGGCGCCGCTATTGGTGCCACTCGCAGAAGAGGGTTGGACCGAAGGCGAGGTTCCGAGGCTCGTGGTCAGGCGATATATAGAGCGACTATCGCAAGCCAAGGTCGACGTCGTCCTGCTCGGGTGCACCCATTACCCCCTCCTTCGAAATGTAATCGAAGACGAGGTCCACGACTGCATCGGTCCACACGTCACCGTAGTCGACAGTGCGACCGCAACAGCCAACGATGTACGCGCATTCCTCGTCAATCGCGGATTGGCTCGGCACCCGACAGGGGAATGCGGGGATGTCCACCTTATCGTGACAGACATCACCCGCACGTTCCCGGAAGTCGCGAATCGGTTCCTCGGCGCGCCGTTTGGCGAAGTCGAACTCGTCGACTTGTAAACTTAGGGACTCGCCGAGAGATCGATCGCTCGTGGCTTCTGTCAGTTGGTCGCAGGCGCTCCATGAGAAGTCGCCTTGTCTTCGCCTTTCGGCTTCGGCATCTCCTCGAGCGTCGCCTCGAGCACCTGATCCATCTTGCTGACAAAGACAAACTCCAGGTCGCTCTTTACCTCGGCTGGCACCTCATCGAGATCCGCCTTGTTTCGCTCCGGTACCAGCACTCGCTTGATGCCCGCGCGATGGGCCGCGAGCACCTTCTCCTTGAGTCCTCCGATAGGCAGCACTCTTCCACGGAGCGTAATCTCGCCCGTCATGGCCACGTCGTGCCGGACACGAATGCCGGTCAACATCGATACCAGTGCCGTGAATAGAGTCACCCCTGCACTAGGGCCGTCTTTCGGCATACCCCCGGCAGGAATATGGATATGGATGTCACTTTTTTCGAAAAAGTCTTTTGAAATGCCATATCGCTCCGCGTTCGTACGAACGTACGATAGCGCCGCCTGAGCAGACTCCTTCATGACATCGCCGAGCTGTCCCGTGAGTTGAAGCTTTCCCGTCCCGAACATCCGAGTGGCTTCAATGAACAGGATTTCACCGCCCACACTCGTCCACGCGAGCCCGGTCGCAACGCCCGCTTCCTCCGTGCGTTCCGCCACCTCGCTCGTAAACTTCTGAGGCCCTAGGAAGTCGCGAACCTGATCCTCGTCGTCGACCTTACGAGGTGTCGTGTCGCCTTCGGCGATCTTGACAGCAACGCCACGGATCACGCTCGCCACCTGTCGCTCGAGCGTCCGAACTCCGGCTTCCCTTGTGTAAAAGTCAATGACCAGATCGACCGCCTTATCTGTGATATCGAGCTGTTCTTTCGTGATGCCGTGCTCTTCGAGCTGCTTTGGAATGAGGTGCCGCCTCGCAATCGCCAACTTCTCCCGCCTCGTGTAGCCGGGAATCTCGAGGGTCTCCATGCGATCTCGAAGAGGCGCCGGAATCGTGTCCGCGACGTTCGCCGTCGCAATGAACATCACGTTGGAGAGATCGTACGGCACTTCGAGATAGTGGTCCGCGAATGTGTTGTTCTGCTCCGGGTCGAGGACCTCGAGCAGCGCGGCGGCCGGATCGCCACGGAAGTCGTGACCGATCTTGTCCACTTCATCCATCATAAAGACTGGATTGATCGTACCTGCCTTCTTCATCCCCTGGATGATCTGACCCGGAAGGGCACCCACGTAGGTCCGGCGGTGTCCTCGAATCGCAGCCTCGTCATGCACGCCGCCGAGGGATATGCGCACGAACTTTCGCCCGAGAGCGCGAGATATGCTCCGTCCGAGCGAGGTCTTTCCGACGCCGGGCGGACCAATAAGGCAGAGAATCGGGCCTTTCTTATCCTTCTTGAGCTTGCGAACTGCGAGATATTCGAGAATGCGCTTCTTTACCTTTTCGAGGCCGTAATGGTCCTCGTCGAGCACCTTGCGAACCGCCGCGATGTCCATATTGTCGGGCGTCTGCGTGTTCCAAGGCAGATCAAGGATCCAGTCCAGATAGGTTCGCACAACGGTGTATTCGGCGCTTCCCACCTGCATATTTCGGAGCCGCTTCAGCTGCTTCTTCGCGACTTGCTCGGCCTCCTGAGGAAGAGACGCCTTGGCGATCTTCTCCTCGAGTCCGTCAAGATCACCTTGATCGCCCTCGTCTTCTCCGAGCTCCTCTTTGATCGCTTTGAGCTGCTGACGTAGGACATACTCGCGTTGATTCTTCCCCATCTCCTCTTTGATTTGGGAATTGATACGCTCCCGCATCTTGAGAATCTCGAGCTGGCGAGTCAGAAGCTTGAGCACCTTCCGAATACGATCTTTGACGTCCACGGTCTCGAGCAAGCCAGCCTTCTCGTCGACGGGCGCATCCAAGTTGCCCGCTACCAGATCGGCTAGCGCGCCTGGAGCCTGGATGGAGTCGATGAGGGACCCCGCCTCGCGCGGAAGCTCGGGCATGAGCTGAATCACCTGTTTCGCGATATCGCGAAGGCTCATGCTGAGCGCCTCGGCTTCGTCATCGCTCGTGCTCTGCTCCACGAGGCGTCCGATCTTTGCCTTAAGATAGGGTGCGCTCTGCGTGACTTCGTCGAGCCGAATGCGCGTAAGGCCCTGGAGGATGAGCGAATAGTTGCCCGAACTGTGCTTGAGCGCCTTGAGCACTCGAGCGGCGCAACCTACGGGGTGGAGATCATCTTTTCCCGGGTCGTCGGTCGACGGATCACGCTGTGCGAAGATAGCAATGACCGGGGATGACAAATTGTCGACGTCTTCGACGAGAGCCACGGACTTCTCGCGTCCAACGTCGAATGGAGCCACCGCACCGGGGAAGAGGACCGCGTTGCGGATCGGCAGGACAGGAAGCTCGTCGCCGAACTGAATCGCGTCTTCCTCCGGGCGTGGGGGGATCTGCTTTTTCTCCGACATGGGGTTGCCACCTCTCGCGACAGGACTACTGGGAAAATCACCATTCCAAGCGAATGGTCCCCTTCAATACTGATGCGCCATAGCTTACCGGCGTTCCGTCACGAACCTCATGCCGACTTCCGGGGCGCTGCTCTTGAATTGGGTCTCACGCATCCTAAGCATGGCACTTTTCATGCGCCACCCGCAATGGCACATGAACGCGCTTCGGAGGCGACGAAGTGCCCCAGTGTTCCGGCGATGCTCGCCGACGGTTCGAAGCGCGATCGGCAATCAATTGCCCCAGATTGAGCGCTTAGGGTCCAGCGTATGGAACACCAACCCCGTCGGAACCTTGGGATAGAAGAATGTGCTCTTCTGCGGCATCACCTCGCCTGATTCGGCCACATCCCGCACCTGGGCGACGGTTGTCGGGTTCATGGCGAACAGCACGTTCCCTTTGCCGGCTCGCAACTCGCCGAGCGCAGCGCCCGCATCCTGGGCGTACCAAACATTCGTCTTGGCCGCCTGCGCCGCCTTATCGATCCCCAGGATTTGCTCGAGAATGCCAGAATGCAGCACGGCCACGTCAGTTCTTCGAAGAACGGCAGGCTGCAATTTTAGCGTTGGATGAGCGCTCAAGTCGATGTCGCCGCGAAGCGTCAACAGCGCGGATCGACCGTCACCCGCTGCGGCGACGACACTCGGTCCACGGCTCGCAGCGTGCGCGAGCTCTCTGAGTAGCGCGTCGGCTGGCGCTTGGGATGGCAGGGCGCGAACGACGAACGTGTCGCCGGCAACGGCTAGCATGCGATCGTAGGAGAACGAAGTGAGCGAGTGGACGTGGCGATGCGTCGGGAACACAACGAGTCCAGGGTCGTCTCCGTTGACGAGATACGTCATGAAAAAGAGGTGCTCGGCTCGTTGAGACGACTCAGGATGCGCCGCTGAGACTTCCTCGGCATAGTGGAGCGCGGTCTCATAACGATGGTGCCCGTCCGCGATGAGAAGCTTTCGCGGCCTCATTGCATGGACAATAGCCTCCAGCGCCTCGGGGTTGTCGACGCGCGCCAGGCGATGATCCACACCGTCGGACGTCGCGAACTCGCAGACCACCTCGGCGGAGTCAAGGACGTTGTCCACCTCGCGCTGTGGATCTCGATACAGCATGAATCCTGGACTTACGTCAGCCTCCGTGGCCCTGAGAAGCTGCAGGCGCTCCTGCTTCGGTCCAGCGAGAGTGCGCTCATGAGGGAGAACGACTTGTGCGGCAAACGGCTGGAGGCGGACGAGGCCAAAGAAGCCACGTCTGGTAAACCGAGGACCTTGAGGCGCGCTGGGGCTCGCGAACGTCTGGTCGTAGCGGAAGAACGCCGGCGTTCGATCGCGTACGAGAACCCCCTTGGCGCACCAGTCTCGAAACTGCTGCGCGGCAAGAGCATATTTCGTCGAGGCATCGCCCTCAGGAAGCTCGATTCGGACAACGTTGCGGGGATCACGCGAGGCGAGATCAGCTCGTTGCTCGGGCGTGATGACGTCATAGGGTGGAGCGATGACGCGCGCGAGGCCCTCGGCAAGCTGCGCGATGTCGTATCGAAGCGCTAAAAGCGGTGCAATATCGGCCATTATGATCTCCCTGACTCAAGGGCTCGCCATCCGATGTCCGAGCGATGCTGCTCTCCCTCCCACCGGATCGCAGCAACCGCTTCGTAGGCGACCCGGGCGGCGGCTTGCAGTGTGGCTCCGGTGGCCCCCACAGCCAACACACGTCCGCCTTGGGTCCGAACGGCGCCGTCCGCACCGATCGCAGTGCCCGCGTGCCGGACGAACGCCTTCACATCCCTAGGGGCCTCGAGCCCTGAAATCGTATCGCCGATGCGCGGCTGCCCCGGGTATCCAGCTGCCGCCATCACGACCGCAAGCGCTGAGTCCGCAGAGATTCGACCGCGCACGCCCGAGACGTCCCCTCGAGCCGCACCGTCTAGAAGCTCGAACCAGTCGCCTTCGTAGAGCGGCGCCACCACAACAGTTTCCGGATCCCCGAAACGCACATTGAACTCGAGCACGGTAGCGCTGCCTCGGTCGATCATCAGACCGACGAAAAGCGCTCCTCGGAACGGATGTCCTTCGCTCGCCATGCCGGCCAATGTGGGCTCGACGACGTGACGGAGAACGAACTCGTGAACATCCGCGGTCACGATGGGCGCAGGAGCGTAGGCGCCCATCCCTCCCGTGTTCGGCCCTCGATCGCCATCGCCGATCCGTTTGTGATCCTGCGCGGGAGCGAGCGCGACCGCTCGAATCCCGTCCGACACGACGTGAAAGCTCGCCTCCTCGCCTTGTAGCTTCTCCTCCAACACTACGGTGGCCCCCGCGTCTCCAAATTCTCGCTTTCGCATGATTCGGTCGACGGCCGAGCAGGCCTCCTCGACTGTCGCGGCGACAACGACCCCCTTGCCCGAAGCCAACCCATCGGCTTTGACGACGAGAGGACCTCGCTCGCGAATGTATCGCTCGGCGCGGTCGGGGTCGTCGAAGACGGCGTACGGCGCCGTCGGGATTCGATGGCGTCCGCAGAACTGTTTCATGAACGCTTTCGACGTCTCAAGGCGCGAAGCGGCCCGCGAGGGGCCAAATGCCGCAATGCCACGCTCTTCCAGCGCATCGACCAATCCGAGGCTTAGGGGCAGCTCCGGTCCGACCACGACGAGGTCCACGCGCTCTCGCTCGGCCACGGCAACAAGGCCAGCGACATCGTCGGCGCGTACCGTCACGTTGCGTCCAAGACGTGCCGTGCCCGCATTTCCTGGCGCCGTCAATACTTTGTGACCACCGGACACGAGGGCCGCGCCGAGCGCATGCTCACGCGCCCCGCCGCCGACGACGAGGACCAGCTTCGGAAGGTTCATCCTACTGGGTTCGGCGGGTACCACGGTGAGGCCTCCTCGCCAAGCCCAGCGATGCTAGCGTACTCTCAGTTCGTGAGCGAAGAGCCGCGTGTCCCTTTTGCCATTCGCGTTGTCCGTCCATACGCCACTGCGGAAGAGTTTCTTGAGCGAGAGCTCGATACTCTATCTCCCACGACGATCAGCTTGATCGGCACGCAATCCAAACCCGTCGGTGTAGTCCTTCGCTTCGAACTGACGCTCTCGACGGGAGCCGTGCTCATACGAGGTGAAGGGCGCACCCTCGGTTATCGGCCGGACGCCCGGGACGGGCAGGGTGAGCTGACCCTGCGTTTCACGCGGCTCGACACAAGTTCCAAGGCTCTCGTCGATCGAGCGACTGAGCTCCGTTCCCTTGTGAGAGGCGCGCGCCCTGCCAAACCCGAGTTGCCGGTGGCGGTCCGGCCTGATCCTGCTGCCGAGAGCCCCTCCCAATCCGCCCCCCAGGTGCCTGCAACGCCGAGCCCCACCGGTGCTGCCGATTCCGGTCACCAGGGGCGACCTGCGTCCATATCCGCTCTCACGCCGGAGGAGAGAGAATCCGTCCTTTTGCGACTGAGACAACGCCAGCAGCATCTCGATATCACGATCGTTCGACGCGAGCGCTCATAGCTCCGCGAAGAGACCGCCGAGATCTCCGGCTCCAGCGCCAGCTGCGCTCGGATAGAGCGACGGAAAATCGCAGAAGGTCGGTGTATTTCGGTCGAAACCAAGCGAGGCAGGGGAGAGCCGCAAAGCCGCAAAGCCGCAAAGGTGGGGACGAGCGACTGAAACGAAGGAGTGAAGCGGAGAAGGTCGGTGTATTTCGGTCGAAACCAAGCGAGGCCGACGGCGAGTCGCGCGGAGCGTACTTCCTCTAAGCGAGCACGCTCGATTTCGCGGCCGTCAGCGAGGTACGCAGCCGCGGAGGCCAGGGGAGAGCCGCAAAGCCGCAAAGGTGGGGACGAGCGACTGAAACGAAGGAGTGAAGCGGAGAAGGTCGGTGTATTTCGGTCGAAACCAAGCGAGGCCGACGGCGAACGCCCGGAGCCTACTTCCCGTAGGCGAGGACGATCGACGTCGGGATCGCGAAGGGATCGACCGAAAGACACCGGCCTTCTAGAGCTTGGCGCCCGCACTGGCAGCAGGGCTGAACTCGGCGCGACCGAGCGGGCCATGCATCGTCCACGCGTAGAATCCGTCCGCGCGCTTGGCCTGTTTGATTCTGGGGTCCCCCAGTTCTAAAAGCGGCGGGATATTCGACCCGGGCGCTCCGAACAGACTCGTCGTGATGTCATTTTTGCTACGAAATCCGTCATTCACCTTGAATCGAATCTGCAGGTCGCAGCTCGATTCCAATAAGGAATCCCGCAAGAGAAGCCTCCCGTCGCCTTGAAGCTCCAAATCCTTTCCCCCGGCGACGATCTTGGTCACTTTGAGAACGCCGCCCTTGGCCTCCGCCGCCACGTTCACCGTCCCGACCTCCATCGGAGGTAGCGCGAGAGGAGCTCCCTTGAGCTTTGCTTTTCCGTCACCTACCGAGACGTCCTTCCCAGTCAGTGCCACGGCGCCAGCGCCCTTGGACGTCACGCCGTCCGGAAGGATCAGGTGGATCGTGCCAGTCAATCGGCCCTTGAGAGGGACGCCAATGAAGTCCACGAGAGGGCTGAACTGCCCGATGTTGAGCGCGTCCACCGCGACGTCGACCGACACGTCTTTGCCGCGCACTTCGTATGTTCCGCTCGCCTCTCCACCCATGCCAAAGACATCGAAGGATATCTCCCGAGATCCGACGAACGCAGGCAGCAAACCGTAGCGGATCCGAATCTCGTCAAACTCGAGTGACCGCATAGGCTTGCCCGGCTCCGCAGGCGCGGATGTCAGGCGAACCCCCTTCAATCTGACCCCACTCAACCAATAGCCAGAGATATCATCGATTTGGCACTCATATTGACCACCGCTCGCACGTTGCTGAGCGTTGAACGTCGCGACGATTCGATCGCGCATCAGACGGTATGGGAATGTCCAAGCGGAGAACATCACAAGACATACGAGATAGACTGCCGGAAACGCCACCAGACCCGCGTGTTTGCTCCATCTAAGAATAAGTTCCTTCACGGCTTCACACTCCCTGTCGGACTCGCCACCGGTGCAGGTTCGCTGCGCTCATACGATGCAACGCCACACTCGACATCGAAAGCGTCGTTCTCTCCACTTCGTTTTCGAATCTCGAGTCGCGAAATTGCCAGCGGGTAGCCGCTCTTTTCGAGTGACTCAAGAAATCGAACGAGCGGCAGCATTCCCGTCTTTTTCAAATGAATGTTCGTTCCATGCTCGACGTAGCGTTTTCCGTGCGGCACGTCCGGCAAAGGAGTGGAGTCCGTCACCTCGAGCTTTTGCTGTCTCGCCATCTGCTCCAAATATCCAGCGAGCGACGGCGGCTTCTTCGCGTACCTTTGCGCTATTGCATCTTTCTTGGCCTGGCGGTCGCGGATGCGAGTCCGAGCATCCTGTACGTCTGCCAACGCTTGTCGAAGCTCGTCGTTGTCGCCAGCCCGTCCACGAACGGCCGCGTCGAGTGCGATCGGAATAGCGAGTACGAGCGCGATCACGGCACACACACCGAGTATGCCAACCAATCTCCGCTCACGAGCATTCATCACGAGAAGGGGGCGAGCCATGTCATCTTCCTCCTGACGCGTTGGGGGAAACACTGCTGGTCGCTGCCGTGTCACTCTTCTTCTTGGGTGAGGGCTTGTTATCCTCCGGGCATCGGAGCTCGAACTCCAAAAGATACTTCTGCCGATCGCTACCTACTGCCTGGGTCGTGCTCTTGAGTTTGACGTCGATCAAGCATGGATCTTCGGCCAGCGTCGCTTGGATGGCTTGCGCGTCGGGGATGGAGCCGACCACCCCACGGACCAAGACATGCCCTTTTTGAACGTCTAACTCTTCGATGTCATGGATCATGGATGATGGCACCGCGTCCGCGAGCCGAGTCATGACATCGAATGCGTCCGCGTGAGGCATGGGATCCTCGTCATTCAGCGAAGCTTCTTTGCCAAGTAGCCCCTGAGCTTCGCTTGCACTTCTGGTTTCGCTACCGAGAACTTCCTGCGTCACAGACGCGAGCGCCCCCTCGAGCGCACTCCCCTCGGCACGCATCGTATGCAGCCTTGCCCACGCGCTAAACACGAAACTGAAAAGAATCACAGAAAGCAGACCGGCGAGTGTCGGGATGCGCTCTCTCACCCAGGCAAAGCCGCGTTCGAAAACGAGGGGACCGCGACGCAAATTGAGACCCGAGCCGCGACCAGCAAGCGATAGCGCAAGAGCGATGGCCTTCGCATATCTCGGAAGATTCGACGCTTCTGAGTCACTGAGACCGGCGAGGTCTACCTCGGGCGCAGGCAGCAAGCGGACCGGAAGACTCAGTGCACTCGACAGGAACGATTCCGCTCCGCTCGCGGAAGCCCCCACTCCGCAGAGGTAAACCGTCGCGGGAACCGCGCCACCCTGCGCGCGATGCGCCGCAACGCTGACGACGATATCGCGAGCGAGATGGCTAGCGCTCGAAGGCAAGCTCTCGGTGCCCGTGGAGACAGTCCTCCCGAACACCGGACTTCCACGTTCCAAAATAAGCACGTCGCTCGAGCTTTCCCCGAGATCGACCAAAGCCACGCAATCCTCGGAAGAGAGCTGCGGAATATGGCCTATCAACCCCGTGAGAGAAAACGCTCCGACGCCCACCCGTTCAGGCTCCATGTGAATGGAATCGCGAACGATGTCGATCTGTGCACGGACATCTTCCACCCGGGCCACCGCTGCCAAAATGGGAAGCTCGCTGGCTGAAGTTTCCCGGTCGAGCACGCTCCAGTCGAACACTGCACCGTCCAAATCGAACGGAACCTGGGCTTCAAGCTCGAAGGACAAGACGTCCGAAAGCTGTTTGTTCGCCGCGGCCGGAAGGCGCAGGTTGTGAACGGCGACCCGACGCCCATCGAGAGCCACGGCCACCGCATCTCCCGCACCTCCTTGCTCACCCAGAACTAGGCCCACCGCCACTCGAACAGCCTCGACGACTCCTCCGGTCGGGGAAATTTCGGCCGTTGCGATGCGGGACACGGACAGCTTCCGGTACGTTGAGCGGACCAGTGCGACCGCTACATTTCTGCTCTCTATATCGATGCCTATCCACGTCGGCATGCGCCAATTCTCCTCATGTCATTCGATACTGTAATAGAGAACTTGCCCGCCGACGTTTGGCTGCAACGCAGCCGTGATCGAGCTCGTCGACTGTGACGATCCCGACGACGTTGTCTGGCTGTTCGATGTACTGGACGCGGCGGATGCCGCCGACGCCAGAAGTGGCGGTATGGCCCGAAAGTCAACCACCGTATGAATTCGAACGCGCGTTTCCCGTCGATATCCTTTGACGATCCCGACAGCGTACACGGAAAATACCTTGCTCTCGGTGGAGATACTCTTCGCGAATTCACTCTCGGACTGAAATTTGACAGGTTTAAGTCCGAGCGCAGTCAGCATGGGACCGAGCATTCCCTGCCCCTTCATCATCGCGATGAAATCGGAAGGCTTTCCGAACAGAGGCGCGCCCATGGTCACGCCCTGAGCAAGCGCAATGCCCATCGCAAACGTTTGCATCTGAAGAGGATCCGTACACAGGTCTGCCTTGGGCGCTCCGGAACATACGAGGGCGTACAAGGTCTGGGCGTTGGCCGTATTGATATTGACCGTACCCTGTCCCCAAACCGTCATCTTGCGCTTGCTCGGATTCGTGGGATCCGGATCCACGAAAGTTGCCCAGAAGTCGTCGGTCACGCCACGCACGACATGCAGCTCCTCGAGCGAATCGTACGGTGCGTTCTTGCGCCGGAAAGGCTTCGGTAGCATCTGATACCAGCTGTCTTCTATCGCGTTGGACGACGGCGTTGCGGTTACGTCGCACGAATAGAGCTGCTCGTCCTGATCGGCCCAATCGATGATGGCCGCACACGTGGTCAACCGATCATTGAAATTACCGGTCGCATCACGCTGCTCAAACATTGGGTTATACTGCACGGGAGCCATGAGGCTCATCAGCTGGCTAGCGAGTCGAATGTGCGCGATCTCGTTCGCTGCACCCATGTTGGCGTTGATCTTCGAGTCCTCATCGATGATGACGACCTCGAATCTTCCATTCTTCAGGCCGAGATTCTTTCCAAGCGACATATCCAGACCGGCGAGTCCTACGAAATCCTTCGATCCTTCCTGATCATTGAATGCTCCGAGGATGCGATCGGCGTAAGACCACACGGGAATCTGCGGGACGGTACGCTGCATCAGTGCGAACAAGGGGGAGATGGCCTGGCGCATCGTGGGCTCCGACGCCACGAGCAGGCGCGATAGATTCACCGCACTGCGCGCAAAATACTCAGCCTGCACAGCATCGCGATTGGCGGTCGCGGAGGCAAACTCGGCACTGGATTCGTCCTGAAATTCTGCCAGCATGACGACCATGATCGCGATGGCACTCAGCACCATGATCAGCGCCACGCCCCTCTCGCGCATTCGACGGCGAGTCCGAGCAGCCGGTCTCGAATGAGGTGTGGTTCCCATCACAGTCCACTCGCAAACGAGAGAGGTTGCTGAATGGGAAGAAAGAACTTGGTCGTGTACGAATACCCGTGGCCCCCGCCAGTATCTTTGAGTTCGAGTATAAGGCGCACTGCGAGTGGGAGCCGATTGGGCTGCCCGGTGCTCTGCGTGCTGTCCCAGGAATCCAGCCAATTGCCCGTGGTGGGATCCAGGTATCGTAGACTGAACTGGATGACCCCCTCGGCGACGACGTTGACGATTCCTCCTTTGAGAGGATCGATGTCGATGGGCGTTTGTTCCCGGCGAAAGAGGTCCATTTCATCCGGGTTATCAGTATCTTGTTCCACAAAATACCCCACCTCCGCCTGATCCGATTCCTGCGTATCGCGTTGAGTGCGAAGATGAGCAAAAGCGGTAAAGTCGACACGACTGAAAGGCAAAGAGGTGCGACCGACAAAGGCAGTCCTGCGGGTGACGAGGGCCTGCGTGGGAGGCATCGCCAAGGACAGATACGCGGACGTCATATCACGCACGATGCGAGCAATGGCATCCCGTCCCTGGTGTGCCCGTTCTGCTCGCATCGCCTCGCCCTTGCGCCCCCGCGACAACGAGTCCACAACACCGTAGATGAGCACGGACACCATCGATAGAATGGCGATAGCCACCATGATCTCGACGAGCGTCATACCGCGCGCGGCACGTCGATTGTTCATCGCGTCGTGCCACCCTCCAGGAAGGCCCCAGAATCGGCCATAGAGGCCAAAAGTCCCGATCGCGAAGGGTTGGTCACATACTGCACCAACGTGAAGCTGCGATCTTGTGTTCCCTCTTTCCAGCGAATCACAACATTCACACGACGTATTGCCGCTTCAAGAACTGGTTTGAGCGACGGATACACGATGGTGAACACCATCGAAATCAATCCCTGAGCTCCCGCACCACCAAACGACTGCTGGATGGACTGCCCCATCGTGGCCATCCCCGCATCCAGGTCGAGCTGCGCTCCGCCCATCGGGTTGACGAGCATTTGTCCAAACGCGCCGTTGACGACACTCGAACCCGACGAAAGAAAGTCCGCCCCCGCGTCGAGCGAGAGTCCGAGTCCGCCACCCAGCGCGGACGAAAGCCCCCCGTCGCCACCTAGACCCGATGCACTCGCTTGAGGAAGTACGACCCGCTCGACGCTCCAATCGCATGAATATCCGGCGACTTCCCGATCGTCACAACATGTGTGGCTCGTATCCTTTTCCTCGATTTCTGGGAAACCCAGTCTAAGGAGCTTCTCCTCGATCTCGGTCATTCGACAGCGGGCTATCGCCGTCGCCTGGGACATATTCGCAGCAGCATGCCCCCCGGCAAATAGACCCGCCTCTGCGGAGAGTATCGTGGTGACTACCGCGCCAAATAGCGCGACGGCCATCAGCACTTCCAACAAGGAAAACCCTCGTCGCGAGCTCTGCCGGATATCCATCGTCAGAACCCTGGGTCCTGCCTGTCGGACGCGTGCTCGTCATCGACTGGCAGGACCAGCTCGATCGCCCCTCCCTTGATTCGTACTTTCCCCGTGAGCGGCGATACGAGCAGCGTCAGCGTTCGGTCCTCCTCCATGGAGTCGCCTACGTGAAGCTGAATCGAGGCTTGCTCGGTTCGCCCTCCGCGCCAAAAGTATAGGTATGCCCGTCCAGACTTGTGCGCCGAATCGTCGTGGGAGATCTGGACCGAACGGAAGCGAATTCCTCGCTGCAGCGACTTGCCGCCATGACCGGCCTCGGCTTCTCCAAATCCGTAGACGTCGATCGGGTGAAACCGGGGCTTCGGAATCGGCGGCCCCTTGATGATCTGCTCCCCGGCCACGACGGCGGCGCGCTCAGCCTCGGTCACCGCCTCGGCCCCGCCAGCTACCGCCTTCGCGCCGGAGGCAACGAGCATGGGAGCATCGGACTCTTCGAGCCAAATCTTCTGAATATCGAGATCCATGACAAGTCGAAGATCCCGAGAGGTCGCGGTCGAACGCGTGTAGGCGACCTTGATCGCGCTCGCCGTCATCGTGGCCGATCGGTTCAGTCGGGCGGACGGCAGCTGGTTGGACCCAGCGATGGCGATTCCGCTCACGAGTGCGATGAGAGTTAGCACGACCAAGATCTCGACGAGCGTGAACCCGCCTCCCTCTGTCGTTCTTATGACTCTCGACCGCACGACACCTTCCTCACTTCCCTCCGGACGGAGCTTCAACTTCCGGAACGTGAATATCGTCTTCCGTTCCTTCTTTGCGATCCGGCCCCGGACTCGTGCACGTGATCTCCTCCGAGTCGCAAGAAACCACGTAGAGCCCTCCCCACGGGTCCTTCGAGCTGAAACCCGTGTCGAGGTCCTTGTTCTGCTTGAGCTGTGCGACCGAAGGACAGTCCTCTGATGGATGGGCAGCCTTCCACGTGATGGTCGCGCTACGCACCGTGTTGCATGCGGTCTTTGCCGCGCCAACATCCGCTGTCTTCTTTGCTCGAAGAACACCAATCGAGATGGCGGCGGTGAGTACGCCTATGATCGTAATGACGATGACGAGTTCGACGAGAGTCAGGCCTCGCACCGCCGTTCGTTTCGTCCTCTGAATCCACTTGGAACTTTGCATTCGTTTCCTCCTTGCCAAAATATTGAGCTTTTTGTCAGGTGTGCCCTCACCCGCGGGGCACCGACCGCATGAGAGACCTACTTCACTCGATCGAGGCCTCCTGGTATTCCATCCGGACCGTCACTCGACACATCGAATCCGTGGGGATCGAGGCGAGCGGGACACGCCATTCTCAGCGCACGTCCCCATGCGTCGCGCGGAACCGCCGCAAGCTGCCCGCTCACGACAAGGTCCCCAAATGACGAAGGGCACGCGCCGTCGTGATCTGCCTTCCAGGCAGCCACGGCATCTACGGTCATCGCAATCGTGGTCCGCGTCGCCCGACGTGCCGCATCCCGCGCCTCCCGCTCACGCAGTAGCGCGATGCAGGTCAAGCCCGCTGCAACGATGAGAACCTGGCGTCCGCGCACGAGCAGCCATCGCCTTCCGCGGCGTCGCTCCCACGGAAAGAATACTTTTGGTTGCGCACGCACGGAAGGCATCGTGGTCACCAGCTACTGTTGGACGAAGTCGTTCATCTGAATGAGCGGCGTAAGAATCGCGAACGCAATGAACCCGACCCCGCCCCCCATGACGAGCATCATCAGCGGCTCGAGCAAGCTCGTGAGGGCTTGAACGCGCGCCTCGACCTGCGTGTCATAGGCTCTGGAGACGTTCTCGAGCATCTGTTCGAGCTGCCCACTTCGCTCCCCGACAGCGATCATATGGGTGACAATCGGAGGGAAATCACCGCTACGTTTGAGTGGCTCCGCGATGGACTCGCCCTCGCGAATACTCGCTGAAGCCGTCTCGACCACCTTTTCGAGTTTGGCGTTGTCGAGCACATTTTTCACGATGTCCATCGCTCGCAAAAGCGGAACACCGCTCCGGAGGAGAGTCGCGAGAGTGCGAGAGAATCGAGACACGGCGAGCATGCGCACGAGAGTTCCGAATACGGGCATGCGCAAAATGAATCCGTCGCGCGCCAGTCTGCCCTCCGGTGTCGCCAGCCACGCCATGAGCCAAGCGATCCCAAGACCGACCACGACGCCTGCCACGGCACCGAGCGAATAGCCCCCGAGAGACTCGGTGAGAAACGCTCCCAGAACGAGCAGGCCTCCGCCAACCAGCGCAAGAACGACGAACATCATGTGGCGAGCGCGTTCGGTTGGCGTGTAGTCACGAAGCGCGGATCGCGAGAATGTCAGCGTCAACGTCGCCAAGACAAATGCTCCCGCCTCGCTCGATCCGAGGGCGTGAGAGACGCCGATCAGCGCCTGCGTGTACCACGGAAGAGCACGATCCAAACTCTCGAATATGGTCGTCACCTTGGGCACGACGACCACCATCATGACCCCGACGAGTGTCGTACCGATCACGAGCATCAGCGCTGGATACGCGAGAGCCGCACCCACCTTCCCACGCAGCTTGGACTGGGACTCCATGAAGTCTGCCAAGCGTTCGAGAACCCCCTCGAGCGTGCCGGAAGCCTCGCCCGCTGCCACCATGTTGACGTACAGATTCGAAAACACGTGAGTGTGAGGCTCCATCGCTTTTGCGAGCGAGATTCCTTCGTTCACGCGATTGAGGACTTGCGTGAGCACTCTCTTCAGCTCGAGAGTCTCCATCTGCTCGATGAGCGCCCCGACAGCCTCGACCAGCGGAATACCCGCGCTTACGAGCGTGGCGAGTTGCCGCGTCATCATCGCTATATCGCCGCCGGACACCCGGCGAAACAGGGGCGCGGCCGCTCCATTGGCCGACTGGACGCGAGCGTTGGCCTCTTCGCGAGCCCCCGACAATAGAACGCCCTCTCTCCTGAGCTGCGCTCTCAGAACCTTGGCATTGTCGGCGTCACGCACGCCGTGGACTTGCTTACCCGTCGCCGCAACGATTCCTCGGTATTGAAAGACTGGCATGCGCTCTCATTCCCCCCCCACGACCCCGATCGCAGGTCGCGACATTCCTTCGGCGCCAGCGTCTTCTTGCGTCGCTGCGAGTACCTCCTCCACGTTGGTGAGTCCCGACAGAACCTTGCGGGCACCGTCCTCGCGCAGCGTATCCATCCCTTCTTCCCACGCCGCCCGCTTGATGGTTTGCGCATCCGCTTTTCGCAGCATCAGGGGACCGACGACATCATCAATGAGAAGCAGTTCATAGATACCCCGGCGCCCACTAAATCCAGTGTTCGTGCACTGGGCACATCCGCGTGCTTTGTAAAAAATCGGGCGCACTGAGGCATCGAACTTTTCCAGTACATCGGGCTCGGTCACCGAACGAGGAAAGTATCTCGACGATTCCCTCGCACGCCTTGCCCATCGAAGCCGCGTACGCTCCTCGGTTAGCCCGAGCTCCTCGAGCTCCGAGGCTTCGGCCGGGTACCCGTACTTGCAGTGGGGACACAGGACTCTCACCAATCGTTGCGCCAAGATTCCAATCACGCTCGACCGGAGAAGAAACGGCTCTGCACCCATGTCCACCGTTCGAGTGATCGCTCCCGCCGCGTCGTTCGTGTGGATGGTCGAAAGAACGAGATGCCCCGTCAGCGAGGCGTTGATGGCGATGTCCAGCGTCTCGTTGTCTCGAATTTCTCCGACCATGACGACATCGGGGTCCTGACGGAGAAACGCTCGAAGCGCGCTCGCGAAAGTCAGCCCGATCTTTGCTTGAACATGCACCTGATGAATACCCTGTATTTCGTATTCCACAGGATCTTCTGCCGTCAGAATGTTCAAGTTCGGCTGGTTGATCCTGTTGATGCACGCGTAGAGCGTAGTCGTCTTTCCGCTGCCGGTAGGACCGGTCACGAGCACGATCCCGTCAGGGCGACGGATCAGGCCGTCCATCAGTGCGTAGTCCCGCGGGCTGAATCCGAGGTCCGGAAGGTCGAGCAGAACGGTCGACTTGTTGAGCAGACGCATGACGATCCGTTCGTAGCCGCGGCTCGTCGGAATCGTACTCACACGAATATCGAAGCTCTTTCCGGCGATTCTTTTGGTGATACGTCCGTCCTGCGGAAGACGCTTCTCGGCAATATTGAGAGAACTCTCAATCTTGACTCGGCTAATGATACTGTTCATAAACGCGCGAGGGGCCCTTCGCGCGACGTAGAGCTCCCCGTCGATGCGATACCGGACGACCGCTTCCTTCTCCTCGGGCTCGATATGAATGTCGCTCGCTCGCTCCTTCATCGCTTGCAAGAAGAGCGAGTTTACCCAACGAATGACGGGAGCCTCTTCATCCGAATCAAGAATATCGTTCGTTCCCTCGTCGACCGAACCGTCGTCCTCGGTCTCGAGCTGTTCCTCGCCGGCCTGCCTTTCGTAGACCCTATTGATCGCGTTCTCGATGCGATCCCTACCGCCCACGCTCACATCCACCAGTTTGCCAAATACGACCCGCAGATCGTCGAGTGCCTGCGTATCGAAAGGATCCCCACACACGACTCGCACCGACGTATCGTCCTCCCCGAGCACGAGGATCTTGTGTGTCTTCGCGAACGCTATCGGCATCCGAGCAGCAACCGACGTCGGAATGTCCTTCGGGTCGACCTCTTCAACGAGCGGAAGTCCCGCTTCGTCGGCGAGGGCTCTCGCGACGGCCATTTCGTCGGCCACGCCCGTGTTAACGATCGTGTCGAGCAGGTCGGAGCTGCGCTCGCGCTGGGCACCGTACAGCGACTCGAGCTTGTCCTCGGGTACGACGCCACGCCGCGCCAAGAGTGACCCGAGGAATCGCTGCTCCGCACCCATAGCGGATCATTTCTCCACTTTGTTGATGCTGCGCGATTGCGGTCCGATGTTGAGCGTCGGGGCCTGTGCCGGCGGCGGCGGAGCAATGACAGCTGGGGCGGCGGAGGTCGCAGCCGGTGGCGCCGGCCCATTAGGAGCCTGGCTACCACCACCGGAGCCGAGCGCCGTCGGAAGCTCGAGAGGCTGGCCGGGCTCGTGGGTCTTCATTTCGCGAGGTTTCGTCAATTCTTCAAGCTGCTTCGCTTCATCGGCCGCCGAGATCGACTGCCTGATCGCTTCCAATAGTCCGCTCGTCCTCGAATAGTCCTTTGGAGGCTCGTATTCAGTCTGATCGCTAAATATGAAATAGTGGTCGAGAAACTCCTGTCGCTCCTGCATCTTGCGCTCGTATACCGTGCGAAGGTCATCCTGTTCACGAATGATGTACGGAGTCAAAATGAGTATGAGGTTCGACTTCTGCATCGACGTACTTCGCGAGCGGAAGAGGGCCCCAATGACAGGAATGTCTCCGAGAAGCGGGATCTTCGTATCGGTACGCGCGTTGCGATTACGCACGAGCCCGCCGATGACCACGGTCTGCTGATCCTTGACGACGAGCTGAGTCTGCGCCGTTCGCTTCGAATACGGGACTGCGCCCAGAGTTCCGACCGGCTGCAATCCCGTGACGTCGCTGATCTCTTCGGTCACCTCGAGACGAACCTCGTCGGAGTCGTTGAGGTGAGGAACGATTTTTACTTTCGTGCCAATGTCCTGACGTGGCGCGGTGGAGCCACCAAAGCCCGTGAGCGCCCCCAGGCCGCTGAGCGCAGAGGAGCCTGACGCGCCCCCTGAGAGCGAGGAGATCCCTCCGAAATTGGTCTGCAGTGGGATATTCTGACCGACGTTGATCTCGGCCGGGACGTTATCTGTCGCAAGAATATGCGGCGTCGACAGGATGTCCGCGTCATTCGTGCTGGCGAGAGCATTGAGCATGATGCCGAACGCGGGGATGGACACGCCGGTACCGAGCAAGTTTTCCGTGCCCGAGACACCTGGACCGCGAATACCCAAAGCGAAAGCGCTGAGTGATGAGTCGGTCGGACTGGGGAGCAGAATGGATTTGAAGGGATTGAGACCGCCGTAAAGGAGTGACTGTCCCGTACCGACGGGGCTCGATTCCGCGTCGGCTCCATGAAACGCCATCCCAAGCGAGTTCTCGCGGTCGATCGTCAAGTCCATAATCACCGCTTCGATGAAGACCTGACGACGCGGTTGGTCCAGGCGATCGATCACTGTACGCAGATTCGCAAAATCTCGTAGGCTCGACGTTACGACGATCGAATTCGTGGATTTGTCTGCGCTCACCTTTACGCCCGATTCGAATATGGCGAGCGGAGTGCTTCCAGCCTTCGATGGCGCCGCCGTAGAAGCCGATGCGGCACCGGAGACAATTTCGTTCAAAGTCTTTGCGAGTTCCACCGCGTCTGCATGCTGAAGCGCGAGGACGTGAATCTCTCCTTCACCGGTGCGTATGGGCACGTCCAATCGCTTAATGAATTCGAGGACTCGCAGATACGCTCGTTCCGTGGAAATAATGACGAGAGTATTGCTCCTATCATCGGCGAGAATTTTCGTAATGTGAAGATCTCCGGCCGTTCCAAAGACTCCCGTCGGCCCCTTGGTGTCCTTGGCGGGTGCGCCCTGCTTGAGGTCGAAGACCTCGTCGAGACGCGTAGCTATGTCGGACGCCGCACCGTAGTGGACTGGTTCAATCCATATTTGATCACCGACGCCACCGATGTCGATATCCTCGAGGATGTGCATCATCCGCTGGATATTGGTTCCCGTGTCCGTGATGATAAGGAGATTTCCCGGCCCGTAGACGGTGATATCCGCGTCCTTTGACTTGAAGTGGCCTAGAACGTTGGCCACGTCGTCGGCATTCACGTTGCGCAGTCGATGGAGACGAGTGATGTACCGTTCCTCGCCGGTCGACCCCTGCCCCGCGACGTAGACCGGCGCACCCATTTTGGCGTCGGGAGAGTCGACGATCTTGTAGAATCGACCGTGCGGGACGACCGTCAACCCGTTCGCTTCGAGAATGGACAGGAATGCCTGATACGCCTCGGCAACAGTGACCTTTTGAGGCGAAAATACGGTGGCCTTGATGTTGTGAACTTTGCCGCCAAAGATGAATCGTTTCCCGGTGAGCTCCCCTATGACGCGAACCAGCTCGGGAAGATCTGCGTCCTCGAGAGAAAACGTAACCCGCTCATTGGGTCCCCTTGGAGCATATTCAACCCCCGGCTCGAACTGGGTCAGCGCTTGCGTGTCCCCGACCGCCTTCGCGCCCGGTTTGGGCGTGACAGCTCCGGCCGCACCCGGCGCAGTATTGGTTGCCCCAGCGGCAGCCACTGCAGCTGCCGCCGCCTGGATCGCCGGAGGAGGACGGGCGACCCCGGGGGCGGCCTGCGCTCGGACATTCCCCGCAAGCCCCACGACGACGAGAGCGCACGCAGTGGTTGCGACCGTGAGCGCGGTGCGGGAACTCTCCGGAGATTCTCTCACTTTTGACCCTTTCCTGCCGATGCCGCTGCATTCGGCGGACTCGCTAGCACTCGCGACACGTGAGCGCTCGAGGCAGGCGTCGCTCCACCAGCATCCGCCGGGGCGTCACCATCCTGCGTGACGGCTCGGCAGACGATACTCGACGCCACCCACGAGAGTGTGCCTACGACGATAGCGCAACCGCCCACCATGGCGCCCGCGGAGATCAGCGTTCGACGGTAGAGCGTTCGATTGTCCGAAGGAGACGATTCGGCCATGGCGAGGGTTACTTAACGTTGAAATCTAAATTGGTGGCCTGACCGCGACGATTGACAGATACGGTCAAGTGATCGGCGACACGGAGCCGGGCGTACGCCTCGAGGGCTTTTTCGGGGCTGGTCATGTCGAAGCCGTTGATTTTCTCGAGGCGGTCACCATTCTCCATTCCGAGCGTGCCTAGTAGCGTATCCGGTCGTACTCCGAACAGCCGGATCCCAACGACCTTTCCATTTTCTTGCTCGGGCACGATGCGCGCCTGGCGCATGAGCTCCGCCTGGTTCTCTAGGATCTTGTCTACGATCCCACGATCCACGTTGAATTCGGTTGCACTGACTCGCTGTATGCCCTTCTTGATGTCGTCAGAGACGCCCGGAGGGCCGGAAGCGGGAGCGGGAGGTGCCGACGGCGCGGGAGCGGAACTCGCGACCGCGGGTGGCTTGAACATCTCCACCTGACAGAGCTGACCGCTTGACGTCAACCACACCCGGTCCCACCCCACGAACGCGACGGATTTCCCCGCGATTTCTCCACCGCGACGACGAAGAAAGCTCTTTCCCTTTTCTTGCGGCGTCTCGAGTGCTGCAAACGACCATTCAGGGTCGGCCGATGCCGCAATGATGAGAACCGTGACGCCATCGCATTGGGGGGCATGGAACGGGTCGGACAAGTCGAGCGGCGGTGGCCCAGCGTCGGGCTCCTCCTCCTCGACAACCGGTGGTGGCTTAAGCGGACCGGTGACAGAGTCAAAAGGATTGCGATCGATGATGGAATCGGCCGAAGTCATGTGCGGTGATGCCGACGCCGGAGGGGGCGGCAATCGAGAAACGAGCGGTGGCGAAGCGAGGAGCTTCTCGTCGACCACGAGGCTGCCACCGACGACGCTCATGATCCCCTGCGCATCGAAAAATGCGGAGACAGCCACGAGCGCAAGGACCACCGCCCAGAAGTGGCGCCGCAGGAGTTTGTCGATCGCCATGAAATCGCTACCGTCTGCCGCCCGCCAGGGGCGACCAGGAGGACTTACTATGCAGGCGACGTGCCACGCATAAATCTATGGGAAGCACTGGCGTTTTTCTCCCATGCCTGGCGGAGGGATCGACAGCTTGGCGGGCGTCAGCCGTTGCAGGACGCAGCGGGCGACAAAGTGTCACGAGGAGCGAACCGTGGAGTCTGGTCTCAGCCCACCGGTGGCGGCTCGTCGACCGTGAGCCCCTCATCGCGCAGCCGCTGAGCCAACCGTTCGAGCCACACCTGGGTGACCGGACCGAGCTCGGAGACCTCTGGCTGGGATGGCGTCCGCGCGAGCGTGTAGAGATACACGCCCTTCAGCGGTACGCCTTCTCTCCAGAGCGCGCCAAGCGAGCGGACATAGTGGTCCACCTCGACCGGATCCGGTTCATTGTCGCGACGAACGAACCAGCAGGACTGAACCCACGTTGCACACAAGGTCGACGTAAGCCGCAAGCGATCCAGTTGACGCGCCACGCGCGTATGAACGGAGTTCGTCGACCTCATGCCTGCATCCGTTCCTGCGTCGAGCTTGAACCAGATTCGGCCTCCCATCGCGCCGAGATGGCGGAAGGTATCCTGAACCGACGCACGACCGACCAACGAACCGTTCGTGATGACCACGATCGGAAGCGAGACCCCCGCCCGACGAATCGCCTCCGATACCACGTCGACTGCCTCTCGGAATTGCGGCGAGCTTGTCGGCTCTCCGTTTCCGGAAAAGGCCACGTCGCGAAGTTGTCGCAGGTGGGGCTCGACGTGTCGCTCGAGAAAATCACCCCGAACGGCCGCCTCCAGCATCGAATCGAGCTCGCGCTCTAGCCGCCCCAGATCGATGTCGGGCGCTCCACCGCGAACGAGCCCCGGAACCTGACAATACACACAGCGCCAATTGCATGCACTATTCGGATTGAGATTGATACCAATCGACACGCCTCGGGCACGACGGGACACGACCGGATATACGTATGTGAAACCGACGATATTTCGATCATGGCGGTCGACAGTCAACATCGGAAGCCGCGCTCTCGCGACGAGAGCGTTCGAGCCAGCGGCTGCCTTCGGATCATCGCTATTCGAGGACACCGTCGAGCTTTCGATAGATCGTCCGCGTCGATATCCCCAGAAGTTGCGCTGCGATCGACTTGTCCCCTTTGGTGTGCCGCAACGTCTCGCGAATCACGCGGAGCTCGATTTCTTCCAGCGGCGTACCCATTTCGAACGTGAGCTGCGCGGGCTCGTGATGAATTGCCGTCGCGATCGCTTCGGGAAGCTCGTCCTGCCCAAGGATATCCCCTCGCGACAAAACGACCGCTCGCTCGATGACGTTTTCGAGCTCTCGCACGTTCCCTGGCCACGAATATCCCATCAAGAGATCGAGGGCACTCCGAGTCGGATTCAATCGCGAACGACCATTTTTTGCACAATAGAGGCCCAAGAAATGGTCCACGAGCAGCGGTATATCCTCGCGACGGGCACGCAGCGGCGGCGCCGTGATCGCGATCACGTTGAGGCGATAAAAGAGATCCTCGCGGAACCGGCCAGCAGCTACCTCCGCGAGCAGGTCCCGATTGGTCGCAGCGACGATCCGAACATCCGCCCGCTGAGTATTGCCCCCTAGAGGCTCATACTCCCCTTCCTGGAGCACCCTCAGCAGCTTGACCTGCACGGGCGGCGAAAGTTCTCCGATCTCGTCTAGGAGAAGCGTCCCTCCCACCGCTTTTGCAAACCGCCCCTCACGCCGCGTGATGGCGCCCGTGAAAGCCCCCTTCTCATGTCCGAACAGCTCGCTCTCCAGGATCGACTCTGGAATGGCTGCACAATTCACCGCGATGAAGGGACCGCGCGCTCTCGACGAATGCTCGTGGATGAAGCGCGCGATGAGCTCCTTCCCTGTGCCACTCTCGCCGAGCACGAGCACCGTTGCCTGGCTCGGTGCGGCTTGCGTTGCCACGTCGATCACGCGACGAAGAGAAAGAGAGCTACCGACGATCTCTCGCCGCGCGAGGCGCTTGATCTCATCTTTGAGGGACTTGTTCTCCGCTACGAGCTTCTGCCGCTCGGCGGCCTTTCGCACGCTCTTGACGATGGCCACTCGTTTGAGCGGCTTCTCGACAAAATCGTAGGCACCATCGCGCATTGCGCTGACGGCGGCTTCGACCGAACCGAACGCTGTCATCAGAACGACCTCGACGTCCGGAGCGACCTGCTTGACGGCACGGAGGAGCTCTAACCCAGTCGTCCCGGGCATCATGAGGTCGGTGAGCACCACGTGTACCCGGTGCGTCCGAACGACGTCCAACGCATGCCGGGCATCGGGCGCCGAAAGCACACGCATCCCTTCGCGCTGAAAAATCTTTTCGAGGGACTCCACGTTGGAGCGTTCGTCATCGACGATGAGAACGGTAACCGCATCCGTAGCCACTTCGCGCGAAGCGGCCGAAGGTGCACCGGAAACGCTGGGCACGGACGGAGAAGACCCGGGAGGTCCGTTCACAAGGCAGTCACCATGTCATGACGCCCGACGCGATGTCAAAGTCGCAGGCTAATGCCCTGTCTCCAAAATCGGCTGAATCACTTCGAGCGTGGTCGAAGCCAGCGCGTCAGCTCGAGAGTGTCGAAACTCCCCGAATCTCACGGGTTTGGTCCGCCACGTCGCGTTCATCCTCTCGATCTTTCGATGTCTGCGATCCACGAATACGCAAGCTCTGAATCAAGCGAAGCCAGCCCCAGCGAGGATCGAAGCGCAGCTTAACCCGCCCGCACTCGTTGCCGCCCGAATCTTCCAACCTGCCATGAACGTAGGTCAGCGACTCGATAGGAGACAGGCCGCTCCACTCCTGCTGTCCCAATATGGCGTACGCCCTCCCGTCGTCACCCACGAATTGAAAGCGATAAAATACTCGCCCGTACTCAAGAATCCTCGACGTGATCGAACCGTGAATGTCGCACTTCGACGCGAGGTTCTCGGCGGCGAGCGACCCACGAAGCGTCCACGTCTTGTGACGGGCATAGGAACGGAAGTCAGAGAACCAAGCCTTGAAGTCGAGATCGATCGAATGTTCCTCGACCGGCGAATCAAGGCGCCAATACGTTCCCGTGAGACGCTGGCGGAACGACACCCGAACTCGACGTCCCAGCGGACTCATTGCGGAACTTTCGAGTCCGAGTCACGCGAACGGACGACGAGCGCCTCGACGACTTCATTGCGCTGGATCGCTTCGACGATGGAATCGGCATGCTCTCGGCGAACGCCACCGTACACGACGTGCTCGGGCTCCACGACCACCGCAACGCCGTCGCCGCACATGTCGAGACAGCTAGTCCCGCACGCGCGAGCGAGTTCCTTCGCGAGCCCGCGCCGCACGAGACTCTCCTTCAAAGCGGCAAGGACATCCTCAGAGCCCTTCTCGGCACATGAACCCGTCGGATGCCCGGGCGGACGACGATTGACACAGACGAAAATGTAGTGTTCGCGAATCGGCATGCGGAAGCTCGAGCTTACTCGCACATGTCCTAGCGCGCCGAATCCTTCCATACATGCTCTTGCAACGCGGTCCGACCGGCGCCATGGTTCTCGCCCATGATCATGCCGCTCCACGTCCCCCGCATTCGTGCCCTTTTTCCCGTTTCGCTCGCGCTATTGCTCTCCGCTTGTGGGGGAGCAAACGGCGAGCTGCCGCCCCCGCCCGCCCCTCCTCCTCCGATCCCGTCAACGACCTCGACCACGCCCCCGGTCTCGAGTTCCTCGCCGGCGAGCTCGGTAGCGGAACCGCCGCCTCCGCCGGCGCCAGCGGTCGAACTGGTCGCCGGGCAACCGAGCCCTGATCCGGTTGCGCCTTTGCCAACCGTGAAGTTTCTGTCACCGAAAAAGCAGCAGGTCATCCCGCTCGAGAAGGCGAGCGACTTTGAAATCAAGCTCGCCGTCGACCACTGGAAGACTGCGATGGGAGACGCCCACGTCCACTTGATTCTTGACGATAAGCCATACAAGCCGCTTTTCGACACGAAGGTCCCCGTCAAGCTGTCCGAGCTCGCGGGCAATGATGCCATCGCCGCCGGACACCATGTCCTCGTCGCGTTTCCGAGCCGTGCGAATCACGAGAGCGTCAAGACGGCCGGCGCTCTGTCAATCGTCGAATTCTGGATCGATCGGAAGAACGGCGAGAGGCTTCAGGACGTGACCAAACCGACTCTCATCTTCAGCCGTCCGAAAGGGGAATACAAAGGCGATATGGCCAATCACGTGCTCATCGATTTCCAGCTCGCCAACGCGGTGCTCGCACCCGACAAGGAGCACGTCCACATTTCCGTTTCCGGGCCCGGCATCGAGGGAGACAAGGCCGCGGACGTCACGCGGTTCGGCACGCCATACTACTTGGAAAATCTCCAAACGGGCGCATACACCATCAAACTCGAACTCCTCGGAGCTGACGCAAAGCCGCTTGCAGGCGCATGGAATTCCGTCGTCCGCACGTTTAACGTGACGCGATGAGACGAGAAGGCACCCCACGGTAGGCCTAACGATGCAATTGTACCGGTCGTGATTCTCGAGCATACGGTTGTCGTCGCGTCCTCGGCGATCGGAATCTCTGCCCTGATTCTGTTCGTCTACTCGTATCTGACCATTCCGTCGGAGCGCTACCTCGGCATTGCGAGCCTGCTTTCCGCGACGACGACCGTCCACTCACTGTCGATCGCTTTGGCTCCAGTTCGAGCGGGGCCGGCGGCCACGTTTTCGTATTTGGATTGCGTGGGGTGGCTCGGGCTCGTCGCGACCGGTCCAATTCTGCTCCATCTTGCGTACCAGTTCTCGGGGGTGAGCGTCCGCCGGCATCTGGTCGCGGGCGCCTATGCCTCGACCGCCCTAATCGCAGTCTGCATGGTCGTGGGCGGTATGTTCCGCCATTCGACCGCCGCGCGCCTGTCGGCAGACGCGATCCTATGGGGAACGGATGCGACGCTGCTGTGGGTCTCGGTTCGAGCCATAGCGTCCAGGCACAATGCCATGGTGCCGGTCACGCTTGGCGCATTTGTACTGTTGCTCGCATTGACCCATGACGCAGCGTCCACGCTTGGACTTCTCGACCATCCCCAACTCGTGGACCTCGGATTCGCATCGGTTCTTGTTGCCGTAGGTGCGACGCGCAGCGAACGGTACGCGATGCTCGCGAAGCACCTCGAACACAACTCCAAGGAGCTTCGAGCGCGCACGGGGGAGCTCCAGCGTTCCTACGAGGACCTCCGCGCGACCCAAGTGGAGCTCGTCAAGAAGGAGCAGCTTGCGGTCGTCGGAGAGCTTGCGGCTGTCATTGCTCATGAGGTTAGAAACCCCCTGGCAATCATCGCAAACGCAGTGTCGACGCTTCGCAAACAGGCCATATCGCGTGCCGACCACGATACGCTTCTCACGATCATGGACGAGGAGACCAGCCGGCTGAATCGACTCGTCCACGACCTCTTGCGATACGCTCGGCCTGTCAACATTCAAAAGGCTCAGATCTCTCTTCTCGAGGTTCTTCAGAGAGCGATCGCCCACGGACTCGCGGACCACACGGGAATCCAAACCGCTTTCAATTTCGAATGCGCCGAACCTCGAATCTGGGGAGACGCCAATCTGCTTCGCCAGGTCTTTGAGAACCTAGCCGACAACGCGGTGCAGGCGATGGGCGGCGAAGGGACTTTGACTCTGCGGGTGCGAGAGACCGAGACGGAAGGGACATCGGGCGTAGCGGTCGACGTCATCGATACAGGAGAAGGGATGGACGCCCAGGTTCGCTCGCGCGCGCGCGACCCATTCTTCACGACACGACCGAGCGGCACGGGACTCGGATTGGCGATCGTGGATAGGATCATCGTCGGACATGGCGGGCTGCTGACCATCGAAAGTCACGCCGGGCAGGGCACGACGGTAACGGTTTTTTTGCCATATGGTTCCGCCGACGACGCGCCCATTTCAGGAGACGCCTACAGGCGAAATTCCCCCGCACCGGAACGTCGATCGACGTAGATCGACGGGAGTATCGATCGTGCGACTTTCCCCTGTTTGCATAGCGCTCGCGACAACCGCGTGCATCAGCGCTCCCTCTCCTCTCACTCCGGCGTGGCACGGATCGATCGGAGCTCCGAATCATGGAATGCTATCTGGGGGTATCGAACTGCCGCGCGATGCGCCAGGGCTGCAGTGGCTTCGCGCGAACGACCGTCACTACGGAATTGCGCGCATGGTTCATGCACTCCAAAGGGCGGCTGCTATCGTGGCGCAGCAGCGACCCGGTGCAACCCTGTCCGTTGGAGATCTCTCTTCTCGCTCAGGCGGAAGCCCATTTTTTCCTCACTTTTCGCACCGATCGGGAGTGGACGCAGACCTTCTTTTCTATCTGACCACCCTCGACGGAGCCCCGATTCGGAGCCCCGGCTTCCTCCACGTGGGTGCTGACGGCCTCGCATGGGACGATGTGCATTCGTGCTGGGCCCGTTTGGACGTCGAGCGCGAGTGGATTCTGGTAAGGGCTCTCATCGAGGACCCGGAAGCGCGCGTGGAGTGGCTCTTCGTGAGCGATGTGGTCGCGGCGATGCTGCTCGAATGGGGGCTCGCGAATGGTGATTCGCCGGTCACGATCGAAAGGGCACGGGAGGTGATGTTGCAGCCTTTTCCGGGAGGCACACATGACGATCACATCCACTTGCGTACGGCGTGCTCGGTCGACGAGGCCGCGTCTGGCTGCGTGAATACGGGTCCCGAGCGCCCCTGGCTCTCCTATGACATGGCGTGGGCGCCCTCGACCCCGTTGGGTGAGCTAGTCCACGCACTCGACAAGCCCATCGAGACAGAGATGTAATTTCGACGGCTCTCGACGCGCTTCGATTCGCCGGAATCCATGCAGTACGCTGCATCTTCATGCACAAGAGCGAGTCGGTCGTCTCCGGGCTGTATCCAATTTTTCTTCATCTCAAGGATAGGACCGTCCTCGTCGTTGGCGCCGGCGAAGTCGCACATCACAAGATCCGCGGGCTGCTCGACGCTGGAGCTCGCGTTCGGGTGGTGGCTCCCACGGGTGTCGACGCGATCGCCGCGTTGGCGCAAATCGGACAGATCCAGTGGGATGCACGTCCTTTCTGTGAATCCGACGTGTTCGAGGCCTGGCTCGTCATCGCTGCAACGTCCGACTCTGCGGTCCAAAAGCTTGTTTCGACGGCTGCGGCGGCTCACCGAGTGTTCGTCATTGCCGTCGACGATCCGACCCATGCAAGCGCGTTCTCCGGCTCAGTCGTCTCTCGACCCCCGTTGACGATCGCCATTTCCAGCTCCGGTGATGCGCCCGCTCTGTCACGACTGCTCCGAGAGATCATCGAACAGATCCTTCCGAACGACGACTGGATCGACCACGCGAAGCGCTTGCGCTCCGAGTGGCGGCGCGATCACGTGCCCATGGGCGAGAGGTTCGCAGGGCTTGTGAGGGAATTCAAGAATCGGCAGGCGTGAGAGCGCTGCGCCCCCGCGCGTCGAGCGCCGAGACCCGCTCGACCTGCTGACAGTTCCACGCATCGCTCGAAACATCGGTCGCAAACCAAGCGTCCAGGATCTCTTTTGCGATAGCTACGGAGGTCGCGCGGAGGCTCAGCGCAAGCACGTTCGCGTGGTTATAGACCCGAGCTCCCCTCGCCGTCTCCGCGTCGCCGCAGAGCGCCGCGCGTATTCCGGGGATCTTGTTCGCGGCGATGGACGCCCCCGTCCCTGTCCAGCAGCAGACTATTCCCTGATCCGCGCTCTGACTGGCGACGGCGTCGCCGACGCGAGCGCCGACGAGGGGCCAATCGACCTCCGGGTCGCCTTCTGCAATTGCGCCAAACAGCGCGACGTCGTGACCACGGGAGCGAATGGCCTCGATCAATACGTCGGTGAAAAAGGTCTTCTCGTCGCTGCCCAGGGCGATCCTCATCGCCCCCATTCTACCGCCATCCATTCCACAGCTGCCTGCCGGAAATGAACTTGCCGGGCACGGCTTAGAGCGGCCGCCGTTTGAATGTAGCGAGGCTCGAAAGAGCCGCTCGATGGGCGACGGCTCTTTCGAGCCTCGCCGTGCGCACTCGTCTCGTCTGGCTCTCGGATGTTCTGCTACGGGCAACCGACGGTTGCCCTAGGCTCTTTGCGGTTCACCGGTCGATGGCGCGGCGAATCTTCTCCGGATCAATCTTGTTGTCCCAGTTCCAGCCGACGCACCGAGATCCTCCGAGCGACTCCGAGAGCTTCGCCGCGAACCGCGACATCGCGTCGTCGAGGCTCGTGCCGGAGTACTGCATCGTCACGAGGGCGACGGCCCTGGCTTTGTCCACCGAGTAAAGCGACGCCGACAAGTCGAGAACATTGGAATCCACGTGGGCTTCGGAATTCAAGGGCGCACGCCCGCCCATGCCGCCTCCTCGCATCCCTCCTCGAGCACTCGCGCCGAACGCCGGAGCCGTCGAACGCGAACCCGCTGCACCTGCGTCCGCCATCGACCGGTCCGGCAATTTCCCTGCATAGGTCAACACGAGGACGAGCTCTCCTTTGGCCGCGGGGGACAGCTCACCCAACAGTTCGTCCGAAGGCCCGTTTGCTCGCGCAAAGTCATCGATCGCATCGGCCAATGGGCCGCCAGCCGCGGCGAGCTCGTCATACCCAACCTCGCAGCGCTGCGCTCCGAGCGCGGGGGCGAGCCGGGGCGCAAGCGCACTCCAGCCGTCGGCAGACATTCGACCATCCTTGAACACACCGAGCACCGAAACGGTGCGACGCGCTGGCGTGAAATCCGACGCGACCTTAGTCGAAAAATGGGCATCCCCCTCGTCACAGGCAAAAGCGAGAACAATCGCCAAGACGCCGAAAGTGACAAACGGGCGAAGCATTCGCCAGAGGTTGGCTCCGATGCGCCCATTCGTCCAGGACCACGGCCACCGGGTCCCTCTGCGTTCGTCGGAATCTGGCAGACGGCACATTTGTCGAGGGCAAGAATACATTGTCCCACTGAGGCTTTTGTTCTGACGGATGCGAGAGAATATCTCACCAATCCGCCGCGGTGAGCCCTGGCCCATACCGTAACTTGCCACGATGTATGCTGATTTTGACTTGCCCGAGGCATGTGGCAATTCGCGGCTTCGATCCCGAACCGTACCCTGGCGGAGACGAGATGCCGCAATGGTCCGACCGACCGCAAACACATTTACTGAAGGTATCAACATGTGTTTACGTCCAATCCAAGGAGGCACGAATGTCAATGCGATGGACTCTTGGGCTTGCGCCGGTTGCGCTAGCCATGATGGTGGGCTGCTCTGGGAACTCTGCCCCGGCCAATTCGCCCGGAGGATCGTCCACTTCGGACGTAGCGCCAGCTGGAACGACGCCGACTGACGAGCAAGACGAGTCGATGGGCGACTTGGTGGAGCACCACCAACATCACCACCACGGTGGCTTTGCGATGTTCATCGCGATGAGCGCCGAATCGCTCGGCACCACACCAGAACAAACCGCGGCGATCGAAAAGATCCGCGCCGACATGCACGCGAAGATGATGCCCGCGCACGATGCAGAAAAGAAGGTTCTCGGAATCCTCGCGGACGATGTCGCGGCTGGCAAAATCGATCAAGCCCAGCTCGATGCGGCGGCTTCAGAGGTATCGAAAGCAGCCGCCGGAGTTCATGCTGCTGTCGCCGATGCGATAAACCAGCTTCACTCTATATTGACGCCTACACAGCGAGCGGCGCTTATCACCAAGGTCGAAGCGCATTTCCACGTGTGGCACAAGGCCAACTCCGGGGACGAGTCCGCGGAGAAGGATGCTCGAGGAGGCCGCGTGGGGAAACTGGCGAAAGAGCTGAATCTGTCGTCCGATCAGGTCGACAAGATTCGCGCGAATTTCAAGGCTTCGTCGGGAGCCGCCCCCGCCCAGTTCGACGCCGCAGAAGCCGAAGCGCATTTGAAGGCGTTTGGTACCGCGTTCGCGAGCGAAACCTTCGACTCGAAAACGCTCACGACCGGCACTTCCGTCAACTCGCATGTCGCGAGCTGGGGTGTCACGCGTATGAGCCGGTTCTACGGAGCCGTCGTCCCGGTGCTCACGGCAGAACAACGCACGAAGCTGGCCGAATCGCTTCGGCGACACGCGAACTATAAGCGAACACAAAACGAGACATGAGGTTTACTCCAATGAACCGATTCAAATCGATTCTATCCAAAGTCTGTATATTGACCATGCCTCTTGGCACTGCCCTTGTGATGGGCGCGCCCAAGGACGCTCAGGCACAAGAGATCATTCTCCCGCCGCCGCCTCCGGACGCGTACCTCGCGACGGTTGCGCCAGAATACTTCGAAGGGCGACCCGTCTACTTCTACAATGGCAGCTGGTACTATCGCGACGCGCGCGGCTGGAACTACTACCGCAACGAACCGCCATTCCTGCGGGATCGCCGCGGCCGCTGGCTCGATCGCGACCGCCG
>Ga0182030_10003050_pt1 | contig 35721 bp, 32 predicted proteins | sample 812S3MmetaG_FD_121299 | JGI IMG/M metagenome (GOLD analysis project Ga0182030, IMG submission 121299) | Permafrost microbial communities from Stordalen Mire, Sweden - 812S3M metaG (Illumina Assembly) | ecosystem: Environmental > Terrestrial > Soil > Wetlands > Permafrost | place: Sweden...
CACCTCCGACGGCAGGGGCTACTGGCTGGTGGCCTCCGACGGCGGGGTTTTCTCCTTCGGCGACGCCGGCTATTACGGCTCGACCGGAGCGGTCCATCTCAACGAGCCCATCGTCGGCATGGCGTCCACCCCCGACGCCAGGGGCTACTGGCTGGTGGCCTCCGACGGCGGCGTCTTCACCTTCGGCGACGCCGGTTACTTCGGCTCGGCGGCGGCCTCCGACGCCCAGGGCACCATGGTGGCCCTGGCGTCTGCGTCGAACGGCCAGGGCTACTGGGTCGCCGGCAGCAACGGCGGCATCGATCCCTTCGGGGCGGCACCTTCCGAGGGATCGATGTCCGGCCGAGCCTTGAACCGCCCCATCGTCGGTTTTGCCGCGGCGCCACAGGGCATTCCGGGCGTGGAGTCCCCTGAGTCTCTTTCCATCACCACGACCACCCTGCCGAATGCTTCGGTGGGCGTGCCCTATGGCGGCACCCTGGTCGCCTCGGGGGGAACGCGGCCCTACTCGTGGACGGGCACCGCCGGCGTTCTTCCCGCCGGGTTGGACCTCACGTCGAGCGGCACCATCACCGGCATACCCAGTTCGCCGGGGCACTCCACGTTCTCACTCGAGGTCACCGACAGTACGGAGCCCGTCGCACTCGTCGCGAAGGTGACGTTGTCCATCACGGTCGGCGTGGCACCCCTCACAGTGGCGACGAAGAACCTGCCGAGTGCCATGCTCGGCACGCCGTACCAGGGATCGTTGACCGCTGCTGGCGGCACGTCACCCGACTCGTGGGCCCTCTTCGCCGGCGCCCTCCCCGCTGGCTTGAGCCTCTCGTCAGGCGGAATCATCACGGGCACGCCGAGTCAGCAGGGGAGTTCCAGCTTCACCGTGCAGGTCGTGGACAGCTCGTCGCCCAACCGGCAGACGGCTACGGCGACGCTGTCCATTCCGGTGTTCCCACCGCCGGGATCTACCTCCCCTCCTCTCGACTCTTCCAACTGGTCCGGCTACGTGGAGTTCAACGGACCATTCTCGGAGGTCACTGGTACATTCAGCGTGCCGTCGCTCGGCCCTACGGTTCCGTCCGGCGATCAGATGTCGGTCTGGGTCGGGATCGACGGAGGGAATGGGGACAAATCGCTCATACAGGCCGGGTTCAACGAGACCCCCGACCCCGGCAGCACGACCGGGTTCGTCATCCAGCCCTGGTGGGAGATCCTCCCGGCGTCGGAGACCTATATCAACAGCGTGGAGATACAGGCCGGGGATCACGTCACCGTCGCCATCAGCCAGATCGCCGGGACCGAATGGGACATCACCCTCACCGACGACACCAACGGGCAGAGTTTCGCAACTGATCAGACCTACAGCGGGCCCGCCGCGACCGCCGAGTGGATTGTCGAAGCCCTCTTGGTCAACTCGAAGGTGAGCATGCTCGCGCCGTATTCGCCGGACGTGAGCTTCAGCGATCTGGGTTTTCTCGGATCCCCCTCCACCTTGCAAGAGTTCGTAATGGTCCAGGACGGCTCTCAGGTGTCCACGCCTTCGGCGCTGACGGCGAACGGCTTCGATGTCGCCTACGGCCCATCCGCTCCCGCCCCCCCTTGATCATGCGCCACAAGGGTCAGCGAGAATCAGCGCCGTCGAGAATCAGCTCGGCCGCACAGCCAGGAGCTGCCACTCTCCGGGCACGCCCTTGAGGGTGTGCCTTCCCCGATCGGCGAAGGCGATGCCCGACCCGACGACGAGATCGCGCACGGTCCCGGTGGCGCGTATCTCACCGGGTTCGGCCAGGGCACTGACCCGGGCTGCGATGTGCACCGCCAGTCCTCCGATGTCATCGCCGCGTAGCTCAATCTCGCCCACGTGCAGTCCGGCCCGGATTTCGATGCCGAAGTTTCCCGCGGTCTCGACCATGGCCATGGCGCACCGGACCCCTTGGGTGGGCCCCGAGAAGCGAGCCAACGAGCCATCACCCGTGTTCTTCACGAAGGTGCCGTCGTAGCGCGCCAGCAGACGCCGGACATTGACGTCGTATTCGTCGAGCACGTTGCGCCACTGGCGGTCGCCCGACGCGGCGGCGCGGACGGTCGAGTCGACGATGTCGACGAACAGCACCGTGGCCAGAACTCTCTCGTTGCGGTGACCGCGTCGGGCACCGGTCAAGAACTCCTCGATCTCGTCGACGATGCCGTCGAACTCGCCGGACCAGGGGAGCATGTCGACGCCGGGGAACGTCACGAACTGTGCCCCGGGGATCGACTCGCTCAGGAAACGACCGTGTTCGACCAGATCCGCGAACATGTCGGTGCGCGAGATGACCAGCGTCGGGCACGAGATTGCGGCGAGATACTCCCGCAAGTCGGCCGAGAAGATCATGAGGTTCCAGGCGATCGCAGTGGCCGGGCTGGCACCCCGTCGGGCCGCCCGGCCCCACCATTCCGCGAAACCGACGCGTGGAGCGAGGCTGGGAGCGTACGTGGCGATGTCGATCGGCGTGTCGCCGGACTCCCGGCGTCCCTCAATGGTGGAGGGGATGGTGGCGAGGATGTCGTCGGGGATGCCGATGGGGTAGTCGTCGGCTCGGATCACTCTGGCCGTTCCGTTGATCAGCACTAACGAGCGCACGCGTTCGGGGTGGTGCGCAGCCAGCCAGACCGCCGGCATGGAGCCGCCGCTGGGAGCGAGGATGTCCGTCCGTTCCACCCCTACTTCGTCGAGGACGGCGACCGCATCGGCGGCCCAGGCTTCGATACTCGGCGCCACGCCGGCCCCCGGGGGATCCGACAGTCCGAGGCCCAGCGCATCGAAGCGGATCAGCCGGCTGAAGGAGGCCAGGCTCTCCTCGTAGCGCAGCCAGCTGGGTTCATCCGAGGTCTCGTCGATGGAGATCATCAAGCCGCTGTTGAATTCCAGGACGTCGAGGGGCTCAGAACCCCAGACCTGGTAGCCGACGTGGTGACCTTCGCGTAGCGCGTAACGAGTCTCGGGCACCTCCATAGGCGATGCAGTCTGCCGTGCTCAGAGGCCTTCCGTACCGGGTGGGGAGACCGGGAGGAGCAAAAGGACCGTCAGTCCTTCTTCTTGCCCAGAATGCGGTTCATTTTGGTGCCGCACGTCGGGCACAGTCCCTGGGCGGCCCGACGGCCATTGGCCAGTTCGACTTCCTGTCCGTCGAATTCGCGCTTTTCGCGGCACTTGACGCAGTAACCCTCGTAGTTAGCCATGACAACTCCTCTAGTCGGTGAGCCCCCGGTGCGCTTCGAAGCTAGCGGGGGGCTCCGGCGAAGGGGGGGATGCTCCGGCCGTATCAGGCACGGCCCGGCTATCGTCGGGCCGGTGAAAGGGGCCCGAGTGGACCGTGCGCGGCGCGTGAAAGACCAGTTGGCGCTGCGCATCGGCGTCGAGGGTGCGTGCGGGGCGAGCCCGCGCCGCACGGCCGAGCCCCGCGGCGACCACGGCCGGGACGTGCAGGGGGACACCCCTGGTGCCGGGCGGTTCCCGGTGGCCAGTAGAGTGGGCAGTTCGTGATGCGTGCCACCACAGAACCATTGGAGGGAAACCTCGTCCGCCTGAGCGTGGAGATCGACGAACCGGAGTTCGACCGGGCTCTCGTGGGTGTCGTCAAGACGCTGGCCTCGCAGGTCCGGGTGCCCGGGTTCCGGCCCGGCAAGGTGCCCCGCAAGGTGCTCGAGGCACGCATGGGCGGCGCCGGGGCGCTTCGCGCCGAAGCACTGCGTGAATCGCTACCGGACTTCTACGCCAGGGCCGTCGTCGACTCCGAGATCGATCCCATTGCCTCTCCTGAGATCGACATCACGGCCGGTGAGGAGAGCGGTGGCGTCAGCTTCGACGCCGTGGTTCAGGTGCGGCCAGTGGTGTCCATCCCCGGCTACGACGGGTTGCAGGTGACCTTGCCCGGCCTCCGCGTCAGCGACGAGGACATCGACGGCCAGGTCAACCGCCTGCGGGAGAATGACGCCGAGCTCGAATCGGTCGGGCGGCCAGCCACCGACGGCGATCTGGTGTCGATCGACCTGCATGGTAGCGACGGGAGTGGCGCCGAGGTCGTGGGGATCGACGACTATCTCTACGAGGTGGGGTCGGGCACGATCACCCCCGAGCTCGACGTAGAGCTCCGTGGCGCCAAAACCGGTGTCATCCTCGCTTTCACCGCGCCCGCCCCCGGGAACGAGGACGAGATCATCTCGTTCCGGGTCCTGGTCAAAGACGTCAAGGTCAAGAAATTGCCGGAGCCGACCGATGAATGGGCCGCTGAGAGCTCCGAGTTCGCCACGGTGGCCGAACTGCGGGCCGACATTTCCGATCGCATGGCCCGGGTGAAGCTGGTGCAGAGCCAGATGGCCTTGCGGGAGAAGACGGTGGAAGCGGTTGCGGGCCTGGTGGACGACGGTGACGTCCCTGAGGTACTGGTCGACTCCGAGGTGAACGAGCGGTTGCACGACCTCCAGCACCGGCTGGAGGCGCAGAAGCTGGGCCTGGGTGAATATCTCCAGGCCACCGGCCGCACGCCCGACGACCTGTTGGCGGCGGTACGGGTCGACGCCCAGCGGGCGGTCAAGGCTGACCTGGCCTTACGCGCCCTCGCCGAGGCGGAGGACCTCACGGTCAGCGACGACGAGCTCGACACCGAAATCGACACCATGGCCCAGCGGATGGAAACCTCGGCGGCCGCGCTGCGCCGTCAGCTCGACACGGCCGGACGGACGGGCGCGGTACGCTCGGAGCTACGAAAGGGCAAGGCGCTGCAGTGGCTTCTGGACCACGTGGAGCTCTTCGACGATGAAGGAAACCCGATGTCACGGGATGACCTCAAGATCGACGCCGCGAAGGAGAGCGAGGAGAACGAGTGATGATGAGCGCAGGTGATCGGTACAGGGCGCAGAACTATCTGGTGCCCACAGTCATTGAGTCCTCCAACCGGGGCGAGCGGGCCTACGACCTCTACTCACGCCTCTTGCGTGAACGCATCATCTTCCTCGGCACTCCGGTCGACGACACCGTGGCCAACCTGGTGTGCGCGCAGATGCTGTTCTTGGAGTCCGAGGAGCCGGACAAGGAGATCCACCTCTACATCAACTCGCCCGGTGGCGACATCACCGCACTGTTCGCCATCTACGACACGCTCAAGTTCATCAAGCCCGACGTGTCCACGTTCTGTTACGGCCAGGCCGCCTCGGCCGCGGCGGTGCTGCTGGCCGCCGGCGCCCCGGGGAAGCGGTTCGCCCTGCCGCACGCCCGGATCCTCCTCCATCAACCGTGGGGCGGGGTCGAGGGTCAGGCCAGCGACATCGAGCTCCAGGCCAAGGAGATCCTGCGCATGCGCGATCTGCTCACCAGCATGTTGGCCGAGGACACCGGACAGACCCATGAGAAGGTCACCAAGGACACCGATCGGGACTTCATCATGACTGCGGACGAGGCGGTAACCTACGGCGTGATCGACGAGATCATCACCTCGCGTACCATCGCCCCGCTCGAAGCCATCGGCGCGGCATAGGCCTTCGAGAACGTCACGGCGAGAGTAAGCGGGGAGAGGGGTTTCGGTGGCGAAGTTCGGCGAAGGCGGAGATCTGGTCAAATGCAGCTTTTGCGGCAAGACCCAGAAACAGGTCAAGAAGCTGATTGCCGGGCCAGGGGTCTACATCTGTGACGAGTGCATCGACCTTTGCAACGACATCATCGCCGAGGAACGGGACGAGACCACCGAGCTCAGCTTCGAGGACCTCCCCAAGCCCAAGGAGATCTTCACCTTCCTGAACGACTACGTCGTCGGCCAGGAGTACGCGAAGAAGATCCTGTCGGTGGCCGTCTACAACCACTACAAGCGGGTACAGGCGGGACCGGTCCAAGACGACGGGGTCGAGCTGGCCAAGTCCAACATCCTGCTGCTCGGCCCCACCGGTTGCGGCAAGACGTTGTTGGCGCAGACGCTGGCGCGCATGCTCAACGTTCCGTTCGCCATAGCCGACGCCACGGCGTTGACGGAGGCCGGCTACGTCGGCGAGGACGTGGAGAACATCCTGCTGAAGTTGATTCAGGCCGCCGACTACGACGTCAAGCGGGCCGAGACCGGCATCATCTACATCGACGAGATCGACAAGATCGCGCGCAAGAGCGAGAACCCCTCCATAACCCGCGATGTGTCGGGCGAAGGGGTCCAGCAGGCGCTGTTGAAAATTCTGGAGGGCACGACCGCCTCGGTGCCTCCCCAAGGTGGTCGGAAACACCCCCACCAAGAGTTCATCCAGATCGACACCACCAACATCCTCTTCATCTGCGGTGGGGCATTTGCCGGCTTGGACCGGTTGATCGAGGGTCGGATCGGCAAGCGGGGCATCGGTTTTCGGGCCGAAGTGCACCGCCGCGAGCGTGACGACGGGGAGATCCTGCGCCACGTGCTCCCCGAGGACCTGATCAAGTTCGGGTTGATCCCCGAGTTCATCGGCCGGCTGCCCGTGGTGAGCGCCGTCTCGCCCCTCTTCAAGGATGCGTTGGTCCAGATTCTGGTCGAGCCCAAGAACGCACTGTCCCGCCAGTACGAACGGGTCTTCGCTCTTGACAACGTGGAACTGGAGTTCACCCCCGACGCCCTCGAGGCCGTGGCCGAGCAGGCCATGTTGCGAGGCACCGGCGCGCGTGGTCTGAGAGCGATTCTCGAAGAGGTTCTGTTGGACGTGATGTACGACCTGCCGAGCCGTTCCGACGTCGGCAAGTGTGTGGTTGACCGGTCCGTGGTCCTGGACCGGGTGGCCCCGACGCTGGTCCCCGTGGGAGGGGTACCGGCCAAGGCGACTCGCACCCGGCGCGCTGCCTCCTGATCCGGCCGCGGTCGGCTCGTGGAGGAGAATGGCGCCGACCACCGGCGCACCCAGGTAGGCGGCGAAGTCCCGTTCTCCGGACTTGAGGGTGCGTTGGCGTGGCTGGACGGCCACATCGACTTCGAGTCGAAGATGCCCAGTCGGCGTGCGCTTCCCACGCTGGACCGGATGCGCGCCTTGATGACGCTGTTGGGGGATCCCCAAGAATCCATTCCCTCCGTGCATGTCACCGGCACCAATGGCAAGGGGTCCACGTCGGCCATGGTGACCGCCCTGATGATGGCGCAGGGGCTCAGTGTCGGGACCTACACGAGCCCCAATCTGGAACGGGTCTCCGAGCGGCTGGCCTACAACGGGGAGCCGATTGACGACGAGTCGTTTCTCGCGGTCCTCTCCGAACTGGCATCCATCGAGCCGATGCTGCAGGAGCGCCCGACCCGTTTCGAGCTGCTCACGGCGGCGGCCTGGTCCTGGTTTGCCGACGACGCCGTCGACGCCATGGTGATCGAGGTCGGATTGGGCGGCACGTGGGATTCCACCAACGTGATGCACGGCAACGTCGCCCTGCTGACCAACTTCAGCTACGACCACACGGACGTGCTGGGTCCCACGCTCGAGGGCATCGCGGCAGACAAGTCCGGGATTATCGAAGAGGGGAGCGCGGTCGTCGTCGGTGAAACCAGGGCGGATCTGGTGGCGATCGTCGAAGCCCATGCGGCCCGGGTCGGCGCGGCCACGGTCTGGGTGGCCGGCCGCGACTTCGGATGCGAGGACAACAGGGTCGCCGTGGGGGGCCGCCTGGTGACGCTGTGGACTCCGGGTGGGCGCTACGAGGATGTGCTGGTGCCCTTGCACGGAGCCCACCAGGGCACCAATGCCGCCTGCGCGTTGGCGGCGGCGGAGGCGTTCTTCGGCCGCCCACTCGACCCGGCCGTCGTCGATGAGGGCTTTGGGGTCGTCCGGGTGCCCGGGCGCCTCGAAGTGGTCGGCCGCCGACCGCTCGTGGTGCTCGACGGGGCTCACAACGTGGCCGGCATGACGGCGCTGGGGCTCGCGCTGGCCGAGGAGTTCGCGGTGGAAGGGAACACGGTGGCGGTGGTGGGGATGCTGTCGGGCCGTGATCCATCGGCCATGCTCGCCGCCCTCGCCCCTGCCGGGGTGTCCACCGTGGTGGCCTGTCAGCCGGATTCGCCTCGGGCCCTCCCGGCCTCGGACCTGGCGGACGCTGGGAGGGCGCTGGGGCTCACGGTCCATGTGGAGCATTCGGTGCATGACGCGCTGGCGCTGGCGCGCGGACTGGTCAACGCGCGCGGGCTGATCGTCATCACCGGTTCGCTCTACACCGTGGGCGCCGCCCGCAGCGAAGTCCTGGCGGGGGCGGTGCGCTGGGAGGATGCCGGGCGATGACGCGCCGGGGGAGCGGCCCGGAGAGTGGCGTGGGTTACGAGGAAAAGCCCTAACTCTCAGGTAAAGGTTGAAGACTGGGTCCTCACCGTGTACTTGAGGTCGAGAGTTTGCCTGTCAATTGCAGCGTGCGTGTTCTCGCGTGGCCCGATCCCTTGGTGCCACGGGCTGCTGCTACTCTCCTCCGCTCGTGGATCGCACCCTTGTCATTGTGAAACCCGACGGTGTCGAGCGGGGGCTCGTCGGCGAGATAGTCGGTCGCCTGGAGCGCAAGAACCTCAGACTGGTCGCGGCCGAGCTGCGGACGATCTCGAAAGAGTTGGCGGAGGCGCACTACGCCGAGCATGCGGAACGGCCCTTTTTCCCTGATCTCGTGGCGTTTTTCTCCCGCTCTCCCGTTCTGCTCATGGTCGTGGAAGGACCCAAGGACACCTTCGCGGTGGTGCGCACGATGATGGGGGTCACCAACCCGGCCGAAGCCGCTCCGGGGACGATCCGAGGCGATCTCGGTATCGAGACGACGGAAAACCTGGTGCACGGATCGGACTCCCACGAGTCAGCCGCCCGCGAGATCGCCCTGTTCTTTCCCGGACTCGCCTGAGGCAAACCCCGTTTGCCGTGCCGTTTGAGGGCGGCCTTGTGGTGGGCCGCAGCGTCACCTAACCTGACACCTCACCTACAGGTACCGGACCCGTCCGGTTCTGGTCCCGCCTACCACCGGGAGAAAGCCCCCAATCAATGGCCGACAATCGCCTTTCACTACTTGGTCGTGACATGGCCGTCGACTTGGGTACTGCGAACACCCTCGTCTACGTGCGTGGGCGCGGCATCGTCTTGAACGAGCCCTCCGTCGTGGCAGTGGACGTCAAAGACGGGCGTCCGTTGGCCGTCGGAGCCGAGGCCAAGCGGATGATCGGTCGCACGCCGTCGAACATCCAGGCCATCCGCCCGCTCAAAGACGGGGTGATCGCCGACTTCGAGATCTGCGAGAAGATGCTGCGGTACTTCATCCACCGTGTGCATCAGCGCCGCTTCGCCAAGCCGCGCATGGTCATCTGCGTTCCGTCGGGCATCACCGGAGTCGAGCGGCGGGCCGTCATGGAAGCGGCGGAGTACGCCGGGGCGCGGCGGGCCTACATCATCGAAGAGCCCATGGCGGCCGCCATCGGCGCCGGTCTCCCGGTCCACGAGCCGACCGGCAACATGGTGGTTGATATCGGGGGAGGGACCACAGAGGTCGCGGTCATTTCATTGGGGGGAATTGTGACCAGCCAGTCGGTTCGTATCGGGGGCGACGAGTTGGACGAAGCGATCATCGCCTTCGTCAAGAAGGAGTTCAGCCTCGCTCTCGGCGAGCGGACGGCAGAGGAGATCAAGATCACCCTCGGCTCGGCGTACGAGTTGGAACAGGAACTGCACGCGGAGATCCGTGGCCGCGATCTGGTGAGTGGTCTGCCCAAGACGATCGTGGTCTCCACCGAGGAGATCCGGCGCGCCATAGAAGAGCCGGTCTCGGCGATCGTCGATGCCGTCAAGGTCACACTCGACCGCACGCCGCCGGAACTGGCGGCCGACATCATGGAACAGGGAATCGTCCTGACCGGCGGGGGAGCGATGCTCCACGGTCTCGAGGCGCGGCTGCAGAACGAGACCGGGATGCCCATTGTGGTGGCCCGGGACCCGCTGAACTGCGTGGCGATCGGCGCCGGTCAATGTCTCGAAGAGTTCGAAGCGCTCAAACGGGTGCTGATCACCACGTCCACACGCTGACGGATCGTCCGGTCTCCCCGGGGTGCCGAGGTCTCGGCGGTCACGCCGCACGCTGACGGTCGTCGTGCTGGTCGTGTTGTCCCTTTCCATCATCTCGCTGGATCTCAACGGCCGCACGCACGGCATCACCTCGGGGTTGAAGTCCGTTGCGAACAGTGTGTTCTCGCCGTTGCGCGGAGCGGTCGACGACGTCATCGACCCCATTGGTGACTTCTTCGCCGGCGCCGTGCACTACGGAGCGCTGCAGTCCGAGAACCAGAAATTGGCGGCCACCGTCGGACAGCTCCGGCAGGAGCAGGCGGAGAGGGGATTCGAGCAGAGCCAGCTCCGCAATGTGATGGCCCTGCAAAACCTGCCATTCCTCGATGCGCTCAGCACAGTCACTGCGCAGACCCAGGAGATCTACACGTCGAACTTCACCATGACGATCACCATCGACAAGGGGCGGGCCGACGGCGTCGATGTCGGGATGCCGGTGGTCGGCGCGGGCGGACTGGTCGGTCAGGTGATCCAGTCGTTCCATCACACCGCGGTGGTGCAGTTGATCACCGACGGGCAGTCCGAGGTGGGCGTCAGTTTCGGTCAGGGCTTGAGCCTGACGGGAACCGTCGACGGTCAGGGCCCCGACTCCTCCATGACGGCCGATCTCATCGCCCCCCATGCGGCGCTGACCAAGGGCGAGAAGATGTACACGAGCAGTCTCGACGCCGCGGCCTTCCCGCCGGGCATTCCGGTGGCCCGGGTCAAGTCGTTCCACACCGGCGCCGGCGCCAGTCAAGAAGCGGTCAGCGTCACCCCGATCGCCAACCTCACGCAGCTGGCCTACGTCGACGTGGTCGTGTGGGAGCCCCCGGCGTGAGTGCGCGCGCCACGTTGCGGATGGCCCTGGTGGCCCTCTTGCTGCTCCTGCTCCAATCGACCGTGCTCCTGTCGGTCCGCTTCGAGGGCGTACACCCGGACATCGTGTGGCTGCTCCCGATCATGGCGGCGCTGTTGGCGGGTCCCGAGACCGGTGCGATCGTCGGCTTCTGGTCGGGCCTGGCGTTCGATCTGGTGCTGCCGACCCCGTTCGGCCTCAGCGCGCTGGTGGGCAGCCTGCTGGGTTTCTCCATGGGCGTGGCGACGGCGGCGGTCGATAGACGGGCCGTATGGCTCCGACCGGTGGCGGCGGTCGTCGGCAGCGTGGCCGCCGACATGCTGTTCGCCGTCCTCGGCGCCATCTTCGGCCAACAACAGATGGTGCAGATCGACTTCTTCTCACTCTTTCTCGTCGTTGCCGTCTCGAGCGCGCTCCTGGTCCTTCCCGTCAACCGCCTCATGCGGTGGGCCCTGAGCGCAGAAGGGAATCGCCGCTCGTTGGTGTCGGCCAGCTCGGCCGAGAGCGGCCGCTGGTGAAGCGCACTTTGCGCCATCCCTTACGGGGAGACCGCGTCCATCCCAAGCCCTCGACGCGCGCAGCGCGCCGGCCGCGGGACGAGGGGAGTGTCCGCCAACCGCGCATGCGGCCCCGCAAGAGCGTCAATGTCGCCGCACTCGTCCGGTCGCCCGAGGACGAGCCGTCCCGTCCCAACCTCCGTCTACGCGTCGTCGGCCTTGCCGTCCTGGCGCTGTTCCTCGTGCTGGTCCTGCGGCTGTGGTCGCTGCAGATCATCGACGGGAAGTCGTACGCGGCGGCGGTGACGCGCAATCAGGTCCGCATGGTCACCGTGGCCGCACCCCGAGGGGAGATCGTGGACCGCAATGACACCGTCTTGGTCACCAACGTCCCCGAGCAAGAGCTCCTGCTCTCGCGCGTGACGGCCCTCGACGACCCCTCCATCATCGGCAAGGTCGCCACGTTGATCGGCCAGACCCCGGCGCAGGTCGAGCAGTCGGTCAAGGACGACCGCTACAGCCCTTACGAGCCGGTGCCGATCGCTACCAATGTCTCGGCGGGCACGGTGCAGTTCTTGCAGGCGCACCAGGCGGACTATCCCGGCATCAGCGTCCAGACCGTCACCCAGCGCACCTACCCGCAGGGGGGGACGACGGCGACCCACGCGCTCGGGTATCTGGGCGACATCACGCCCCAGGAGCTGACCGCCAGTCCCAAGGTCGGCTACACCCAGGGTAGCGTGGTCGGGCAGTCGGGCATTGAGGAGCAGTACGAGGCCTACCTGCGGGGGGTCAACGGGAGCCAGGCCCTTTCGGTGAACGCCGCCGGCACCGTGGTGGGGACGCTGTCGCGCCAGGCGCCGCAGATCGGCGACACCGTGGTCCTCAACATCGACACCGGGCTCCAACAGGCCGTGCAGAACGACCTGCAGGCGCAGATCCTCCTGGACCGCAAGACCCCCGACGTCGACGATCACAACAAGTTGCCGCCGGCCATCAACGGCGCCGCCATCGTGCTCGACCCGAACAACGGCCAGGTGCTGGCCATGGCCTCCTCTCCCACCTATGACCTCAACGAGTGGGTGGGCGGAATCTCCAACGCGGACTTCACCGCGCTGGCCGCCAGCGGGGCGGAGAACAACAACGCCATCCAGGGGGAGTACACCCCGGGCTCGACGTTCAAGCTGGTCACCGCCACGGCGGACCTGGAGGACGGGGTGTACAGCCCGGCGCAGTACTACGACGACACGGGGCAGTTCACCGTCAAGCCGTGTAACGGCGCCGCGGCCGGATGCACGTTCAGTGACGACCTGGGCGACGCCGGGGGAGAAGTGAACCTCCCCCTCGCCCTGGCCATCTCGAGCGATTCGTACTTCTACAACCTGGGCGAGCTCTTCTGGAACGGCCGGAGTACCTACGGCAGCGACGCCATTCAGAACGTGGGGGCCGAATACGGGGAGGGGCAGAGCACCGGGATCGACCTGCCCGACGAGGTGACAGGGCGCGTCGACAGTCAACCGGAACGCCAGAAGCTGCACGCTGAGGATGCGACGGCGTTTCCCAACACGAGCTGGTACACCGGCGACAACATCGAGATGGCGTTCGGCCAGGGGGCGACCGCGCTCACACCGATCGAACAGGCCGTGGCGTATGCCACCTTCGCCAACGGGGGGACGCGGTACGCGCCCGAGGTCGCCTCCGGAATCGTGAATCCCACCACGGGCAAGGTGGTGAGGACGATCGCCCCGGAAGTCACCGGGCGCGTGAACCTCCCGGCAACGGTCCGGGACCCCATTCTCCAGGGACTCGAGGAGGTCATCTCCAACCCCAAGGGAACCGCCTACGCCGACTTCACCGGATTTCCGGCGACCTGGAACCTCGCCGGGAAGACCGGCACGGCGACCAACCCCGGCGACGCCGAGCCCAACAGCTGGTTCGTGGCGTTCGGGCCCAACCCCAACCCGCAGTACGTGGTGCTCGCCGTGATCGACCAGGGTGGGTACGGGGCCGAGGCCGCCGCACCGCTGGTACGCAATATCTTCGACTACCTGGTGACCAACCCGGTCGGCGGTGCCGCGAAGACGCCCACGCCGTCCAACCCGCCCACGGCGGCCCTGCCGGCCGCCAACCCGCCGTTCGGGACACCCACGACCACCACCACGGTCCCGGGTGCGCCGACCACGACCAGCCCGGGTGCGACCACGACCACGACCACGCCGGCCGGTGGGTGAGCCGTCCCATAGGGTGGGGCGCGATGGAAACTCTGTGGCCCCAGGTGGAACGGCTGCTCCTCGGCGTCGCCAAGCCGGCGCGCTATATCGGCGGGGAGCAGGGGGCGCAGTACCCCGAGCACCGTCCGGGGAAGGTCGCCTGGATGCTGATCTACCCCGACACGTACGAGATCGGGCTACCCAATCAGGGGTTGCAGATCCTCTACGAGATCCTCAATGAGCGTCCCGACGCCGTGGCCGAGCGGGCGTACGCCCCCTGGGTGGACATGGAGGCCGCGATGCGGGAAGCCGGCGTGCCCCTCTTCAGCGTCGAGCAACACGTGGCGGCCCGGGACTTCGACGTCCTCGCGTTCAATCTCTCCGCCGAGCTCGTCTACACCAACCTGCTCAACCTGCTCGACCTGGCTGCGGTGCCGCTCCATGCCGCCGACCGGGGACCCGATGACCCCTGGGTGATCGCCGGCGGCCACTGCGCGTTCAATCCCGAGCCCCTGGCGGACTTCGTCGACGCCTTCGCCCTGGGCGACGGGGAGGAGATCGTGGGGGAGATCAATGCGGCCACCGCGGCCTGGCTGGCCCACCAGGCGGGGGAGCGCGACCGAGAGGAGCTCCGCCTGGTGCTGGCCGGGATCGAAGGGGTCTACGTTCCCGCCCTCTACACCTCGACCTACCGCGACGGGCGCCTGGTCTCCACGCTCCCGAACCGGCCCGGCGTGCCGGCCGAAGTGGCCAAGCGGACGGTGGCCGATCTGGCCGACTGGCCCTACCCGGCGCGACCGCTGGTGCCGCTGACCGAGGTCGTGCACGACCGGCTCAACGTCGAGGTCTTCCGAGGTTGCACCCGGGGCTGCCGCTTCTGCCAGGCGGGGATGATCACCCGTCCGGTGCGTGAACGGCCGGCCGAGCAGGTCAAGGAGATGGTGAGCAAGGGGTTGGCCTGGAGTGGCCACGACGAGGTCACCCTCACCTCGCTCTCGACGGCGGACTTCTCGGGCATAGAGGGCACCGTGCGCGACATCATCGACGACCCGGTGCACGAGGGGCGGGTCTCGGTGAGCCTCCCGTCGCTGCGGGTGGACGCCTTCACCGTCGGCACGGCGGCGCAGATCCAGAAGGTGCGCCGGACCGGCCTCACCTTCGCCCCCGAGGGCGGGACCTGGCGCATGCGCCAGGTGATCAACAAGCTCATCACCGAGGAGGATCTCTATAGCGCCGTGGACGCCGCCTTCAGCCAGGGTTGGCGGAGGGTCAAGCTGTACTTCCTGATCGGGCTGCCCACCGAGCGCGACGAGGACGTCCTCGGCATCGCCGAGCTCGGGAAGCACTGCGTGGAGATCGGGCGCCGGCATTCCAAGTCGGTGACCGTGACCGCCTCGGTGGGCGGGTTCGTGCCCAAGCCGCACACGCCCTTCCAGTGGTTCGGCCAGGACACGGTCGATGAGCTGGCGCGCAAGGTCAACCTGCTGCGGGAGCAGGCGCGGACCACCCGGGGGCTCACCATCCGCTGGCACGAGCCGGCCGCCTCGGCGGCCGAAGGTGTGGCCAGCCGGGGGGACCGTCGCATGGGGGCGGTCATCGAGCGGGTGTGGCGGGCCGGGGGCACCTTCCAGGAGTGGTCCGAACGGTTCGATCTCGGCTTGTGGGAGGAGGCACTGGCGGCCGAGGGGTTGAGCCTGGCCGAGGTGGCCTACCGCGATCGGGACCAGCACGAGCCCCTGCCGTGGGATCACATCTCGGCGGGACTTCACCGTGATTTTCTCTGGACCGACTGGCAGGACGCCCTCGCCGAGGCCGTGGTCGAGGACTGCCGCTGGACGCCGTGCTACGACTGCGGGGCCTGCACGGAGTTCGGGCTCGAGCACGTGGTGGCCTCGCCGATCCCCCCGGCCGGGGGGAGCCAGGGGACGGGCCAGGATCTGGCCTCCGGTGGGCGGATACCGGTGCGCCTGCTCAGCGGTGTGCGCTCGAGCGCCGGCGCCGCCTCCGTTCCTCTCATGGTGAACCAGTAAGCGATGGAGCCGCGCCGGGTCCGCTTTCGCTTCTCCAAGACGGGGAAGGTCCGCTTCACGAGCCATCGGGACGTGGCCCGCATGTGGGAACGGGCATTGCGAAGGAGCCGCCTCCCGGTGGGCCTGTCGCAGGGGTTCTCGCCCCACCCCCTCCTGAGCTTCGGCCTGGCCTTGCCGACCGGCTGCGAGTCACTGGGCGAGTACCTCGATGCCCGCCTCGAGGAGACCCGGCCGGGCGAGCTCCCCTACGACGAGCTGCCCGGACTCCTCACCCCGTTGCTGCCCGACGGGGTGGTGGTGCAGGCCGCCTGCGCCGTCGCCATGGCCGAAGGGTCCTTGCAGCAGGAGGTAGCATCGTGCGATTGGGAGTTGGAGGTGCACGGAGTGGGTGGTCGGGAATTGGAGGAGCAGGTTGAGCGGGTGCTCGCTGCTCCAAGCCTCACCGTCCACCGGGAGCGGAAGGGTCGTCAGACCGAAGACGACATCCGCCCGGCCATTTTGAAACTTGCCGTGGCCCATGACCATGGGTCTGAGCAGGAGGAACACCCGATTGGTCGCCTTCGGGCCGAGCTCGCCACGCACCCGCGTGGCGTGCGCCCGGGTGACCTGATTTCAGCGTTCGGCACCGATGTGGTGCTGGCGCGGGCTTGTAGAACGCATCAATGGATCGAGCGCGACGGCGCACGGTTCGAGCCGCTTTCGGTAAGCAGGCTCGGGACCGACCCCGTCGTGGTACACGCCGCAGGGCGTGCCTCATGAACGACGCAAGGAGGGCTCTCCCTCATGTCCGAGTCGGAGATCAGCCAGACCCACGAGGGTCCTGGGACCGAAGCCGGCGGCGATAGCCCGCCGGCGGAACCGTCATCACAGCCGCGACCCTCAGCACGACCACAGATCGGGGACACCAGGCCGGCACCGCCGGTGCCCGCCACGCGGGTCGTACCCGTCGTCGCCACGCTGCCCAAGGTGGCACCCGTGCGGCCCGTGGCGCCGGTGACCCGGCCGGGTGTGTTCGAGGACAGTGACGACGCCACCGAGGAGGAAGTCGGCGACGACGACGAGGGCCGGGGCGAAGGGAAACGGACGAGAAGCCGCCGCCGCTCGGGACGTGATCGCAAGAGCAAGCAGGTGGGCCGCTACCTGGTCTGCGTCCACGTGCAGCCGGGCATGACCCAGATCGCCATGCTCGAAGGGCGATCGCTGGTCGAGCACTACGTCTCCCGGGCGGCCGACGACACCAACCAGATCGACGGCAACGTCTACCGGGGCCGGGTCCAGAACGTGCTCCCGGGGATGGAGGCGGCCTTCGTCGACATCGGGATCCCGAAGAACGCGGTTCTCTATATGGGCGACGTCCGCTACGACCGGGACGACATCGAGGGCGGGGGGTCCTCGGCGCACCCCCGGATTGAGGACGTCCTCAAGGCCGGGCAGACGATCCTGTGCCAGGTGACCAAGAACCCGATCGGAGCCAAGGGGGCCCGCCTTACCCAAGAGGTCTCCCTCCCAGGACGCTTTGCCGTGCTGGTCCCCAACAGCAGCGCCTTCGGGATCTCCAAGCGGCTGGGGGACAACGAGCGCCGCCGCCTGCGCCGCATCATCGACGAGGTCAAGCCCCCCGGGCACGGCATGATCGTGCGCACCGCGGCGGAGGGCGTCTCCGCCGACGAGCTGCAGCGCGACGTCGAGACCCTGCTGGAGCAGTGGAACGCCATTGACGTCGAGTCGAAGCGCTCCGACGCCCCGGGGCTGCTCTACCGCGAGCCCGAACTGTCGGTGCGCATCCTGCGCGAGGAGCTCAATGCCGAGTACCGCGGGGTCGTCATTGACGACCGGGCCCTTTTCGAGCAGGTCCGGGACTACGTCCGGGCCGTCAGCCCGGAGCTGTCCGACCGGGTCGAGTACTACGACCCGGTCGAGGAGGGGCTCCCGATCTTCGAGCGCTACCACGTCCACGAGCAGCTGCACAAGGCGCTGGATCGCAAGGTCTGGCTGCCCTCGGGCGGATCGCTGATCATCGAGCGCACCGAGGCCCTGACCGTGATCGACGTCAACACGGGGAAGAACGTCGGCAAGACCAACCTCGAGGAGACCGTCTACCGCAACAACCTGGAGGCAGCCGAAGAGGTGGCCCGCCAGCTCCGTCTGCGGGACATCGGTGGCATCATCGTCATCGACTTCATCGACATGGAGATCCGGGAGAACCGGGACAAGGTGGCTGCCGCGCTGCGCAACGCCCTGGCCCGGGACAAGACCCGCACCCAGGTTTTCGACATTTCCGAGCTCGGCCTGGTCGAAATGACCCGGAAGCGGATCTCCGAAGGCCTTCTGGAGACCCTCTCGACCGAGTGTGCCGTGTGCGCCGGCCGGGGCGTGACCTTGGACGACTCGGTTCTGCGGTAAGGTTTCCCCCTCATGTACGCAGTCATCAAGTCCGGTGGAAAGCAAGAGCGTGTGGCCGAGGGCCAGCGCGTCCGCGTCGAGCTGCTCGGCGAGCCCGTGGGTACGGAGGTCACGCTGCAGCCGGTCCTGCTCGTCGACGGCGACACCGTGCTGGCCACGCCGGCCCAGTTGGCCGGCGCGTCGGTCACCGCCAAGGTGGTCGGCGAGGAGAAGGGCCCGAAAATCAACGCCATGACCTACAAGAACAAGTCGAACCAGCGTCGCCGGTGGGGTCACCGCCAGCACTACGCCACGCTGGAGATCACCGCCATCACAGCCGCCGGCTGACGGCGCACGGGCGAGGGAGCACACAATGTCAAAGACCAAAGGTGGCGGTTCTACCCGCAACGGGCGCGACTCAGCGGCCCAGCGCCTCGGCGTGAAGGAGTTCGACGGCACCACGGTGACCGCCGGATCGATCATCGTGCGCCAGCGCGGCACAAAGTTCTACCCCGGCCAGAACGTCGGCCGCGGCGGGGACGACACCCTGTTCGCCACGGCTGACGGCGTCGTCAAGTTCGGCGCCCGCCGCGGGCGCAAGCACGTCGACATCGTCACTTCCGCGACATCCTGAACCAGGGGTAGCAGGCGCAGGACGTCCGGCCCAGCCGAACCTGCTCCTTTTCGCTCCCGCTTTCGCCGATCCCCGCCTACGGGCGCGGACGCTGGTGCAACTCCACGTCGTTTCCCGACGGGTCCGTCACGAACGTCTGACGACGGTTGGCGCCGCTGACCGAAGGATCGGCCAACTCCACCCCCTTGGCCCGTAGCGCAACCACGACTGCGTCGAGATCGTCGTAGAGCAATGCGAGGTGCTGGCCCATTTTGGGCGGCACCGGGAGCTCAATGAGGTGTACCTGTTGGCCCCCGGCATCGAGCCAGGCGCCGGCGATGCCGAAGTCGGGGCGAGTGCCGTCGATCTCCAGCCCTAAGACGTTGGTGTAGAAGTCGATCGCCGCCGGGACGTCGGAAACGTTGAGGGCGACATGGTCGACTCCGATGGGGGTCACGGTCATGGGAGTGACACTACGACGTGCCGAATGATCTCGGCCACGACCGGCACGGCGCCGGCTCCGGCCGCCGCGATGTCGGCGGTGCCCGACGAGGCGCCGGCGGCCTCATTGGTCACCACGGCCAGCCCGAGGACCTCGGCCCCGGCGTGGCGTGCCGCGATCGTCTCGAAGGCCATGGACATGCCCACCACGTCGGCGCCGAGGGTCCGCAACATGCGGATCTCGGCCGGCGTCTCGAACTGGGGCCCGAGGACCTGGGCGTAGACACCGGTGGCTGGCGTGGGGACTCCCGGGGTGGCCACCGCCTGCGCCCGCAGCCCGGGTGCGTAGGCCCCGACCATGTCCACGAATTCCGGCCCGCTCAAAGGTGAGCGGCCGGTCAGGTTGAGGTGATCGGCCACGGCCATGACCGATCCGGTGACCAGGTCCTCCCGGATCCCGCCCACTGCGGCGGTGAGGATCACTGTGGAGCAGCCGGCTGCGATCCCGGTGCGCAGAGGGTGGACGACTTCACTCAGGTCGATGCCCTCGTAGGCATGGCAGCGACCGGCGAAGACCAGCACCATCTTGTCGCCGATCGGGACGGACCAGCCCTGGGCGTGATGGCCTGTCGCCGTGTAGCGGGGAAAGAAGGGAAGGGTGGCCAGGGGGATGGACGGGCCGGCCGCGCCCAGTTGCTCCGCCGCCGGGGCCAGGCCGGTGCCGAGGATCACCAAAACGTCGTGGCGCTCCACCCCGGTGCGCCGTGCCAGCTCCCGCGCCGTGCGGGTCGCGTTGTCCGTGGCGTCGGCCATCGGGCCAGGTTAGGCGGGTCCGGCGCCGACGCCACGTAGCATGAGGAGCGCATGACCCCCTCCCCCCGCCATCCGCTGGCCCCCCTCGACGCGGAGGAGATCAGGGCCGCCCGACGGATCGTGTGCGAGAGCAGCCTTTTGGCGATCCCCCCCGAGGACGTCCGCTTCGCCTATGTGGGGCTGTGCGACCCGCCCAAGGCGCTGGTGCACGCCTACGACCGGGGCGAGGAGTCGCTCCTTGACCGCCGCCTGCGCCTGGTGCTGCTCCAGGGGCCCGAGGCCGAGGTGGTCGAGGCCACGGTCTCGGTCTCCCGCGGCACGGTGGACAGCTGGGTCGAGGTGCCCGAGGCCCGGCCGGCGCTGCAGATGGAGGAGGCCATCGGCGTGTTGGCCGCCCTGTGGCACGATCCGGCGTGGAACGCTGCCCTGGACCGGCGGGGGATCGTCGACAAGTCCCTGGTCCAGATCGACCCGTGGCCGGCCGGCAACTTCGGGTTGGACCACGAGAAGAACCGGCGCATCACCCGCGCCCTGGCCTACCTGCGCACCTCGCCGGGCGACAACGGCTACGCCCGTCCCCTGGAGGGGCTGATGGCCTTCGTCGACATGGGACGCGGCGTCGTGCTCGAGGTCGTCGACACGGGTGTCGTGCCGATCCCACCCCTGGGGGGCAGCTACTACCCCGAGGACAACGGGCCGCTCCGCACCGACCTGCGGCCGCTCACCATCAGCCAGCCCGAGGGTCCCAGCTTCTCGTTCGACGGGAACCTGGTGCGCTGGCAGCGCTGGTCGATGCGGATCGCCATGGACCCCCTGGAGGGCTTGGTCCTCTACACCATCGGCTACGAGGACGGCGACCGCGTGCGGCCGCTGGTGTTCCGCGCCTCGGTGAGCGAAATGGTGGTGCCCTACGGCGATCCGGGCCCGATGCACTCGTGGAAGAGCGCCTTCGACGCCGGCGAGTGGGGGCTCGGGCGGATGGCGAACTCCCTCACCCTCGGCTGCGACTGCCTGGGCGCCATCACCTATCTCGACGACGTCTACTCCGACGAGCGGGGCAAGCCCCGCACCCGGGCCAATGCGATCTGCGTGCACGAGGAGGACTACGGGATCCTCTGGAAGCACGTCGACCTGCCGTCGGGCCGCACCGAGGTGCGCCGGTCGCGCCGCCTCGTCATCAGCTCCATCGCCACGGTGGGCAACTACGAGTACGGCTTCTACTGGTACTTCTACCTGGACGGATCGCTGCAGTTCGAGGTGAAGCTGACCGGCATCATGTCCACCATGGCGGTGGCCGAGGGCGTGAGCCCGGCGCACGCCACCATGGTGGCCCCGGGCCTGGCGGCGCCGTTCCACCAGCACCTGTTCAACGTCCGGCTCAACATGGAGATCGACGGCGCGCACAACGCCGTGGTCGAGGTGGACACGCTGCCCTCGCCGCCCGGCGAGGAAAATCCGTGGGGCAATGCGTTCGCCCCCGTGACCACCGTGCTCGAGCGCGAATTGGCGGCCCGGCGCAACGTGGACCCCTCGCGGAGCCGCTCGTGGAAGATCGTCAACCGGGCCAGCCGCAACGCCGTCGGCCAGCCGACCGCGTACAAGCTGCTCCCCGGGTCCACCCCGACGCTGCTGGCCGATCCCTCCTCCAGCGTGGGTCAGCGGGCCGCCTTCGCCGCGCACAACCTGTGGGTGACGCCGTTCGCCGAGGAAGAGCGCCACGCCGCCGGTGACTACCCCAACCAGCACAGCGGTGGGGCGGGACTGCCGGCATGGACCGCCCGGGACCGTTCCGTGGTGGACACCGATATTGTGGTGTGGCACTCGTTCGGGGTCACCCACATCCCCCGACCCGAGGACTGGCCGGTCATGCCCGTCGAGTCCTCGGGCTTCAGCCTGGTCCCGGTCGGCTTCTTCGACCGGAATCCTGCACTCGACGTACCGCCCCCCGCGGCGGGAGAGGTCCACTGCCATGGCGAATGAACCGGCGCACTCACCCCAGGAGTTCCATCCACCGGTCGAGGAGTATCTCGAGACGATGCTCTCCCTGGCCGAGGAGGGCGTCCCGGTCATTCAGGCGCGCATCGCAGAACGCCTGGGCCGGTCGGCCCCGTCGGTCTCCGAAATGCTCGAACGCCTCATCGACGACGGCTACGTCTCGCGCCACGGCAGGCGCCTGGACCTGACCGAGAGCGGGCGCGCCCTGGCCGAGAAGGTGGTGCGCAAGCACCGCCTGGCCGAGCGCCTGCTGGTCGACGTCATCGGGTTGGAGTGGCACAAGGTGCACCGTGAGGCGGGCCGCTGGGAGCACGTGATCTCCGACGACGTCGAGGCCCGCCTGGTGGAGCTGCTCGGCGACCCCGCCACCTGCCCGCACGGAAACCCCATCCCGGGCTCCGGATCGGCAGCAGCACCCGTGAGCACCCGCCCGTTGGCTGAGGTCGGGTGTGGGGAGCGGGTGCGCCTGGTGCGGATCAGCGAGGAGGTGGAGCTCAACCTGGGCTCGCTGACCCTGTTGGGCGAGGGGGGGTTCATTCCCGGCGTCGTCGCCGTGGTCGGCGGGCGCGATGGGGAGGACAACCTCGAGGTGCAGGTCGAGGGAGGGGACGAGACCCTGCATCTGTCCCCGGACCTGACCGACCGCCTCTTCGTCGGCACGGCGTGACCACCCGGCTGGTCGCCGACGCCGTCTTCACGGTCGACGCCGACGAGCACGTGTGGCGCCCGGGCGCGGTGGAGTTCGCCGACGACCTCATCACCTGGGTGGGCGATCCGCGCCGGACCCCGGCCGGCCCCGGCACCGAGGTCATAGACCTCGGCGGCCTGCTCATGCCGGGCCTGGTGAACTGCCACGGCCATTCGCCCATGACCCTGGTGCGTAGCGCCGGCGACGGGTTGCCCCTCGACCGCTGGCTCTCCGAGTCGGTCTGGCCCCGGGAGGCCCTCCATGACGACGACGACGTCTTCTGGGGGATGACGCTGGGCGCCCACGAGCTCCTCTGCAACGGGGTGACGACTACCTGCGAGCAGTACCTGCACCCCGGGGCGGTCGCCGCCGCCGCCCTGGAGTCGGGAATCCGCTGCGTGCTCACCCCCGGAGTGTTCGACGCCACCGGGATCGACCCGGCCGGCACCTGGCAGGCCCACCTGGCCGAGGCCTGCCGCATCTTCGACGAGATGGACGGGCGCGAGGGGCGGCTGCACGTCGGCTTCGGCCCGCATGCCGCCTACAGCCTGCCCCCGGTCGGCCTCGCGGCAGTGGCCCAAGAGGCACAACGTCGGGGGGCCATGGTGCAGATCCACCTCTCCGAGACCGAAGCGGAGTGCCGGGTGGTGCAGGAGCGGTACTCCATGAGCGCACCTGCGCTGCTGGCCTCGTTGGGCGTGTTCGACGGCCCGGTGCTCGCGGCCCACTCCGTCTGGCTGGACGACGCCGACATGACCCTGTTGGCCGACCATGACGTGGCCGTGGCGCACTGTCCCGGCAGCAACGGGAAACTGGGGTCGGGGGTGGCCCGCTTGACCGACATGCTGGCCCGGGGGATCCGCGTCGGCCTCGGCACCGACGGGCCGGCCTCGAACGACGACCTGCACCCGTGGGACGAAATGCGCCTGGCCGCCATCCTGGCCCGGGCCACGGCGGCCGATCCGGGTGCCATCACCTCGGCCGCTGCCCTGCGGCTGGCCACCCGGGGTGGCGGCGAGGCGCTCGGCCTCCCGGTCGGCACCCTGGAGGTCGGGCGCCCGGCCGACATCATCCGGCTGCGCACCGACGACGCCCGGTTCGTGCCGGCGCTCAACGACGCCGAGCTCCTCGGGCACCTGGTCTGGGCCGGCGCGGGCTACCTGGTGACCGACGTCTGGGTCGGGGGCGCGGACGTGGTGACCGCCGGCCGCACCTTGCGGATCGACGGGGAGCGGGCCCGCGCCGAGGTGGGGGAGCGGGCTCACCGCCTTTTCGGCTCCTAAAAGCGCCCGCAGAGGCCATCTGCTGATCGCGCTCCTGGGGTATTGCTCAGGCCACCGGGTGGCGGGCCCGGATAGTGCTTTCCGACTGGTACGAGTTTTGGTACCACTCCGAATTGGACACCCGGCGAGGAGGAGTGGCGAGAGGTACCAAAGCGCCCGGGTCGATGCCGGCAAAGGACTTGGGCGCCCCCGCCTGGGCTTAAGCTGGACCGAAATGGCAGGTTTCGTCGATCAGGCTCAACTCCACGCGCGCGCCGGCGACGGGGGCGCAGGAGCGGTGTCCTGGCGACGGGAGGCCCACGTCGACCGGGGCGGGCCCGACGGCGGGGACGGCGGCCACGGCGGGGACGTCTGGCTTGTGGCCTCGGTGAACCAATCCTCCCTACTCGGGTTCCGTGACCACCCCTTCCGGCGGGCTACCGACGGCGGGCACGGCTCGGGGCAGAAGAAGCACGGCGCCCGGGGCAAGGACATCGTCGTTCCGGTCCCGGTCGGGACCGTGGTGCGCGACAGCGACGGCGCCGTCCAGTGCGACCTCGCCGGCGACGGCGACCGCTTCCTGATCGCCGAGGGCGGCCAGGGCGGCCGGGGCAACGCCCGGTTCCTCTCCAACCGGCGCCGTGCCCCCGCCTTCGCCGAGCAGGGGGAGAAGGGCCAGGAACGCTGGCTGGACATGGAGCTCAAGCTGATGGCGGACGTGGCCCTCGTCGGCTTCCCCAACGCCGGCAAGTCCACCCTCATCTCCACCGTCTCGGCGGCCAAACCCAAGATCGCCGACTACCCGTTCACCACGCTGGTGCCCCACCTCGGCGTGGTCCGTGTCGGCGGGGTACGCGACGGCACCGAGTTCGTAATGGCCGACATCCCCGGGCTGGTCGAGGGGGCCGCCGCGGGCAAGGGGCTCGGTGATCGCTTCCTGCGCCACATTGAGCGGGCCCGGGTGCTGGTGGTGCTGATCGACCTCGACCCCCAGGCCGTGCACACGCCGGCCGAGCAGCTGCGCATCCTCCTCGGCGAGCTCGGTGACTACCAGGCCGAGCTCCTCGAGCGCCCCCGTCTGGTGGTGGGGAGCAAGCAGGACCTGTCCGACCCCGACACCAACGGCGCCACCGCTGGCGACGCCGCGGGCGCCGGCGCCATCGAATGCGACCTGGTCCTTTCCGCGGCGACCGGGGCCGGGGTGCAGACCCTGGTGGACCGGCTGGCCGTCCTGGTCCAAGAGGTCCGTGCGGCGGCCGCCGTCGAGGCCACCGGGGCCGTCGTGATCCACCGGCCGGTGCCCGAGGGGGTCGATGTGCAGCGGCTCAGCCCGGGCGCCTGGCGGGTCGTCGGCCGGGTGGCCGAGCGAGCGGTGGCCTTCTCGGACCTGAACGATGTCGGCGCCCTCGATGAGGCCGTCAAGCGCCTGCGCCGCCTCGGGGTCGATCGGGCCCTGGCGCGGGCCGGGGTGCGCGACGGCGACGAGGTCACCGTGGGCACCATGACTTTCATTTGGGGCGAGCCGTGACCATGTGGGGCGAGCCGTGACAGCCGCGACCGTGCCCACCCCCGACCCCCGCACGGTGGTGGTGAAGGTGGGCTCGTCCTCGGTCACCCCCGAAACCGTGGATCGACTGTGCCGCGATATTGCTCTCGCCCGCACGGCCGGTCACACCGTCGTCGTGGTGACGTCGGGCGCCATCGCAGCCGGATGGGTGCTGCTCGGGCGGGGTGAGAAGCGCCCGGCCGACCCGGCGGTGCTCCAGGCCGTGTCCGCCGTCGGTCAGCACCGGCTCATGCGCATGTGGCAGGACGGGCTGGACCCGCACGGGATCCTCGCCGGCCAGGTCCTGCTGGCGCCGCTCGACTTCGTCCACCGCACCCAGTACCTCCACGCCCGCGGCACGCTGGGCCATCTCATCGAGCTCGGGGTGGTCCCGGTGGTCAACGAGAACGACGCCGTGGCCGACGAGGAGATCCGCTTCGGCGACAACGACCGGCTGGCCGCGCTGGTGGCCCACCTGGTCCGGGCCCACCTCCTCCTGCTGCTCACCGATGCACCCGGCCTGCTCACCGCCGATCCCCGCCAGTTCGCCGAGGCCTCGCTCGTGGAGGAGGTGCTCGAGATCGACCACGACCTCGAGCAGATGGCGGGCGGGGCCGGCAGCGAGGTCGGGAGTGGCGGGATGTCCTCCAAGGTGGCCGCGGCCAAAATCGCCACCTGGTCGGGGGTGGAGACCGTCATCGCCGACGCCGCCCGGCCCGGCGTGGTCTCGGCCGCCGTGGCCGGCGAGGCCGGCGTGGGCACCGTGTTCAGGGCTCGGCCCCACCGCCTCTCGGCCCGCAAGCTGTGGATCGCCTTCGCCCTGGGGGCGACGGGCCGTCTCGTCGTCGACGAGGGGGCGCACCAGGCCCTGGCCGTTGGCGGGCGGTCGTTGCTCGCGGCCGGCGTGGTCGGTGTGGAGGGTGATTTCGGGCTGGACGACGCCGTGGAGATCGTCGGGCCGGACGGCAGGATCTTCGCCAAGGGCCTGGTCCGCCTGCCGGCGGCGCGTGCGGCGGAATGGATCGGGCGCCGCACCGACCAGCTGCCCGAGGACATGTCCCACCTGGTCGTGCATCGGGACGACCTGGTGCTTGTACGCTGATCCGGTGACCACGCCGGACCTCACGGAGTTGGCGCGCCGCGTCCGCGCCGCCTCGCGGTTCGTGGGGCGCGCCCCGGGACCGGTGCGCGACGACGCCCTGCGCATGGCGGCCGACCTGCTCGAGCAGGAGTCGGCGTCGGTGCTCGAGGCCAACCGGGGTGACCTCGCCCGCGCCGAGTCCGGCGGCATGGCGGCGTCCGCCCAGGATCGCCTGCGACTGAGCGAGGAGCGGATCCGGGCGATGGCGGCCGGCCTCCGGGGGGTGGCCACCCTGGCCGACCCGGTGGGTGAGGTCGTCGACGGATGGGTACGACCGAACGGCCTGCGGGTCTCCCGCATGCGGGTGCCGCTGGGCGTGGTCGGCGTGATCTACGAGAACCGGCCCAACGTGACGAGCGATGCCGCCGGGTTGTGCCTCAAGGCCGGGAACGCGGCGTTCCTGCGGGGTTCGGCCTCGGCGCTGGCCTCGAACCAGGCCATCGTGGGCATCTTGCGGCGTGCCGTCGAGAAGGCCGGCCTGCCCGCCGATGCGGTGGCGCTGGTGGAGGACACCTCGCACGAGACCGCCGTCGCCTTCATGCGCCTGCGCGGGCTGATCGACTGCCTGATCCCCCGGGGCGGCCCGGCCCTCATCGCCTCGCTCCTGGAGAACGCCACCGTGCCGTACGTGCTCGACGGGGACGGCAACTGCCACGTCTACATCGATGAGGCAGCCGATCTCGCCATGGCGCTCGACATCGTCGTGAACGCCAAGACGCACCGGTTCGGCGTGTGCAACGCGGCGGAGACGATTCTGGTGCACGCCGCGGTGGCGGCGACGTTCCTGCCCCCCGTGTCGTCGGCCCTGGTGGCCGCGGGCGTGGAGGTGCGCGGCGACGAGCGGGTGCGGGCCGTGGTGCCGGGGGCCGGCGTGGCCGGCGAGAGCGATTTCGCCACGGAGTTCCTGGGCCCGACCGTGGCAGTGGGCGTGGTCGTCGACCTGGACGGGGCGATCGAGCACATTGCACGCTTCGGCTCGGGCCATTCCGAGGCGATCGTGACCACCGACGTGCGGGCGGCGGACCGGTTCGTGGCCGAGGTCGACGCGGCCGCCGTGCTCGTCAACGCCTCCACCCGCTTCATCGATGGTGAGGAGCTCGGCCTCGGGGCCGAGGTTGGAATTTCGACACAGAAGCTGCATGCACGAGGACCGATGGGAGTACGGGAGTTGACCAGCGTGAAATGGGTTGTGCGGGGCGACGGGCAGGTGCGCCAGTGAGCGCGGGCGCAGGGGCCGCCAAGGACACGGCCCGGACGGCGGGGAAGGGCACGGCCCGGAAGGCCACCAAGGAAGAGGCCCGGACGGCAGCCGAGCTCGGCCTCCCCCAGGGCGAACCACCCCGGTTTGCCTCCCTCGATGGCGTGCGCCGCGGCTTGGCCGAGGTCGGCTACCTGGCCGACGAGTCCATCAGCGGGGTGGTGTATCTCGCCGACCGCCTGTCCAAGCCGGTCCTCGTGGAGGGACCGGCCGGTACGGGCAAGACGCAGCTGGCCAAGTCGGTGGCCGAGCTGGCCGGCGCCCGGCTCATCCGCCTCCAGTGCTACGAGGGGCTGGACGAGTCCAAGGCGCTCTACGAATGGAACTACCGCAAGCAGCTCCTGCGGATTCAGGCCGGGGGACCGGGCGAGACCGAGAGCGGCGGGGCCGCCGGTGCCGCCGGGGCCGGCGGTACGGGCGCCGAGGGCCGCCACAGCCCGACGTGGAAGGAGCTGGAGGAGGACATCTTCTCCGAGGAGTTCCTGCTGGCCCGGCCCCTGCTCGAGGCCATCCGCTCCACCGAACCGGTGGTGCTCCTGATCGACGAGGTGGACCGGGTCGAGCTGGAGACCGAGGCGCTCCTGCTCGAGATCCTGAGCGAGTACCAGGTCTCCATTCCCGAGCTCGGCACCGTGCGGGCGACCCGCCTGCCCATGGTGTTTCTGACTTCGAACAACACCCGGGAGCTCTCCGAAGCTCTCAAGCGCCGGTGCCTGTACCTGCACATCGACTACCCCGACCTCGAACGTGAGCGCGAGATCGTGCGGTCGCGGGTGCCCGGGATCACCGAGGAGCTGGCCGATCAGGTCGCCCGCATCGTGCGATCGCTGCGCACCCTCGAGCTGCGCAAGCCCCCGTCGGTCTCCGAGACCCTCGACTGGGCGCGCACCCTGGTCATCCTCGGCATCGACACCATCGACGCCGCGGGCGCCCGCGACACCCTGCACATCTTGTTGAAGTACCAGACCGACATCGAGCGGGCCGCCAAGGAACTGCTCTCCGCCGGTTGATGGTCGGCGCGGACTGATGCTGGACCTCTTGTCGGGATTCGTCACCGAGCTCCGCCGGGCCGGTCTCCCCGTCTCTTTGACCGAGCACCTCGATGCGGCGGAGGCCGTCCACCACATCCCGCTGGAGGACCGCGAGGCGCTGAAGTACGCGCTGGCCGCCACCCTGGTCAAGTCCTCCTCGCACTGGCGCGCCTTCGAGACGGCGTTCGAGGTCTTCTTCGCCGTGCGCATGCACGCCGCCACCGGGACGCTCGATGCCGACGGCAACGAGATCGGCGAGGACGCCGAGGACGAGGGCGCCGGTGAGGGCGGTTCGCGCGGCCGGGGTCGGTCGCCGCACGGCGCGGGCGGCGGGGAGGGGATGACGCCCGAGGAGCTGGCCGAAATGCTCTTCAAGTCCCTGATGTCGGCCGACAACGCCCTCATGAACGCGGTGGCCCGGGGAGCGGTCGACCGCTACGCCGGCATGGAGCCGGGACGCCCGGTCGGGGGCACGTACTACCTCTACCGCACGCTGCGGAACCTGGACCTCGATGGCGTGCTGCAGAAGTTGATGGGGCAGGCCCGGGCGGAGGCGGTGGGGGAGCTGACCGACCTCGAGGAGCGGTTGGTCGGCGACGAGTACAAGGCCCGTATCGAGAAGTTCCGCCGGGCTGTCGAGTCCGAGATCCGCCGCCGGCTGGTCGAGGACAGGGGCGCCGAGGCACTGGCCCGCTCGGTGCGCAAGCCGTTGCCCGAGGACATCGATGTCATGCATGCCACCAGGGAGGAGCTGGCCGTCCTCCACCGCGTCCTGCAGCCCCTGTCGCGCAAGCTGGCCGTGCGGCTGGCCCGCAAGCGCCGCCACGGCCGGAAGGGCCCCCTCGACTTCCGGGCCACCATGCGCCGATCGCTCTCGACGGGCGGGGTCCCGATCGAGCCGCGCTTCCGCCACCCGCGCCCGGCCAAGCCCGAGATCTTCGTGATCGCCGACATCTCCGGCTCGGTGGCCTCGTTCGCCCGCTTCACGCTGCACCTGGTCTACGCCATCAGCTCGCAGTTCTCCAAGGTGCGCAGTTTCGTCTTCGTCGACGGGATCGACGAGGTGACCCGCTTCTTCGAGGGCGTGGTGGACCCGGCGGAGGCGGTGGCCCGGATCAACGCTGAGGCCGACGTCATCTGGGTCGACGGCCACTCCGACTACGGGCATGCGCTGACCGAGTTCCATCGACGGTGGGGCGACCAGGTCACCTCGCGCTCCAGCGTCTTGTTGCTGGGGGACGCCCGCAACAACTACCACGCCTCGCAGTCGTGGGTGATCGAGGACATCCAGCGCAAGGCCCGCCATGTGTACTGGCTCAACCCCGAGCCGCGCGACTACTGGGGATCGGGCGACTCGATTGTGGGGGAGTACGCCGCGCACTGCGACGAGGTCGTCGAATGCCGCACGCTGCGCCAGCTGGAGCACTTCGTCGGCAACCTGGCATGACGGGGCTACCGGCCGGCCGGCCGGCCGACGTGCCATCGGGCGGCCCGGCCGCCGACGGGGACACCGACGCCGCGGTGGCGACCGACGCCGCGGTGGCGCTGGGAGCGTCGTTCGGGGTGCCGACCGGGATCCGGCGCATCGTTGCCCCGACGGACGGCGCCACCCGGATTGTGCTCGTCCGCCACGGAGAGGCCATCTGCAACGTCAACGGCGTCGTCGGCGGCATCCGCGGCTGCACGGGCCTCACCGAGTTGGGCCGCCGCCAGATCTCGGCGCTCGCGGCGCGTCTCGAGGTGACCGGCGAGCTGGCCGGGGCGACCGCGCTCTACGCCTCGGTCCTGCCCCGGGCGGTCGAGACGGCGGCGCTCCTCCGCGCCGTGGTGGGGGGCGGAGCGCTCGACGTCGTGCAGGAGTGCGCCCTGTGCGAGCTGCACCCGGGCGAGTCCGACGGACTGAGCTGGCAGGAGGTGATCGACCGCTTCGGGGTGCCGGAGTGGGACACCGACCCCGACACCGTGATCGCACCCGGGGGTGAGAGCTGGTCCGCCTTTGTCACCCGTGCCTCGGGTGCGGTGGGGGCACTGGCGCGGCGCCACCCGGGCGAGCTGGTCGTGGCGGCGGTCCACGCCGGGGTGATCGAGTCCACCATGATCGCCAACCTGACGATCCCCCCGGTGGTGACCCGCCGGGGCTGGACGCGCATTGTGCACGCGTCGTTGACCGAGTGGGAGTGGGTCCCGACCGAATCCCGTTGGGTGCTCATCCGCTTCAACGACGCGTGCGGGGTGCCGACGGACTAGGAGCGCACCTCAGCAGGGTCAGCGAGGTCGGCAGCCTCAGCGGGGTCGGCAGGGTCAGCAGGAGTAGTCGCCGTCGGCCCCGTTCGTGTTGTCGCTGTACTGGACGAACTCGACCGGTCCCGTCGGCAGCTGCTCCTTGGCCTGCCAGCCGGAGACGGCCGCACAGGTCGCGGGACCGCTCGGGGGGGTGAGCCAGTCCGCCATCCAGTAGGGGACCGAAGGCTGGTAGTCGCCGACGATGCCGTTCCACGTCCCCGGGCTCGCATAGATGCCGACGTCCGCCACCCCTTCGGTGTTGTGGAGGGCGGCGATCGCCCCGGCCACCGTCTGCGCGTTGTCCGCAGTGGACGACGTCCAGTACTGGCCCGCGCCCTCCACATCGAGCCACCAGGCGACGCCCGTGTTGACCCCGGCAGCCTGGGCGTCTTGGAACGCGTGAATCCCGGCGTTGTAGCCCACGCTGAAGCAGGTGCTCGCGCTGGTACAGAGCCCGCTGTTGGTGAGGAACGTGTAGAGATTGAGCCCCGCGCCGGCCCAGGCTGCCTCCACCGGCAGGCATGGATTCGGCGCTCCGGACGACTCGCCGTCGACCTCCACGACACCGATATCGTGCACCCCGGTGGGGAGTCCCGTGGTGCAGGCCGGCGCGTTCATGTTGAACACGCTGACGTCGTAGCCGTACGAGCCGGAGACGAAGGCCGCCCCGATGAAGGTGCCCGTGCCCGAGGCCTCGGCCATGCCCACTACGGGCGCGCCCAGGCCGGGAGGGGCCGAGCCGTAGTAGCTGGCCTGGCCGAACGCCGAGACCTCACCGGTGCTGTCGCTGAACCAGTACCCGTTGTCCTGGGGTGTGACGGCGTCGGCGGTAATCGCGTTCTTGAGGGGGATCCCGCCGAGCGAGCCGTAGAAGGGCGCGGTTCCGAAGGTGAACGTACCCCCGTCGGAGGCCACCAGGCTGTAGCCAGTGCCGCCCGAAGCGGCCATCATGCCGACGATGGGCTTGTTCAGGGCGATCGACCCGGTCGAACCGTAGAAGTTGGCGTCGCCGAAGGTGAAGATGCCCCCGTCGGAGGCGACCAGCCAGTAGCCCTTGCCGTCCGGTGTCGGCGCCATGCCGACGATGGGCTTGTTCAGATGTATCGCCCCCGTCGAACCGTAGAAATTGGCGTCACCGAAGGTGAAGATGCCCCCGTCGGCCGCCACCAGCCAGTAGCCCTTGCCGTCCGGTGTCGGCGCCATGCCGACGATGGGCTGATTGAGGTGGATGCCACCGGTCGAACCGTAGAAGGTGGCGTCGCCGAAGCTGAAGATGCCCCCGTCGGAGGCCACCAGCCAGTAGCCCTGCCGGTCTGGGGTCGCCGCCATCCCGACAATGGGCCGCACCAGAGCGAGCCCCCCGGCGGAGCCGAAGAACGGTGCGCCGCCGAAGGAGTAGACGCCGCCGGTGGCGGACGCCAGCCAGTAGCCGGGCACGGAGGACGACGAGGAAGACGGGGCGGTGGCGGGCGTCGACGTCGAGGCCGCTGAAGTGGTGGTCGTCGTCGGAGTGGAGGCATCGGCTCCGGCGACTCCCGTCAGCGCGGCCACGGCGGCCACGATGCAGGCGGCAATCGCAACGGGGGCGGGACGCCGGAGCGTGCGCGGAACTCTCACACGCGAAGGAACTCAGCCACCCGGAAGGCGAGGTCGAGAGATTGGCGCGCGTTGAGACGGGGGTCACAGGTCGTCGTGTACCGCGCCCCGAGGTCGCCCTCGAAAATCTCCTCGGCCCCACCCAGACATTCCGTCACGTCGTCGCCGGTGAGCTCGACGTGGACCCCACCGGGCCAGGTACCGGCGGCGCGGTGCAGCGTGAAGAACGTGCGCAGCTCCGAGAGGATGTCGTTGAAACGACGGGTCTTGCGGCCCGCGCTGGTGAAGGTGTTGCCGTGCATCGGGTCGCAGGCCCACACCACGGGGTGCCCGGATCCAACGACGGCGCGGATGAGCGGCGGCAGGTGCTCCTCGATCTTGTCGGCCCCGAACCTCGTGATGAGGGTCAGGCGTCCGGGTGTGCGCGTCGGGTTGAGGCGCTCGCACAACTGCACTGCCTCGTCGGGCGTCGTTGTCGGCCCGATTTTGACGCCCAGCGGGTTGCCTACCCCGGAGAGGAATTCGACGTGGGCCCCGTCCAGCTGACGGGTGCGGTCACCAACCCAGAGCAGGTGGGCCGAGCAGTCGAACCAGTCGCCGCTCAACGAGTCCATCCGCGTCAGGCACTCCTCGTAGGGGAGTATCAACGCCTCGTGGCTGGTCCAGAAGTCGACCTGGTGCAGTCCCACCTCGGCCCCGAGGTCGATGCCGCACGCGGCCATGAAGCGCAGCGCCCGGTCGATCTCCGCCGCGATGCTCTCGTAGCGCAAGCCTTCGGTGGAGGAGGCGACGAACTGCTGGTTCCAGAGGTGGACCTGGGACAGGTCGGCGAAGCCGCCCTTGGTGAAGGCGCGCAACAGGTTGAGCGTGGAAGCCGACTGCTGGTATGCCGCCACCAGTCGGGCCGGGTCCGGGCGCCGGGCCTCCTCGTCGAACGCCTCGTCGTTCACCATGTGGCCGCGGAACGAGGGGAGATCGACGTCCCCGATGCGCTCGGTCGTGGCCGAGCGCGGTTTGGCGAACTGACCCGCGATGCGACCGACCTTGACCACCGGCACCCCGGCGGCGTAGGTCAGCGCCACCGCCATCTGCAGAATGATCTTCAACTTGTCGCGGATGGAGTCCGCGGAGAAATCGGCGAAGGACTCGGCGCAGTCGCCGGCCTGGAGCAGGAAGGCCCGGCCGTTCGCCACCTCGGCCAACTGGGAAGTCAAGCGCCGGGCCTCACCGGCGAAAACAAGCGGGGGCAGGGCGGACAGCTGCACTTCGGCCTTCTTGAGCGCTTCGGCGTCGGGCCACTCGGGCTGCTGTGCGGCAACGAACTTCCGCCACGACGCCGCGCTCCACGGTGAGGTACTCCGGGGGCTCGCCATGCCACCAGGTTAACGCCGTAGCATCCGTATTTATGGCGACCTCCGGATTCACCCCGCGTGACGGCGGTGCTGCATCCCCCGCTGCAGGCAGGAAACGGGTGCCATCGGCGTTCCAGAACGGACGGGACGCGGCCGTGTCCTCGATCACCCGGCTTGCCGACGCCTAGGCCGACCGGGCCGACCGGGCCGGCCGGGACGGACGGGACGGACGGGGCGCCCGAGCGGATCGGCCTGTTCGGGGGCACGTTCGACCCGCCGCATCTGGGTCACGTGGCCGCTCTGCGCGCCGTTTCGAGGGCCTTGCCCCTCGACCGTCTGCTGCTGGTCGTGGCCAACGACCCCTGGCAGAAGTCGTCGACCCGGGCCGTGACTCCCGCGGAGGACCGCTTCGCCATGGCCCAGGCCCTGGCGGAGGGGATGCCCGGGGTCGAGGCCAGTCGCATGGAGATCGATCGGGGCGGACCGAGCTACACGGTGACGACGGTCGAGGCACTGCGGGCGGAGGCCCTGGCGGCCGGGCGCCCGGTGCCGCAGATCTCTCTGGTTATCGGGGCTGATCTGCTCGCTGACCTGGGCACATGGGAACGTGCGGACGATCTGGCAGCGATGGTCGCCCTGGCCGTCGTCTCGCGTCCGCCCACCACGGCCGGAACGGACCGGCCCCGCACGGCTCCACCCGGCTGGCGGCTCGAGTGGGTCGAGGGTCCGCTGGTCGATGTGTCCAGCTCGGCCGTGCGGGACGTGCTCGAACGTGGTGGCCCGGTCGACGAATTGGTGCCCGCCGCAGTGATGCATTGCATTCGCCGCCGCAATCTGTACGCTGTCCACAGATGAGCGCCTTGCCGGCCGAGACCACGGAGCTGTCCCCGCGACCCTACGCGGTGCGCCCGTCGGCCGACTTGCGGTTGCGGGTCGAGCGGAGGGCCGAGCAGGCCCAGGCGCGCCGGGAGCGGCTTCGCTGGTCGATCGTCGGAGTGGCCATCCTCATCTGTTCGTTCGCCCTCACCGTGGGAGTTCTGGACGTGCTCCATTGAGCCCAGGGCTCGGCGTCCACGTTCACCTCCCTGCGGCTGCGGCTGCGGCGGCCGAGGCGGCCGATGCCAAGCTCGGACAGGACACGGTCGTCCTGGCCATGACCGAGCTCTTCGGTGTCGTCGACGCCTTCGTGATCACCAGCGCTCCGAACAGCCGGCACGTCCGCACGTTGGTCGAGGAGATTGAGCGTCAGGTCAAAGAAGCCCACCAACTCGCGCCCGTCCGGGTGGAGGGGTTGGCGGACGCCACCTGGGTCCTGATGGACTACGGCGACTTCATCGTGCACGTGTTCCTCCAGGAGACGCGTGAGTACTACGACCTCGAGCATCTCTGGTCCGGTGCTCCCCGCGTGGAGTGGAGGAGCGCCGTCAAGCACGTCGGTTAATTCGTCGTGCTGCTCGGGATGACCTGGGAGAGATAGACCGGCCCCGAGACCTGGGCCCCGCTCGAGACGGGGACGCTGGTCGGTGCGCCGTCGATCTCGAAGAGCACGCCGGTGTCCAGCTTGCCCTGCGCCGCCACGACGGTGGCGACGACCTGGTACACCGCCAGCTCGGCGTCCGCGCCGGTTATCTGACCGAACGCATCGTTGAAGTTGACGGTGACCACCGACCCTTGGGGCGGTGGGGCCGGGAGCACGGC